>WNFX01007296.1_pt1 | contig 10387 bp, 5 predicted proteins | sample 5400111 | NCBI WGS metagenome assembly WNFX01 (sample SAMN13153363, study PRJNA577476) | soil metagenome | isolation source: 40 cm soil or saprolite under grassland replicate 1 | place: USA:California | collected 2016-06-15 | reverse complement strand
CCTTGCGCTGCTCGCTGGCGAGAGCCAAGGAAGTATCTCCACGCAGCATTTGATAGGCCAAATACCTACGCATCAGAGCTTCAAAGGCAATACGTTCGTTCGCCGCTGGTGCCAGGAAAAAGAGTGTGTTGCGGTTTACTCGGGGATTACTTCCTTTCTGCTCCAAGAACGCACGCATCAGCATCTCGTCGGCTGCTGGAAACAAGAGAAGCTTCAACTCCGGCGTGTCAGGAATATCGCTGCTTTGCTCCGGCCAGATGAACACGGTAAGGTGTTTCCCCGTGACCCTTCTTTTGAGTAGCTCGCGCTCCACCTCACGCAGATTCTGCTGGCCGACGTTCTCTATACGCGTCAGCAGGATCCGATTCAGGTTGGGCTGGCTAGTGAAGAAGTACTTACCTCCATGCTCCTGCAGGTAGAAGAGCTGTCCCTTGAGCTGCTCCACCGCTTCGGCAACGACACTCGATGGATTTTCCAAAGTTGTGGCATTGCGCTTCATCTCGCCCAGGTTTGCGCCACGCTCGATACCACCCGAGAATGAATAGAGAAAGATACTAGTCCCTACACGGCTGCCGAGATGCAATCCCTGGAAAGCCCTGCCTAGCTCAATGTTGACTCTCCGTGCCCCTGCATCAGGGGCCGTAATATCAGCAGCGATGACGCTGTCGAATTCGTTTCCAGCGTGTTTGAGCAGCTCGCGGCGGATCTCCTGGTTAGCTAAATCGAAGTCTGCCAGACTGATATAGGGCAGTGTATGCTCTTTGAGGGAATACACCACCAGTGCCAGTAGCCGCAGTACACCACGCGTGCGCTGGAAGGTGGGCAGGCTTCCCCAGCGCTCGTAAAGGACATCCACCACTTCAGGCATAAAAGGATAGGCAGCCTCAAATCGCTGGCGATAGTCTGAGGGTTCCATACCCGATGGGAGCAGAGACTCGCGGACTGCATAATCCATGAAATCGCTGACGACGTGAGCGGCCTGCGGCTCATCCACATAAGAGAAGAGACGCTGGCGGATGACGCTGGTGATCTCGTGTTCCTGCACTGGTGTATAAATTTTCTCCACGCGACCAGCAATCCGCTGCAACTGCTGGAAAAGGCGCTCGGCCTGCTCGTCGTAGTGCTCAACGACACTAGAAGGAAGTGTCACTACAAGACTGACCCGTTCGAGCGTGCTGACCAGCTCGGTCAATTCTTGAATGAAAGCGAGGCTCTGGGCGGCCAGAGTACTGCTGCCTACCATCACACCTGCTGCCTTAGTTACGTACTCTAGTACTTCATCCATCAGGATAAGCACCGGCTGGTAGTTTAACAGCAGGCTACGGAGCGCTTCGCGTCCGGGCGAGACCATTCCCGCAAAGGCACTCTTCTGCTCGCTAAGCTGCTCCTCAAGTACTCCCCAAAGTGTATCGGCCGGTGACATCGCCGTGCCGACAATCACCACACGCTTCGCCTCCCACATCGCTGTCTGATGGTACATAGCGATCAAGGCATGGGTTTTGCCCCCGCCGAAAGGTGTTTGTATCTGGAGTACAGAATCTCCTCCCTGGCCCTGCAAGCGCTGGTGGACAACGCTCAGCAAGTTAGCCAAGCCCTCAGTCTGATAGGTCTTCTGAAAGAACTGGGCAGGGACACGGTACTCGCTGGGACCACGTTCCTGAAAAACTTCCCACAAATCAGCGGCAAAGATATCCATAGTCAGCCGTCCGGCTAGTATGTCATCGTGCGGAATGGCAATCGTATGAAATGCTCTCATGATCTTCTATTCCTCCCATAGTCTACGCTGCTGAGCTATCCGGACTATATCCTCGCGCACCCGCTCGCGCCCAGCGAGAAAACCATCTAATAGTTTTTTTTCTTTGCTTTCGTTTGGCAATGTCTCGGAGATGGCCTGTGCCACACGGTAGAATGCCTCACTCTGGCCATAGCCACTAGCTGCCAGCGTCTGTATCATTTCTGCCCGCTGGCTTTTTTCCCAAAAGAGGAGCACCCGGTGGAGTACGTCGATCAACTCATGGCTGTTCTCAAGTCCTTCCAGTTTACGCAACTGGGGACCAAGCATCCGTACAAACTCCTTCTCTTTGGATATGAAGCTACCGCGCCCCAAGTTGTGCGACAAGTCCAAGCCACAGCTCTGGGCAAGCTTGCGGGCTTCATCAAAAGGAACACGCGCCTCACCATAATTCCAGCGCCATAGAACATAGAAGCGTGTTTGATCGGATATCTCGCTTGCAAAGCCATTATGTAGGATTTGATGGACGGCGTAGTCAGTGGCAATGGTCCGTACATCCTGCAGTAGGCGATCGGCACGTACAACGTTGCCTTCATAGTCGAGAACGTGCTCGTATTTACCGAAGATCTCTATGGCTGATCCGATGGCAGCGATAAAGAAGTCCGCACCACCGATACCCTCCTCCCATAAGCGGTGGAGTCTTGAGTGCAAATGAGAGCGTAATTCTTCACGTACCTCGTTGTAAAAACCAGTGGATTGGCGTGCCACTTTGCGTGCAACGATATAAATCGATGAGGCAAGAGAAGCGGTTTCTTTCGCATTGACCCTAGCCGACATCTCTGTATTGAGAGGCCAAGCGCTGGTGACCACTAATCCGGAATCTAGTAGCGCATTGATTACTGTTTCCCAGCCCTCTGTTGACTTATGAGCATAAACGACGATTGCTATGCCTCCCATTTTTAGCACACGTTGCATTTCCTGAAAGGAAAGTTTCAGATTCTCTTCAAAGAAACGTTTCCCCGCTTCAAAACCTCCCTCAGGACGGGTGTAAGCTACGATCTCACCTGCCTTCGGAGTAAGAGGCGTAGAGAACAAATCTGGATAAATGTCTCCTACCGAGCGCTTGAGCCAAACATAGAAGAAGTCAGAGAGGTAGGAGTAAGGAATATTGTCATAGTACGGTGGATCAGTCAGAATGGCGTCGAAGTAACCGTCCGGATAAGGAAGGCTTGTAGCAGTGTCTTGCCTGACTGCTACAGTTTGTCGTTCAAGATGAGGAATCTTACAGAGATGGTCTATAACGTCAAGGATTCCTTCCAAGTCCCAACTACCTCGTGCGTCACAGAATGGATTAACCTCACCATAGTCCCGGATCATTTCTAACGCAGGTCGATCGAACACTCTTTCGAATGAAAGCACATCAGGGCGCCAACGAACTAGGCTAGAAAGATACGTTGCAAGTCTATCAACCCCGAATGCTAAATAGGTTGATACAGCTGCGGCAAACTCAGGTGCAGCACCTTCTGCTATCATTGATGTATAGACTTGGCGCACTTTCTCAATAAAAGTAATCAGTACGAGCTGTTGGCGAGGGTTAAACAAATCTCCCCATTTGTTTAGCCCATATCGAGTGAGGCCAGAAGTACCGCGTGCATTTGGTGATGGGCGTACAGCCGAGATAGGTTCATCTGGTACGGGATCTAGCCCCCATGCCAGCATAAGTTGCTCACGCTTTAGTTCCAAAATGCTAGCAACTTGTCTAAAGATTCGTTGATCATTTTCTGTGGGGAGTCTGTACGACTTCCCTTGAATATGGGGAGATTGGAGGATGACAGCTATCATAGATTGACCAGCCTTACCCTCACCAAATAGACGACGAGTGGTATCGTCATCGACGACTGAGCCACAGAGCGGACATGTAGCTACACCCTTATAAATTGCACCATGTCCCGGATCATAGCCTTCTGGCCACGGCTCATAACCATCTCCGATTATACGGAACACTAACGCACCTGAGCAGATCTCTGGGTACAGTGCTATTCGAGTTTTCTCGCCCCTCGCTAACCAGTATTGACGCATCAACGGGATTGGTGCTGAACAGGAAGGGTTTTGACAAGGAACGGTACGTGCCCAGAGGTAGCCAACGGGCGTAGAGCCGTTCGTTTCCGTGGGATAAAACTTCTCAATTTGCTCACGCACCTCAAGGAGTACTTTGTCGCCCCAACTTCTTACTGCAGCTAGAAGGGGATTAATCATTAATCTATGGACAGCATCGTTATCGAATAAGCCAGCAGGTAAGTCTGTCTCACCTATTGGTTCCAGTACTAGACCTCCAAACTGCTTTGGGAATTCCAATATAGCTTTGAGAATAAGGACAGCTACCGGATTATAGTCACTTGCGCAAACTTCGCATCCAAGGCGTAGAGCCTCTAGCGGATAGGAACCACCTCCACTAAATGGGTCGAGAATTCGAGGCGCATGCCCTCCATTGCTTTTAAGTATGGACTCACGTGCTACCTCTAGCACCTGCCCCTCGGGTTCACTCTTGCCTTTACAAAGTTGTATGAGAAAATTACGCTGCTGTTGCCATTCTTCTATGTTCGCTGATGCGGGCGTCAGAGCGGCATAAGCAGTAGCACGTGAGGCAGGTAGTGGGCGCCGTGCCCACCAAATATGTAGCTTTCTAATATTACCCGGATTGCTGCCATTATCTCGCGCAGCTGCTTCACTAACTTCTTTGACTGGAAAAGACTCCTCAATGAAACGGAGATCTGTCATGCTTTGTTCCCCTGTGTCGTAATGTCTTGCACACTGATCAGGTAGCGCACTTCGATGTGTTGATCCGGCTGAAGTGTCAGTGCTGGATTTGAAATGATATAGAGCTGTGGCTTAGTGGCTGCGTTAAGCACAACATAGAGATAGTAATCATCCTTAAAACGTTTTGCCTTGAACCACTCGTTCTGGGTCAACTGCACTGGTCCAACCACTGCTCGCCCTTTAACCTCAATATAGTGTTTGTGCCCATGGAGATCGGTTGAACGTATATCGAACCCTAAGTTTTGCGATGAGACGTCTTCCGGCGTGCGCCCTTGCTCACGCTCATAGCGCATCGCCTCTTTCATAGCAATTCGCTCGACGTCAGGATCTTCGCGCATCTCATCCACGATGTCCAGCTTAGGCACCACTCGGGTTGCTCCCACGAAGCGCGGTGTCGCGAGCGTTAGGCTCCGCTCTCGTGCCAGGGTATCCTTTAGCTCCGCCAGTGCATGTTCATAGGAGTGCTTTTGTTCCTCCTTATTGCGGATAGCCAGATCCACGTTTTCCCCATGCTGCTGACGATCATACAGCCTAATGAGATCACCATCCAGCTTCAGGATTAAATACTCCAGTGATTGTACGCCATATTTCTCCTTGATCTCGGCCTGACGTTCCCGCTCTTGAAGCAACTTCCCTTGGTAGGTTTCCAACTCGGGTAGAAGAGCGCTCCACGCCTGGCGTTTTAAGTCTTCGAGGGGAGGGGTTAGTGTTGTGGGTATACTACCACCCTCATGCAGATCCCAGAGGATTGCCGGGTTAACCACGCTCATCTCGACAGTAACGAGATCGTAGAATAGCACGAAGAGATGGTTACCAGCGATTTGACCACGGCCATCGCTAATCTCCCCCTCATAAAAGAGCAGCACACCATCGAGCCGACCGTCGGGGTCGGTGAATATAGCCCCCTGCTGGAGTGCATTCACGAGATTCCGCTCTACCCAAGTCAGTAATGCCTCAAATAAAGGATGACCAAAAGAGATGAACTCGGCTTCGGTCATTTGGCGAGCGATTTCTTTATCAAACGTCACCAGTGAGTAAGACCGCTGCAATTGACCAAAGCGCTTCTTGAAAGTATCCTCCTCGGCGATCTGACGTACGCCAAAGGGGATGTTCTCGACGTTCAGGAACCGCTGGCCAGCGACAGGTTTCCGGTCCTGCCGTATATGCCACTTGCCGCCGATCTCGTCTATGGCTCGCTTGAAAAAGGCTTCCGTGTATTCGGGGATCAAGCGATGCTCGCGAGCCTGATCAGCCATCTCGCGGATACGTGTATAGTCAATGAAGTGGGTTGCCAGACTCTCCCCCAGGTTTTCACGCACACGTGCAATGTAGGTCTCATCTACCTGAATATCCAGTTCCCGAAGGATCTCCTCCATGTTGCGTGCACTCGCAGCAGCCTCTAGCAGCAGGTCAGCTAGGTTCTTACCCGGGAGCACCTCGCCGAGCACATCAAAAACCTTGTCACCTAGAGCCTGCTGGATCTCTTTTAGTTTGTCAAAGAGTCGGGTAAGGACCTGCCCCTCCCGCGTATCAGCGGCAACCAGATTAAAGATAAAGACCTCACGATTCTGCCCATAGCGGTGAATGCGTCCCATGCGCTGCTCCAGCCGATTCGGATTCCAGGGGATGTCATAGTTGATCATCAAGTTGCAGACTTGCAGATTGATACCTTCGCCAGCAGCCTCGGTAGCAATCATGACTTGTGCTTCCCCCCGTCGGAAGATACCCTCAGCCTTAATGCGCTCATCCAGGTGCATTCCACCGTGAATTGTGCAAGTAGTATATCCCCAGCTCTGGATACGCTTCTCTAGGTAGTCGAGCGTATCTCGCGACTCGGTGAAAATAAGAATGCGTTCGCCAGGGTGCTCGCGATCTAGCTTTTCGAGAGCTTCCTTTAGATGCCGCAGTTTGATCTCAGTATCGTTTTCGATAACCGCTCGTGCCTGTCTGATCAGCGTCTCTAATGTTTGGATTTCGCGCTCCAGTTCTTGGAGGTTTCCTGCTACGCTGAGCGCTTCCCAGATTTCTTCCTGTCGCCAGCGCTCTTCCTCACTGAGGTCTTCAACCGTCTCAAAATCGAATGTTTGATTTTGTTCCTGGCGAGGCTGTCTCACACCCTGTCGCAACTCCTGCAGACGTGCTTGGCGACGTACCAATGAGCGCAGAAGCGCATAGGTACTGGAGGCAAGTCGTCGCTGGAGTATTACCAGCGCAAAAGCGACATTTCGCCTCCGCTCCTTATCTCTTTGGAGTGCTTTATTGTATTGCTGGTTCACATAGCGCGAGAGGGCATTATAAAGCTCTTTCTCTTGAGGTGATTCTATCCCTAAATTGAAAGGTTTCGTCTCCACATAGCGCGGTAGAAACAGTGGGCGTCCCTCAAAGTCCTTCAGATCCTCTTTCACTCGCCGGATGAAGAGTGGGTTGTCCTGTTGAGAAATAGACGCCTCTAACATTTCGGGTGTAGCGAAAAAGCCGGGTTCAAGCAGATCCAGAAAGAGGCGAAAGTTCTCCGGGTCGCCTCGGTGAGGGGTGGCTGTAAGAAAGAGCAGGTGCGTGGCACTCTGGGAAAGCACTTCGCCCAGGCGATAACGGCCGGTTTTGTCTAGCTTAGTGCCATAACGGTAGGCAGCCATCTTATGGGCTTCATCGACGATTACCAGATCGAAATTTGCGCTCGCCAGCGAGGCAAGCACATCATCCTGCTTGGCAAAATCAAGAGATGTGATCACCTGTAGCTCACGCATCCAGACATTCTCGCCATAAAGCGCTTCCATTATCCCTCGGTCAACTATGGTAAAGATTTCCTCGAATCGCTCCTTCAGTTCTCGGCGCCATTGGTCTTTGAGGTGTCCTGGAACAACAACGAGAATGCGCTGTGCCTGGTGACGCAGCTTCAGTTCCTTGATGATCAAACCAGCCATAATGGTCTTCCCAGCCCCAGGGTCGTCAGCAATCAGGAAGCGGATACGAGGGAGCTGCAAGACATAGCCGTAAACTGCCTCTATTTGGTGCGGCAGAGGGTCCACCTTGGAGGTGTTCATGGCCAGGAGAGGATCGTAGAGTGAAGCAAAACGGTAGCGGCGAGTCTCCAGAGCAAGAAACACCTGACGCGGCGAGGCTGCAAAACTCACCTCGACCCGCGCATACCGCAGTTGAGCAACCTCATCTCGAGGCAGGAGTTGATCAATATGCATGCGGGAATGCCGGGTAACACCTACGACCCTCACATATGCACCGTGATTGAGTTCCTCCACCAGTTCAACTTGCACTGGCTCAGGCCATCGTGCCCCCTGGATGATATCACCTCTGGTGATATTCTCCATACTTCTTCCTCCTTATCCAGCCTGCTTAGATAGCATCTCCCCTTGTTTAAACGAGTGGCTCACTCCTTATAAGCTCTGTTGCACTTTGCGTGATCCAAGACGATAGTACAATGAGAGAGATTGACAGATCGTTCTCTCAAGCTAGCCCATCGTATGCAGCTTTGATTCGGTGACTTCTTTTCACGGAAAATGCAACAGAGCCATTCTTAATATGATAGCATTCACAACTAAATTGCTAGTTGATAAATAGCCTCGCTTTAGCCTCTTTAGGAGCCTGTCGAACATCGACTCTTTACTTAAATCTGCGTGGGCATAGCTAAAATCCAATAACAGGTGCAGCGACACATATTATTAGTGGTAAATGCAGCAGTTCATCGTACCACGGACAAAGAAAGGGAAACTACTACCTTAGCAATGCATATTTATAGCAGTGTCCATTATAGAGCTATGCCAACCTGTAAACAAGCGTTTAGTATCTATTGTGTCTCAGTAACCACTTCAGTCAGGAGGTAGACGATACGCTCCACCAGGGTAAACGTCTTGCCTGAACCAGGACCAGCAATGATGAGCAGAGGTCCTTCCGTGGTAGTGATCGCTTCCAACTGCTGTGGGTTCGCCGTTGAGGACAGGCTTGAATTCGTCACCTGGTAGGATCTTTCTTCGTCAAAGGTATCTGCTCCCATCTGGTTTATCACCCACTAAACGTCTTCCATATTTATGAGTATAACGCATATAGTAAGCAACTACGCAAATTTCGAAGGAATTTTAGGAGAATCATCCTCACCAACATCTCCTAATAGAAAGCCCATTTTTAGCGGATAGATAAAATCACATGCCTCAACACGACAATGCCTATTTTCGATGCCTGCTCTGCTGCTTAAAAGACTGTAATGCCCCATCCGTTGACCATGCAAAAATGGGCGCGCCAAGTTTCAATACAGACCTTGGCCGCTATGCAGTGCTTTTCACCAGCAGCATTTACAACCACAAGTACTGCTAGAGGCTGTGTGAGAAGGCTTCAGGGGCCCGCTCGGGCCAATCGGCGCGTCATCAAACGGATCATACACGTATAGATCCAGTTTTCACTACTTTGAGGCAGAAGTTCGTAATCCTTGCATAATCGGCGACAAAAGGACATCCAGGCAAAAGTGCGCTCGACGACCCAACGACGCGGAAGGACACCTCGGAAGCCTTTCGGGCGTTGGAACAGCGTCTTATCAATCTCTTGACCGGGAAGAACCCACATACCGCGAGGGCGCGGAGGATGGCGAACTACTTCAACTGTCCATTTGAGGTGTTCTTCAATCCATTGCTTTCCCATACCAGTATATCCTTGATCGACCCATGCATGCGAAATACGTGGAAATTGCTCGTTTATCCCCTCGAGCACCAATGGAACGGCTTCCCGATCTTGCAGGTCAGCCGTATGCACTTTCACGCGCACAATCAATCCTAGCGTATCGGTCACGATATGACGCTTTCGCCCGTTCACTTTCTTCCCGCCGTCAAAGCCACGCTCCCCCCTTTTTGACTCGTTTTCACGGATTGGCTATCGATGATCACCGCGCTCGGTGTGGGTTCTCGCCCCACATGGCTTCTCAGGCGCTCTCGCAAACAGGTATGCATCTGTTCCCACACGCCCGTCTTGCGCCAGATGCGAAAATAACTCCAGACAGTGGACCAGGGTGGAAATTCATGAGGAATCATACGCCATTGGCATCCCGTGCGTAACACATACCAAACCGCGTTGATCACTTCTCGCATGTTCGTCGTCCGAGGCCTTCCACCTGGCTTTTCTGGTGGAATCAATGGTTCTAGGATGTTCCACTCTTCATCGCTAATATCACTTGGATAGGATCTTCTTCTCATTGTATGCCTCTTTCTGCACCAATGATCCCTGTTGCTCCTTCTTTTCTCTCTCTTTCTGCTCATTCTATCACATTTCCCCTCCCTTCCCAGGCCTTCTCACACAGCCTCTAACAAAAAGCCATCTTCAGTAATCGCATCCAGCAAACAACAAGGTACCCAACCTAACGGCATGCAAAAGAAATGTAGTGGGAGCAAGGCCACCGCGAGCAAGAAACAGCAACAATCTACTCCGACATCAGCGCCGTCAATCACACCAGAGCCAACGATACTACCGACTACGGACGATGATGAACCGGATCAACTCTAGTTGCTTGGCATGTTTGCAATCAACAGTCAAACCAGTCCACAAGCGCGTGTAGATAGCAATAAGTACCGAAATCGGTACCGAATGCTTTCCGGCACTAGAGTTTACATCGGCTGGTATCCGACCAGCCTTAAATTGTGTCGCTGTCTTTAAAAGAGAGAGAAGGCTATGTTATTATTACTAGTGGGTAACATGTGAGTGAAGAACTGGACCCGAAAGGTATCTGGGACCGCTTTCCAGGTAATTTTATTCCCATATTTTTGACAGCACAATTGACAGCGACACCCCCGAATGTGCAGGGACACATGGGACATTGACAAACAAACTTTTTTCAGTAAG
>WNFX01016570.1_pt1 | contig 10388 bp, 7 predicted proteins | sample 5400111 | NCBI WGS metagenome assembly WNFX01 (sample SAMN13153363, study PRJNA577476) | soil metagenome | isolation source: 40 cm soil or saprolite under grassland replicate 1 | place: USA:California | collected 2016-06-15 | reverse complement strand
ATATTTCCAGCTCCATTCTTTCTCACGCTTGATGTCGAGAATTTTCTCGGTGAGATCGGCACGTGTCATGGCTGTTCTCCTTTGGCGTTTGGGCGCAGGATTGCGGTAGCTCATGCCCGCTGTTGGACGAGGCCCGGCCGCGACGGCGCAGGCATGTCGGGGACCGGGCCGCGGACCTGCCCGGCGTCCGCCGAATCGAGTGGCGTAGGACGGGCCGCGGCGACCTGCGGCGCGCCCGGCCGCACCACCGGGACGTGACGGCAGTCGTAGTTCGTGTCCTTCATCTCGTCGGCGAAATTCCTGCTCCGGCTAACCAGAAAGTCGATGATGTGGTTGCGCACGCCGTAATAGAGCGGATGGCGATGAACTTCGTTGCGCTGGCGCTCCTTGGGCAAAGGATTCTCGACGATCTCGGCGAGCACGGCGTTCGGGCCGTTGGTCATCAGCACCACGCGGTCGGCGAGATAGATCGCCTCGTCGACGTCGTGGGTGATCATGAACACGGTCTGGCCGGTCTCGAGGCAGATGCGCCGCACCTCGTCCTGCAGCGTGCCGCGGGTGAGCGCGTCGAGCGCGGAGAACGGCTCGTCCATCAGCATGATCTTCGGCTCGATCGAGAGCGCCCGCGCGATGCCGACGCGCTGCCTCATGCCGCCGGAGAGCTCCGCCGGCCGCTTGTGCTCGGCGCCGGTGAGACCGACGAGGTCGATGAATTTCTGCGCCTGTCGGTGGAGATTGTCCTTGCGCATGAAGCGCCATTTCGACGCCACCGCGTAGGCGACGTTGCCCATGACCGTGAGCCAAGGGAGCAGCGCGTGGCTTTGGAAGATCACGGCGCGGTCGAGGCTCGGGCCTTCGATTGATTGATTGTCGACGATCACGGTGCCATCCGACGGCGGCTCGAGTCCGGCAAGGATGTTGAGCACCGTGGTCTTGCCGCAGCCGGAGTGGCCAATGATGCAGACGAATTCGCCGCGGGCCATCGACAACCACAGCTCCTCGAAGACCGTCGTGCTGCCGCCGCCCGACGCCGGAAAGCGTTTGCTGATGCCTTCGATCGAGATGAATTTATCGGTCATGGGGCTACATACGCGCTGTCGTCCCCGCGCGGGGCACCCCGCGGCGCTCGCGTCGCAGGGACCCCGGTGCGGGGGCCCATAACCTCCGTCTCTGGAATATGGATCCCCAGCATAAACGCGTTTGCGCGCGTTTTCGACGCGCTATGCGCGGGGATGACAGCGCAGTGAGCAATGTGCCCCATCGCCAGCCTCACTCCGGAAACGTCACCAGCCGCGTCGCGCGCGCGAGAATCTGGTCGAGCACCATGCCGACGACGCCGATCACCAGGATCGCGGTGATCACGTTGGTGATGGAGAGGTTGTTCCATTCGTTCCACACGAAGTAGCCGACGCCGGTGCCGCCGACGAGCATCTCGGCCGCCACGATCACCAGCCACGCTATACCGATAGAAATTCGCATGCCGGTGAGGATCGTGGGCGCGGCCGCCGGCAGGATGATGGTGAAGGCGCGCCGGAAGGTGCCGGCTTCGAGCGTGCGCGCGACGTTGAGCCACTCCTTGCGCACTGCGGCGACGCCGAACGCCGTGTTGATCAGCATCGGCCACAGCGAGCAGATGAAGATCACGAAGATCGAGGACAGGCTCGAGTCCTTGATGGTGTAGAGCGCCAGCGGCATCCAGGCGAGCGGCGAGATCGGCTTGAGCACCTGGATGAAGGGATCGAGCGCCTGGCTCATCAGCGGCGACATGCCGATGAGGAAGCCGATCGGGATCGCCACCGCCACTGCGATGAGATAGCCCGTCATCACCCGCGCGATCGAATAGGCGAGCTGGATGCCGAGCCCCTTGTCGTTCGAGCCGCGGTCGTAGAACGGGTCCTTCAGGTGCTGCCAGATTTTCAGGCCGACCTCGGCCGGACCGGGCATCGCCGATTTGCCCTGGCTCGCGGTGGCGCCGACGAGCTTGGCGTATTCCGGGTCCATGGTGGCGGCGGGACCGCTTCCCATGGTGGCGAGGTGCCACGCGCCGACGAACAGGCCGAACAGCAACAGCGAAACCAGCGCTGCGCGCCACGACAGTCCCATGGTCCGTCTCCCGGCGAAACGGTTGTGTCCTCAAACGCGCTTGATCGCGAAGCTCTTGAGATAGTCGTCGGGCTTCGCCGGATCGAACTCCTTGCCCATGACCTTGAAGCTTTTCGAACTGGTGGTCGGAGGCGCGAGCCCGACCTCCTTCATGAGCTTGGCGGTGTCGGTGGCGAGATAGACCTGCTCGGCCACCGCCTTGTAGTCGACGTCGCCCTTGATCTGTCCCCAGCGCTTCATCTGAGTGAGGATCCAGATCGCGAACGATTGCCACGGGAACGGATCGAAATCGATGCGGTTGGGGTCGCGCTTCACGTTGCCGAGCCCGTCGGCATAGGTGCCGGTGAGGATCTGCTCGAGCACGGTCTCGGGCTGGTTGAGGTAGTTCGCCGGCGCAATGGCCGCGGCGATCTCTTTGCGGTTCTCGGCCTTATGCGCGAACGCTGTGGCGTCGATGATCGATTTGAGCAGCGCTGCGTAGGTGTTCGGCATGGTCGTGACGAACTCCTTGGAGGCCGCGAACGCGCAGCACGGGTGCCCCTCCCACAATTGCTTCGACAGGATGTGGATGAAACCGACGCCGTCATAGACCGCGCGCTGGTTGAACGGATCGGGGCCGAGGAAGCCGTCGATATTGTCGGCGCGTAGGTTGGCCACCATCTCGGGCGGCGGCACCGCGCGGATCTGGATGTCCTGGTCGGGGTCGATGCCGTGCTCGGCGACGTAATAGCGCAAAAGATAGTTGTGCATGGAGTAGTCGAACGGCACCGCGAACTTGAAGCCTTTCCACTGTTTGGGATCGTTCTTGTCCTTGTGCTTGGTGGCGAGCGTGATCGCCTGGCCGTTGATGTTCTCCACCGCCGGCATCGTATAGGGGATCGGGTTCGAGCCGACGCCGAGCGTGATCGCGAGCGGCATCGGTGAGAGCATGTGGGCGGCGTCGTATTCCTTGTTGAGGGTCTTGTCGCGGATGACCGCCCAGCCGGCGGTCTTGATCACCTCCACGTTCAATCCGTGCTTGCTGTAGAAGCCCATGGGATGGGCCATGATGATCGGCGTGGCGCAGGTGATCGGGATGAAGCCGACCTTGAGATCCTTTTTCTCGAGCGCGCCACCCTGCGCGAACACCTCGGTCGCGGTCTTGAGCGGGAAAAGCTGCGAGAGCGCGGCAAGCGCGGTCGAGGCGCCGACCGATTTGAGGAACGCGCGGCGCGCGGCGTCCTTCGGAAATACGGCGCGCATCACGGCGGCGGCGACGACTCCTCGGTAGCGCCTGTCCTCGCTCTCGATCGGCGCGCATTGAAGCTGCAATTGCGAATCGTGCTCGGCCTGACTGCGATGCCGCCCGCAGCTGCATCCCGTCCGATTGAGCCGGCGCTCGGGATCGAAGGGGTTGTCGAAGGTCGACATGGCGGCGCGCTCCAGCGTTGTGCCGGCGGGGAGCGCCGGCATCCGCCCACGAATTAGCAATGGACGTGCCAATCCGCCGGTTTGGACGAGGCCGCGATTTCCCCTTCCGGTCCGAGCCTCCCAGGCGAAAACCGCGATGGACCGCCTGTTTGTTAGGCAATCGCTGAAGTTTCGAGCAGAACGGCGCGAATGCCGCGGGTCGGCGCGCGCGTCGCCGAGGGCGCTGGCGCCGCGCATCCCTCGCTCGGGAAAGGCGGGCGCTGCCCACGCTTTAGGCGCATCCGAGCGAATTCCGCCCGCAACGGCCCGTGGCCGCGCCGCGGCGCCCCGATGCGCGCGCCATTTGCGAGACCTTCAGGCGCTACGATGAGATCAAGCGCTCGCGTGCCGCGCGCTCGCCGCGCCTGGAATCGGCGCCGCTGCCGCCTTCGCTCGGGTCGAGTGTAAACAGTTCCTGAGCGCCGCTGACGCCGCGCAGAGCATAGCGCCCGACGGAAACGAGGCGGGCTCTGTTGTTTCCAATTTCGGCAAATGCAGCTGACACCAGCATCGGCTGCTCGGCCGAGCGGCACATCGCCGCGATCCGGCTGACTTCGTTGACAGCCGGTCCCACCACCGTGAAATCAAGCCGCTCCGTGCTCCCCACGTTGCCATAGAGCACCTCGCCGACGTGCAGGCCAAGATACATGTCGGTGATCGGAAGGCCGCCTGCGGTGCGGCGCTCATTCAACTCGGCGACACCCCGACGCGCGGCCACGGCGGCCGCGAGTGCCGCGTTGCAAGCGCGCGTGCGATCGTCGGCTGTGAAGATGGCGAGCACACCGTCGCCCATGAATTTGAGAACGTCACCGCCTTGTTCGTGAATCGCCGAAACGATCACGTCGGCATAGTCGTTGAGCAGCGGAATGACGTGATTCGGCGTCGTGTCGGTGATTCGCGTGAAGCCACGCAAATCGCTGAACCACAAGACCGTGTCGATGCGGTCGGCGACGCCGCGCATGATCCGGCCGCTCAGGACGCGCCGGCCGGCGTCGCGTCCGAGGTAGGTCTGCATCAGCGTTCCGGTCATGCGTGTCAGTGCGACGGATTTGACCGCGAGAGCGAGAAAAGGCGCAAGCCGCTGCAGCGCTGAGATATGTTCATTCCGGAATCCCTCCGGATCCCTCGTCACCCAGGAGGAGTAGACGCAATCCATCTCGCCGATGCTGCCTTCGGCCGCGAAGCGATTGATGATGGCGACATAGTCGGTGAATCCGGCCGCCCGCATCTCCGGCAGGACCTTGAACTCGGTTTCGTCCGCCGCGGGCAGGCGGCGCCGCAACAGGGATTCGCCGGTTTCCCGCATGCGATAGAACGGGCTGCCGCGCCAGGCATCGACGTGGGGCGCGGTCGGCGCCAAGGGCGAGCCGGATGTCGCGGCTCCCGCCGCCCAGCTGGTGCGGCCGTAGTCCTCCTCGGCCGGCAGGCTGGCGTCAAACCCCCATCGGAACACGCGACCTTCATGCACCGGGTCCAAGGTATCGATGAGGAGATGGGCACGGGCCAACGGCAGCCCCGCGGTGACGGCGCGTTCGCAAAACCCGGTCAGTAGCGTGAGCTCTGGCTGCCCGGCCAAGCCCGCGTCCGCAATCCAAGCAATAAGCTCGTTCAGCTGTTCGTCAGCGATCATGGGGGCGGATGATAACAAGACTTCGAGCCGTCCAGCCTGCTCACCCCGCTCGCGCTATTGGAGAACATAACAAAAACATCAATGTCCGACGCGAAAAACGTGCCGAATGTCCCTGCGCGGGAATGCTTTCCAATCCCGGGGTTCCCTCGATTCGGACCGAACAGATTTAATTTCCCTGAGCGCGAAAGGTTCCGCTCCCGAATCGAAATAAATGACTGGCCTCGTTTGTGAATTCGGCACACCCTTACGCGATCACCGTCAGCCGGCACAGCAGCGGTCATGCCCCGTCCTCGCCAGACTGATCCATCACCTCCCCCACCCGTTTGGATCTGTCCCTCCTGTCAGAAGCTGATGCGCCTCCGCGCGATTGAAGTGGCGAATGGAGAGGAGCGGATCAAGCTTGTGTGCGCGGCGTGCGGCGCGGAGGCGGCGCAAACCAACGTGCTGTCGGAGTAACTCATTCAATCGGGTGCGTCGGCAGACATCGGCACGCTCAGTGAGATGTGGCGTGCCCCCGCTTGGCCGGGTTCAATTTTTGTGCACGAGCGGATTTCGTTCTTCGCGCTTCGGGCCGATCGTTCCGCTCCGCCGCGCCGACAAGCTCGGCGTGCTTGAGGCCGTGCGTGAAAGAGTTGCGCGCGCTGACGCCCGCGACTTGAAACAATAGAGCCGAGTTTTTCGAAAGCAATAATCTCTCGGCCCGAAAGTTCCCGCGGTGGTTTCATCCTACTGCAAGAGACGCGGAAAATCTCTCGGCTCCAAAAGCATCGGGGATTTGTCACGGCTGCGTTACACGGTTGTCAACCAACGCCGCTACTGACGCGGGTCTTCGATCCACTCAATCCGGGAGCCGTCAGATGGCAATGAAATCTCGACTCAAGTTCGGAACGAGTAGCGACGACACGCTCAATGGAACCGACCAGAGCGAAATATTTCTCGGGTTCGGCGGGAACGACACCATTTTCGCCCGCGGCGGAAACGACCATGCCTTCGGCGGGCGGGGCAATGATCTGATTTTCGGCGGCAACGGCAATGATCACCTCTTCGGCGGACGCGGCAATGATGCTCTGGTCGGAGAGGCGGGCAAGGATCACCTCTTCGGCGGGAGCGGCAGGGACTTGCTGCTCGGCGGCCCGGGCAAAGATCTGTTGGTCGGCGGCGCCGACCCGGCGTCGACACCATCGCGGACCTGCAGGCCGGCGACCGCATCGACATCCGCGACTTCAATTTCGCGTCGTTTCAGGCGGTCCTCAACGCCGGGCACCAGGCCCACGACGACGTCGTCATCAACCTCGGCGGCGGCGATCAGTTGGTGATCGAGGACGCCAAGCTCTCCGATCTCCACGCCGAGCAGTTCATCATTTCCAGCCAGATTCAAGGTCCAACGAGTTCGCAGACGCCCTATCTCGTCAGCGCCAATTCGCACGTCACCGTCGAGTCGTTGATCACCACGGGGGATCAGGTGCTCAACGGCTACACCATGGTCGGCATTCCGGATGGTCTCGGTGCTTTCGACAACGGTAACGGCACCTTCACCGTTCTGATGAACCATGAAATCTCGAACAGCAACCCCGCGCTGGCCGGCGCGGTGCGCGCCCACGGCGCCAACGGCGCGTTCGTGTCGGAGTGGGTGATCGACAAGACGACGCTGCAAGTCGTCTCCGGCAAAGATCTGATGCACGACGTCTGGCTGTTCGACACCGCGACGCAGACCTACGTCGACCACAATGCCGCGTTGGGCAACGGCGTATCGTTCAGCCGGTTCTGCTCGGCGGACTTGGCCGATGCCAACGCCTTCTACAATCCGGCGACCGGTCTCGGCTTCAATCCCGCCGACGGCCGCCTCTTCCTCGACGGCGAGGAGAACAACGCCGAAGGCCGGGCGATGGCGCACATCGTCGGGGGTGCGCAGGACGGCAACAGCTATGAGCTCGCCTGGCTCGGCAACATGGCCTACGAGAATCAGCTCGCCAATCCCTTCACCGGCGACAAGACCGTGGTGGGGATGCTCAACGACACGGCGGCGGCCGGCAATAATGCCCCCGGCACCTCCGCGTTTTCGGGAAACGATCGCGGCGAGGTCTACTTCTACGTCGGCGACAAGCAGGCGACCGGCCTCGCGATCGACAAGGCCGGCCTCACCGGCGGCGGCATGTACGGCGTCAAAGTGGCAGGCATGGAATTCGAGACCGATCTCACCACCAAGGCGGTGAACGGCTCGCATTTCGATCTGGTGGCGGTCGGCAACGACACCAATACCTCCGCCGACGTCCACAATCTCACCGGAGCCCAGATCGAGACCAACAGCCAGAAGGGACACGTGACCGGCTTCGAACGGCCCGAAGACGGCGCGTGGGACACGATCGATCACAACAAGTTCTATTTCGTCACGACCGCGAGCATCACCGGTCACAGCAAGCTGTGGGAGCTCGATTTCACCGACGCCAAGAACCCGACGCTCGGCGGCACCGTCAAGATGCTGCTGGACGGAACCGAAGGCCAGCTGATGTTCGACAACATCACGGTCAGCCCGGATGGAAAGATCGCGTTGTGCGAAGATCCGGGCAACAACGATCGCGTCGCGAAGGTCTGGCAGTACGATCCGGCCAACGCGTCACTCACCGAGATCGCGCATCACGATCCGGCGCGCTTCGATCCGAACCTCAACGGTCCCGGCGTGGCCGGTCCGAATTTCATCACCAAGGACGAGGAGTCCTCGGGCGTGATCGACGTCTCCAAGATTCTGGGCAACGCCGGCGAGCACGCGTTCCTCATCGACACCCAGTCGCACAAGGAAGTCGGCGGCGCTCTGGTCGAGGGCGGCCAGCTGATGGTCATGCACCAGTACCTGGTGTAGCTGCGCCGCTCATGGGACAGCGGCTCCTCGCAGCCGCAATCTTCGAAGGCATCGGGGGGCATCCCCCCGGTGCCTCGTTCCGTTGCCTGCGAATCTTGCAGCGCGCGACCTGTGACCGGCGCAGATGATGCAGACGACAGCGCACGGCGGTCCGAAATCCGAGCTGCGTGACGCGCTCGGGTCGTGTCTGTCCGCCTTCATCGGGATCGGCGCATTCAGCGGCCTCATCAACCTCCTGATGTTGACCGGCTCGTTGTTCATGCTGGAGGTCTACGACCGCGTTCTGCCGAGCCGCAGCGTGCCCACCCTCGTCGGCTTGTCGGTCCTGACCGCTGTCCTGTTCATGTTTCAGGCCTTGCTGGAGATCACGCGCGGCCGGCTACTGGTACGAATCGGCAATCAGCTCGATTGCCGGCTGAGCGCGCGTGTCTACGACCTCGTCGTGCGCCTGCCGCTGCGGGCGCGGCCCGGGAGCGACGGGCTGCAGCCGGTCCGCGACCTCGACACGGTCCGCTCGTTTCTGTCGGGCCTTGGTCCGACCGCGCTGTTCGACCTCCCATGGATTCCGCTCTATGTCGCCATCTGCTTCGCCTTTCACGTGCTGATCGGTGTCACCGTCCTGTGTGGCGCGATCATCCTGGTTGCCTTGACGCTCACGACCGAGTTTCTGTCCCGCCGCCCGGTCAAGGCCGCCACCACGCAGGCAGCCTTGCGCAGCCGGCTCGCGGAAATCAGCCGGCGCAACGCCGATGTGCTCGCGGCGATGGGGATGTCCGAATCGCTGCGCGATCGGTGGCTCGATCTCGGCCGCGAGCACCTCGCGCAGCAGAAGCGCGTGAACGATGTCGCAGGCGGCCTGGGCACGGCCGGACGCGTGCTGCGTATGGCGCTGCAGTCGGCGGTGCTCGGCGTCGGCGCCTATCTGGTCATTCAACAGGAGGCGACGGCCGGCATCATCATCGCGGGTTCGATCCTGGCGGGTCGTGCGTTGGCGCCGATCGATCTCGCCATCGTCAATTGGAAGGGGTTTGTGGCTGCGCGCCAGAGTTGGCATCGACTCGGCCAGCTGTTCGCGGCGATGCCGATTGCCGCCGCGCGGCTCCAGTTGCCTGCCCCGGCGCATGCATTGACCGCCGAGATGCTGGGCATCGCGCCGCCAGGCGCGCAGAAGCTGGTTGTGCACGACGTCAATTTCAGCCTCAAAGCCGGCAGCGCGGTCGGCGTGATCGGGCCGAGCGCCTCTGGCAAGTCGTCGCTTGTTCGCGCCATCGTCGGCGTATGGCAGCCGGCCCGCGGCTGCTTGCGGCTCGACGGCGCCACAATCGACCAATGGACGCCGGAGTCGCTCGGCCGGCACATCGGTTATCTTCCGCAGGACGTGGAGCTGATCGAGGGAACCATCGCCGAGAACATCGCGCGCTTCGCGCCCGGCGCGCCGGCCGCTGCCGTGATCGCCGCGGCCAAGGCCGCCGGCGTGCACGACCTGATCGTCAACCTGCCCGGCGGATACGAGACCCAGATCGGCGAGCAGGGCGCCGCGCTGTCCGCCGGTCAGCAGCAGCGGATCGCGCTCGCCCGCGCGCTCTACGGCGACCCCTTCCTGGTCGTGCTCGACGAGCCCAATTCCAATCTCGATGGCGAAGGCGAGGAGGCGCTCACCCGCGCCATTCTCGGTGTGCGCGCCAGGGGAGGGATAGTGATCGTCGTCGCGCACCGGCCGAGCGCGTTGGCGGCGGTGGATCACCTGCTGGCGATGGTGCGCGGGACCCAGCAGGCGTTCGGACCGAAGGAAGAGATCTTGCCGCGGCTGGTCCGGCGCGAGAGCCCCCCGCCCGGGCCGCTCAAGGTCGTTCCCCAGGCCGGCGGGTGATGTCATGGCAGCGGGCACGCCGCGCGACGAAGGGCCGTCGATACGCCGTCATCTCGTCGGCGGCGCGATCATCGCGCTCATGCTGACCGGGGGCCTCGGCGGCTGGGCGGCAACCACCGAGCTGTCGGGCGCGGTGATCGCGTCCGGGTCGGTCGTCGTCGACTCCAACGTGAAGAAGGTGCAGCACCTGACCGGCGGGATCGTCGGCGAGTTGCTGGTGCGCGACGGCAGCAGGGTGCGCGCCGGCGACGTCGTGCTGCGGCTCGATGAAACCATCATGCGCGCCAACCTGGCCATCGTGGTGAAGGGATTGGCCGAAATGCACGCGCGGCAGGCCCGCCTCGCGAGCGAACGCGACCGGGCCGAAGAGATCGCGTTCGCCCCGGCGCTGCTTGCGCGCGAGCACGATCCGGACGTCGCGCGCGCGATCGACAGCGAGCGCAAACTGTTCGAGCTCCGGCGCAACGCGCGCGCCGGGC
>WNFX01013709.1_pt1 | contig 10388 bp, 13 predicted proteins | sample 5400111 | NCBI WGS metagenome assembly WNFX01 (sample SAMN13153363, study PRJNA577476) | soil metagenome | isolation source: 40 cm soil or saprolite under grassland replicate 1 | place: USA:California | collected 2016-06-15 | reverse complement strand
CTACTGTTTCTAATCCATACGCAGAATACAACTCTACTACATCTTAGGAGTGATATTTCGATATAAGTCAGCAGATCGTATCACATTGTTCAAATATACACAATGACTTACCTTGTTATGTATGAAATGGATAACAAGAGAACGTGCAAAAGTAGATCGAATAGCATGTCCCTGGCTTATCAAGAATTTTGTAGACAAAGATGCGGAATTTCTTTTTGTTCCAGCTGATAAGGTAATGGAAATTGCAGAAGAGCAAAATGCTATTCCCTTTGATGTTCCGAATGTGGAATTAGGGCATCATGGAGATCAATGCTCTTTTGATGGCATAATAAAGAAATATGAGTTGGATAAGAAGAATCCATCTTTATTAGAACTTGCTAAGATCGTCAGAGGTGCCGATACCCCAAATAGAAACATAACACCTCAATCTGAGGGCCTTGTCGCCATTGCAACAGGTTTCAGTTATAATTCAAACGATGACTATGACAATATGAATAAACAATTTCATGTATATGACGCATTGTATACATTTTGTAAATTGGACAAGAAGTAGTTGAATCACATTTAGAAACCAGATACATTTAGGAAGAAAGGATTAGAAATGTAGATGATTAACATGGTTAATCAATGTTTAAATTCCGTTTCCCTTGGATTTTATCAAATTGAAAGGAATGTCTATGAGGTGATAATTCAATGGCTCATTGGATAACAAGATCTCTCCATGGACAAGGTCTTATATTTACTCTCGTTGCTGCTGCAGCCGCGGTTATACTAATTGTGTTGTTGTTATCAGCTCCATCCATTTTTGCGAAAGATTATTCTATTGACGTTGATCCTATAAAGGACAGTCAAAACCTTTTTAGTACCGCTAGAGTAACAATTACAAATACCGGTAAATTACCACTAACAAATATAATTGTTAATTACGGTGGTAGTAGTAATCATGCTATAGAGAAACTGGCCTCTCTTTCACCAAGTGATAAGGTGATACTTTCTCCTCCTGATGACTCACCGTTAAAATCGGTTACAGTGATAACTGATCAAGGCTTGAACTTAACTAAAGGTTATAGAACTCCTTTTAAAATTCCTGGCATGATGGGCTCTTAAATTTTTAATATAATCCAAATCGGATAATATACTAGCTCTCTAGGAAGGAACATTAATTAAAATTCTCAATTGATCTTATCGCATCTGGCGTTAATTTCTTAGTATTATATTTGATTTCGAGTCAATATCTAAAATTATCGGAAAAAATGAGTTCAACTCCTCTCGTAGGGCTATTGGTTGAAAGTATATCTTTCCTCATCGCCAATAGGCATACATTCGATTTTACTATCGTTGCAAATAGGGCATTTAGGAAATGAAGTTTTGCCCTTGAAATAAGATGTACTCCAGAAACAAGAGTCACATAATAGAAAGAATCTTTCCTTAGTAAACTTCTCGTAAGTCTTCTTCCCGATTTGTTGATTTGTTTTTGTGGAATAATCCTTGATAAACACAGAAACAAAGTTCAAAATACCGTTAAATAAATTGATCTTTTAGAATATTTGAATTGTATTTATTTAATCACATTTAGAAAATTGGTAGTACATTCTAGTAATTATTAGATTTTTTTATCTTTAATTATTTTTTCATCAAGAATTATCTAAATCGATTCAATAGATCATTGAGATCATTTTATCAATTCATGAGAATCTTAAAATTATTTAATAATAAATTATCTTTTATTTACATTTCTTAAATGTTCCTTTGACGTGTATGACATCATTTATTTGATCTAGAACATCAAACGAGAAAAGCTTGCTAATTCTTAGTAAACCGTGTGCAAAATCGGAATTAAAATTAAGCTCTTATTTCATGTTTGTAAGAAGCAATTAGCTTCGTATGACATACTTCAACCATTATATTAAACAGACCATAAAGTGAGTCAGTTCTTTGTTTGCAATAGTCACAGTTCATTTCACTTTCTATTGTTTAATCATGTTCAAAATATGATGAGCCGAAAGGGATTGAATTTGTTTGCAATATGAATCCGAAGTTTAGTCGATATCACTTAATAGAACTAATTTTATAATCAGCCGGAAGGGATTGAATTTGTTTACAAGATGAAAATGATAGCTCTATTATTTCAGATTCTGCTAAGGTGCATTTTTGAGTCGGTCTTGATTTTCCATCCATTCTTTGACCAAATCTCCTCTCCACTCTTCAATATCAATGTAAACGTCCAAGACCTTTTGATCTGGAGATTTGCTACAATCTTTGATTACTAAGAGTCCGGCATCATCTTGAGCTTTTGAAATGCTTTAAAGACCTTAAAATAAATTGAAATATATTTTCCCAATTTTTTTGCAGTGAAATAATGAATAGTGAAAAGAATATGAATTTATGTAAACAGATTGCACTGGATAGTTTGAATAAAAATATCCCGTTACTATGTTAAGAGAAAGAGGAGTTTAATTGTCATTCATATCATGTGAAAAGAATCTGTAACAAATATTATTTAAAATGATAACAAAGATTGAATATCTAGAGAATATAGATGATAAAACTGAACTTACAGATTTTATGAATGGATAAATTGAAATCGATTGCAATCAGTTATCCTGTAACTGATTGGTCGGAAGCTGCTGAAAAATATTTGAAAGCAATTATTGAAGTTCTAAATAAAATTGCTGAAAAGTTAAGTTATTGACTGGAAAAAATATGCCTAAGCTCAGCGACCTCGATGGGAACAAGTACTAAGAATAAAAAGATACAGATTTGTGATGGGCCGGAAGGGATGCGTGACGATATCGGTTCTAAAAGAGGATTTCTGATATAGATATAAACTGCTAAGCCTTAAGTTTTTCTTTTATGAATACTTTTTTCAATAACTGCGTGCCATGCGTTATTGCATGTATTATTAGAAAATAACATCAAGGTTAATGTCAAGACTAACTTTACCTGACATCGAGAAGGCCATATTGGAACTTATCGACAAGGCAAATCATGTAAACGACATTGTTGCCCTCTTCCTCTATAAAATTAATAAAACTTAATTATATTCAAGCCCTGTTTAAATGGCTACATGAAGCAGTGTCCAAGTTTAGATAGAGAGGCTGTAGCCCAACGTGATTGCTAACAAGAAAATTGTTAGTGTAGTAGATGACGATTTAAACACTACTGAGCTCTTTCATATTGCTTTGTCCGAAAATATTGATGGCATTTCTGTTGTTTCTTTTAATGACCCTATCATTGCTCTAGAACACTTTGTCGCTAACAAAGATGCCTACGTCCTGGTAATTGCTGATTTAAGAATGCCTAATCTTAATGGATTGGAGCTACTGAAAAAGGTAAAGAGCTCAAATCCTATGGTGAGGACAATGTTGATGAGCGCCTATAACTTCGATGAGGATTTATTATTCCTAAAATATATGGAAGAAGGAATAATAGATTCATCAATTGACAAACCTGTTACCATTAATAGATTGTGTCAAAGGGTAAGAGACGAGCTTGAGGTTTATCAGTTATCAACGAAAAGATAACCGGTTGAATAAAATGGTGCTGAATCTTGCATGGGAAGTTTTTTTTCCTTCAATAGCCATCGTTTTAATTCACCATAATTTTCTCTGTTACCAGCTCCAATATATTTTTAACGCTACTATTGTCCCAAAGACCATCTAAAGAATTAACCAAATTCCGTGTCGGAAGGGATGCGTGACGATATCAGTGCTATAATCAGGTTTTTGGATATTGAAATGGAGTACTAAGCTTTAAGTTTTTCTTTTATAAATGAATTTCTTCAATAACTGACAAAACGCGAGACTTATTTTGATTTCAAGAATTTAAATCTCTTAATTCAATTTTTAATAATTTTAATAAATATGAAGAGAAAATAAATTGGGGAAAGAGTAAGTCTTTATACTCCTATCTCTCTTGCCAGTTTCACAAGTTTTTTACCGTCTTCAGTCAATTTGTTGAATACTTTATTTTTAACGCTCTTTCGGGCTACGAGTCCACGCTTTTCCGCTTTAAGGAGCATTTTATGTCCGTATCCATATGCACCCAACTTAGTTAACAGTTCTCTAGTTGGATATGCTTTTCCAGCACCAATTGTCTTTAACAACTTCACTACTGCCTTTTCCTCCACAAGTATTTTTAACAATCTTGCTTCTTTCATCGTGCATTAGTATATATCACTTATTATATAATCGTTACTTATTATTAGATACAAATTTCAATATTTTTAATATCAAAACTTCCTTATGCAATATCAAAATACAAAAATATTCAAAATTATTACTCATGAGAATAGTTTGAAGGGAATGAAATACTATGATATATCTTTTCAAAGGAACAATTCCAGTGGATCCGAAGGGGCTATTGAAGATGCCCAGACCTATAAAGTTATGAAATGAAATAAAAATACTCGATTGTTCCTTTTTTGAGTTGCCTAGATTATGATTCCGATTCAACTGGATTTAATTTTCTTGTATGCCTCAGGGATCACTACAGTAAATGAACCGGCGATCAAGGCTAAAGGGATGGATAAGAGGATGGACTGATTATAGAATATTAAATCCACTGATTCTGAAGTAAGTATACATACACTTTCGGCTGTAATTAAAATAATAAGACTTGTCTTTATAATTTGTTTCAAGTTTCTTTGACTACGCATATGCGATAATCTTGATACTCCTACGCCAAAATTCTTAAATGTTCCAAAAAAGTTACCTAGGAACCCATTACTTGACTGCTGCTCCAGAACGGAGCAGCAACTGTCTGTCTTTACATTAAGCTGATACCTGCCCAAAATGGTCATAAAAGTAGTAAATCCGGCTGCAGCGTATCCTACTAGGTACCCTAATGTTGCACCCTGAATGTTATAACTCAATATAGCGAGGACACTATTTTGTCCAATTTCTGCAGCAGTGATACACAATATCTCAATTGCTAATGCAGTCATAAACAAATTTCTGGTATGATGTAAAAACTTGGTAATCGAATATTCTTTTTTTCCATGTGAATGGCTAGACAGCAACATGCTTTCTTTGTGCAATCTTTACAATCATATTTGGTTACGGTTTCACATGTCTTAGGGTCACACTCGCATTCTGCACACTTGACTGGTGTATATCTTGTTGTTTTCACACGTATCAGATAAATGAACTTACAATAAGTATTTGAATTTTCTTCTCAGAATATTTCCAAGTTAATATCACATATTTCAGTTTCACATGATCTATCCAACTATTTCTTCAAATATTGAAATTTGTGCTCAAAATATGGTGGGCCGGAACGGACTAGTCTGATTTTTCAAAAGGTCGTAAATTATTAGAGCTTACAGGGCCATTTTTCTTAGAAATGCAAGTAACTTAACAGTCCGAATGCGCCGGAGCCAATTTGATTTTCCTGGTTCCAGATTAGATTACTTTGAACTTCAAAATAAATTCAAAAATTGTTCAACAATGTTTCAATAAATTTTTATTTTTCATTCATTTATTATTCAATAAATATTCAGGAAATAAAACTACGCATCTATCACTCCTATTCCCCGTTGCAATATGTTTTTTAATACAAACTTGGTATTAATATAAACGTCGAACATGACGTTGAACAATAAAAGCTGGGTAAAAAACGAAGTTTTTAGGCTCTACTTATCAGGCTATTCGCAAGAAAGTATTGCAAAGCAGGTCAACATAAGTGTGGGCACAGTAAACACCCTTGTAAGTGAAATTATAAAGTCTGATGACAGCGTTGACATGATGCGCCAAATTGCTATTGTTTCGAAAAAAACTGGAGTTGATATTAAGCAAATCGCAGCCAATCTAAGGTGGAAGAATATGATAAAACAAAGTAGTTTGGACGAGAGGAAATCTGAAAAATTTCTCGACGCAATGAGTATGTTATTTAACAAATACAGCATATCACCTTCTACTGCAGCGAATCAATTCTTTTCTATAATCGAAACCATGCAAAGGGACAATATTGAGCCTCATAGACTGGAAGAAGAAATAAGAGTCAAACAAAACGAATTACAGAGAATAAAAAGTCAGGTTGAGATTAACGATAAGTTGTTGCAAGAATCAAAAGCGAAACTAAAGGAAGAGCAGGCGAGCTTTAAATTAAACAAAAAGATCTAGATGATTTCCGGAACGTCTCTCTTATGCTTGAATTATATGAAAGTCCTGAAATATCTAGTAAATATGGCACTTTAGCTCGGGCGATGATTGATTTCAAGAATCTTAATTATGATCCAAAGGAGATAATTTCTAAGTATGAAAATATGAATAGCTTTACAAGAGCTAATGAAAAATTAGAAGCAAAATTGCAAAAATCAGAGAAGATCTTGCAGTCATACAAACGCAAGAAGGACGAAGAAGAAGCCAAATGGAAGGACCATTACAATGCCATTGAAATTTTTACTGACTTAGTAAAAAACGGACTTAGAGGCGAAGATATTTTTAAAGTAATTGTTATTATCAATAAGGACTTCCCGGAAAAAACTATTTCAGAAATTGTAGAGGACATCCGGACATATGGCAGCTTATCAGCGGCTGTATGGAGACTGCAAAGAAAAGACGATGCAATAACTGAACCGATGTTATAGCCTCCCTAAATTAACAAATAATTAGAAATTAATCCTTGATCTCAGTGTTTAATTGTCCAGTAACAGAATCAATTAATTAAGAAACAAGAAAAAAATCGTTGTGGAGAAAAATAGGACACTATTGTTTAGTATGTGATATTTATTATAATTTAAGATCTCAGATTTATTCAAAGAGGGTTAGAAATTGAAAAAAAACGGCATTAAACCCGCATTATTAACCAGAACTGAGATCGAGTGGTTAATGAACAAGATTCAATTATCTAATGGCTATAAACGTAAAATCAAGAGCGACATAAAACGAAAACTTCGCATCTTCAATGAACTCGAAATGCCTTTGCTTGTTAAATCTGGTTTGATAACTGCTACTGCTATTTGTAACAATGTTACAACTAATTGTAACAATATTTCATCAGAAAATTGGTCAAATCCACTGAGTAACGAAATTTGTGCTCAAATTTTGATGGGCCGGAAGGGATTGATATTGTTTACAATATGAACCTCTCTTAAATAAGTCGTTATTAATGGCTAGCATCAATTCTGCATTACGTTGGAAGGCACGAATCTAGATTTTCAGATGGCTCGCAATTAGAATTTCTAGTGTATATAGAAAACAAATTTGGTTACTGACCTCCAAACGTAATTGATCAACGCCTATTGGTTTTTGTAAGAAACAGTCTATTATCTCTTTTTTAGTATATTCTTGAAGCAAATTATCATCAATATCATATGCTGTTATTAACATTGTTCCTGCTGAAGGATTTAAGTCCTTTACTGTCTGTAATAACCGTACCCCATTAATTACAGGCATTCGCAAATCAGATATCACAACTGCGTAATCCCGCTTGTTCATTTTGAGGTGTTCTAATGCTTCAATTGGGTCTGTAAACCAGAATACATTGATTCCCCTAATTGTCCGTAAAGCATTATAGAATAAATTGCTAGTCGTTAATTCATCATCAACTATGCTAACGATTTTGTTTTTAATGGGCATTTTAGAAACGCCAGTTCCGAATTGTTTCCACGTTTTCTTTAGAATTCAAGCGGTTTATCTGGCTTGCTTATCATTCGATAACTTATTGTTTGATTAGTATTTTGTTTCATTTTCTGATTGTTTGGATTTTTTTTAGGGACTCAAGCCTAATTTTGCCAAGTACACATCGTCAACCAGATTACAAACTAACATTGTAACTTGAACAATAATAAAATCGCTAAAAACTTATCTAGATAAAGCCTAGATATTAATCAAAAGTGGATTCATCTGGTATCTAGATTCTATCGGAGTATAGACATCTGTCATGATAATGGCTGTGGCTGTTGTTACTATGTTTTTCGTACTTCAACATTTTTTATTATGAGAAATCATATCTTTAATGAAACACACCTAATAGCACTAATATTGGAAGGGAAGAATCTGGAATTTCAGATGGGTCTGAATTAGAATTTCTAATTTCTCCCATAAAGAACTTTACTAATTGATAAATTCTTATAACCTTCTACGCAACGTGTTTTATAGTTTGTAGTGCACTAAATTATAACGCTTCAGCATAAAGAACTGATTTTCATGACTTTTGAATGCTGTTATCGGTTGTTCAACATAGTTCAACATCGTTATCAATTGTACCCGATTGTAAACATGGATCTTATATTATTCGTTACCTAATAAATATATCCATGTCGTCAAAGCAAACGCAAGTAGCAATGTTCCATTTACTAGGAATGGTATTGGGAGTTGCTGCGTTCTATGTATTCCCGATGCAAGAAGCAATGGCCAGTCTATTGAATATCAATGGCAATAAAGTTCTGAGTGGTAATCAAAATAAGGGTAAAAACAACAACAACAAGAATTGTGTAGCACTTTGCTAAGAACCTGTCAACCCGACACCTATTTTTTTATGTGTATTTTAGAATCAAACGCAATAATCGTATTTTATTTTTAAAAGGTTACAAGATTAAATAAAAAGAGCCGTTTAACAACGAGGTACTTATCAAACTCATGAAACAAAGGGAATTAACTGAAAAAGAATCTAAAAGAATAGGTGAATTATTATCCATAGCCGTAAACAATAAAGCGCATATTGATGCTGCTGATCTTCAACGTGCATCGGTTCTTTTTTACAGTGTAAATGCACTTGGCTATACATTAAGTAAATTAGACCTAATGAAGATTATAGAAATATCAGACCAGAATTATCCTGAGTCAACAAAGACAATGCTTGGTGAAGCAGCGAATACTTGTTATGATCTTGCACAAGGTTTGACTAATCCCGAAAATGAAAAATTCAAATTCAAGGAATAAACAAAGAACTATAAAATTAAGTCATTTACTTATTTTCCACACTCTGAACATGCGCTACTATCAAATTCGTTCCCACTCTGTTAGAGCAACTTGGTCCATTATATTCTCAGAATGTCAATTACAATAGCAGATGAATCGAGAACAAGCATTACAGAAAGATTCAAGAAAATTGCAATGATAGCAATGGAAAAGGGTGAGATGCATGTAGGCAGGGTGAAACAAAAGGCGACAGAAAAAAAGTGAAGGCTAAGACAGAGTTATTATTGGTATCACATCTGTCGTAAAAGAGATTGTAGAATATGCCGAGAAGAATAAAATAAATATAATTGTAGTTGGCAGCAGGGGTATTTCTGGATTTAAAAAATGCTCCTAGGTAGTGTGGCGTGCGGTGTAGTAACGTACGTCCATTGTCCAGTACTAGTTGTGAAATGATTTTTCTTATTAGGATATTTCCTTTAAGGTCCTGAATAACCAATCAAGGAGAAAAAGGCTATGAATTGTTATTAACACAATTTTGAATTCAGAATTAATGTTCTTTAGTTTTGCATTATGATCGGTTATACTTTGACCACTTTCATATCCTTTGCACAAATAACAGTCATTGGAAAATAGAGATGACCTACATATACCACATACAAAGGGGACAGAAAATTGGAATCGATACCGCAAAACCTAAGAAGAACGAGAGCGAGAAATAAGCATTGCCTATTCGTATGGGAAAGAAGAAATACAAAAGCTTTGACAGAGCAGCCGCCGCAGTAGCCAAAAAGAAGGGAATTTCAAAAGAAAGAGCAAGGGCGTATGTCGTATGTCGCCGTTGTAGATCGCAAACAACATAAAAAAAGAAGTGAACTCTTGAAACTCATATTATAACCTGTTTACATTGACAAAAAGAAATGAGTTATAGTTAGCTGAAGTGCATAAAATAAAAGTAACTGTAAATCCAGATATTATTGTAACATGTCAATATCAGAACTGTATGAAAGCTTCAATGTATTACGCAATACACCAGTATATGATTTCACCGAGCCTAAAGTAACTGCCGACGGTAATAGTTCTCTATCACAGATAATTGGTATTTTAATTGATAGGAACGCAAATGACATATTCATACCGCTATCAGGAAAAGTGGCGGCCATAACCTTGAGGGATATATTAGGAATTAGAAACATTACTTCCTCAAAACCTCCTACACTGGGAAAAATAATTCCAACTCTTAATTGTGATAGTAAAGTTGCGGAAGCCGTCAGGCTCCTGAGTCTGTACAGACTTAGGGCTCTCCCAATTATGGAAAAAAATGAGATTTTAGGTCAAATTTCGGCCAAAAGAATTGTTCGGGAAATTCGAGATGCTATGCTTGTGACTCATACTAGAAAGATAAGCACCTCAGACGTTATGACTCGAAATCCTATAGTCATCAGTAAGACTGATAAAATTGCTTCTGCCAAGCAAATAATGAAGAGAAGGAGAATAGATCACATACCTATCCTTCAAGATAATCGA
>WNFX01008516.1_pt1 | contig 10391 bp, 9 predicted proteins | sample 5400111 | NCBI WGS metagenome assembly WNFX01 (sample SAMN13153363, study PRJNA577476) | soil metagenome | isolation source: 40 cm soil or saprolite under grassland replicate 1 | place: USA:California | collected 2016-06-15 | reverse complement strand
TCCGCCGGGGCTCGCTGAACGAGGTGCGCCGCAAGTGCGGCAAGCCGAACTGCGCGTGCGCGGCCCCGGATCACCCCGGCCACGGGCCGCAGTGGAACCTGACCCGGACGGTGGGCGGGCGGACACGGGCGGTGCACCTCAAGCCGGGGCCGGAGCTGGACAAGGCCCGGCGGGAAGTCGCGGAGTACGAGCGGTTCCGGGGCCTGGTGGGCCAGGTCACGGAGGTGAACGAGGCGATCTGCCAGGCGCGCCCGGCGGCGCCAGGCGGGGCAGGCGTTGTTTCCCCTCCGGGGCCGGGAGGGGAAAAGATGACATGCATGCGGCCGGTCCGATAGCCGGCTGAGCTGGCAGCAGGGAAGTCCCCGGCCTGGTGGGATGCGAGACCTCCTCAGCTCAGACGCACCACCATGGGTGTGTTCGGCATTCGGCCACGGAGCATGAGGAGGTCCCGATGCCATCGATCGTAGGCGGGTTAGACATCCACCGGAAGCAGATCACCTTCGACTACCTGGACCTGGTGACCGGGGAGGTGAAATGCGGTCACATCGCCCCGGCTGACCGGGAGCATTTCCGGGGCTGGCTGGCCCGGCTCGAGGACCCGGCCGGGGTCGCGTTCGCGGTGGAGGCGTGCACCGGCTGGCGGTATGTGACCGAGGAGCTGCGGCGGGCGGGCATCCAGGCGCACCTGGCCGAGCCGGCCGACACCGCGGCGGCCCGCGGCCGCAAGAAGCGGGCCAAGACCGACCGGGCCGATGCGCGGCTGATGCGGGACCTGCTGGCCCAGGGCCGGCTGCCCGAGTGCTGGATCGCGCCGGAGCACGTCCTGGAGTGCCGGGCGCTGCTGGAGCTGTATCACGACCTGCGCGCCGAGCACACCGCCTGGGTGCAGCGCGCGCATGCGGTGCTGTTCCACCAGGGCGCGGTCCGGTCACCGCGCTGGCGCTGACCTGCTGGCTGGGCGGCGCCGGCCGGTTCACCTCCGCCCGCAAGGCGGTCCGGTTCGCCGGGCTCGACATCACCGTGCACTCCTCCGACAGCAAACGCTCACCCGGCCACCTGTCCCGCCAGGGCCCGCCGGTGCTGCGCTGGGCGGTGTATGAGGCGGGCAAGACCCATGCCCGCCCTGGCGCGCCCGATCACGGTTACTACGCCGCCGTCAAGGACCGCAAGGACGGTAAGCGCGCCGCCCTGTCAGAGGCCCGCAAGATTATCCGCCGGGCCTGCCACATCCTGGCCGAGCTCGGCGACGACGCGCTCACCACGGTGTGACCGCCGGCCGGGCTGGGTCACGCCCGAGGTAAGCGAGCATGGGCGCCTTCATCAAGCCGATGAGGCACAACCGCGGCCGGCTCCAGCCAGCCCCCTGTCAGGCCGCCCGGGCCCCGCAGCGCGGGGCAGCCGGCGGACGGCCTCAAAAGACTGAGCGGTCGCACCCCGGCAGGCCGGGGCCACCTAATCCATCATCATGTGACCGGGCCCGGCGCACGGGTCCGCGCGCCTAGGTAAGGCTGGCTGCCCTGACCCGCTTCCCCTCGCCGAAGACCCCGCCGTCCCGGCGGCCCCCGCCCCCGTCCCCCCGGGCCAGATCCGCCGGAGCCGCCCCAGCCGATCTCCTCCCTGGACCCCGGAGTCCGCCCGCCCCCCGGGCCGCCTGATCATTCCGCTGCCGGGCCGCCGCGCCAAGAGCGCCTGCGGCGTCACTGCGCGAGCGCTGCGCGCCTCTTGACCCGGCCGCCCGTCCGCAGACCCAGGCACCGGTCAGGGGCAGGCAGGACAGGTGGATCGCGCCCGAAACCCGATCAGAAACCGCCAGTCACGGCCAAACCGGGCGCTTGCATGGGGGGCCGGATACAGGTAAGGGGGGACACTGGCGCCGCCGCAATTGGTGCGGCGCCGGCGGGACAGCGACACGACGCGGAAGCCGTTCGGAATAATGATCCTTAACGGCTGCCGCTCGCTGACGCACCGCCGAAGCTCGCCTGGCCAAACGGCGCCGCCAGCGAACGCCCCACGACGGCGGGGAGCTCACTGGCGGCCCACACAGCTGACCTGGCCTCGACCTGGCCCGGGGTCCTTTGCCAGCCACCCGAGGCCACGGCCGCGGTCAGCTTATTTGGATCGTGCGATGATCCTGCTCGCTTCCGCAGAATGAGAAGTTGGATGTGCAGGCGAAGATGTACCCATCGGCGATCGCGGTGCCCTTTTTGAAGACCTTGCCTGAATTCGCCGTCACCGGGACAAGGATTGTCTGGTTGGCGTTGGTGCAACCCACCTCTGTGTAGCCGAACCCCTGCGCGACCTGGCTGCCCGATCGTTCGGTGAGGTTCACATACACGTCAGCGGTCCTGGCGCCAGCGCACTCGATCTGCACCGTGACGTTGACCCCGGCGCCCTTTGCCACGAGAGTGGCGGGCGAGTTGACATGTATCTCGAGCAATAATGGCGGTGAGAAGAATCCGACCGCGGGCGACGCGGGCACGACGACCGTAAATACGGTCCCGGCCGCGATGGCGACCGCGACCAGAGTCGCCCGCGCCCACCCTTTCTTTGTCCACCTGCTAGGTTTGATCACATTTCCTCCTTTCGTTGGCCGGGGGCTGACCTGCCTCCGGCCGGGAAATTGATGGAACCGCGCAACCCACGAGAGCCGCCGCGGTGAGCGGAATCGCGGGTATATGCCAGAGAAAGTCGAAACCGCTGTGAACGGCGAGGGCGGCAATCGCGGCCACCGCGCCCGCCCACGTCGCACGGCCTGCCAGATTCAGGCGTCCGTGCCACAGTTCGCGCGCTACCGCCGCAGCGAACAGGGCAAGCAGCGCCGCGCCGATGATGCCAAGATCGGTCAGGACCTGGAGGTACTCGTCATGGTCGTACCCGTCGACGCCTACGGCGCCGTCGGCGCCGACCCAGCGCAGGATCGCGCGCCCCGGCCCGACACCGACGAGCGGATGCTGTTCGATGAGCCGGATCGCTGCGGCCGTTTCGCCGGATCGCGCGGGCGAGGCGAGGCTCAGCCGGGACGTCGCCAACGAGCGCATGGCGCTGGGACCACCTGCCGCGCCATTGATCACGATTACCGCGACGGCCACCACGCCAGCCGCGGCAAGCACCGTGACCGCAAGGCGGGGGAACCTCTGCAGGAGCACCGCGATGGCGAGGCCGGCGCCGAGCGCGGCAAGCGCCAGAGCCGGTTCGGGCCGGGCCGTCACCGGCACCGATGGAACCAGGCCGCCCAGCGCCACGCCCGCGCCGACAATTGGCGGCGCCGCGGCGCGGACGACGGTGCGCGTTTTCTGCAGCAGGCAGACAACCACGAATCCCACGGCGAAAGCGATCGCTCCGGCACGGCTCAATGTCGCGCCGGCCCCGCACAACAGGCCGGTCGCGGTGAGCGAAAGGCGCACCGATCTAGGTGAGGCGGCCAGCCGTGAAAGCGCCATGAGCGACAACGGCACAAGAAACGCCGCCGTCGCGTTGGCGTAAGTTAACGTCGACGCGGCTCGCCATAACCCAGCCGAGGGTAACGCCCAGGGCCGATGGTGGAAGGCGACCCCGAGCCAGCCGGTCGCGGCCACAACGGCCGCCACGGCGAACATGCCGCTGAGCACCATCTCCCGTGAGCGGGCGTCTAGGCGGCGGCAGACAACAAAGATCGCGACGGTGCCCGCGCCAAACAGCGCCCAGGTGAATCCGGCGGCAAGCGTTCCCGCTGCCGCGGCGCGAAGCAGCGCCCAGACCGCCAGCGACAGCCCGGCGAGGATGAGGCCTCCGCGCAGATCGGCACGGCGAAACGGATACGCGGCCAGCGCGAGGCCGACCGCGCCGGCGATCACCAACGCGGCGCGCCACTGTACGGCGCCGAAAAACGCGCCCTGGCCGACCGCGGTGGTGGCGAGCCCTGCCACGAGCACAAGGCCAGACGCCGTGACCAAGGCATGACGGCGCCGACGCTGTGTGCTGTGGCCCCGTGCGCCAATCGTGACAGCCGTCGGCGAATCCAAAGCTCACCCCCGTGACTGAGCCGTCTGGTCGCAGCCTGCGCGCTGGCCTACCCCTTAGACGCAATCCGCCATTGATGCGTTGCACTCATTTACCGGCGGTTGCGCTTGTTTCCGTCCTACGTGCCCTCGGCCGCCGGCCCGTGCCCCGGCGCCGGGTCCCGGCCGGGGGCGCGCGGCGAAGCTCAGGCCCGCTTCATCTCAAAGGGGTACCGTTTGTGCTTGTCGTCGAGTCGCGTCACAAGCTCAAGCAACAGATGCTGCAGCTCAGTCAGGCGCTGGCGACCTTCCTCGCCTATGCCCTCAAGGTCACGTTCAATGGGCCGGAGCCATTCCGCCATCGTGTCGGCATGTTCGATGAATGAAGCGTACCCGAGACAGGTCACTTTGTTGTCCGTGGCCGCGATCATCCGCTCGCCGAGGCCGCGCTGTTCGACCCGCCAAATCATGAACTGCGGGCCATATTTATCGGTTAGGAATGTATCGCCGATATCGCTGAGCAACTGGGCGACCTTGCGGGTTTGCCTGTCTCTGGAGAAGCGTAGATACTGGACTTCTCGCCTGATGATCTCTCGCCAGCCGAAGAACTGCGCGAAGACATACAAGGTGCTCTCCATCGCGGCTTTGCGCTTGCCCGCCTTGTCTTCGCGAATGTATTTCTCAACGAACTTTAGCTGCAGAATGTTATAGAGCCGCGCTTGCAGTTCATAGGAGGCGGCGAGAAGCGGTTCACGATAGATGTCCAGCGCCTTGCTCGCGTCACGCCGCGCTTGCAGGGCGGAGAATCCGAAAGTGGTCGCTACGGTGCTAAAGAGCGAGCCAGCCAGCGCGATCAGCGCCAGCACAATCGCGGTGTTCATTTCGCCTCCCGTGGGCACAGTACAGGGAGAACGACCTCGGTTGGCCGCTGGTGGTCGGCACCGGCGGCCACCAGGACGATATCCACCGGAGAGGAGGCGCTGTGCCCATCCTCGACCTCGGACCTGCCGCCCGCGAAGTGGCGAGACTGCTGGACGGCGTGGACGACAAACAGCTACCCGAGCCAACCCCGTGCCCTGGCTACCCCGTCGCCGCCCTGCTCGACCACCTTATGGGTTTGTCGATGGCCTTCACCTGGGCGGCTCGCAAGGCCAGCGCCGCCGCGAGCGACAGTGCTGAGTCCGGGCCAGGGATGGCGACCGCGGAGCATCTCGATCCGGACTGGCGTCGCCTGCTGCCGCGGCGGCTCGACGACCTGACCGCGGCTTGGCGCGACGAGGCGGCCTGGCAGGGGACGACCGAGGCGGGTGGTGTCGTCGCGATGCCCGCCGACATGATGGGCGCGGTGGCACTTGACGAACTGGTGCTGCACGGCTGGGACCTCGCCCGCGCCACCGGCCAGGATTTCCGCTGCGATCCCGCAAGCACCGCGGCCGTCCTCGCCTTCACAAGCGCGCTGGCGCAGCCGGAGGCGGAGGCCGGCCGCGCGGGGCTGTTCGGCCCGGCGGTCAAGGTGGCCGAGGACGGGCCGGCGTTCGACCGGGCACTCGGATTCGCCGGCCGAGATCCCGCGTGGGCACCACCACCCGCCTGACCACCCTCAACGCTGCTTGAGTTTGGTTTGCTCGGCCGCAGCCACGGCGCGGTCGCGCGATCGGGTCTCTGGGGCGAACAACCCGAGGACCGCCGCTGCGCCGAGGACAATGGCGGCCAGAGAAAAGGCGGCGCCGTAGGAGACTGTGTCGACGAGGAAGCCCGCCGCCACGGGCCCGGTGACCGCGCCGACGTCGCCAGCCATCTGGTACGACGCCACGACAGTCCCACCTCGCCCGGCCAGGATGTCGCCGATCATCGCGGACGGCGCGACATCGAGCAGTCCCGACCCGAGGCCGAATATGGCCAGGGCGGCCAGATATCCCCAAAGGCCGGGCAGGATCGCCAGCATCACCATGCCGCCGGCCGACGCCGCGCAGCCGACCAGGATGACCGGCCGCCGCCCGAGCGTGTCGGCCGCCCACCCGCCGGGCAGCAGTGTCGCCGCATTGAGTGCGGCGAACACGAGGAACCCGATGCCCGTCCAGACCGCCGACCGATGCAGGATGTCACGGACGAACAGGGGCACGATGGCGCTGCGCACCCCCATGGCGGCGAATCCGTCCGCAAGGTTCGCCGACGCTGCGGCGCGGTATGCGCGGCTGCGCAGCGCGCGGGCTATCTCCGCGAACGACCGGGTCGCCCGCGGATCGTCCGGGACGGGCCCGCGCGGCGCGTCTCGCAACATGGCCGCGGCGATGACCGCGGGGACGACGAGCATGCCGCCGTAGAGAATGAACGGCGCCCGCAGCGACCAGGCGGCGACGAGCCCGCCAATAGCCGGACCACTGATCCCGCCCACGAGGAACCCACCAGTGAACAGGCCGCTTGCGCGGCCCCGGTGCTCGCTCGGCACGCTGACAAGCAGCAGGGTTTGCGCGCTGACACTGAACATCGCCGAGCCCAGCCCACCGACGCCGCGCAGGACGATCAGTTGCCCGAACGAATCGGAAAGCCCGGCGAGAATACTGCTCACCGCCACGATCGCGATCCCGGCCGCCATCACGCCGTGCTCGCCGAACCTGTCCACCAGACGGCCAGCGGGCAGCGCCCCCACCACCCGAAGCAGGGCGAACGCGCTGATCACACTGGCAGCCGCGGCGGTGCTTACCCCGAATTGACGGGCGAAGGCCGGAATGGCGGGGGCGACGATCCCGTATCCGAGTGCGACCGTGAACGAGACCGCGGTGAGGATTGCCACCTCGCGCGGCAGGTCGCGGAACGGGCCGCGGTTGGGGCGAGGCACAACGGCATTCTGCCAGGCGAGTAGCGCCGGCCCGCCCCGCCTTGGCCGACGGCCGGCCCGCCCCGCCTTGGCCGACGGCCGGTCCGCCTTGACCGGCCAAGGCGGGCCGGGCAAGGCGAGGTCGCACAACTGGCCGGCCACGCGCGTGCCGCTCGGATCCCCCGGGCCGGCCGCAACCTACGCCGACGCGCCATGAGCGCGCCGCCTTGGCCACTTCCTGTTGGCTTCCTGTCCGCTCAAATGAACCGCGCTCGGCTGCCGACCTCGATGACCATATAGCTCTTTCGCGCCTGATTTAATCCTATTTATCTGCCTTTTTCCCTTTACTGTCTGTAAGGCCTATTGACGCCGGAAAAGTGCCTAGTTATGGTGCGCCAGGCACCGTTACCCAGCGTGCCTAACCGCGCGCCTACAGGCAGCGCGGCGCGATTGCTCAGTGAAAGGAGCAGGATGAGAGCCCCGCACCCTCATCGACAATGGGCCGTTCGCGGCAGCACGGCCGTGTTCGCGGCAATGGCTCTGGCGACGAGCTTACAGGCCGCAGTCACCGGAGCGCAGGCCACCACCGGAGCGCAGGCCACCACCGGACCTTCCGCGGTAAGCAATCCGTATTCGCCCGCTTATCAGCATGCCTATCGGCACGGCGTCATACCGACCGTTTCGCAGCTGGCAAAGATGCACCAGTGGGCGTCCAGCCACCCGCAGGTCCAACTGGCGGCCAGCAACCTCAGGTACGGCGGCGGCATCGACGGTATCGGCGTAACCACCGGCGCTGAGAAGGTTTACCTGGTCTTCTACGGTTCCCAGTGGGGTACCCAGGGCACCGACGGCAACGGCAACGTCACCTTGTCGGGCGACCCATCCGGGGCAGCGCCCTACCTGCAGCAGATGTTCAAGGGCCTGGGCGGCGGCGGCGAGCTGTGGTCCGGTGTCATGACCCAGTACTGCGACGGCGTGGCTGTCGGCGCTCAGAGCTGCCCGGCCAGCAACAATGCGCACGTTGCCTATCCCACCGGCGGCGCGCTCGCGGGCGTGTGGGTCGATGAGAGCACCGCCTCACCGAACCAGGCGACCGCCTTCCAGCTCGGCACCGAGGCGGTCAACGCCGCGGCCCACTTCGGCAACACCACCGCCGCAGCTAACCGGGACGCGCAGTACGTCATCATGTCCCCGACCGGCACCCACCCCGACGGGTTCAACACGCCATCGGGGGGTTTCTGCGCCTGGCACGACTGGAACGGCGACGCCTATGTCGGGGTGAGCTCGCCATACGGTGACATCGCCTTCACCAACAGCCCCTACGTCACCGATTTGGGTCCGTCCTGCGGGTCGAACTTCGTCAACTCCGGCGCCGCGGGCGCCAAGGATGGAATCTCGATCGTCGAAGGCCACGAATACGCGGAAACCATCACCGACCAGAATCCGGCCGGCGGCTGGACCGATTCCGGCGGCGCGGAGAACGGCGACAAGTGCGCCTGGATCACGCCAGGGACACCCGGCGGCGCCGCGGACCTCGCCCTGCCCACCGGCACCGTCGCCATGCAGACCACCTGGGCGAATGACGGCGCAGGCGGCAGCGGAACCTGCGAGTTCAGCCATCCCATCGTCAGCAACGGCGGGAGCGGGAACACCGTGACCGTCACCAACCCCGGAACCCAGAGCACCACGCGGAACACGGCGGTCAGCTTGCAGATTGTCGCCAGTGACTCGGCTTCCGGCCAGACGCTGACCTACAGCGCCACCGGTCTGCCGCGCGGGTTGTCCATAAACTCGTCCACCGGCCTGATCAGCGGCACCCCCACCAAGACCGGGACCTCCAGCGTCACGGTGACCGCTACGGACACGACCGGCGCGTCCGGATCGGCCGGCTTCACCTGGACGATCCACCGCTAACCAGGCATGAGCGCATTGCGCGCTGACTGCGATCGCCCGGCTCAGCCGGGCGATCGCGCTGGCCTGATGGGGGCACTCAAGCAACGGGCGCGACAGCAACGGGCGCCAGAGGGAACAGCACCTCGGGAAACAGCGTCTCAAGGAACGGTGGTCAGCGCGCATGCTGACGGTGCCAACGCCGGTCGCCCAACCGTCATCGAAGCAGCAGGCGACCCGGGAAGGAACGAACTGCATCTCAGCTCGAACGACAGCCACCGCCACATCAGCCCCGAACGACTGCCACCGCCACATCAGCCCGAACGAAAATCCTGGGCGTGGGGCGCGAAGGCGGCCAGCGCCTCGGCGTCACTGGCGCTCGCACGGACGTTGCCGGTGATGAACTCGATGCCCGGCAGGTCGCGCGCGCTCGCCGACAGCGCCGCCGCGGCGGCCTCGGCGTCGTAACGAGTGCGGCGAAGCACCACGTCGCGGCCCAGCAATGCCCACGAAGCCCCGGCATGACCGTAAGGCAGGCCCACTGAGCCCGGATTGATTATCCGCCGGGTATCGGCGAGGCGGTCGAACGGCATGTGCGTGTGCCCGATGACGACCGTCTGTTCGCCAACGTCGGCAAAGGCGGCCTGATAGTGCCCAACTGGGCTGTCGACGAGAATGAACTCGTTGTCGTCGCGTGCTGTGGCGTGGCAGAACGCGACCGGACCCAGCCCATCAATGTCGAGTGTGACACTCAGCGGCAAGCTGGCGAGCCGGTCGCGGTGCGCTTGCCCGATCCGCTCCGCGCACCAGTCGAAGTAGGCGGCGGGCGGGTTGGTTGGAAGACCGCTGGGCTGGAACGTGCCGTCGAATGCGTCAGCAAGCCACCGGTCGCTGTTGCCGCGGACCCAGATGGCTCGCCCGCCGAGTGCCTCCAGGCAGTCGAGTGTCTGTGTGGGCATCGGGCCGTCGGCCAGATCGCCGTTAAGCACGATCGCGTCCACCCCACACGTTCCCACGTCGCGGAGCACGGCCTCGAGCGCCGGCAAGTTACCGTGAATATCGCTGAGCACCGCGACCCGCATGACCAACTCCTTCCGCCACGTGATCGAGTCTGCCCCCCAGTCCCCCGGCCGTCGCCAGCGTTCGCCCTTAGCTCAACCCCGCTGCCCCCCAGGCATTTATTTACCATCGCACAAGCAATGGCCCCGCTCGGCTCATTGCGCGGGATGGCGGACGTCGGGCGCGTGAAACGCCTCTCAGCGGCTTACGCTATTTCTGTCCCGAGTTCACTTGCGTATGTTCTCGATAACTACCCGGATTCGCCATGCCATGACAAGTTTGTTAGAATAACATATGCCGTACATTGACCTGAACAATCACGCTCCTGGGATCATCGGCCTGCTCCGCTTCAGGCCCGAGACCGGCCGGCCGCTGAGCGAGCTCGCGGATCAGCGCGCTTCGGCGTGAAGATGGCGACGTAGATCTTGCTCTGCGCAGCGACGAGACGTCATTCGCAGTCGACCATTTCACTGCTCGTGCGCGGACCGCAGCTGCAGATCCACCAACGGCAGTTGCAGACCCGCCAGTGGTAGAGGTGCGCAGGACCAGCCTTCCCAGCCACGATGGCGCGAAGCTGTACGGGCCGCTGCTCTTTCACGGGCGCATGTACCAGCGGCTGCGGCGCTACGAGCACCTGGCGGCCACCG
>WNFX01007289.1_pt1 | contig 10392 bp, 7 predicted proteins | sample 5400111 | NCBI WGS metagenome assembly WNFX01 (sample SAMN13153363, study PRJNA577476) | soil metagenome | isolation source: 40 cm soil or saprolite under grassland replicate 1 | place: USA:California | collected 2016-06-15 | reverse complement strand
GCTCGGCGAGGTTTTCTTCGACGTGCGCGGCAGCTCCCGCAGTATGCGGCTGAGCTGGTACGCCGATACCGGAGTCTCGGTCTTCAGCATCTGGCAGGGAGGCACCTGCACCGGCACGTTCCGGCTGCCGATGGAGGAGCTGCCGAGGCTGATCGACGCCCTGCAGCGTGGGGCGCAGGCGAACGATCCGCGCGTATTCGGTGGCTACGCCAGCCAGCTCCCCGGGGCGCCGACCGACCCCAGGCTGACGGCGCTGCCCGGTGGCTACGGCCGCGAGGCCGAGTTCACCGGCCCGGTGACCGGCGACTTCCGCGCGGTGCGGGCGGAGGATCCGGCCGGCAAGACGGTGTTCAACCCGTCGCCGCAAGCCGCTCAGGGTCCCCGGGCGCTGCCCGCGGGCCCGCTGGCCTTGCCTGCCGGCTCGGGGTCCCAGGCGTCCCAGCCGCCGCAGGACTATGCCGGGCAGTACTACTCCGAGCAGGGCTACGGCGGCGCGGCCGGTTCCTACGGCGGCCAGTACGCTGCGCAGGGGCAGCAGCAGTACGCCGACCAGGGGAGATACGCCGAGCCCGGCCAGTACGCCGAGCCCGGCCAGTACGCCGAGCCCGGCCAGTACGCCGACCGCGGCTACGGCGAGCAGCAGCCTTACGGAAACCAGCAAGGCTACGGAGACCAGCAAGGCTACGGAGACCGCGGTTACGAGGCGCAGGGGTACGCCGAATCTGCCCAGGGCTACCCGGACCAGGGCTACTCCGGCCAGAGCTATCAGGACCAGACCTACTCCGATCAGGGTTACTCCAGCCAGGGTTACTCCGATCAGGGCTACGGCGCGCAGGGCTACTCCGACCAGCGGTATTCCGAGCAGGGCTATTCGGGTCAGGGTTACGGCCAGCAGGGGTACGGCGGCCAGGCCGGATCCGACTCGGGTTCCTCGTACTCGGGGCGGCACTACGCCAGCGATTCCTATCAGGGCCAGGCCTACAGCGCCGACTCCTACTCCGGTCAGGGCTATGACTCCGCGCCCGGTCATGACCGCGGCTCCTATGACGACCGCGGCAACGCCGGGTCCGGTTACCAGGCCCAGGAGCATCAGGGCTATGCCCAGGACGGCTATCAGGGTCAGCACTACCAGGACCAGCCGTATCAGGACCCGTCGTACCAGGGGCAGGCTTATCAGGGGCAGGGCTATCAGGACCAGCGCTATCAGGACCAGGGCTATCAGGGTCAGCGCTACGAGGACGAGGGTTACCGGGAACAGCGCCACCCGGACGAGCGCTACCGGGAGCAGGCCGTCCGCCAGGAGCCCGGCTACGAGGAGTACGGGTACCAGGGCCATGGCGACCAGGGCTATCAGGAAGCGGACACTCCGGCCTACCCGAACCAGGGGTACAGCGAGTACGGCTACACCGGGCAGGATTACCCGGCCCAGGGCGACGCCCCTGCGTATCCGGACCAGGGGTACAGCACCTTCGGCTACGGTGCGCAGGACAACGGCTACCGCAGCGGAGGCGGGCACTACCCGGATCAGGATCCGGAGGCCACCGCGAGCCAGCAGGCCGTCTCGTCGTTCCCCTACGAAACAGATCCGCCCACGCGCCGGGAACACAGACGGCGTCGCGGGCGTTAGAAGCTATCGGCCGGTGGGGCTGTGTCCCCGGGCCGCACCTACTGCCTTCGCGGAATACCGTTCGGCTGGAGCCGCGTTGCGCCTTTCGCCGAGAGGCGACCTCCGCACCGGTTGACGTGACGAAGGGTCGGCTGGCTTGCTAGCCGGCCCTTCGTTCTGCTCAGGCGCTGCTATACCGGCCCGGCCGGGCGCGGCTGCGGCTGCTCCGGGCCGCCCGGCGTGCCCGACTTGCCGTCCGCGACCACCTCGGCGTCCTCCGCCTCGGGCGGGATGGGACCGACCATGGCGTTGAGCACCTGCGAGTTGGGGATGGACATTACGCTGCCGTCGGTGTGGAAACGGACGTAGGTGATCCCGATATCGGTCACGATGCCGTCGAGCGTGCCGCCGAGAGCGCCGGCCTGGAGCCGGACCGCGTCGCCCACCTGGAACGGCCGCGCGAAGACCAGCACCAGTCCGGCGAAAACGTTGCCGAGCGCCTGTTGTGCCGCGATGCTGAGGAAGACCGTGGTGATCGCCCCGCCGAGGACGAGCTGGCTGACGTCGACACCGAACAGCACGAGCGTGATCACCAGCGTGGTGAACGCGCCAACGAGCAAGATGGCGTACCGGACGATGGCGGAATGCGCCTGGCCGGCCGTCGGCTCCAGCAGCTCTCTCGACTTCCCGGCCAGGCCGTAGGTCGCGATGGACCCGAAGACGAGGAACAGCACGGCTGTGCCGTAGATGATGAACTGGTTGGTCAGGTTGCTCGCCGTGAAGTTGCCGTTGCGAGCCTGGTGCGAGATGACAGCGGAGGCGATCGCGAGCAGCAGGGCGATGATCGACTTCCACGGCCTCGTCTTGCGCTTGACGCGCTCAACCTGCGTCGACAGGTCGATCTGCCTCCCGTTCTGCACCCGTGCTCCTCCTTTCGCGGCTCATTCGTGCGCCTAACGCTATCCGGCTTCAGGCTGGGCCGGCCGATGACCCCGGAGAACAAAAGCGCTGGGGAGCGGGTGCTCCCCAGCGCTAATGCGAGATAACGGCTTAGCTGATCAGCGGCCTCCCCGCGGGGAACCGGAGCTTCCCGGCGGCGATGCCGTTCGAGACGCCGGCCGCCGAGGCGTACCAGGCGACGAGCGCGGTGAGCAGGCCGACGTAGCCGCCGATCTTGATCGTCGTCGTGGGGAGCAGTGCTGCACCAGCGTTGAAGTTACCGATGCACAGGACGATCTCGGTGATTTCCAGGGTGAGGAAGACGCCGAACACGGCCATGTTGACCTGGGTGCTCAGGATCAGCATGTACGTGTTGAAGATGGCAAAGGCTAGCAGTATCCAGCCCAGGTCGTGGTTGAGCGCTGTGACCGTCGCCGCCAGCGTGGCGGGCTTGGCCGCCGCGACTGCCGGGTCCACTACGAACCGAACCCACAGGAACAGGCCGATCCAGAAGCTGCCGTAGGTGCCGAACGCGGTCGCGCCGAATACGTTCCTGTTGCGGAACTCCCACATGCCGGCGAGCAGCTGGGCGATGCCGCCGTAGGCGAGGGCATAGCCGAGCCACGCGTTGCCCGTGGCGTGGGTCATCCAGTCGGCATTCTTGGCTGACAGCAAGAACGTGGTGAGGGCAAACGCGGCGAGGCCGAGCGGGGCAGGGTCGGCGATGCCCGTCGCGGGGGCTGCGGTTGCGGGGCTGGGCTGGGCTGTGCGATCTTCATTGACGCTCAATTCGATCCCTCCTGGTGAGGAATGGCTCGTCCGGCTCCCGGCGTGCCATGCGGCGGCCGAGAGGGCGGGCGCCCGTCGTTACGACACGGCTGGCATGATGACCTTGTCTTGCGAACCAAAATCGTCAGACCAAAACCTTCTCCTGGTCACATCCTGCACAGATTGACCAGACGAAAGATCCGCCAATAGCGTAACGCCGCATGCGTTAGGGGGCGAGACCTAAAACCGCGTCACTTTTTGATAACCCTCCCGATGCTGCCCCATGGCGGCGCAACAGATCCCGTCCTGGCATGCTTCGTGTCCCGAAAATTTCGAATTTTGCCGGCAGGTAAAGGGGATCGGCGCCCGCTCGCCGCCGCACGCCCCCGATAGCGGCTGGGCGCTCCCTCACCGGAACCCACTGGCCTCACGTTTCACAGCTGCGTCCGCAGGTGGCGCAGACTTCGCCATGCTCCTGGTGCTCCTGGTTCTCCTGCGCTGCCTGCCGACTCCCGTGACCCCCGATACCCCCGCCCGCCCGCTTTCGCCTGCCCGCTCCTACGACATGGTTGCCTCGTTCATGCAGTCCCAGCGACATAAACGCGGCATTCATGTCGTTTGGCCCTGGTACGGGTGGTGCCAGAGTCACTGGCGCGCTTCCCGTGCCCCGCGATGCTTGTGCGCGCTGTGGTGCGCAAGCAGACTGCCGCCCGTTCGGCCGAGAAGGCCGCCGCCCACCCGTCCTGCCGCCGGGGGTTCCGCCGGGTGCTGGGTTAGGATCGATAGGAACACGAGGAAAGGTCCGCGCCGATGACCGACCGACCGATCCGTGCCTCCGACAAGGAGCGCGAGAGCGTAGTCGACGTCCTCAGGGACGCATACACGGATGGCCGGCTGACGCTGGAGGAATTCGAGGAGCGAACCTCAACCGCCTACGCCTCGAAGACCTGGGCCGACCTGCGTGAGCTGACGGCGGACCTGCCCGTCGAACCGGTGCTCGGCGCCGACCTGCTACAGCGGCAGTCGCGTCCGGTGCCCGCGGCGCAGATGGTCCCGTCGGTACCCCGGCCGCGGCAAGGCGGTCGCGACCGGCCGCTGGGCAGGCTGCTGCCGGTCATCTTCGTCTGGATCATGATCGCGGCGGCGGCTGGATCGCCGGATACCGCGGCCGCGCTCTCGGTTGTGTTCATCTGCCTGCTCGCGTGCCGGGTAGGGTACGGGGGACGCTGATAACTGTCAGTGATGGCTGACTCGCGAGCCTAGGCCATTAACCGGTAATCCTTATCTCTGGCCTGGGCAGGCGGCTACTATGAGTCGGCCGACGTGGCGAAAATCTCGTCGGCGTGCCTGATCTTCCGAGGCCTGCGGGATCAGCGAATGGAAATCGGTATTTCCGGCAGGCTCAGCGAGAGTCAGGAGGCGGTCGTTGTCGAATGCGACCACGGGCAGCGATCGGGTCATTCCCGATCAGCAGCCGCCTCAGGAGGAACGCGGCCCGCGGCTGGCGCGCCTTACCCGTCCCGCCGTGACGCACTGGCAATTTACCGTGGTCGTCGCGGTCGCGGTCGTGGTCCGGATCATCGTGATCCTCGGCTACCCGCCGATTCTGTGGTTCAACGACTCTTACAACTACGTCTACGACGCCGTGACGCATGTCCCGGACGTGGTCCGGCCGAACGGCTACCCCATCTTCATCGACCTGCTGCTGCCCCTGCACAGCGCGTATCCGCTGGCCATCCTGCAGGCGGCGATGGGCGTGGTCATGGGCGTCCTCATCTACGCCCTGCTGCGCCGCCGCGGGCTGCCCTGGTGGGGGGCGACGCTGGCCGCGCTGCCGGTCCTGTTCGACTCGTACCAGCTGCACCTCGAGCACATGATCACCGCCGACACGCTGTTCATCTTCCTCGGCATCGTGGCGATCGTGGTCCTGTGCTGGAACGATCGTCCCTCGGTCCCGGTCATGGCCGTGGCCGGCCTGCTCATCGGCTACGCCACCCTGGTGAGGTCGGTCGGCCAGCCGCTGCTCGTGGTGGTCCTGGTGGCCATGCTGGTCCGGCGGGTGGGCTGGCGGCGCCTGGTGACCCTGCTCGTGGCGGGCGTCGTGCCCATCGCGGCGTACATGATCTGGTTCAACAGCGCCTACGGCCGGTTCGGGCTGACCGAATCCTCGGGCACGTTCCTGTACAGCCGGGTCAGCACGTTCGCCGAATGTGACACGATCAAACCCTCGGCCGACGTCCGCGCCCTGTGCGACCCGACGCCGCCGTACCTGCGCCCGGTGTCGGGGGAGTACCTGTGGGCGGACAACGAGTTGTGGCCGGACAACAAGGCCACCACCCCGCTGTTCAACCTGTACCACTCCGCCGACAACCGACACCGGTTCACGCCGACGGTCAACGGAATGGCGCAGAAGTTCGCCCGGGAGGCCATCTTGGCCCAGCCGGTCAGCTACCTGCACGTCGTGGTCAACGACACGCTGCACACCTTCGGCTGGAACCGGCAGCCCGACCCGAATAACTACTACGGGAACGGCCCGGCCTTCCAGTTCGTCTCCGGCAAGGAACTGAACGCGCTGATCCCCTGGTGGGTGAACCCCGTCCGGGGTGACGCCACGGCCAACAGGATCTATCGGGGGCGGCAGGAGTTCGGCGGGCCGGGGCTCGGGAATACGCAGGCGGTGCAGCCCTGGCAGCACCTGATCCAGGTGTACCAGCGGTACTTCTACCTGCGGGGCACGCTGCTCGGCCTGATCGTGCTCATCGGGGCGGCCGGCGTGCTGGCCCGCTGGCGCCGCTGGGGCGGCATCGGCCTGCTGCCCTGGCTGGTGGGGGCGCTGATGATCGTGCTGCCGCCGATGACCGCCGGGTTCAGCTACCGGTACGTGCTCGCCGCCATACCCGCCACCTGCCTGGCCGCCGGCCTGGCGTTCGCGCGCAGGCCGGGGGACAAGTCAGTGGGCGCCCGGGCGGCCGATCTGCGCCGGCACCTTCGCCGCGGCGGCGCTGTCGATCAGGAATAGCGTCCGCTGCCTGCCGCGCGCTCCCGCGGCGGGCACCTGCACCGGCCCGGAGTCGGACAGCGCCATCGCGATCGCCTTCGCCTTGTCCGGGCCCGAGCAGATGATCCAGACCTCACGGGCGGCCTGAATCGACGGCAGGGTCAGCGACAGCCGGGTCGGCGGGGGCTTGGGGGAGCCGCGCACCGCCACCACCGGCCGCTCGTCGTACAGCGCGGGCATCCCGGGAAACAGCGACGCGACGTGTCCCTCGGGTCCGATGCCGAGCATCAGCACGTCGAACGACGGCACCGGACCGTGGTCCTCCGGCGTGGTCGCGGCGGCCAGCCAGGACGCGTACCGGGCGGCCGCGGCCTCAGGATCGTCGCCGTCGGGTCCGTCCGGGCCGGGCATCGGATACACCCTGGCCGGGTCGACATCCACGTGGTCGAGCAGGGCCGAACGGGCGCCGGTCTCGTTCCTCTCCGGGTCGCCCGTGGAGACGAACCGCTCGTCTCCCCACCAGATGTCCAGGTGGCGCCAGTCGACCGCGTCCCTGGCGGGCGTCGCGGCGACCTCGGCGAGCACCCTGGTGCCGATGCCGCCCCCGGTGAGCACCACCGACGCGGTGCCCCGCGCAGCAACCGCGTCGACCAGCCTGGTGACCAGGCGCGCGGCCACGGCCTGGGCGAGCAGCCGCGCGTCTCGGTGGACGATGACCTCGGGCACGCTCATTGAGCCGGGCTTCCCACGCCTGCGGCCAGCGCGCGCAGCGTCTCGGCGTAGACCTCGTCCGGCTCGAGCCTGCGCAGTTCCTCGGCGACTAGCTCGGCGGTGTCGCGCCGGTGCAGGGCGACCCGGCGTTCCGGGCGTCCCGGCCAGGACAGGGTGGCGTTGCGGCCGTCCGGCCGGGACAGCGCGACCTTGCCGTCGGCGGTCTCGAAGTTCACCTCGGTGATCCCGGGCCCGCCAGACTCGCCTCGCTGCACGTCGAGGCCGAGCCGCTGCGCCAGCCAGGCCGCGATCAGGTCCGCGCTCGGGTTGCCCGGCTCGGCCAGGACCTCGCCGCGGAGCAGTCCGGGGTAGGGCAGGTCCAGAGTGGCCGCGAGCAGCGAGCGCCAGGATGTCGCCCGGGTCCAGCTCAGGTCGGTGTCACCCGGCTTGTACGCCTTGGCCAGGGTCAGCAGCATCTCCTTGGGCGTCTCGCTGGCGGCCGCGTCGGTCACCCGCCGCTGGGCCAGCGCGCCGAGCGGGTCCCCGCCCGGCGCGGACGGTGCCTCGTCCGGCCACCAGGTGACCACGGGCACGTCGGGCGCGAGCAGCGGCGCGACCACCGAGTCGGCGTGCTGGCCGAGCGGCCCGTACATGCGCAGGAGGATGGTCTCCCCGGGGCCGGTCTCGCCCACCCGGATCTCGGCGTCGAGCCGCGATTCGCCCTTGGGCCTGCGGGTGATGACGGCCAGGACCCGGCTCGGATGCTCGCGTCCGGCCTGGCTGGCCGCCCGGACCGCGTCGTACTGCTCGGACTCGTCGGTGACGATGATCAGCGTTAGCACCGTGCCGGAGGCGGGACCGCCCATCCGGCGGCGGGCCTGGGTCAGCGCCTCGTGGATCGCGCTGGTGCTGGTGTCGGTCAGGTCGATGGTCATCGGAGCCTCCCTAGAGCCGGCGCCATGCTCGGTTATCCCGTGCCATCAGCGCGTCGGCCGACGGGGGTCCGGCCGTGCCCGCCGGGTACTGGTCCGGCTTGGTGCGGGAAGCCCAGAATTCTTCCACCGGGTCGAGGATCCGCCAGCCCAGCTCGACCTCGGCCTGCCGGGGGAACAGCGGCGGGTCGCCGATGAGCACGTCGAGCAGCAGCCGCTCGTAGGCCTCGGGGCTGGACTCGGTGAACGACTCGCCGTAGGCGAAGTCCATGTTCACGTCGCGGACCTCCATGGCCGTGCCCGGCACCTTCGAGCCGAACCTGACCGTGATGCCCTCGTCCGGCTGGATCCTGATCACCAGCGCGTTCTGGCCCAGTTCCTCGGTGTCGGTGGCGGAGAACGGCAGGTGCGGCGCGCGCTGGAAGATCAGCGCGATCTCCGTCATCCGCCGCGGCAGCCGCTTGCCTGCCCGCAGGTAAAACGGCACCCCGGCCCAGCGCCTGGTGTCGACGCCGAGCCGCAGCGCCGCGTAGGTCTCGGTGCGGGAGTCCGGGGGAATGCCGTCTTCCTCGAGGAAACCGTGCACCTGGCGGCCGCCCTGCCAGCCAGCCGAGTACTGCCCGCGCGCGGTGCCCTCGGCGATATCGGCGGGCAGCCGGACCGCGGATAGCACCTTCTCCTTCTCCATCCGCAGCGAGTCCGCGTCGAACGCGACCGGCTCCTCCATGGCGACCAGCGCGAGCAACTGCAGCAGGTGGTTCTGGATCACGTCGCGCGCGGCGCCGATGCCGTCGTAGTAGCCGGCCCGGCCGCCGATGCCGATGTCCTCGGCCATCGTGATCTGGACGTGGTCCACGTAGCCGCGGTTCCAGATCGGCTCGTACATCTCGTTGGCGAAGCGCAGCGCGAGGATGTTCTGCACCGTCTCCTTGCCGAGGTAGTGGTCGATGCGGAACACGGCGTCCGGCGGGAAGACCTCTTCCAGGATGTCGTTCAGCTCGCGGGCGCTGGCCAGGTCGTGGCCGAACGGCTTCTCGATCACCACCCGCCGCCAGCCGCCGCCCGAGGGGTCGGACAGGCCGCTGCGCTTGAGCTGCTGCACTACGGTCGGGAACTGGCCTGGCGGGATCGACAGGTAGAACGCGTAGTTCCCGCCGGTGCCCCGCTCCTCGTCCAGCCGCATGACGCACGTGGCCAGCTGGTCGAACGCCTCGTTGTCGTCGAAGGACCCGGAGACGAACCTGACGCCCTCGCTGAGCTGCTGCCAGACCGCGTCCCGGAACGGCGTCCGCGCGTACTCCTTCACCGCCTGGTAGGTGAGCTGGGCGAAGTCCTCGTTCTCCCAGTCCCGGCGGGCGAAGCCGACGAACGAGAAGCCCGGCGGCAGCAGGCCGCGGTTGGCCAGATCGTAGATGGCCGGCATCAGCTTCTTGCGCGCCAGGTCGCCCGTGACACCGAACATGACGAGGACGCATGGCCCGGCCACGCGGGGGATGCGCCGGTCCCTCGGATCGCGGAGTGGATTACGTGATTCGGACATCTCATGCAATCCCTTGATGACACCCGGGTTCCCCGGGGCCAGGCCCTCGTCGTCCGTCACTCAGTGCTCCATGCTGGTTCTGATCGTGTCGAGCAGCTCGTTCCACGACGCCTCGAACTTCGCCACTCCCTCGTCCTCGAGCACCTGCACCACGTCGTCGTAGCTGATGCCGAGCCCCTCAAGGTCGGCGATGACCTGCCGCGACTGGTCGTAGGTCCCGTGCACCGTGTCGCCGCGGAGCTCACCGTGGTCCGCGGTGGCCTTGATCGTGGCCTCGGGCATGGTGTTCACCGTGTCCGACACGACCAGGTCGACCACGTACATCGTGTCGGGGAACGTCGGGTCCTTGGTCGACGTCGACGCCCACAGCGGCCGTTGCGCGTTCGCCCCGCTGGCCGCGAGCGCCTGCCAGCGCTCCTCGGCGCACTTGTTCTCGAATAGCTCGTAAGCCAGCCTGGCGTTCGCGATGGCCGCCTTGCCGCGCAGCGCCGCGGCCTCCGGCGTGCCCAGCTTGTCCAGCCTGGCGTCGACCTCGGTGTCCATCCGGCTGACGAAGAACGAGGCCACCGAGAAGATCTTGGACAGGTCGTGCCCGTATCCCTTGGCCTTCTCCAGGCCGGCCATGTACGCGTCGATGACCTCGCCGTGCCGCTCCAGGGAGAAGATCAGCGTGACGTTGACGCTGATACCCTGGGCGATCGTCTCGGTGATCGCCTCCAGGCCCTCGTGGGTGGCCGGGATCTTGATGTAGGCGTTGGGGCGGTCGACCATCCACCACAGGTTCCTGGCCTCGGCGATGGTCTTGGCCGTGTCCCTGGCTACCCGCGGGTCGACCTCGATCGATACCCGGCCGTCCAGGCCGTTCGTGGAGTCGTAGACCGGGCGCAGCACGTCGCAG
>WNFX01007288.1_pt1 | contig 10393 bp, 7 predicted proteins | sample 5400111 | NCBI WGS metagenome assembly WNFX01 (sample SAMN13153363, study PRJNA577476) | soil metagenome | isolation source: 40 cm soil or saprolite under grassland replicate 1 | place: USA:California | collected 2016-06-15 | reverse complement strand
CCGGCGCAGGCGGGGATCGTCTCGTTCGTGGTCCTCATCCTCACCCTGCTGTTCCGGCCGACCGGCCTGTTCGTGCCGACACCAAAATGATGAAACGCCAAGCCACAGCGATGAAGCGCCACCGTATCGTCTTCTGGACGGGTTTCTGCGTCATTCTGGCGCTGCTGATCGTGGCGCCGTTGGTCCTGCCGGAATTCTGGCGCCGTTTCCTGACCGAGATCCTGATCTGGGGCCTGCTGGCGATGTCCTCCGACATCCTGATCGGCTACACCGGCATGGTGTCGTTCGGCCACTCCGCGTTCTTCGGCCTCGGCATGTACGGCGCCGCGGCGGCGCTGCTGATGGTCAAGCCGCCGAATCTCTGGCTGGCGATCCTCTACGGGCTGGTCGGCTCGGCCGGGGTCACCTTGTTCGTGGCCTATTTCTCGACCCGGCTGCGCGACATCTATTTCGCGATCACCACGCTGATCTTCTCGCAGATTTTCTACGTCATCATCTTCACCTGGACCGACGTGACCGGCGGCGAGAATGGACTCACTTTCAGCCGGCCGGCGCTCGCCATTCCCGGGCTGTTCTCGGTCCCATTCTCCTCCGAGACGCTGCACTGGTTCGTGCTCGCCGTGGTCACAACGTCATATCTGATCCTGCGGCGCATCACGCAGTCACCCTTCGGCATGGTGCTGCAGTCGATCCGCGAGAACGAGGGGCGCACCCGCGCGATCGGCTATGCCATCGAGCGCTACAAGATCGTGGCGGTGATGCTGTCCGGCCTGTTCGCAGGCCTCGCCGGCGTGCTCTACGCCATACAAAACCGCTTCGCGGCGCCCGACTTCGTCTACTTTCTGGTTTCCGGCGAAACGGTGATTTTCAACGTCATGGGCGGCATCGGCACGCTGGTGGGACCGATCGTCGGCGCCGCCTTCTTCCTGCTGCTGCGCGAGGCCTTCTCGCGCTTCTTCACCGAGTACTACCTTATTCCGGTGGGCGTGATCTTCATCGCCATGATCATCTTCATGCCGCAGGGGCTGCTCGGCTTCATGCGGCGGTGGCTCAACCAATAGCGCAGCGGATCGCGAGCCGGTCGCGCCAGGCGCCAGAATGCCGGATTTTCCGACGCGCGGCGGACCGCGGGCTACGCTGGCGTGAGCCTCGCGTCTCCACTAACATTCGGCCGGAACCCATCACATCGTGACCACAAGGCAGGCGGACATGGCCAAGTTCGGCATCGGACAAGCTGTGCGGCGAGTGGAAGACCAGCGTTTCCTGCTCGGACAAGGGCGCTACGTCGACGACATCAGCCTGCCCGGGCAATGTTACGGAGTGACGGTGCTCTCGCCGCACGCGCACGCCCGCATCACGCGCGTCGACGTCACCAAGGCCAAGGCCGCGCCGGGCGTGCTCTGCGTGCTCACCGGCGCCGATGCAGTGGCGGAGAAGCTAGGCAGCTTCACCGCCCATCTGATGCCCGAGGACTTCGGCGCGCCCAAGGGCCACCGCACGTTCCAGCCGGTCCTCAATGCCGAAAAGGTGCGCTTCGTCGGCGACCGCGTCGCGTTCGTCGTCGCTGAGACGCTGACCCAAGCGCGCGATGCCGCCGAACTGGTCGAGGTCGACTATGAGCCGCTGCCGGCGGTGGTGAACCTCGAAGACGCCGCCAACGACGGCGCCGCCAAAGTCTGGGACGATTGTCCGCAGGGCAATGTCGGGTTCCGGCTCATGTTCGGCAACAAGGATGCGACCGACGCCGCCTTCGCCAAGGCCAAGCACGTGGTGAAGCTGCGGGTCGAGAACAACCGGCTGTCCCCCGTCGCCATGGAGCCACGAGTGGCCATCGGCGACTACAACGCCGCTGACGACTCCTACACGCTCTACACCGCTTCGCAGAACCCGCACGGCGTGCGCATGGAAATGTCGCACATCTTCCACGTGCCGGAAAACCGCATCCGCGTGGTTGCTCCCGACGTCGGCGGCGGCTTCGGCCTCAAGGGCAACCCGTTTCCCGACGATGCGCTGGTGTTCTGGGCGTCGCGCCATCTGCGCCGCCCGGTGAAGTGGGTGGCGAGCAGGTCGGAAAGCATGCTGACCGACCACTGCGGTCGCGAAACCGTCTATTACGGCGAGCTCGCGCTCGACGAGCACGGCAAGATTCTAGCGTTGCGGGCAAAGTGCCTGTTCCAGCTCGGCGCCTATTTCGTCGGCGCGGCGCTGGCGGCGGGAGCGTTCTCGGTGCGCTTCATTCCCGAGGCCTACGACATCCAGACCATGCACATCCTGTCGCAGGGCCTGTTCACCAACACCTCGCAGAGCGGGCCGTATCGCGGCGCCGGACGCCCCGAGGCGGCCTACTTCACCGAGCGGCTGATCGAGCACGCGGCGCGGACGATCGGCATGGATCCCGCCGAGATCAGGCGTCGCAACCTGATCCCGCCGAACAAGCTCCCCTACGCCACGCCCACGCTGTGGAATTACGACAGCGGCGAGTTCCAGCGCCTCATGGACAAGTGCATCGAGCTCAGCGACTGGAAGGGGTTTGCGGCGCGAAAGAAAGCCTCGCAAAAGAACGGCAAGCTGCGCGGCCGCGCGGTGAGCTATTACATCGAGTTCGGCGGCATCTTCAACGATCGAATGGATCTGCGCTTCGATCCCGGCGGAACGCTCACCATCCTGGGCGGGACGCATTCGCACGGCCAAGGGCACGCGACCGTGTTCGCGCAGCTCGTGCATGAGTGGCTCAACGTCCCACTCGAAGACATTCGCTACGTGCAGGGCGATACCGCCCAGGTCCCGATCGGCCGCGGCACCTACGGCGCCCGCAGCGCGATCGTTGGGGGCAATGCGCTGAAGGCGGCGAGCGACGCCATCATCGCGAAGGGCAAGGCGCTGGCCGCCGCGCTCATGGAGGCGGACGCGGCCGATATCGAGTTCAAGGACGGCCAATATCGCGTCGTCGGCACCGACAAGGCGATCACCATCACCGAGGTCGCCAAGGCCGCCTATGCGCCCATGGGCCCGCTCACCGATAAATTCGGTGTTGGTCTCGAGGCGAGCGGCAGCTTCAGCCCCAATCCGCCCAGTCATCCCAACGGCGCGCATGTCTGCGAGCTGGAGGTGGATCCGGAGACCGGCGAGGTGGTGATCGATCGCTACTTCGTCGTCGACGACCTCGGCCGCGTTCTCAATCCGCTGATCGTGCGCGGCCAAATTCACGGCGGCGTCGTGCAGGGCCTCGGACAAGCGCTGCTGGAGCACCAGATCTACGATCGCCAGTCCGGACAGCTGCTCTCCGGCAGCTTCATGGACTACGGCATGCCGCGCGCCGACACGATGCCGAACGTGGAGGCGGAATTGGAGGAAGTGCCCTGCAAGACCAATCCGCTCGGGGTCAAGGGCATCGGCGAGTCCGGCACCATCGGTGCGCCGCCGACGGTGATCAATGCACTCATCGACGCGCTCGGGCCGCTCGGGGTCGACCATATCGACATGCCGGCGACGCCGGCGCGGGTGTGGGAAACGATCACGCGCGCGCGGGTGGGGGCGGCGCACTGACCCAACGCACGCTGCGGCGCTGCTAGGGCGACCGCCGTTCCTGCGAAAAACGTGAGACGGCGTCCGCGCCGGCCTTTGGCAGCGCAGACGCGGAGCTAAAGGGCAGCATCACGGCGCGCACGGCTTCGAGCCAGGAGAGCCAAGCCAGCTGGCCGGCCTGAACCCAAAAAGCAAACGGGTTGGCTGCCTCGAGGAAGCGGCCGAATGCCTCGAACGACGGCACCGCCTGCAGGTTGATCGAAATCTGTTCGCTGTCGCCGTCCGGCGACTGGCGGTGAACGACCTCGATGTTAAGACCAGGCAGGCGCGCCGTCGCCTTGGTTGCGCCGACCTCGCTCTGTTGTGTGGCTCCCTTGAACTCGGACAACCGTCGTCTCCATTGTTTTGCACCGTCCTGGCGGGCGTCGAGAATTTCGAGGTTGCGGAAGCGACCTACCGAGCGGCCGTGAAGCGATGGCCCGACCGGACGCCGAGGTCACGTCGGGCTTCGGCTTCTCCCTAGGCTTTGTGAGTTGGGTTGAAGCGAACGGTTGGGGCGCGCTTGCATTCCAAGCGCACGTTGGTGTCGGGGGGCAGTCGAAGACGTACAGCGAGGTCTTCCAAGTAATCTTCGCACGAGAGGCGGGATGGGAACGGCCCGTGCTCTTGCGTAATGTGGAGGCTACTGGGCGACAACGTCAGAGAGAGAATCAAAAAGAACGTCACGGGTCACCTCCAGTTCGGTGTGGCCCCAGACCCAATCGCTAACGGCACCACGTGGCGAAAGGTTCCAATCACACAGAATTGGTGATCCCGCCCAGGCGAGCGATTATGAAGCGATGGCCGAAGGCGGTCATCACCTTGCCGTAGGGGCGCCCGCGTCATCCATCACAGCGGACGGCGATAGGGTCATGACTGGTGGGCAGAGTCAAAAAGCCCGACTGGGGGACGCCAGTCGGGCTAAAATTTTGACCGCAGGATAGCCCATAAGACGGCATTTAGCCACGGCCAGCATTCGCATTAGTTCGGACTGGTTTTTGGTCGTTTCAACACCCTGTCGATATCGGGTCTTGTTCATCTGCGCCAAAGATGCTCCTCGCAGCCATGATGGCGTCGAGCGGTCGTGAAGCGATGGCCAACGCCGTCATCACTCTGGGTGAAGCAAAGGTCCGTGAAGCCTGGACGCCCTCGAGGTGAGAAGCGCCCAGCCGATGTCATCGGTGCGGGGACATTTCGAACCTTTCGTGCGGGCATTCCGACATAAGTGAGGGGCGGTTGGGGGTTGAGGGTGGCCCCTTGGCCTCTGGATCGTCCAGCCCCGGGAAACAAAAGGCTCCCTGGGACACACGATGCCCATCGCGTTCAATCGCTGCGATAATCAGCCGGACTGCAACCAAGGCTGATCAGCCCCGCTGAGCGGTCCAGATGGGAGCCTTCATTCCTTCCTTGGAAGATTGCCGCGGCGCACCGAATAGCCGATGGCCGCGGGCGTGTTGAGGGTCTGTAGCTCTTGCAGCACGCGGTCGAGCTTGCGCTCGATCTCGTCCAGGCGGCGCAGGATCGGCAAGAGGCTGTTGGCGGAGGTCATTGGCTCACCGCATCTTAATTCGGACTCGTCTTTGGTCGCTTCAACGCCCTGTCGATACCGGCTCTTGTTCATCTGCGCCAAAGATTTGCTCCTCGAAGCCAGGCCCCTTTGACACCCATCTGACAAAATCGGCACTTCACCACCCGCCGCGCTCGCCTGAATCATTCCACCTGGGAAAGATGGCTCGCTGACCGGAATGGCTTTCTCGCGCATAACGCTCCAATTGGGCGTTGAACCGATCAACGCTCCACCCGCTTACACCGACTGGAGTTGAGAAGAACGGCTCCTGCCAAGGAAACCTGCGGTTTTGCTGGTTTAACTCAGAGGCCGGCAACTATGGGCTGACGCGAGCGGACACGATTTCGCCCGAGATTTTCTCCGCCACCATGATGGTCGGGATATTGGTATTGCCGCGCGGCACGGTCGGCATGATCGAGGCATCGACGACCCGCAGGCCGCCAATTCCGCGCACGCGTCCCACCGCGTCGACGACCGCGTGGCGGTCGCTTGCGGCGCCCATGCGGCAGGTGCCCACGGGATGGAACGTGCCGGCAACGTTTTGGCGGATGTGCTCGGCCAGCGCATCATCGTCCTCGACCAGCGCTGCGAGATCGACCCGCCGATCGGCCAGCGTCGAGAAGATCGGACCGGCGAGCGGCGGCACGAGATCGATGATCGCAGCGATGACCGCGCTCTGAATCCTATTCGCGGTGGTAATCCGGTTGAGGCGCCGCAGCCGGTCGGTGAACTTCACCGGAAACATCAGGCCGCTCATCGCGCGCACTTTCTCGTGCGCCAGAATCTCGACCGCCCGGCGGAAGCCCTGCATGAAGCGCTGAAGGTCGAGCTCGTGGCCGGCGAAGTTGAATTCGACGCAGGGCCGTCCGGCATCGCGCGCCAGCAGCGAGATTCGGCCGCGCGCCATCGGCTTGAGCAGGGTGGGCGCCAGATTGGCGACCTGGAAGCCGAGCGGGCTCCATGACGTCTTGCACTGCACGTTGATGTACATGTCGGTCCGTGGCGCGCCCGGAAGACCGGACGAATAGCGAAATGCAGTCATCGGATGCGGCCGCACCGATTCGGCCTGCCGTGCATCGCGATGCTGAAACAGGCCGACGAACACGATGGCATGGTTGGAGAGATTCTCCCCGACGCCGGGCAGATCCGCGCGCACCTCGATGCCGAGCTCGCGCAGGTGCCCGGCCGGCCCGATGCCCGACCGCATCAGGAATGCGGGTGAATGCACGCCGCCGGCGGAGAGGATGACCTCGCCCGCGCGGAATTCCCCCGCCTTGCCGCCGATCCGCGCGCTGACGCCGGTGACGCGGCGCCCCTCGAACACCAAGCCGGTCACGGTCGCGCCATTGACGATCGTCAGATTGCTGCGCGCGCGCACCGCCGCGTCGAGATAGCAGATCGCCGCCGATGCGCGCTTGTGCGGCCAGTTGCTCATGGGCACCGCGCCGTAGCCGTCGCGGAAATCCGCGTTCATGTCGGCGATGAACGGGATCTGACGCTGTTGTGCAAAAGCGTACACCGCCTTCGACAGCGGCGCCCAGTCTTCCGGCTTGGTGCGGCGGATCGGCACCGGGCCGTCGCGGCCGTGCAACTCGCCGGTGAAATCCAGCTCGGTCTCGAGCTTGCGATAATAAGGTAGAACGTCGCTCCAACCCCAACCGGCCGCGCCGTGCGCCTCCCATTCGGCGTAATCCTCCGGCGTTCCGCGATACGCCACCATGCCCATCACGGAGGAGCCGCCGCCCATGATGCGCCCTTGCGAAAAGTGAACCGGCGGGGAATTGTCCTTGCGGCGCCAATGCACCTTGAGGTCCGGCCAGAAATAGGCGTCGTTGTAATACGAGGTCGCATAGGTATCGAGCACGTCGGCCGGCTCTTTGCCCGGCGGCGTGTCCGGTCCGGCTTCGAGCAGCAGCACCTTCGTGCCCGATCGCGCAGACAGCCGGTTGGCCAGCACGCATCCCGCCGCGCCGCCGCCAATGATGATGGTGTCGAAACTGTTGGTCATGGAGCGATCTGGTTGGTTCGGACCCCGCGGCGCCCCTCTACCCCCGCATGACGGCGACGGAAATGGCTGCCATAATCATTGGACAATAAAACACGCCCAGGAGCAAAGCCCGATGTCGAGCATACCGCGCGCCAGGCAGATTCTGCGCCGCCTGCTGCCGGCGACGATTTTGATCGCCGCCCCGGGCGCGACGTGCACCTCGGCACGCGCGGAATATCCCGAGCGGCAGATCACCATGATCGTGTGCTTTCCCGCCGGCGGCGGAACCGACATCGCGGCCCGGCTGATCAACACCGCGCTCGGCGAGGCGCTGGGCAAGCCGGTGATCGTCGAGAACCGCGGCGGCGCCGGCGGCAATATCGGCATTGCGGCGGCGGCGCGCGCCGGTGGCGATGGCTATACCTTGCTCGTGTGCTCGAGCGCCTACGTGGTCAATCCGAGCCTCTACGCCCAGGCGACGTACGATCCATACAAGGACTTTGTCCCGGTGATGGTGATCGGGGCGTCGCCCAACGCATTCGTGGTTCCGGCGCAATCGGACATCAAGACCATGCCGGAGGTGATCGCCAAGGCGAGGGCCAATCCCGGCAAGCTTAATTGGACGAGCCCGGGCGCCGGGACGACACCTTATCTCGCCGGCGAAGTCCTCAAGCTGCGGACCGGGATCAATATGTTGCACATCCCCTTCCCGGGCGCGGGGCCTGCAACCACCGCCGTGCTCGCCGGCCAAGTCGACCTCTACACCGCTAACATCGGATCCTTGATGGCGTTGATCGACGCTGGCAAAGTGCGTCCCATCGCCGTGACCTCGCGGGAGCGTTGGCCCGATCTTCCCAATGTGCCGTCGCTCGAAGAGCTCGGAGTTAAGGACGCCGTCTCCGACACCTTCCAGGGCATTTACGCGCCGGCCGGGACGCCGCAGCCGGTCATCGATCGGCTGGCGAAGGAACTCACCTTGATCCTCAACCGCCCCGACGTCCGGGAGAAGTTCGTGAAAGCGGGCCTTCCCGTCGTTGCCGAGGGGCCGGAGGTTTTCCGCGCGCGCATCGCGCGCGAGGTTCCGATGTACAAGGACATCATCGACAAGGCGGGACTGAAGATACAATGACGGTTGTCATCGCCCGCGAAGGCGGGCGATCCAATCCTCATCGACGGAAAATTGAGGCACCGTTACCACTCGTCTTCTACGCCGGTGGGTACTGGATGCCCGCTTTCGCGGGCATGACCCCAGCGGTTGGTGCGATCAGGGTAAGAGAATCGACATGCCAAAACCGCTGGCGGGAATTCGGGTCATCGAGCTGGCGAATTTCATCGCCGGCCCGCTCGCCGGCACGCTGCTCGCCGACATGGGCGCCGACGTGGTCAAGATCGAACCGCCGCAGGGCGACATGGGCCGCGCCACGCCGCCGATCCGCGATGGCGAGAGCGTGAGCTTCGTCGCGCTCAACCGCAACAAGCGCAGTCTCGTGCTCGATCTCAAGCGACCGCAAGCGATCGGGATCCTGCTCAAGCTCGCGCACGTATCGGACGTGGTGCTGGAGGCGTACCGGCCGGGCGCGCTCGACAAGCTCGGCCTCGGCGCCGCGCACGTGAAAGCCGTTAATCCACGCATCGTCTACACCTCGGTGTCGGGCTTCGGCCAGACCGGACCGGACCGGCGGCGCGCCGGCGTCAATCTGATCATCGAAGCATTTTCGGGCGCGCTCTCGGTGACCGGCGAGCCCGGCAAGATGCCGATGCGGCCGGGCGTGCAGACGGCCGACGTGTTCGGCGCATTGTTCGCGGTCTATGCGACGCTCGCCGCACTCGTGGGTGCCGCCCGCAACGGCGAGGGCCGCATCGCCGACGTGTCTCTGGTCGAGGCCTCGATCGCCGCGGCGGCGTGGGAGGTCGCCGAATATCTCGAAACCGGAAACGTGCCGCAGCCGCTCGGCAACCGCCATCGCCTCAACGCGCCCTATCAGCTGTTCGAGACCAAAGACGGCCGCTATCTCGCGATCGGAACGCCCAACGATGAGCTGTTCGCCCGGCTCATGCAGGTCCTCCATCTCGACGCGCATGCAAGCGATCCGCGCTTTTCCTCCTATTCCAAGCGCAAGGCCAACGAGGACGCGTTGCTCGCGCTGGTCGAGCCGGCCGTGCGCGGGCGCGGTTGCCAGGAATTGGAGCAAGCGCTGCTCGTTGCCGGCGTGCCGTGCGCGCGCGTGAACAACTTCAAGGAGGTGTTCGACGATCCCCAGATCATCGCCCGAGACGTGATGCAGGAGCTTGCGCATCCGCGTCTAGGCAAGATGCGCACCACCCGCAATCCCGTCCTCTTCGACCACGACGGTCCTGCAATCGACCGGCATGCACCCATGCTGGGCGAGCACTCCGAGGAGGTGCTGGCAACGCTCGGCTATTCGCCGGCCGAGATCCGGGATCTGGTGGCGGCAGGGGTGACACGCCCAGCGACGGCGAAGGGAGCGGTTCAGGCCGCGGAGTAGCGACAGCGGAGAACACTCGCGAGGACAAAGGACCATGCCGCTTGCGCGCAGCTTTCTCTACGTCCCGGCCAATCGCGAAAAATTCCTGGACAAGGCGATCGGTCTGCCGGCGGACGCCTTCATTTTCGATCTCGAGGATTCCGTGCCCGCCGCCGAGAAGGCCGATGCGCGCGCCGGCGTGCGCGCATACGCGCCGAAATTCCCGGGCAATCGGGTCTGGGTGCGGGTGAACGGGCTCGACAGCGGCCTCGCCGACGACGATCTCGACGCGATCATCGGCGTCGCCGGGCTTGCCGGCGTTTTCCTGCCCAAGATCGAGACGCGCGACGAGGTGGTGCGCTGGGTCGCCATGATCGGCGCGATCGAACAAACGCGCGGCATCACGCCGGGCGCGACCAAGGTCGTGCTCTCGATCGAAAGCGCGCGCGGCGTGCTCAATGCCTACGACATGGCCATTGCGGCCGAGCGGGTGGTCTCGCTGACCTTTGGCGGCGCGCAGGACGGCGATCTCAACACCGACCTCGGTTGCGCCTGGTCGATCGACGGCCCGGAAATGCTGCACGCGCGCTCGCACACCCTGCTGGCGGCGCGCGCCGCCCGCTTCGAAGCGCCGCTCGACGGCGTGTTTGCGAACGTACGCGACGCGGAGGGTTTCGAGCGCGATACCGCGCTCTCGCGTCGACTCGGCTATCGCGGTCGCAAGCTCATTCATCCCACGCAGATCGAACCCTGCAACCGGCTCTACCGCCCTAGCGCGGCCGAGCTCGA
>WNFX01013299.1_pt1 | contig 10394 bp, 12 predicted proteins | sample 5400111 | NCBI WGS metagenome assembly WNFX01 (sample SAMN13153363, study PRJNA577476) | soil metagenome | isolation source: 40 cm soil or saprolite under grassland replicate 1 | place: USA:California | collected 2016-06-15 | reverse complement strand
GAACTCCTGGGCGAGGTTGTCAGCAATATGCGCGCCCTGCTGAAGATAGCCCCCAAATATTCAGCAGGATATCGCGTTTTGGGAGATGCATATATGCGGCAGGGAGAGTACTTGCAGGCCATGGAGGCCTACAACAAGGCGTTGACGATGGCCAAAAAGGCAAGAAACTAGTGCCGCTGCTAAAGGAGTGCTAATTTGGAAACTATCTTACAACGGCTGACCGACCTTGACGATGTGTCTGGAGCTATTCTTGTCGGCAAGGATGGCCTGATCGTTACTGGAACGCTACACAGCGAGGATGAAGAAGTAATTGGCGCCATGTCGGCCGCGGCATTTGGCTCTATTACCAATTTCATAGATCAAATGAGCAGTGGTGAGATGCACCATGTCATCATTGAAACGAAAGACGGTACGATTCAATTTGAAGAGGTAGGTGACCTCATTCTCGTGGTCACCACCAACAAGGGAAGCAATCTTGGACGAGTCCGCATAGAGATGAAAAAAGCTTGCCGGCAAATTTTACAACTGGTGGCCAGCTACTAAAAGTGACACTCCGCATAGTCTAGAAGACCAGCTGCTTCTTCTGGCACTGCTACGTAGTCGGTTATTCGAGTGTATGTAGCGTGGCTACGACTCGCTGAATACCCGTAGTGGGTGAGCAATACCTGATACAGTAGGGACCATCCTCCCTTTTGTACCCTGCGCGTTCGCCCTTCCAAGCCGAGCAAAGTTGGTAGATGGCCTTCCATTGCCTCTGGCTTCTTGGGAACGGCGAACACCTCCCGTTTTCACGGGCCTCTCTGTTACCAGAGGAGCTTGAGGCTTTTCCTGAGAAGGGGTTTGTTGATACCGAGCAGGCAGGCGTTTGCCGATGATGAGAGATGCGTTTCTATCGGAGTTGCCGCGCATGTGGCACTGAGGACAGTACACCAGCGGCGCACCTGGGGTGTATCCTTCCGCTGGTTTTCCTGCATCGTAACGAGCAATGAGACTACCACAACGGGCACATTCACGACTCGTATTCCTGGGGCTGACACGACACGTAAGGATTTTCTCGTTCCACGCTTTGTATTTACTGTATTTGTAAATCTTCCCCCGTAACCAGTACGAGCGTTTCTCATTGCTACGGCGACTGTACTTGCCCTTGTGTGGTTTGAAGTGTCCGAGATGCTCAAAGACGAGGATACTGGCCTGTTGCTCTTTGGCAAACTCGACAATGCGATGGCTGACTTGATGGGCACTATCCTCATCCAGTGCGCGTATCTTTGCCCACAAGGCCACATTGTCCTGTTCGCCTCTGGCAATGATGCCTGTCTTGCTTCGGTTTCGTGCTACTCTTCCCAACTGTCTCTTCCTAAGACCGTGCAGTTGCTTTCCCCCTCCAATGAAACGGGTTGCAACCACCGTGCCTTCGACAGTTTGGATGGTGCATACGGCTAAGTGTTTGGTGATATTCAAGTCAACTGAACAAATACGACCCTCTGGACTCCTGGTGACTTGTTGCTCAACCTTAGCAGGGCTAGAGAACTTCTTCTGGATGGCTGTGTGCAATTTCCAGTGATGACCGTCTTGTACTAGTGTTGGGCTTTCTACATCCCATCCATAGGGGATGTCCTGCCCTTGTATGCGGCATTTGATCCATGCCCAAGAGCTTCCTGTCCAGAGCTTGAGCATGATGCTCTTTGGCGTGCGCTCTTTCCATTGGCCAGCATACAGGAGCACTGATTTGTTCCACCTGCGCGGCGGTACTGGTGGGCGAAGGGTGAACTTCTTGCCCTTCGCTTGCGTCTTCTCTTTCTGTTTGCGCCATTTCTCAAGATGCGTGTAGAACGATCTTGCCGAACCAAGTGCGGCATGAATAGCAGCGCGGCGGAACATGGCGGGTATGTCAGCAGCGATCACGGAAGCTAGTGGCATCACTGGACGTGGATTGTCTTTGGTCGTATGGGTGAGCTTTTCCAGGGCTGTGAGAGCTTCTTTGCTGGAAAGATCAAGGGTACCTGGATGACCTCGAAATAGAAGGCGGCGACTTGATTGAACAACGTCTTCGTCGCTGCAAACCAGGAGGCGTGGGCGCTCTTGTAGCCAAGCGGTTGCTTGATGGTTTTTGTTGCCTTTGCCATGCTCACTCCTTTCCTGCTCTTTCGCCATTGTACCTGGATGGAACTTGTGTCCTAACCCTAGCATAAAGATCCGATGTGAGCAGTGAGACCATCAAACGCTCCATTGAAGCGCAAAAAAGACAGTAAGCAGATAGGGTTTTTGGCTAAAGCCATGGAGAAACGCGCCTATCTCCACGGGCTAAAGCCACGATAGCTTGCGGGGGGTTTTATACTGTCATAGACAAGATGCGCCAAAATTACTCTTGAAACTCCGAATCTTGGAAGTACCACAGTAATTGAACAATTTCCCCCAAACCCCTGGAGGCGTGACGCTTCGCTAGAATCCTTCATTGCATTGCTACAAAGTGCAGGTCGCATACAGAGTGTATTTAGATTGCATTTAGGAAGATCAAAGCAATAACTTATGTGAAATTACCCCTTCGTTGCCCTGCCCAGGCGATTTTGTGGTCAAACAGGCTGCGATGCCATTCATTTCCTTACTTGCAGGGCATCGTTCTTCAGATATTCACCGAAGAGTAGCACATCCAAAGCGTGCGTTCATGCATTTCCGCTTTTTTCCGCGTCGATTAGAATGAGTCAGTGAGCGGGTACCCGTATGTGCCGGTACGCGTAATGTAGACCACCAGTGCAGAAAAACTGAGAGAGCACTGACCTGGTGTCTCCATAGTGCGGAGAAAAAGAACGATGCCATTTATTGCCACACGGAAAGCAACGGGAGAGCGGATCGACATCACCACGATCGAGAACCCACGAGCGGCGCTGATATCGGGCGAATGCCTCTGTCAACTGTGTGGTACTCCCATGATCGTGAAGGCGGGGCTTGTGCGCCAGCATCATTTCGCTCATTTCGGTCGCTGCTCCAGTGACTATCAATCTCACCCTGAAAGCCCAGCGCATCAAGAAGCAAAGCGGTACCTTGCCACGCATTTACGCGAGTGGTTTGGTGAGTACGCACATACCCACATTGCGTATGAAGTACACAACTGGCCTCGATTACGTCCGAGCAATTACAGGAGCGAACCAATGACTACATCCTGGCAGGAATCGACGTTGTGTGGTGGCTGGGCAAAAGTGCAGATACCGAGGCCAATCGAGCATGGTGTCGATGCACCTTCGGCTACGCCCTCAGTCTCACCGTCTACGAGTAAGATCCGCATTGCCGTTGTGCAGTATAGGGGTTCGTCACGAGTCGAAGTTTCTGTCTTCCCAGCTGGCAGGAGCCTGCTGGCTGAAATGCAAGAGGGTCGCCCTCAGTATAGCTGGTTTCGCGGTCCCTTTGTTGAGCAGTGGAAATATACCTCACTAATTCACTACCACCCGGCTTACCGAGCAGTCATTCGAGCCTATGCCGCTCAAAAAGTCCCTGTGACAGTACGCTCCCAGCATGGGATCGATGAGTTTGCTCCCGGGCTGTACCGTACCCTCTTTGTCGAGTGGAAATATCGCCTTCTCGTTCGCTTTCACCCGGTTCTCCGCGAGGTCATTGCCACATATGCATCCCGCGTTGCGCAAGTCCCTCCTCCCGAACGGCATCGCTAACTGCCTCCTTTGGGAGGAAAGCCAATGTCAAAAGTTGAGTCAAATGCAACGACGGTTAGATCTCCGCTATGAATGCCTACTGTTGCACTTTAGACCGCTTGAAGGGTGGATGCAGAGTGCTCGTAGGGAGGTATGCGACATCGATGGTGAGAGCTGAGCTCTTCGTGCAGCCTGAGATGACAGTTGCGAACCATCGGGAAAGGGAGACGGGCACCCAGGTGCAAGAGCACCGCTTCCTCCCTTCAGATTCTCTACTCGTTTCCGCTTTCTTGATCTGCGACAAGAATAGAGGGAGTGGGAGATATCCTGGTTGACCTGTTTCACACCATCTGAGACGGGGTATCTATCCGCAAGGAGAGAACAGCTATGCAAGAACAAGCAAAGCATCTACAATACGTAGAGAGCTGGCAGCAGCAAGACGAGCACCAGCAGAACGCCGCTGCCAGCAAACGGCTGAAGCATTCCAGGAAGCGCGGCGCGACAAGGGAAAGAAACTCATCAAACCACGCGATCTTGTCGTGCTGCTGTGGATCGCCCAGCAGTATGCAGCCAGGCTCGACCACGTGCAGGAATTGCTGAGCAGGATGCCGGGACGAGGGGGCAGGCAGGTCTCACCCTCGGGGCTGACGCTCTCGGCAGTGCTGCAAGTCGTTGATCGCTGGGTCACCCTTGGACTGGTAGAGTACAGGCGCATCTACGACGGAGAACCCGGCTGGGTCCATGTTACCCCATTTGGACTCAGGATGCTGCACCTCCCCTTTGCCCGGCATACCCCCGCCGAGAGTACGCTGCCGCATCTGCATAATATCAACTGCGTGCGCCTGGAAGTCGAACGCCGCCATCCAGGCTATCAGTGGGTGAGCGAACGTATGCTGCGGGCGGCTCAACCCAGGCGCGAAGAGGGGTCGCTGGTGCCCCATCTGCCGGATGCCCAGGTGTTGCAACCCAAGGCGGTTGCTCTGGAGGTGGAACGGTCACCCAAGTCCCCCAAAGAACTGGATGGCATTCTCATCGAGTTGCTCATGACTGGCACGCCTGCAGCAGATGCCGAGCATCCCCTGATCTATACGACGGTCTGGTATTTCGTCACGGAGCACACGCGCCGGGGCGTCGAGGAGGCACGAGATCGCTTACCCGCCGAGCTGCAAGCTCGTGTGAAGGTGTACTCGTTAGAGACCCTCGCCCCGCTGTCGTAGCGTAGCAAGCAAGAAAAGAAGGAGGCGCCGATGTCTTCGAGATCTTCCCCTCTTCCGCCACCTCAGTCACATCAGTCCCCGCCTTCGCCACGTCGCCGCCCGGTGGGCGTGCGGCAAGCGCTGTTCGCCATTTTTCTCCCGCTCGCGGCGGTACTCGCATTGCCCTCGCTCGGTATCGGCGCCCTCATCTGGTGGCGCGCCAGCACAACTTGGGATTATCGAGAGCGGTGGAGCGGGACCTGGCTCATGGCCATCGTCGGTCTCCTCGTCTACGGCTTCCTTACCTGGTTCAACCATCCCCTGCCCTCTCTCTTCCATACCCTCTCGGTTGACCTGTCACATCTCTCCGCGGAACCCCGCTCTCTCGTCACCGGCCTGAGATGGCTTGGGCTCCTCTGGCTGCTCCATCTCTGCTTTGCGCCAACGTGTGCGCTCATCCTGGAAGGGCTGCATCCGCTCACCAGGCGGGTACGCTTGCTGCCGCGCGCTTCAGCGCGAAAGCCGGGAACGGCCAGAGCAGATGGATCCCCCGGTCTGGCCACGCTATCGCGCTCTTCTGGGGACGTTCAACGGCAACACACGTCTGCGCAGGCACGGCATTTCTGCGCTTCATCCGTCTTCTCACCTGCACTGAGAGCAGTCGCAGGGCACCTCCCTGGTGCGCAGGCCTCGCCACTTGAACCACTTGGAGTCTACCTCGGCGGCGAGCTTGACGAATGGGTGTACGGGGGCCAGTTCTGTATCCCGGCCGAGGCACTCCAGCTGCATGGAACGGTGCTGGGAGAACCGGGCTTCGGCAAGACCGTCACACTGCTTCGCCTGGCCACCATCGCCGCCCGATACGGCATGCAGGTGATCTATCTCGACCTGAAAGGCAGCCAGCAGACCGCCGCGCAGTTCGTGGCGGCGATGCGCTACGCCGGTCTCGGGCGGATCAAGGTCTTTCCGCACGAGGCCTATGACGGGTGGCGCGGGGATGCCAACGCCATCTACAACCGTTTGATGGCGCTGGCCGATCCGGGCATCCATCCCTATTATGCGCGTGTTGATTCTGCCCTGGTCTCGCTGGCGGTACGCGCCCCCTGTGGGCCACCGCGCAGTAGCCGGGACTTTCTTCTGCGACTGAACGAGGGCTGGCTCAAGAGTGCCTATGCTGGAAAGATGCACTGGTACGCGCAGCGCACCATTCGCAAAGTGAAGCCGCACATCGATGCCACGTCACTCGCCTACGACGGATTCTTCGAGGCCGCGTCCGGGGGGTTGGACGGCACGTTTGCGTTTGAAGACGGCGATGCGGTCTACATCGGGCTGGATGGCAACGCGCTCAGGGAGCAGGCCGCCAGTATCGGGCGCTACGTGCTCGAAGATTGCGCGCACTATGCCACCGTACGCAAGCCCCTGGGCCTGCGTACGCTGACGATCATCGACGAGTTTGGCGTGCTCAAGACCTCCAACGCCACGAACCTCTACGAGCGCGTGCGCGAGGCCGGCATGGCGATGTGGGCCTCGGCGCAATCCTACCACGGGCTCGGAGCGGAGCGTACGAGCGTGCTATCGGCATCCTCGATCAAGATCCTGCACCGCTGCGGGGACCCGCAGGAGGTGGTGAAGTTCGCGGGGTCGCGCGACCAGCCGGCATTCTCCCAGCTCATTGAAGAGGAGGGAGATGATGCGTTCATCCCGCTCGGTAGTCGGGATGTCTCAGAGACACGCATTGCGATCAGGATGCAGCGCGTGTATGCCGTGCCCATCGAAGATGTGCAACAGCTCTCCAGGGGCGCGATAGCCCTGATCACAGGGGGTCTGGGAGCATGGTGCCAGGTCTACCCGTTAGCGCTTCCCCCAGAACTGCTGCAAGAGGCCACAGCGTCGGTCGAAGCCCGTCCGGCTGCGCAGCCCTCGAATGCTTCGATACCGCCATCACCCCCGCCGAGATCGGGAAAAACGCAAGGGCGGTCGGGTCCAGCGAGCCAGGGTCAGAGCAAGAAGTCGTCGGCAGCTTCCCCGTCCGAGGGGACGCAATGCGTTGGAACGTCTCGAGCACCAGCTCCCACGCCCATACCCCCATCGGAGTCGCCAAGAGCGGGAGAGACGGCGAAGGCGATCGAACAGAGACTGGCAGCCGAAGAAGACGATAGCCCTGTAGACTTTTAAAGTGTGGGAATTAGTTTCTGAAAATGATGATATTTATTAACAAATAGCGATAAATATGTCATCATTGAACGATGAGATTAAGTCAATACGCTCGATCAGTGGGCGTCACCTACCGAACCGCTTTTCGCTGGTGGCAGAATGGCCAGATTAAGGGCTATCAACTGCCTTCAGGAACCATTGTGGTGACCGAGGGAGAAGAGCGATCAGAGAGAAAGCCAGAAGGGTTGGTGGCCATCTATACGCGGGTCTCTTCTCATGAGCATCGGGCGAACCTGGAACGGCAAGCCCGGCGTCTGGAAGACTACTGCGCGGCGAAGGGCTATCAGGTGAGCCGTGTGGTCAAAGAAATTGGCTCTGGGGTCAATGACAATCGAGCCAAGTTTCTGGCACTGCTAGAAGATCAGCGCATTGCGACGATTGTCGTTGAGCATAAAGACCGGGCCACGCGCTTTGGCTTTCGCTATGTGGAAGTGCTTCTGCGCGGCCAGGGACGGACTCTGGAAGTCGTCAATCTGGCAGAGACTGATCGGGAGGATCTTCTGCACGATCTGGTCTCTGTGATTTACTCATTTGCTGCTCGGCTCTACGGGCAGCGGCGTGCGAAGCGAAAAACGGAAGCGATTGTGGCACAACTCAAACAGGAGGGAATCGATGCAACTGGTCGAGCACCATCTGATCCGCAAGACTGATCCACGCTATGCCATCATCGATGCTGCCGCGTTCGCCTCCAAAAACCTGTACAACCAGGCAACTTACCAGATTCGCCAGGCATTCATTCACGAGGGGAAGTACTTCCCGTATGCGGGAATCTTTCACCGAATCAAGCACATGGAATGCTATCAAGCCCTTCCCCGAAAAGTCTCCAATTCCATTCTCATCTTGATCCACAAGAATTGGCTCGCCTTTTTCAAAGCGAACGAGGAGTATAAGGCCGATCCCTCGAAGTTTCTGGGACGCCCGAAAATCCCCGGCTACAAAGACAAAGAAAAGGGGCGCAATATCCTCATCTATGATAAACAGGCATTGGGCAAACGAGCATTCAAAAAGACGGGCAAGCTTATCCCGTCAGGGCTGCCGATTGAAATTGAGACGAAACTGGCCTGGAAGCAAATTGATCAGGTCAGAATTGTTCCATGTGGAGCTTTCTACGTGATCGAGGTGGTCTATACTGTGGAAGAAAAGCCTCCTGCTGTCGATCCCACAGTCATCGCCGCTCTTGATCTTGGTGTGAACCAGCTCGCTGCGCTTTCCAGCACAAAGCCTGGTTTTGTGCCTAGACTCATCAATGGTCGCCCGCTCAAGGACTTCAATCACTATTACAATCAGCAACGCGCCAAGCATCAGCGTAGACTCGCCACACAGCATCGCAAAACCTCGCGTCACCTGGATCAGATCACCGCGAAGCGCACGCGCCGGGTCAATCACTATTTGCACACGGCAAGCCGCAGGATCATCGATCTGTTGGTCCAGGAGGGAATTGGGACGCTGGTAATTGGCTTGAATCGGCTCTGGAAGCAAGAGGCGGACTTAGGACGGCGGAATAACCAGGGCTTTGTCCAGATTCCGCATAGCCGCTTCATCGAGATGCTTGAGTACAAAGCGAAGCTGGTAGGAATTGGAGTGATTGTCCGGGAAGAGAGCTACACCTCGCAAGCTTCGTTTCTGGATCGAGATGAGATCCCCACCTACGACCCAGATCGGAAAGAGAAGCCGGTCTTTTCGGGCAAACGCGAGGAGCGCGGTCTGTATCGGGCGAAAGATGGCAGGCGCATTCAAGCCGATGTGAACGGCTCCTACAATACCTTGCGCAAGGAATTTCCCAACGCATTCTCCGATTCCCAGGCGAGAGTCGGGCAGGAGATAGGGGCGCAGCAGTTGCGCCTTGCCGCCTGGATGGGAAGCGTAGGGCGGATATCGGTTCCGCCGTCCTCTCTAGCCGTCTAAACAAGAGCTTATGTCATATTTGTCATAGGTTTGCGATACTGTAGGTCGATGGTTAAGATAAACTTGCAATCAGGAGAAGATCGATATGTGGCTCACGCTCCTCTTGTTCACATGGATCGTCGAGGGGGTAATTGGTGTGTGGTTCTGTTATCACTATTGGATGTTTACCCAGGTACAGTACGGCGGCGGAGCCACACTCTTCGGTCCGGGGTACGCCATTGTGCAGGTGTACAATGGGTTCATATCTACCTGGGATCAGGCCTATCATCCTCACCGGCATCCCTTTGTGCTCACGCAGGAGCACATTGCGCTGTCTGTTATTGCGATCTATACCGCCCTCCACGTGCTTGCCCTCGTGCGGGGGCTCGTCGCTCCGTATCGAGAGCGGCACAGGCTCGGCGTCCGGGGGCAGCCGAGCGGCCGAGAAATCCGGCGGTTCGAGCAGGTGTGTGCCAGCTTGCTGCGAGCGCAGGCGATACCGGATGCGCCAACCATCAAACGACCCTGGGTGTGGCGGGTGCGTGACGACGACCAGGGCATGCAGATGCGCTGGATCGGATTCGTGCTGGTGATCGATCGGGGGCTACTCTACAGCAAGCACTTCCCTGCCTTACTGGCCCATGAACTTGCACACACCAACAGCTTTGACCTCTTCACCCGGAGCATGTACGCGATCTTTCCGCCGTTTCGCTGGAGCGTGCTCACGTTGGTCGGTTTGCCCTGCGCCTGTGGCCCGATCCTCTTTCACCCCTGGTGGATGAAGTACTGGCGCGACCGTGTGTTCGCTGCCGACGAATATGCAGCCCGCATTGGCCAGCGCTTCGCGCTCAAGCGCGCCCTGGACGAGCTGCGCTGGGTGCTTGATGGCGGTAGAGCCACCAGGGGAGGCCGCTGGCTGCGCGAAACGCCCTATATCGAGGAGCGCATCGATCGCCTGGATCGCTACCAGCCGCCCTCTGCGGGAACAAGGTCGGCTGTTGGCATATGAGCACTGTTTTACCGTGCAAATGCGCATAAAACCCGCCCTACGTAATAGCCAGCTCCAGGGCCGGCGTCGGCGCATCCCCCGCAGTAGCAATATCCCAATCATTGCAGGGTTCACCAAGCAGAACATTGCGCAGCGACCCCAACCAGGAACGCCTGCTACCGCTGGTCCCTAAAAAACCCCGCCGTCAATTGTAGGAGCCGTACCGTCCGAATGTCCAAAAAAACGCTTTCTTTTTACCAACTTGCCCGAATAATCCACTCTCCCCCATTTATAATGGAGGGAGGTATGGATTATATACTTGTGTACCCATCATCAGGGACTCACGGTATTTTGGCCTTCTTCTGCGCGGCAAGAATGCAACACGCTGAACTGATGGTGAACGAGAGTCGGCGTCCATCAGGCAGATGCGGCGATGCCTGGTTGACCCGTTCACACAAGATGGCCAGATCT
>WNFX01008787.1_pt1 | contig 10397 bp, 8 predicted proteins | sample 5400111 | NCBI WGS metagenome assembly WNFX01 (sample SAMN13153363, study PRJNA577476) | soil metagenome | isolation source: 40 cm soil or saprolite under grassland replicate 1 | place: USA:California | collected 2016-06-15 | reverse complement strand
TTTCTTGCGCGCGTCGCCCTTCAGTTTTTTTTCGCCCGCCTGCTTATTGCAGGCGCTCATGCGTTCCTTCTTCTGGGCCTGAGTCGGCGCCTTAGCCTGCGCCTGCTTCGACGCCTTGCCCTTGTCCTCGCCGCACGCGAAAGACGCTGCGACCACCATCGCGCAAAGCAGAACGGTGAATAGTCTCTTCATCGGCTCCTCCTTGAGTTTGAAGGGATGAAACCCGCGACTTCGGGAAACCGGGCGGATACGGCCTCATAACGGTACGGTACCACGGAGCGCATGCTGGCGGTGCTTCGGCTAAGATCGAGACTTTTCAGTTCGTTAGATATTTCACACCACCGGACCGGGGAAATGCATTTCAAAGTCGACGACGTCAGGATCCGCGAGATCAAGGAGCTCGCCCCGCCCGCGCATCTTCTGCGCGAATTTCCATGAGCGACGACCTGCTTCGCTATCGCTCCGAGTTTCCGATCCTCGAGCTGGCCGATCGGCACAACTGGCGTGTCAACACACCGCGCGATCCTGAAAAGCGCGGCGGCACGGTATCGATCGACATGCCGCAGTCGTACGACGTCTGTCGCGAGTTGCTGAAGTCCGCATGTCGCCGCATTTCTACACCGACGATCGGGAGCTCGACACCGCCATCGCAGCCGTCGAAGAGATTCTGCGTGAGCTTGTCGTCGTCCGCTAGGATCAAGGATTCTTTCAGTCGATCACCGCGGTCGTGTAGACATCCTGCACGTCGTCGAGATTCTCCAGCGCATCGAGCAGCTTCTGCATCCGCGCCCCCTCGTCGCCGTTAAGCACGCTTTCGGCGGTGGGCTTCATCGTGATATCGGCGAGCGCCGGCTCGAGCCCCGTTTTTGCGAGGCCGTCTCTCACCGCGACGAAATCGGCGGGCGCGCAGATCACTTCCACCGAGCCGTCGTCGTTCCTGACCACGTCCTCGGCGCCCGCGTCGAGCGCGGCTTCCATCACGTTTTCCTCGCTCGTCCCGGGCGCGAACACGAACTGCCCGCAGTGCTTGAAGAGGAACGCCACCGAGCCGTCGGTGCCGAGGTTGCCGCCGTGCTTCGCGAACGCGTGGCGCACCTCCGCCACGGTGCGGGTGCGGTTGTCGCTCATGCAATCCACCATCACCGCCGCCCCGCCCGGCCCGTAGCCCTCGTAGCGGATCTCCTCGTAGGTGGCGCCCTCCAGGCCGCCCGCGCCGCGCTTCGCCGCGCGCTCGATCGTGTCCTTGGGCATGTTGGCGTCGTACGCCTTGTCGATCGCGAGGCGCAGCCGCGGGTTCATCGCCGGATCGGCTCCGCCGAGGCGCGCCGCCACCGTGACCTCCTTGATGAGCCGCGTGAAGATCTTGCCCTTCTTGGCGTCCGCCGCCGCTTTCTTGTGCTTTACGTTGGCCCATCTGGAATGTCCTGCCATGGCGGAGCGGCGCGTCTTGAGTTCGGGAAAGCCTATAATTTTATCATTCGCTCCCCGCGCCGAGCCAAATCCCCTCATGACCGAACCCTCGCGGTGAGCTCCGCGGCCTCTTACCGCGCCATCGGCGTGGCGATGGCGATCTCGGGCGTCGTGTGCTTCTCGCTTCGCCCCATCCTGATCAAGCTCGCCTACGGCTACGTCGTCGATCCGATCACGCTCCTCGCGCTGCGAATGATCTTCTCGCTGCCCTTCTTTCTCGCGGCGGCGGCCTGGGTCGGCCGCGACGCGACCCGGAACCCGCTCACCCGGCGCGACGTCTGGGCGATCGCCTTTCTGGGATTCATCGGGTATTACTTCGCCAGCTTCGTCGACTTTCTGGGTCTGCAGTACGTCTCTGCGGGACTGGGCCGCCTCATCCTGTTCCTGTATCCCACGCTGGTCGTCCTACTCTCGATAGTTTTCCTGCGCAAGCGCCCGAGCATCCGAGAGATCGTCGCGCTGGTCCTCACCTACTCCGGCATCGCCCTGGTGATATCTACCCTGCTCGGGGACGGCAACGCGAACCTGCCCTTGGGCGCATCCCTGTGTTTCGCGAGCGCCACAGGTTACGCCGTCTACCTCGTGGCCGGCAGCCAGGTGGTGCAGCGGGTCGGCTCGATCCGTTTCACCGCCTACGCCACGACGGTCGCGAGCTTTTTTTGCATCGCGCAGTTCTTTTTGTTCAGGCCGCTCTCGGCGCTCGCACTGCCGCTGCCCGTATACGGCATTGCGATCGCCATGGCGATTTTTTCGACCGTGCTCCCGGTATTCATCACCTCGGAGGCGCTGCGCCGCATCGGCGCAAACCAGGTTGCCCTAGTCGGAGCGCTCGGTCCGGTGACCACTATTTTTTTCGGCTGGATAGGATTGGACGAGACCATGACCCCGGTACAATTGGCGGGTGCCGCACTGGTGCTGGGTGGCGTGATGCTGGTTACGCTGCGGCCGGCGAGATAATTTTTCTGGAGATCGATCGTGGATCTGAAAATTCGCGGCAAGGCCGCGCTCGTGTGCGGCGCAAGCAGAGGACTCGGCCGGGGGTGCGCGACATCGCTCGCGCGCGAAGGCTGCCGCGTCACTCTGGTCGCGCGCGAGCGCCAGACGCTGGAGAAAACCGCGGATGAAATCCGTGCCGTCACGGGCGCGACGGTCGTCACCGTGGCGGCGGACATCACGAGCGATCAGGGCCGCATCGCGGCGCTCGCCGCCTGCCCGCAGCCGGACATCCTCGTCACCAACGCGGGCGGCCCTCCTCCGGGGGATTTCCGCAAGTTCTCGCGCGAGGACTGGCTGAAGGCGGTGGGCGCCAACATGATCACTCCGATCGAGCTGATCAAGGCCACCGTGGACGGAATGATCGCGAGGCGCTTCGGGCGCATCCTCAACATCACCTCGAGCGCGGTGAAGGCTCCGATCGCGGAGCTCGCGCTCTCGAACGGCGCGAGGAGCGGCCTCACCGGCTTCGTGGCGGGCCTGGCGCGCGCGACCGTCGCGCACAACGTCACGATCAACAACCTGCTCCCCGGGCGCTTCTGGACCGACCGGCTGAAGAGCAACACCGAGTTCACCGCGAAGGAGAAAGGCAAGACCGTGGAAGAGGTGCGGCGGGACATCGAGAAGGCGATTCCGGCGGGCCGTTTCGGCACGCCCGAGGAGTTCGGCGAGCTGTGCGCCTTTCTGTGCAGCGTGCAGGCGGGCTACATCACGGGCCAGAATTTTCTGATCGACGGCGGCATCTACCCCGGCACGTTCTGAGCGTTCTGCATATCGACCGGAGCATCGGGCGATACTCCGGCGCCACCCTGCGGCCCTCATCTCCCTTCCCTTTCTCTTCATGGTCCTCTACGCCGTCACCATTTTCCTGAGCGCCTTCCTGCTCTTCCAGGTGCAGCCGCTCATCGCCAAGACCATCCTGCCCTGGTTCGGCGGCAGCGCGGCGGTGTGGACGGTCTGCATGCTCTTTTTCCAGGTGCTGCTTCTCGCAGGCTATGTCTATTCGCACGCCTACGTCCGCTTGCGGATACCGGCGCGGCGCCACATTCACATCGCGCTCCTCGCGCTCGCCGCGGCGACTCTGCCTCTCGCCGCGAGCGTCGCCTGGAAGCCCGCAGGCGGCGAAGACCCGACGTGGCGGATACTGGGGCTCCTCGCGACGAGCGTCGGGCTGCCCTATTTCGTGCTCTCCACCACGGGTCCTCTGGCTCAGGCCTGGTACGCGCGCTCGCGCGAAGGCGCCGCGCCCTATCGCCTATTTGCGCTCTCCAATCTGGGGTCGATGCTCGCGCTCGTCTCGTATCCCCTAGCCGTCGAGCCGCTTCTCGCCCTGGGCACGCAGGCAGCCGTCTGGTCGGCGGGCTTCGTCCTCTTCGCGCTTGCGTGCGCGGTGCTCGCCTGGCGCAGCAAAGGCGCCGAGGCGCAGCCTCTCGCGGGAGGCGAGTCGGGCAAGCCCGGACCGGGGCTGCAGGCGCTCTGGGCGGGACTTGCTTGCTGCGCATCGGTGTTGCTGCTCGCGTTCACCGGCCACATGACGCTCAACATCGCGGCCATCCCCTTCCTGTGGGTACTGCCTCTCGCGCTCTACCTCTTGAGCTTTGTGCTCTGCTTCGAGGCTTCGGGCTGGTACCGGCGCTGGCTCTTTCTGCCTCTGCTCGGCGCGGGGCTCGCAGGAGTCTGCGTGACGCTCACCCACTCCAATCCGAGCATCTGGATCTTGATACCGCTCTACTCCGCCACACTCTTCGCGGCGTGCATGGTCTGCCACGGGGAGCTCGCGCGCTCCAAGCCGCATCCGCAGCATCTCACCGGCTTCTATCTCATGCTCGCCCTGGGCGGTGCGGCGGGCGGAGTGCTCGTCGGCCTCGTTGCGCCCAACGTGTTCGAGGACCTCTACGAGCTGCCGATCGGCATGCTCGCGCTCTCGCTGCTCGTGATCGCCGCGCTGCTGCGCGATCGAGCGAGCCTGCTCCACGGACGCTTTGGAATCGCCGCCCGGGTCGCATTCGTTGCTCTGACGGCCGCGCTCGCGCTCGACCTGTACAGGACCTACGCGGAAAACTCGGCCGACACGCGGGTCACTTCCCGCAACTTCTACGGCGTGCTCAACGTGCGCGATTCGGGCGAAGGGCCGGACGCGATGCGGATGCTCTCGCACGGCACCATCGTTCACGGCAAGCAGTTCCTGGAACCCGAGCGGCGCGGTTGGCCGACGAGCTACTACGGACGGACGTCGGGCGTCGGGCTCGCTCTGCTAGCCGCGCGCGAGCGCGGCCCCTTGCGGGTGGGCGTGGTGGGCCTGGGCGCGGGGACGATCGCGGCCTACGGCAGGACGGGCGACGTCTTCCGCTTCTACGACATCAATTCCGGCGTGGTCGAGCTCGCCCGCTCGGAATTCACTTTTCTCAAGGACAGCGCGGCGAAGGTGGAGGTGGCGCTCGGGGATGCGCGGCTGTCGCTTGAGCGCGAGCCGCCTGAGAATTTCGACGTTCTCGCGCTCGACGCCTTCTCGAGCGACGCGATTCCCGTGCATCTGCTCACCGTGGAGGCCTTTAGAACCTATTTGCGCCATCTCAAGCCGGGCGGAGTCCTCGCCGTGCACATCTCCAACCGCTACCTCGACCTGGTTCCCGTGGTGCAGCAGGCGGGGCGGCGTCTGTCGCTCGAGGTGCGCCAGGTGGAAAGCGACGACGACGACGAGGCGGGGGTGTACCGTTCCGACTGGATCCTGCTTTCCGCCTCGCCCGCCGCCTTCGAAGGAGAGCTGCTGAAGGAAGCGGCGGAACGTATCGATGCGGTGCCGCGCGTGAGGCTCTGGACCGACGACTACAGCGACTTGTACCGGATACTGAAGTAGGGCCCACCCTGCCGCTTCGGCGAGCTACTTCGTGAGCGCAAGTGAATCGCGAAGCAGGATTTGATGCGCGCGAACCTCAATGTGTCCGCTCGCCTCCAGTTCTTTCATGACGCGGGTCACCATCTCGCGCGTCGCCCCGATCATCTTCGCGATCTGCTGCTTGGGCAGCTTCCTGGTGACCACTTTCTGACCGTCGACGGTCTCGGCCATTTCCAATAGAAGTCGCGCGACGCGTCCGTAAACGTCCATCAACGCCAGGCTTCCGATCTTCTTGTCCGCTTCGCGCAGGCGCTTCACGAGCCCGCGTATCACGTTCATGGTAAGCTCAAAATTCTTCTGCAGACACTTCGTGAAATCTGCTCGTGTAATTGTGAGCAGTTCGCAGGGTTCGATGGCAACTACATTCGCCGATCGCGGCGCCTGATCGATCAGTCCCATCTCGCCGAAGAAATCGCCCTGGTTCAGAATCGCGAGAATCACCTCTCGTCCCTCCTTGTCGCTCATCATGACTTTTAGCCGCCCGGAGATCACGATGTAAAGTGCATCGGCGGGATCGCCGGCGACGACGACGGCCGAGTTCTTCGGATACGCTTTGCGTAATAGCACTGAGGTGAGCAGCACGAGCTGAGCTCCAGGCAACAGGGAGAACAGCGGCACGTTCCGGAGCAGTAGAGGCGAGGCCACCGGCGTTGCGCTCATGCTTGTTTCTCCGTCCGGGGGAGATTTGAGCTGATTTGATGCCTATCACGCAGCAATCTATTCCAGCCGCCAAAGCGGGGCAAGCCCTCTGGACGGACTACAGCGACCTGTAGCTGAAGTACCGCACGGTTTGCTGTAGAATTTCTGCGTTCCGGACCGTATCGGCCTTCCAGTTTCCTATCGGAGCTTCCCATGAACGACCCCAAGATCTCCGGCATCGCCGCCCTCAATCTCAAGGACCCTTCTCTCTTTCGCCAGCAGTGCTACATCGACGGCAATTGGGCCGACGCCGACAGCGGCAAGTCGATTCCCGTCAATAACCCCGCCACCGGCGAGATTCTCGGCACCGTGCCCAACATGGGCGCGGCGGAGGCGCGGCGCGCGATCGAGGCGGCGAACGCCGCGTTTCCCGCCTGGCGCGCGAAGACCGCGAAAGAGCGCGCCAACATCCTGCGCAAATGGTTCGACCTGATGATGGCGAACCAGGAAGACCTCGCCAGGATCCTCACCGCCGAGCAGGGCAAGCCGCTCGCTGAAGCGCGCACCGAGATCTCCTACGGAGCCTCCTTCATCGAGTGGTTCGCGGAGGAAGGAAAGCGCATTTACGGCGACACGATTCCGGGGCATCAGGCCGACAAGCGCATCGTGGTGCTGAAGGAGCCGATCGGCGTTTGCGCGGCGATCACGCCCTGGAATTTCCCCAACGCCATGATCACGCGCAAATCGGGCCCCGCGCTCGCGGCAGGCTGCACCATGGTCCTGAAGCCCGCGACCGCAACCCCGTACTCCGCGCTCGCGATGGCGGAGCTCGGCGAGCGCGCGGGAATCCCGAAGGGCGTCTTCAGCGTGCTAACCGGCAGCTCCGCCGCGATCGGGGGCGAGATCACCTCCAATCCGCTCGTTCGCAAGGTCACCTTCACCGGCTCGACCGCGGTCGGCAAGATACTGCTCGAGCAGTGCTCGAAGACCGTGAAGAAGACCTCGATGGAACTCGGCGGCAACGCGCCTTTCATCGTCTTCGACGACGCCGATCTCGATGCCGCGGTGGAGGGCGCCCTCGCCTCCAAGTACAGGAACACCGGCCAGACCTGCGTGTGCGCGAACCGCCTGCTCGTGCAGGACAAGGTCTACGACGCCTTCGCTGCCAAGCTCACCGAGAAGGTGAAAGCGATGAAAGTCGGCAACGGCATGGAGCCCGGCGTCGTGCAGGGCCCGCTCATCGACAAGGCCGCAGTCGAGAAAGTCGAGGAACACATCAGCGACGCGCTCGCCAAAGGCGCGAAAATCCTGACCGGCGGCAAGCGCCACACGCTCGGCGGAACCTTCTTCGAGCCCACCGTCCTCGCCAACGTCAACACCAGCATGAAAGTGACGAAGGAAGAGACCTTCGGCCCGGTCGCGCCGCTATTCAGATTCAAGGACGAAAAAGAAGCGATCCGCCTCGCGAACGACACCGAATTCGGCCTCGCCTCGTACTTCTACGGCCGCGACGTCAACCGCGTCTGGCGCGTCGCCGAAGCGCTCGAATACGGCATCGTCGGCATCAACACCGGCATCATCTCCACGGAAGTGGCGCCCTTCGGCGGCGTGAAGGAGTCGGGCATGGGCCGGGAAGGATCGAAGTACGGGATCGAGGACTACCTCGTCGTCAAATATCTCTGCATGGGCGGCGTCGACCGCTAGCGCGGCCGCAGATCGAACGCGTTGCTGAGGTCGCCCATGTTGGCGCGCACTCCCGGGAGCGGCTCGAGCTCGAATCGGCGCGTGATGAGCTTGATGACGGAGGTCGTGTCGTAGGGCGTCTTGTCCACGTAGCCGCGCCTGGCGAAGGGCGAAACGATGATCGCGGGAACGCGCGTGCCCGGTCCCCAGCGGTCGCCCCAGCCCGGCCCCGAGGGCGGCGGCACGTGATCCCAGTAGCCGCCGTTCTCGTCGTAGGTGACGATCACCGCCATCTTCGCCCACTGCGGGCTCTTGCGCAGCCGCTCGAGCACGTCGGCAAGGTGTTCGTCGCCGCTCGCCAGATCGGTATAGCTCGGATGCTGGTTGAGACGCCCGGTCGGCTTGTAGAAGGCTACCTGCGGCAGCGTGCCCTTTTCGATGTCGGCGAGGAACGTCGTGACGTCCTTCAGGTGGCGCGCGCGGTCGGCGGCGCCCGGCGCGAAGCGCGCATAGTAGTTGAATGGCTGGTGGTGCGGCTGGAAGATCGGGCTGCCCGTGTCGCGGTTGTAGATGACGTTGCGCTTCGCTTTCGGATCCTGTCGGCCGTCGGCAAGCGCTTCGTTCCAGCCGCCTGCGTACCACGCCCAGCTGACACTCTTTGCGGAGAGCGTATCCCCGATCGTCTTCTCCTTGAGCGGCGGCACCGGGTGGAGCGCCGCATCGGCGAGGTCGAGGCTCGCGCCGGCGGCGGGCGGGATGCCGCTCGGCTGGTACGGCGGCTGCGAGGTGTTCACCGTGTAGCCGTCGGGCGTCACGCGCCCGTCGAAGACTTCCACCGGCCCCTGCATCACTGAAGCCGGCGAGATCGGCTTCTTCTTCAGGTTTCCCTTCTCATCGAGCTGCGGTTTCACACTCGCAGGCGCGCCGGCATCCATCGGCGTGCACGCGCAGACGAGCCACTGGTGGTTGAGGTACGAGCCGCCGAACGCGGCCATGAAGAAACGATCAGCGAGCGTGTATTCCTGCGCCCACTTCCACAGCTTCATCTTCGAGCCGTCGAAATAGCCCATCACCCACGCGCCTGCGGTGGACATCGCGACGAACATGTTGTTCCTGCCGCCGTTGATCTGCTCGCGGCTGTGATAATAGGCATGAATCGGGTTGGGAAGAACCTCGTCCATCCGGCGGTTCACCGGCGGCGCGTCGATGCGGAACGGGCCGTTCGGCAGCCCCTGGGGAAACCCGGGGCTGGGCTTGCCGCCCTCATATACCGGAGGGAGCCGTGGCAGTGGCTTGCCGTCGTGGTCGAGCTGGGTTTTCTGCTCGGGCGTTGCGCTCGCGATCCCGTCCGCACCGGGAAACAGCCCGTAGAGGTGATCGAAGCTGCGGTTCTCCGCGTAGATGACGACGACATGCTCGATGCGTGCGAGGCCTTCCGTCGTCTGGCCTTGCGGCGAAGAGGCGCAACCGGCGAGCAGCGCCGCCGCAGACGCCAGAATCAGTTTGATGCTCATTCAGGACCCGCCTTCCATGATAAAAGAAACCCCTCCGAAGAGGGGTTAGAGCGGGTACGAATGACGACCACGCGCTAATTGTCGTCTTCGTGACTGACCTGTCCCCGGATTTCGCCCCCGGGAAACAGAGTCGTGTGGATGTTGGCGTACCCTAAGTGGACGCGAAGAATCCTCAGGAAGCCGGCGAAGTCGCCCGCGGTGACGTTCTGCGAGGGCACACCCAAGATGTCGACCGCGGTCCACGTGCCCGAGACCGAGCCACTATGCCCAGGTCCGTCCGGGCACGCGGGCCGGCCTCCCCCGCCGCAGAAGAACACGACCACTGAGCCGGTATTTTGCGGCTGACCGAAGTGGATGTGCGCCGCCTGCGCAGGGCCGGTCAGATCGGTCCACGTCAGAGTCCACGAGATGCTGGCGCCGTCGGCGCTCAGCGTACCGGTAAACCTGCCTTGGCCGTCGGCCAGCTTGGGCGGCACCTCGCCGAAGCCGGTGAGCCGCGCGCGGTAGGCAGTCACGTCGTCGCGATCGTCGCGCGCAGTGGATGTAATCGGCACCGCGAGCACCGTCAAGGCGACAGCGGCCAGGATAGACTTCCGCAGGCGACAGCGGCCAGGATAGACTTCCGCCTCAGATTCATTCTCATCTTTGCTTCCTCCGTCAGCTTTGAATGTATAGATACCGAGCAACGTTCTGGTCGGTTCTTGTTTGGGAGAGCGCGGAAATCTTACACCGAACGCGTAGGAAAATTCAAACGCCTGGAGTGATTGATCAACGTAGTGGCCCTTGCCGCAATGACTTGGCGCGGGCGGTGCGGTTTTACTGTTTGGATCAAGCGCTAATCGAACAGTAGTGATGTGCTTTGCCCACGCCGACTCGAATTGCCGCTGACACCTACAATTGGGCGGGAATACTTTTGCGCGCCAGTTGTATACCCATACGAAGCGTTTCAGCGACCTTATTCCCAGTCAGAACGAGGAGGTCCAAGATGAGTAAGAAAATCGGGTTTGCAGCTCGAGGGGTCGGCGCGCTGATGTGGTTCACGCTCGCTCTCTGGTCTGGCGCTTCTGCGCAGGGCGTGTTCCATGATCCCAATGCCAACTGTCCGCCATCGCAATGTGGGCAGGTCTCCCCCCTGATCCCGATGCAGAGTACCGAAGGGGTGCATATGGGTCTGGTATGGAAGAAGAATTCGCAGAATCCCA
>WNFX01008714.1_pt1 | contig 10397 bp, 9 predicted proteins | sample 5400111 | NCBI WGS metagenome assembly WNFX01 (sample SAMN13153363, study PRJNA577476) | soil metagenome | isolation source: 40 cm soil or saprolite under grassland replicate 1 | place: USA:California | collected 2016-06-15 | reverse complement strand
CCACTGGCTGGCGCGGTAATGCAAGATGGGCGCGAGTGCGGGCTGCGTTTGCTCGAATTGGTGACGCAAAGCTTCGGCAAAGAGGGCGTGATAGCGATACCAGCGGCGCTGCGTATCCAAGGACACAATAAATAAATTGGCGCGTTCCAGTTGCTCTAACATCCGCTGACTTCCGCTCTGTTCCAGGATGGCGTCACATAAGGAAGCGGAGAGCTGTTTCAGAATCGAGGTATGCAGCAGGAATGTTTGCACGGCTGCACTCTGACGCTGGAACACCTCCTCGATCAGGTAATCGAAGATGTAGCGCTGACTCCCACTCACCTCCTCCAGCAAATCGCCAGGATCAGCATGTCCTTGCAGAGAGAGACCGAGCAATTGCAAACCCACCAGCCAGCCTTCTGTCCGAGTAGTCACTGCCTCGACCATGTCTTGAGAGAGCTGGATGCTCGCCGACTTCTTGAGGAAAGCCATCACCTCCTCTGGATTACACCGTAACTCATCGGTGCGTACCTCTTGAAGGTGTCCACGTGCCCGCAGCAGCGAGATTGGTAGCGGAGGGTCTGCACGTGTTGCCAGGATCAGATGGAGTTGAGGAGGCAGATGCTCCACCAGGTAGGTCATTGAGGTGTGAATCGCTCGCTCGGTGACCAGGTGGTAGTCGTCCAGGATCAGGAGGAACGGCTTAGATTGCTCCGCCAGACGATTGATGAGCGCCTGCAGGACGGAACGCAGTGGTGGGGTCTGTTGTGTGTGCAGGTAGGTGACCAGCTGCGTGCAGAGCCCAGGCTGCTGGCTGTCCAGTGCGGCGAGCACATACACCCAGAACAGCGCCGGCTCATTGTCTCCCTCATCCAGGGACACCCAGGCTATCGGCGGGCGCTCTGGTGGGAGCGATTGTACCCAGGTTGAGATCAGAGTGGTTTTACCGAAGCCAGCAGGGGCCGAAACCAGCGTAAGTGGGCACTCTAAGCTCCTGTTGAGCAACGCAATCAAGCGGGGACGAGGGAGCAGCGCATGCGAGGAAGCGGGGATAACAAACTTCGTTGCCAGAAGCTGTTAGATTGCTCTCTTACGATTGGTTCCTCCATCCTCATCTTTCTCTCCTATTTTAGGATATACTGACCCTTTTAGGCAATTGGGCTTCTCTTTTCCCACGGGTTGCACAACGAGATGCACCTCTCCAAGTAAAGTGGTGTCAAGTACCCGAAATACTAACACAGTAACAAGGAGAGGTATTGGATCGAATGGACACGATGCATTTGCTTCTCATGCAGGATCAGAATGTGGTCAAGGCACTCTCGCCGAACGCCCCCAGAAAGCGTTCACACATCTTGAACTTGTAGCCATCAAGTGCATTAAGTGAACTCACATCCCTCCTCAATCCAGAAGACAACTTCACAGGCTCATTGGCGAAGGTGTAGTCATCAGAACTCATTGTGATTCTGTACCTGTCTCGCTTCTCGTTGGTCTGATTGTAGGAGAGGATGTCAGCTTTACGTACCCTTTCAGGACAATCATCATGGCAGAAAAACGATACGTTATCTGAAAAATGACAATCACGAACAGTACAACGGCGGCAGCCACTCCCGGAGGAAAGTCAAAGGTGGAACGAGTAAACATGTAATTATACGAGTAAGATGCCATGCTTTGCTCCTGGTTGCCACCCAGGAGGTAGAAGAGCTCGAACACACCGAGGGAAGCGAGTGTGCGGAAGAGTAACGCGACGGTCAGCGGTCCGTTGAGCATAGGTAAGGTAATCGTCCAAAATTGTTGGAAACGCGTGGCCCCATCGACTTTGGACGCTTCATACAATTCATGGGGGATGACCTGGAGACCGGCCAGGAGCAAGAGGGCCATAAACGGTGTGTTCTTCCATACATCAGCGATGATGGCAGCGGTCATGATGCCACTATTCGTCTGCAATAACGTCGCTCCGGGCGCCAGTATGTGCATCTGCTGGAGGAAGTAGCTGATGATGCCTGTCCGGTCATTGTACATCAGGAACCACATCTGCGCGGCGAGAATCGTGGGGAAGGCCAACGGGAGAAGAATAGCGGCCCGTACCAACCCACGACCTGGAAACGTGGCATTAAGAAGGAGGGCAATTCCCAGACCAAAGATTGTCTCCAAGGTGACAGCGATGAGCGTGAAGATGAGCGTTGTGCTCAGTGAACTGCGGAACTCACTACTAGCAATTATCTGAAGATAGTTGCTCCATCCAATAAACTCTGCACTGGGACCAGGAGGCCTATTGAGGAAGCTGAGCCAAAGGGAATACAGGATAGGAAAGAATGCCCCTGCCAGAGTCACGAAGACGGTAGGCAGTACCAGATAGTACGGGGTGAGGCCATTTCCCAAATCCAAGCGTTCCCGCAAGCTCGGTCTTTTACTTTTTGCTGCTACTTCTGCTCCTACTGCTTGTGTTGCCATATGCACATATCACTTTCGATCGCTATCCACATCGAGAGTGTCCTACCAGCGAAACTACACATTGCAATGACATGCAAGACGACCTCCCGATAAGCACGGATACAGACACAGCAACTTCTCTCCGAAGGTCATGTTCTATAGGAGGGCAACTGTAGAGATCCCCTCCTCTCGCATCACACTAGATTATACGCTTTGCTCACGATGCCCTGCAAATCCAACTGGAAAACATCACATTTTTGACGAAATTTCGGTTCAAAAAACACGGGGAGTGCGAACAGTCCTCATGTACTTCGGGATGGTTCGCTTACACACATGCATACCCAGTTTCAGGAGTTCCCCACGAATCCTCTCAGCGGCCCAGAGCCGATTCTCCTTCGCCATCTCACTGATCAATGCGATGGTTTCCACGGCTACCTTGGGTGTATGATTATAGGCCTTTGACCTACGCTTCCAGTACAGGCGGAAGAGCTCGCGATGCCAGCGCAGCAGGGTTTCTGGCTGAATGATGAGGAGCGTTTGCTTCCAGGCCCGAACACCCCTTGCTAAGAACACAAGGAGGATTCGATCTGTCTTCGTGCAAATTGGCCGTTTCACCTGCCGCTTGAGGATGATAAGTTGTTGTCGTAAGAGCGCATTTTCCGCCCTAAGCTCCGATTTGCTTCTGGCAAGATCTGCGCGTGTTCCAAGGGGCAAGGAGGAAGTGAGTGGTGTGGTACAATAAACAAAGCGAGTACGAAGTATGTTCACAGACGTACCAACGAACCGCTTGACACAGGAATGCATCAGGTTCACAAATACACTTCTCCTTCAGAAAGATATATTGATTTTTATGTTGTATGATAAGCACGTGTACACGTCCTCAAATTGCATTCCTGGTTGCACATTCATCTGCAACCAGTGAAGGCACATTCTATCGTGCCTACAGTGGCTTTTTCTGAACGATGTCATATGTAGCCAGTACAGGATTCAAAGCACAAATCAGTAGTTAAAAAATTCCCTTGCTTAACGTTTATCCGTTAGCGCTCTCATAAGTTGAATTCAGCCCTACTAATAGAAGGGGAAAGCAAGAACTATGGATCCAAAGTACATTTGCCTGGTCACGATTCACGGAGTTGGCTTTATGCAACCTCCGATCAATGGCATTCCTGGATATGCGGATGGTCTGCACGAACATCTGAGTAACTACTTAGATGAACATTTACTTGGTGATGATCCAAAACGCCAGCGCGATCAGCGAGGACAAAACGGGCCTATCTATGTCCAGAGTTACTGGCCTCCCGGTTCCAGCAGCACCGAGCCGGCACTTGCCCGCCTGGGGGCCTGGGGAAATGAGCGCTCTAAAATTATCGACATTTCGAGAGCACCTCTTGGAGAAGGAAAGGCTCGTATTGTCCATATTGCCCTTGTCTACACACGTTTAGAAGGACTCGAGCCGCAGATAGGGCCGCTTTTGCAGACAACAGCCTCCGCCATCCTTTCCCTTGGCCACTATGCTCATGTTTTGGGCATCGCCCGCCTGCTATTCTCCGATATCCAGGCCGCGCTTGGGAACAAACCTCAACAAGAGAGTGACGAAGAGATTCCAAGCTTGCGTGTTCGCACCGATTCTCTTACATATCAACCTATGATTGCTGCTCCTACCGGGCTTCTCGGTACCATTCGACAGTTGGAAAACGATGTCGCCGTCTATGTCTGTCACAACGACCGACGAGAGCGTGTGCGTAACTTTGTGTGGGAGGCGATTCTGCGCCTGGCCTATCGCGAGGATGTCGCAGGCATAGTCATCAACGCACACAGCAACGGCACCGTCATTGGTTTCGATATCCTCCGAGGTCTTCCGCCGGATATGGCGGAGAAGGTCCTGGCGTTCATCACGGCGGGCAGTCCTCTGCGTAAGTATGTTGACCTGTTCCACTGGGGCAATGAAGTTGGGAACATCCAGAAGATCAAGCAGTGGAAGAATTTCTGGGATCCGCAAGACCCTGTGGCAGATCCCCTGGTTCCTCCCGCAGGCTGGCTCCGTGGAGCACAAGCGCCTCCCTCGGATCAGCTCGGACTGTATCAGTTCATCAGTCCCGATACGGGAGCAATCGAAAGGGCTCCTATTCAGGATATCCAGATCGACAACGTTAAAAACAGCATTGGCGGTGGATTGCAGGCCCACAACTACTGGGACAACGAGCCCGAGTTTGTCCAGCCACTGGCCGAGATACTGAAAGACCTGGTAAGTGAAAAGTTTGGCCAGGAAGATGAGAAGGCCGGGTAGTTGCCCCAGATCTAATTCATTCATGTGAACATTGACAGTTGTATTCGAGTTGGGTATATTTTATCGGTGAACATTAACAGTTGTATTTGAACGGAGGTAAGACATGCTTAAGCGCCTGTTTGCTCTGTTAGCCATCCTGGGCGTCGCAATCGCAGTCGTTGTTGGACGCAAGCGTTCACAGGCACCCGTTGGTGTAACCAATGACTACCGGCACCCTGATCGCTCGGTATCATGGTTGGCTGCCATTGATTCGATGGTTGACCGAAAGATCGGCTGGTATCCCCTGCCGCTCCCGCTGGGCATCCAGGTATTGGATGGTGTCCGAAGCTTCATGCGTGCGAAGAACCTCTATGATACGTCTACCTTACCGGCTATTCCACAACCGGCACCGCAGCCCCAGGGAGTATCCTACCTTACTGCACGCACCGCAGATGGCACCTTCAACGATTTGCAGTATCCCTTAATGGGAAGCGCCGGCACCCGCTTCGGACACCTCTTTCCACTTGAGAATGCCTATCCTGAGCCGGAGCCAGCTATCCTGGAGCCTAGTCCGCGTTCGGTGAGCCGTGAACTCCTCGGACGCAGTAGCTTCGTGCCGGCGGAATCGCTCAACGTACTGGCGGCAGCATGGATTCAGTTCATGATCCGCGATTGGTTAAGCCATGGGACAAGCCCGAAAGAGAATCCCTGGCTCATTCCACTGGCTCCCGATGACGATTGGTGGCAGCGCCCCATGCAGATCATGCGTACTCCTGCCGACCCGACCCGCCCAGCAGGTTCGGATAATGCACCGCCAACTCATATCAACACCGAGAGTCATTGGTGGGATGGCTCGCAAATCTACGGCAGCAACCACGAGATGCAGAAGCAAGTACGCTCCGGGCAAGACGGTAAGCTACTTTTCACTCCTGAGGGTCTGCCACCCGATGCCCTGCTTGCCCAACTGGCAGAGCAACCTGGCTGGTGGATTGGCCTGGCTATGATGTCCACCCTGTTCGCTCTGGAACACAATACGATCTGCGATCGCCTCAAGGCTGAGTTTCCTAATTGGTCCGACGACGAACTGTTCGACCGGGCCAGGCTTATCAATGTGGGATTGATGGCAAAAATTCATACTGTCGAGTGGACTCCTGCGATTATCAGTCATCCCACAACACAGGCCGCGATGCGTGACGAATGGTGGGGACTGCAGGGCGAGCGCCTATCGAACCTCTTTGGACGTTTCTCTGACAACGAAGTCATAAGCGGAACCCCTGGCTCACCGACGAATCAATTCACTGCTCCCTATTCGCACACTGAAGAGTTCGTCGCGGTGTACCGGATGCACCCGCTCATTCCTGACGACTACAGCTTCCGCTCAGCATCCGACGACCATCTCCTCGAGGAGCGCCAGTTCAACGAGGTGACGGATCGCAGCGCCAATGGACTATTGGAGCGGATTGCTCTGGCCGATCTCTTCTACTCCTTTGGTACGTCAAACCCAGGTGCGCTCACCCTTCACAACTATCCTCGCTTCCTCCAGGAATTCAAGCGCCCAGATGGCATCGTCATTGACCTCGCTGCAACTGACATATTGCGCATGCGGGAACTTGGCGTCCCCCGCTACAATCAGTTCCGCCGGTTAATTCATCTTAATCCGGTGCAGAGTTTCGAGGAGTTGGTACCACCCGAGCACCCGGAGTGGGCCGAGGAAATTCGGCGTGTCTATAACAATGACATAGAGCGCGTCGATCTGATGGTAGGTCTCTTTGCGGAGCCTAAGCCGCAGGGTTTCGGCTTCAGCAATACGGCGTTTCATGTCTTCATCCTTACGGCGCCACGCCGTTTGAAGAGCGACCGATTCTTCACGAACGATTTCACACCTGAGATCTACACGCGTACTGGCCTTGATTGGATCGCCAACAATAGCATGGCCACAGTTTTACTGCGGCATTTCCCCGGCCTCCGCCCGGCATTGCGAGGTCGAACCAACGCGTTCGTACCCTGGTCGAGGACCCGTGCCTGACTTTTACTGTACATCATACAGTCACTGGTTGAGGGATAAGCGTCTTGATCGATTTGCCATGTTGCACGATCGTAACAGCAACTGTTGAAGGAGGGAGCTATGACAAATGATGCTGCATCTAAACAATACGGCAGAGGTTGGAAGGAAGTCTACTCCGGGGGAAGTCCAGAGGCGGAAGCCAGGCAGTTTGCAACATTCATTGACCAAATCAAGCGCGTGCAGGCGCAGATCAAGAAGCGTGAGCATGCACCTTTCATCCGGCGTGCTTTTCATGCCAAGATACATGCCGGTATTACCGATCACGTTGGCATTGCTGACGCGGAGTTTCGCGTCCTGCCGGATATATCCGAGGACTTGAAAATAGGAATCTTCCAGCCGTCGGCAACTTATCAAGCAACCGTCCGCTTCTCGAGCGCATCTGGGGCCATTCAACCAGATGCAACGCCAGATCTGCGCGGAGTTGCGCTCCGGGTGGTCACAGACCAGGGAAATTTCCATGACTTCCTCATGACCGATGCCCCCGCCTCGCATGCACGCGATGCACGGCAGTTCATGGTCGCGGCGGAGGCCATGGCCAGCCGGTGGAAAATCATAAGCTTGCTCAAGCTGCTCGGCGGCCTGGGCTTAGGAGAGACATGGCGCATGATTCAAGCGCTCATGAAGGAGTCTCGCAAGATTGACAGCCTGGCGACCGACCAATTCTGGAGCCGTGCTCCTTACAGGTTTGGGCCGTACGCTGTGAAGTTCACGCTACAGCCATTTGGGAGCACACCGGGAAGTTCAGCCGCGTTGGGCGAGAGCTATCTCAAGGAAGACTTCATCGAGCGGCTCCTGAGGGGGCCTATCACGTTTGACTTCAAGGTGCAGCGCTACGTGGACGAAGTAAAGACACCCATCGAGGATGGGACAGTTGAGTGGAAAGAGTCGGATGCTCCATTCGAGGCGATTGCCCAACTCGTTATTCCAAAACAAGACCTGCGTACAGCTAGCGCGAAGGAAACAGAGATTCTGGTTGACAACCTCGATTTCAATCCCTGGAATACAACGGAGGAGTTTCGCCCCCTCGGTAATCTCAATCGAGCCCGTCGGACTGTGTATCAAGCCAGTGCGAATTACCGGTCAGGAAGGACAGACCAGCCAGCGAATCCTTTGAGTGCTCGATTGAGCAAGGTGTTCTGGATCGCGCTGATAAGCGTCTCGATCTGTGCAGGATTTATCTATCTTAACAAGCGCCGTGGGAAGACCCGTCTTCTTGCAGGAGGATAGCGATGAGGGTTGTACTGGCTACTTGGAAGGTCCGTTCACAAAATTAACAGTTTGATCGTTCTCCATTAGCATAGTTGCTTGCCATTTCGTCTTCAATAAAGGGTGCAAACATGTCTCATATATTTCTGGATGGTCCGTTTACACACGCGAATATCCAGTTTCAGTAATTCGCCTCGTATACGTTCGGCTCCCTAAAATCGATTGTTTCTGGCCATCTCCTTGATCAACGCGATGGTCTCAGGAGACACTTTCGCTTGTGTCGCCTTTGTCTTCTACTTCCAGAAGAGGCGCAAGTCCTGACGATGCCACTAGAGAAGTGTCTCTGGCTGAAAAATCAAGGGTACTTGTCTCCACGTCCGAGTCGTCCTTGCTAACAACACCAGTAGTATGCGATCCATTTTCGTACAGTATGCTCATTTGATTACTTGTATAGCCGAGTTGACGAGCCTTCTCGTAGCTCAGCTGAGCTTCTTCTGATTTATTTTGAGCTACCTGGCTGTGATAAGTGGAAATGCACCCAATAGGAGGAAAGTGTAAAACTTTGCCAGGAGATTCTAGCCAATACATCTGAGCGCAGAATCTCTCCGAAAGAGTGAGACTTTATTTGACACATACGGTGTTGTTGTAGACGTCAAATAAAGTCTTACATTGTAAAGGCTGGTGATCACCGAACACCTTTGGTGGTCGTCAGATGTTTATTGTTGTATTTGTGGAATTAAGTTGTCCGTGCAGAATTAAGTGGTGGATGCACCACGTTGTTTCATCAACCTAGAACATAGGACCTAAAACTTCACGATGACTCATTCAGCACATATTTCACCCCGGTATCGTTTTGATTACGAACGCAATCTTGTTCACGTCTGCTGGCAGCGTATCATTATTGCCGCCGGAGAGCATTATTTCGACATGTGCGATACCTGGCTGCGATACGAGCTGCGATTGCGCCTGGCTTTTCGTCTTGCCGACGATCAACTTCGCCAGTGATTGTTTCTGAGCGGCGGTGAACTGGTAAACCCACAGACCTTCGGCGCTGACGGTCAGCGTTATGGTTCCACTTTTCGCGTCTGTTAGGGTCGCGCTGGTCAATGTTGTCGTTATATTCCCTACCGGCGCGTAATTGCTGCCCAGCTGCAAATTCGCCTGGTTGGTGAGCAACTGCGAAGCCATTTCAAGCGTGCCATTTCCCAGCAAGTGCAAGATAGCGTAGCGGTCGATTTGTTTACCTTCGAGTGACATGTTCCACCCCCTATTTGAAACATGCAACGGTGTTGTACTTAAAATGTTCCTAGATTTACGGCAGTATAGCATACACATGAGATAATTCAAAGTATAGATATTAAATATGAGAACAATGTCACGTGTCGGTCAGGTCATGCCGCGCCTCATGCCTGGACGAGCCTTGCTTGCTGAGTATCCCAACGCCATGCCGCGTCCTGTCCTTGTAGATGCACTCCACCCAGCCAGCGATCGATGCCGCGATTGATCTTGATAAAGTCGGATTGCCCGTCCAGGGCGTTGCGTCCTTCATCTGTCAGGATAAGTACCTGTTCGCGAAACGTGGGATCGGGATGATCGGGTGTGGGTAGAGAGAATGTACCGTCATCAGCTCGTTTGAGCAAGGGCTTTTCACTGGTGCAGAGGCTTGAGAGGTAGAACCAGAAGGGAGTATCTCCCAGGAAGGGGCTTTCCTCTTTCTCCTGGGTGGCCAGGAAGATCTCTAACGGTTTATGAGAGCCTGAGGAGACGACTTCAAGGATTTGACGCTCTGTGCGGGATAGGCCCCCTTGCAGCGAGGGGAATTGTTCAAGATGGCGCTGGAGGGCGGCCTTGAGAAAGGGCAGCGCAGAGGTGTCCTTTTGTAGAAATGCTTCGAGCGCTTTGGGATCAGGCGAACAATATGCATTCCAGGCTTCACTCCCCAACGTGAGTTCTTCCTTTCTTAATGGATGGCGCATTTCATATAATGAGCGTAGCTGGCTGGCATTCAATTGCCCAAGGCCGACGAAGTTAGTGATGCCAGGAAATGCGTTGATGCAAATCAGGCTGATAGTGTTGGCTTGGTGAACATGGCGCGAGAACCAGTCCAGAAGCTGGATGAGTTGTAGCTGGTCGTACAGGTCGTGCTCGAACCACAAAACCACTTCCTTGTGCGCGGCAAATTGGGCTAACGTTGTATCTCTGTGCATGAAGTCAGCCTGCAATTCTTGATAATCTCCCAGTGCATGGCCGGCCAGAAATTGCGCGCGAAGCTGGCTCATCTGCTCAAGTGAAAGGCCGGCGGGTGTGGGACCTTCGTGGAGGATATCGCGCCAGGTCAGGATATCTCCTGGTAAGCCTGTTTCCCGGAGCGTGCCACCGACACTATCACCGTTAGTAATATGCAGCATATTTCCTCCTGTCCTTTGAAGCATTGGCCATCCATGGACGTTA
>WNFX01009783.1_pt1 | contig 10401 bp, 9 predicted proteins | sample 5400111 | NCBI WGS metagenome assembly WNFX01 (sample SAMN13153363, study PRJNA577476) | soil metagenome | isolation source: 40 cm soil or saprolite under grassland replicate 1 | place: USA:California | collected 2016-06-15 | reverse complement strand
TGAGCTCAATCGCTGGTTACGCACGATCCTGGGCAAGCGCGAGCCACCGACGCGAAAGGGGAAGCGGCTCAGGGTTTTGTACGCGACGCAGGCCGAGGCGACCACGCCGACATTTGTGTTTTTCGTCAACGATCCGGAATTGGTTCACTTTTCCTACCGGCGATAACTGGATAGTCAGCTACGCCAGGTGTTCGGCTTCGGAGGCACGCCGATCCGGCTGGTATTCAGGAAGCGCGGAGAGGAGGACTGATTTTTCCCTCCCCCGCTTGCGGGGGAGGGTAGGGTGGGGGCATACAATAGGCACCGCGTCGGGGAGTGGCGCAGCCTGGTAGCGCACCTGAATGGGGTTCAGGGGGCCGCAGGTTCAAATCCTGTCTCCCCGATCTACTCTCCGGTTTCCCCGTCCACAGATTCCCGGATGAGGTCGGCATGGCCGTTGTGCCGCCCATACTCCTCGATCATGTGGACCAGGATCCACCCCAGGCTGGGTGACTCACCGTTCGGCCATGGGCGCCGCGCGAGTCGCCCCAGTCCGCCATCGGCCAGCGCCGCGGCGGTGAGGGAGCGTGAGCGCGCAAGGCTGTCCTGCCAGAGGGCGAAGAGTTGCTCGGACGTGTCCTGAGCGGCTGAATGCCATTCCCAATCGGGGTCAGCCTTCCAGTCCACCGTGTCAAACGGTGGCCGCCGGTCATTCCCGTGCAGCCGCTGCGAGAACCAGTAATCCTCCACGTAGGCCAGGTGCTTGAGCATCCCGCCAAGCGTCATCGACGAGGCGCCGACCTTGGCCTGCAGCCCGGCGGCGTCCAGTCCGCGGCACTTCCACGCCAGGGTCGCCCGCTGGTAATCGAGGAAGCCCAGAAGCGTGGCGGTTTCGTCCGCCGCGATCGGAGGTTCCGGACGGCCATGATCATCCAGCCGGGACATGAACGGTGAGTATACGGGCGGCTAAAGTGGTCATCAGGTGATGGCTGAATGAAAAGAGACCCGGTGTTTGAGAGTTATCTGGCCAACATCAAGACGAAGACCGGCAAGACACCGGCCGACTTCGAGGCGCTCGCAAAGAAGAAGGGCCTCCTGCGACCTGGGGGTCAAGGCCGGCGAGATCGTGGCCTGGTTAAAGAAGGACTTCGATCTCGGCCACGGGCATGCGATGGCGATCTACGCCGTGCTCAAGCCCGAGATCGAGAAAGCGAAGTAGACAGCGCTACCTTACCCCGGCCTTTGCCCGTGCGGGCTCATCCACCACTCGCGGATCGATCGGCACCGGCCCTGGTCGTCGAATCGAATAACAAAGATGTTGTCGAACTCGCGGTCTAGCTCGGCCTTCGAGGCATCCTTGAAGTAGCGGGTCCGTCCGTGGGCCACGGCGAGATCGCCATCGATCGCGATCGGCTCGTAGTGGCCGTCGTAGGTGCCGGGCGCGTCCTTGGGCTCGAGCCAGGAGGCAACGATCGCGAGCCGGCCACGGACCGGTTCCTCGTAGGGGTGGTATTCGTACGTCGCGTCCTCCACGAAGAGATCGCCGATGGCGTCTGGGTCGTAGGTCTCCCACGCCCGAAGGTAGGCGGCAAGCCAGCCGGCGACCCGCTCTTTGGTCAATGGCACAACGAGGTCGTAGTCTAACCCTGCGGCGCGAACAGGCTCCTAAGGTCGCCCTCGTGGGTGACCGTGATATTCGGCCGCCGCCCAATCGCCCGCGCGTGCAACTCCAGCTGGAGTTCGAACATCGCTCGGCCGTCCTGGGCTCTCATTTTGTTGCTTCCTTTGTTATGGTTAGTGATACCGTCGCTGTCACTACACTACGAAATCACAATGTCACTTGTCAAGCTGGAGAGTACGTCCGTTTGGAAGGTGAATGGGCCAGGCGCCGGCTGGTTTCGGTCTTAAGCCGGGCTGCGGCGCCGTCGAATCGTACGGAATGCCAGGCCGGCCCCGGTCAGGAAGAACAGGCCACCGAGCAGGATCGGTCCAACGGCCAGCGGCAGGAACAGGGGGTTGTCGAGATCGTTCTCGGCGAAGCCGAGGAAGGTCATCAGCAGGATCGAGACCATGCCGAGCGCTGCCCCGCCCAGGAACGCGCCCAACTCGACGTCGGATGCCGCGGGCAAGCGGGTGCTATAGGTGGGCGCCATCAGCCCGGCGCGGACGCCAAACACAATGAGCGACAGCAAAGTCAGGCCCGAGGCGACGGTGAAGATCACGGCGACCACGATGACGGCGGTGATCTGGTTCGCAGTCAGCCCCCCGAACAGGTTCATCCAGTCGAGCGAGAGCCGCATCGCGGTGAATTCTATCCCGAAGACGCCGGTTTGGTCTCGTCCGGCCTGGACGCCAGGGCGGTCTGGACGATCTTCGCTTCCTGCGCCTGGTGGGCGATCGCATAGCCCTCACTCGGGCTGGCCCGCTCCGGCCGGCCGACGTAGTTGAGCGTCAGGTGCTTGGGCAGCTTGGGCTCGAGGCGTCGCTTGACGTGCCAGTAGGCGCCCATGTTCATTGGCTCCTCCTGCACCCACGTCAGCTGCTGCGCGTGGGGGTACTTCGCGATCGCCGCCAGCACATCGTCCGTACGGAAGGGCTCGAGCAACTCCATCCGGATGATGGCGAGGTCCTTCGCCTCCGCGCGCAACGGGCTCGCGATCAGGTCGTAATAGACCTTGCCGGTGCAGAGAATGATGCGCCGTACCTCGTCGCGATGCTGCTCCATCAACGGGTCGTCGATCAGCCGGCGGAAGCTGTGCACGCTCAGGTCTTCGAGCTTCGACCACGACGCCCGCAGTCGGAGCAGGCTCTTGGGGGTCATGATGACCAGCGGCCGCGGGCGGCTGTGCAGCGCCTGCCGGCGGAGCGCGTGGAAATAGTTCGCCGGGGTGCTCGGATAAAACACCCGGATATTGCCTTCAGCCGCCAGCTGGAGGAAGCGCTCCAGGCGCGCACTCGAATGCTCGGGGCCGCCGCCCTCGTAGCCATGGGGAAGGAGAAGGGTCAGTCGCGATGACTGTCCCCATTTCGCCAACCCCGAGACGATGAACTGGTCGACGATGATCTGCGCGCCGTTGGTGAAATCGCCGAATTGTGCTTCCCAGCAGACGAGTGCCTCCGAGGCATCGGAGCTGTAGCCGTACTCGAAGCCGAGCGCCGCGTACTCCGACAGCGGGCTGTTGTGCAGTTCGAAGCTGGCGCTCGCCCCCACCAGATGCTGGATGGGCGCCCAGGTCTTCCCGGTGCGGACATCGTGGAAGACCAGGTGGCGCTGGCTGAAGGTCCCACGCTCGGTGTCCTGGCCGGTGAGGCGCACCGGGATACCGCCCGTGATCAACGTGGCGAAAGCCAGCTCCTCCGCTTGCGCCCAGTCGATTTCGCGCTCGGCCAGCGGCGTTTTACGCCGCTCCATCTGGCGCAGCAGCTTGGGGTGCACCGCGAAGCGATCGGGGACCGCGATCAGCTGGCGGCTCAGAGACTCGAGCGCCTCAGCGGGCACGGCTGTCTTGATGTCGGGCTCCGGGCTCGCATCCATGGGCGGGCGGCTCACCTGCGGCGCGTGGGCCGCGCTCGCCTTGACGTTCTGGTGGGCATCGGCCAGCCGCGCCTCGGCGGCGTCGGCGCGCGCGCTTGCATCCTCCGAGCTCAGCAGGCCTTCCTCGATCAGTTGCGCCGCGAACATCTCCCGCACGGTCGCATGGTCCTTGATGGCGTCGTACATCAGTGGCTGGGTATACGCGGGCTCGTCCGTCTCGTTATGACCGAAGCGCCGATAGCCGATCAGGTCGATGACGACGTCGCGCCCGAACTTTTGCCGGAAGGCGTTCGCCAGGCGGACGGCACTGACGCAGGCCGTGATGTCGTCGGCGTTGACATGGATGATCGGCAGGTCGAACCCCTTGGCGACATCCGATGCATAGCGCGTGGAACGACCTTCCTCGGGGTCGGTCGTGAAGCCAAGCTGGTTGTTGGCGATGATGTGCAGCGTCCCGCCCGTCGTATAGCCCTCGAGCTTCGAGAGATTGAGGACTTCCGAAACCACGCCCTGCGCGGGGAAGGCCGCGTCGCCGTGGATCAGGATGGGGACGGTGCCGGTGCGATCGTAGTGGGGCTCGGGCCCCTTGCGTCGCGTCTGCTCCGCGCGCGTCCAACCCTCGACGACCGGGTCAACCGCTTCCAGGTGGCTGGGATTCGCCAGCAGGCTGACCGAGACCTGCTTGCCGTTCGGGGTGACGTACGTGCCCTCGGCTTCGGCGTGGTACTTCACGTCGCCGGTGACGTCGGTGCCGGATGCCAGCCGCTCCTGGCTCTGCTCGAACTCCACCAGGAGGGACTCGTAGGTGCGGTTGACGACGTGGGCGATGACGCTGAGGCGGCCGCGGTGCGCCATGCCCATCACAACCTGGCGCGTGCCATTGTCCGAGAGGAGCTGTAGGGTCTCCTCGAGCATCACGATCATCGAGTCGAGGCCTTCGATCGAGAACGTCTTCTGGCCGAGAAAGGCCTTTCGCAAGTAGCGGTCCATCGCCTCGACCTTGGTGAGGCGTCCCAACAACTGCAGTTTGCGTTCCGGGCTGAGCGGTTGACGATATCGTCCCGATTCGATCCGCTCGCGCAGCCAGTTGCGTTGCTCGTGGCTGGATATGTGCTCGATCTCGTAGGCGATCGTGGAGCAATAGGTCTCGCGCAGGTGGGTGAGAACCTCGGCCAGGTTTTCTCCCGGGACGCGCACCCGGAGCACGGCGGCCGGCACGGCCTCCATCATCTGCGGCGTCAAGCCGTGGTTCACTGGATCGAGCGAGGGATCGCCGGGCGGCGCGCTCCCCAGCGGGTCGAGCCGGGCGGCGAGGTGTCCGTGGCTCCGGTAGGCGGCGACCAGGGCCATTCCGGCGGCAACCGCCCGCAGCATCTCCGCCTCTGCGGTCGTGGGGGCGGCGACCACCGCTTCGCCCGCCGCAGCGACGGCGCGCGCCGGCTCACTGATCCCGGCCGGCGGCACCAATTTCATTGATTCGAAGACCGATTCGTAGAAGCCGTCCGCGCCGGAAAGGAGCTCATCGATGCGGCGCAGAAATTCCCCGGACTCGGCGCCCTGGATGACGCGGTGGTCATAGGTGCTCGTCATCGTCATCACTTTCGAGACGCCCAGCTGGCGCAGCCCACTCTCCGCGATGGCCGTGAACTCCGGCGGATAGCCGATGGCGCCGGTTGCGACGATCGTGCCCTGGCCTTTCATCAACCGAGGTACCGACGCCACCGTGCCGATGCCACCGGGATTGGTCAGCACGATGGTGGCGCCGCTGAGCTCATCGGCCACCAGCTTCCCGGTGCGCGCTTTTGCGACCAGCGTTTCGTACTGATCGCGGAATGCGGCAAAGTCGAGGCGGTCGGCGTCGCGGATCACAGGGACCAGCAGCATGCGGCTGCCGTCCTGTCGCTGCACGTCGACGGCGAGTCCGAGGTGCACGCCACGCGCCACCCGCGCCGGGTTCCCGTCGAGGCGATCGAAGGTCACCGCCATCGAGGGCACGTCCTTGACCGCGCGCGTAATCGCGAAGGCGACCAGGTGCGTGTATGAGATTTTCTCGGGACGCCCCGCGGCCTGGACGCTCTGCGTGAGCTGGCGCCGTCGCTGGTCGAGCACGTCGACCCGCACCGTGCGGAAGCTCGTTGCCGTCGGGACCTGGAGGCTCTCCTCCATGTACTTGACCAGCGCGGCAGCCGCCCCCCGCAAGGGAATCACCCCCGCTTTGTCTCCTGCCCCGCTTGCGGGGGAGGGCAGGGTGGGGGCCTCCCGTCCGACCGCCTCGGCCACGTCGCGTCGGCGGATCGAGCCGCCGGGACCACTGCCCTTGATGGTTGCCAGGTCGATGCCCTTCGCCTTCGCGAGCAGCTCGGCGCCCTCCGTCACCTCGACGGGGCTTGTCTTTTTCCCTCCCCCGTTGACGGGGGAGGGCAGGGTGGGGGCTTCTTTCCCTCCCGCGCTCGCGGGGGAGGCTAGGGTGGGGGTCTTCTCGGACGCTGGTGTTGCGGCGGTGGTCTTTTTTGCCGCCCCATCGCCATCCGTGCCGACCGCGATCTCGGCAAGCGCCGCACCCACGGCGACGGTCTTTCCCGCCTCGGCGAGGATCTTCACCAGAGTCCCGCTCGCAGGCGCGGGAACCTCCGCATCCACCTTGTCGGTGGTGACCTCAACCAGCCCTTCGCCTTCGCGAACCTGGTCGCCCGGCTGCTTCAGCCACTTGGCGATGGTCCCCTCGGTGACCGACTCACCCATCTCGGGAAGGGTGACCTGCATGGTCGACTGCGGCACTTTCGAATTCTACCCACTAAACTTGGGTCCGAATATGACGTTCAAGGCACGATTGCGGGCCAGCGAGGATGCCACCGGCTCGCTCCTCTGCCTCGGCCTCGACCCCGAGCCTGACCTGCTCCCGCCATCGATCGAACGGTCACCGGCCGGCATCGCTCAATTCGTGCGGACCATCGTCGACGCGGTCGGCGATTCGGTTTCCTCTTACAAGCTCAACCTGGCCTTCTACGAGCGATGGGGGAGGGAGGCTAGCTGGTTGCTGGACCAGGCGATGGCTGCACTGCTCAAAGGGCGGCCCGTGATCTTCGACGCCAAGCGCGGCGACGTGGGGAGCACGGCCCAGGCGTACGCCCACGCGATGTTCGAGGCCTGGGGCGCCGATGCCGTCACCGTCCATCCCTACCTGGGCTATGACTCGGTTGCGCCCTTCCTCGCGCACCGGGACAAGGAAGTCTTCATCGTGTGCCGGACATCGAACCCGGGAGCGGCGGAGTTCCAGCATCTGCGCAGCGATGGCGAGGCCCTCTATCGGCACATCGCGCGCGCCGGCGTGCGTTGGGATCATCACGACAACGTCGCCTTCGTCGTCGGCGCGACGGCGCCCGCCGAGCTTCGGGACGTGCGCCAGATCGCGGGCGACCGGCTGCTCCTCGTCCCCGGAATTGGTGCGCAAAGTGGAGACCTCGCGGCCGCGCTCAAGGCGGCGCTCAGGCCCGATGGACGCGGGGCCATCATCCCGATCTCGCGCGGCATCCTGTTCGCGTCGGCCGGCGCTGACTACGCGGATGCCGCGCGCGCGGCGGCACGCCGATATCGCGACGCGATCAACGCGCTTCGGCCGGAGCCCGCGACGGCCCGAGGCTAAGCCTATGTCCGGCTTCGTCGCCGGTGCCCTCGTTGCCCATCCTCCAATCCTGCTGACCGAAGTCGGCGGTGCGCAGTCGGAACGCGTCCGCGCAACGGCCGATGCCATGCGACAGCTCGACGGCATCCTCTCCAGCGTCGATGCCCCGCTGGCGATCGTCGTCTCGCCGCACAGCCCCGCGAGCATGACCTCGCTGCCGGTTCGCCGCGCTGCCTACGCCGCCGGCGACCTGGCACGATTCCGGGCGCCACAGGTCCGGGTGGAAGCACAGGTTGACGCGGCGCTCGCGGCCGCGCTGGTCGTCGATGGGCAGCAGGCGGGTTTCGCTCTCACCTGGGCTGAGGAGACCGAGCTCGATCACGGGGTCGTGGTCCCGCTCCATTCACTGCCGCGCACGATGGCCAGTAAGCGCTGCATCTTCCTCGGCGTCAGCGGATGGCCATTGTCGCGCTTTATCGAGTTCGGTGGCTGGTTGCAGATGCGGCTCCGAGATCGCTCCGCCATCCTGATCGCCTCCGGTGATCTGTCACATCGCCTCACCCCGGACGCGCCGTACGGCTTTCGACCGCAAGGACCGCTCTTCGACCGGCTGGTGATCGACGCTCTTCGTGCGCGGACCTGGGAACAGATCGAGGCGCTGGATCCGGATCTCGTCGAGGAGGCCGGCGAGTGCGGTCTGCGCCCACTCGCAATTCTGCTCGGGGCCGGCCGCGCGGCACACTTGAATTCCGAGGTCCTCAGTTACGAAGGCCCCTTCGGTGTCGGCTATCCGGTTGTCGCCTTCACCGCGTCCGCTGCCCCGGCCATTGCGCTCGACATCCAGACGTTGGGTCGCTACGCGATCGACACGTACCTGCGCACGCGCCAGCTGATCGACCCGCCGGAGCCGATCCCCATCGAGCTGCAGTCGCCCTCGGCGGTTTTCGTGACGCTCCGCAAGCACGGCGAGTTACGTGGTTGCGTCGGCAGCGTGCGGCCGACGGCGGCGACCGCGGCGCATGAGCTGATCCGTTACGCGGTCGCCTCCGCCGTGCGCGATCCACGCTTCGACCCGGTGCGGCTCGATGAAGTCAGCGCGCTGACGATCAAGGTCCAGCTGCTCGATATGCCGGAGCCGGTGGCCAACATCGCCGAGCTCGATCCACAGGTCTATGGGATCATCGTCCGCCGCGGCGATCGCCAGGCGCTCCTGCTGCCGGACATCGACGGTATCGAGACCCCCGAGCAGCAGGTCCTTGCCGCCTGTCAGAAAGCCGGCATCGATCGCAACGCGCCACTGCAGCTCGAACGCTTTCGCACCCGTACGCTCACGTGATCGCCCTTTTTGCCAATCCGGAGCACATTGGGCATCGTGCCGAAGGCCACCCTGAGCGCCCCGAGCGCGTGGGCGCCATTCTCGACGCGATCAAGACGGCCGAGCTCGCCCTCGCTCCGGAAGTGGCGCCGCCGGCGCCGGACTCGATGATCACCCGCATCCACGATCCGCGATACGTCGCGTTGCTCGATCGAACCGGCGACGCCGGTGGTGGTTACCTCGACCCCGACACGTACATCACGCCGCTCTCGATGCGGGCCGCCCGCACGGCAGCCGGCGCTGTGGTTGAGGGCGTGAACCGCGTGCTGGATGGAAAGGTGAAACATACCTTGGCGGTGGTGCGGCCGCCTGGCCACCATGCCGAGCACGCGCAAGCCATGGGCTTCTGCCTCATCAACAACATCGCCGTTGGGCTCATGGCAGCGCGTACCAACGGCATTCGCCGAATCGCCGTCCTCGACTTCGATGTCCACCACGGCAACGGCACGCAGCACAGTTTCGAAAACGACGCCGAAGTCTTCTACGCCTCGACCCATCAGTACCCCTTCTATCCGGGGACGGGCGCTGCGGGAGAGCGCGGAGCGCATGGCAACGTCCTCAACGTGCCGCTCCCCAGTGGCAGCGGCGATGCGCTGTTTCTCGGCGCCTGGGAAAAGAAGATCGGCCCGGCACTCGCGACCTTTCATCCCGAGCTGCTGTTGGTGTCCGCCGGTTTCGACGCTCACCAGGACGACCCGCTGGCTGGGCTCGAGGTCACGACCGAGGGCTACCGCGAGCTCGCCACCCTGATCAAGGGCTGGGCGGTCGAGCATACGGGTGGCCGCACGATCTGGGTGCTCGAAGGCGGCTACAACCTGCGGGCGCTGGGCGATTCGGTGGTGGCCTGCTTGGAGGTCCTGCTCGCGGACGCCACTGACGGTGACCACCGCGTGGACACTGCGGGTGATCGAGGGTACAATAGCGGCTCGCCGGACTAAGTCTGGAGGCAGGAACCATGGCGAAGTCACGCGACAAGGGCAAGCGCGAGGTCAAGAAGAAAAAGAAGGAAAAGGCGCCCAAGGGCGCCCCGGCACCGTTTAGCGACGCCGCCTTCACCCCACGGCGCGAGCCCGGCATGCCTGGCTCGGCGGGAGCGCCGCCGGCATAGTCGCCCGAGCTGGCGGCGCCCTGCTGGCGCTGCTGCTCCTCGTCACCGCCGTGCCGGCGCACGCGGATGATCCCAGCACGCTCGCCGATCGGCTGGCGCAGGTGCAGGCGGAACAGGCGCGCCAGCATCAACGGCTGGCCGCACTCGAAGGCCAACAAAGCCAGGTGCGGCAAACTCTGGCCGCGCTGGAAGCCCAGCTCGCGCTGAGCAGCGCCGATCTCGCACCGATTGCCGCGAAAGCGCAGGCGATCGAGGCGCAAATTGCGGACGCGCAGCTGCAGCTGTCGCACGACCAGCTCGCCTACCTGCAACACATGCGCGCCTTCCAGGCGGACATCAAGAAGCTGTATGCGCTCGGCGGGGTGCGATGGCTCGAGTTTGTTTTTTCCGCGCGAAGTTTCGATGACCTGCTCAACCGCAGCATCTATTTACAGCAGATCTCCGTGACCGAGCTGCAACTGGCCCGCAAGCTGCGCGCCGAGCGCGATGCGCTAGAGGCGCAGCGTCGCCTGTTGGCCCAGGCCCGGGCGGACCTCGCGCCGCTGCTCGATGCGCTGCAGGCACGCGCCAACGCGATCGCCAGTCAGGTCGCCGCGGTCGCGAGCTATGACAGCGACCTCGACAGCCAGCGCCGCCAGACGTTGATTCGCCTCGCGGGGCTGCAGGGCCAAAGCCGCGCGCTCCAGTCGGCGCTCGACCGCTACGAGACGGAGGCGGCGCAAGCGGCGCTCCGCGGGTCTGGCGCATCGTACGGGCCGACCTGTCCGCCGGCAGCGTCGGCT
>WNFX01009057.1_pt1 | contig 10401 bp, 7 predicted proteins | sample 5400111 | NCBI WGS metagenome assembly WNFX01 (sample SAMN13153363, study PRJNA577476) | soil metagenome | isolation source: 40 cm soil or saprolite under grassland replicate 1 | place: USA:California | collected 2016-06-15 | reverse complement strand
CGGCGGAATCGCGGCCGGGCGGCGGGTAGGCGGCTTGCGGGCGGCCGGGCGGCGGGTAGGCGGCTTGCGGGCGGCCGGGCGGCGGGTAGGCGGCTTGCGGGCGGCCGGGCGGCGGCGTAGTGCCCGGCCGGCGGGAGCCCGGCCGGGCGCCTTGCTCACCGGCCATGAGGTGAGTTCGTTGGGTGCGGCTTCTTCGTGCGGTTCTGCCCTGGCGGGGTGCGGCCGGCCGGATTGGTTGGCGTCGGGGACCCGCTCGCCGATGGCGCCGGTGACGGGTCGGACGATGGGGACGGCGACGCCGATGGGGACGGCGACGGCGATCGAGGCGGCGACGAGGTCGACCGCTGCGAGGGGCCAGCCGGGCCCGATCCGGTGCCGCCTGACCCGTCGTGCCGAGTCGGCCCGCCGCTCGCTCCCGGCGTCTGGTGCGGCGCAGGTCGCGGCGCGCCCCAGAGGCTGAACGGCGTCCTCGGTCCGCCGAACAGCCCGGTGCCGACGAGGATCAGCGCGCCGGCCAGAAAGACGCTCGCACCTATCCCGACTCTTCGCATCAGCCGTCGCCGCTGACCAGATGGGTCAGCGAAGACGGGCACGTCCCCCTCCACCGTTGGCCGCCCGCCATGGTGCGGTGTGCCGCTAACGTGGTTCACGCGGCTGAGTGTAGGTCCGTACTGCCAGAATCCGCCGCCGAAACGACGTCTTCGATGCGATCAGCCGCCGAATCAGCCGCCGTTCCGCCCGAGTTGCCCTTCCGCGGCACGAACCGGCCAGGCGCAGGAGCAGGAAGCGTAGCAGTCATTCACCGGCCGCGGGCTGGCGGAGGGCGCCGGGCTGGCGGAGGGCGCCGGGCTGGCGGAGGGCGCCGGGCTGGCGGAGGGCGCCGGGCTGGCGGAGCAGGCAGCTGGCTCGCGGAGCGGCGCTGTTAAGCCGCGATGTCAGTAGCAGCGCCGCACCAGGAAGGCCCAGCCGGCGTCGCCGGGTAGCTCGGTCGCCCGGAGGAATTCATGTGATTTCAATCCGCACCAAGCCGGCACGTCGGTGCGGCTCGCTGGGTCGCTGGCCAGCACCTGGATGGTCTGGCCCATCGCGACCTCGCCGATCCGGTCAGCCAGCATGATGATCGGGATCGGGCATTTCTTGCCCAGCGCGTCGATCGTGAGAGCGGGCGCCGGTGCGGAGTCCGCGTTCGCCTGACCGGCCGGCCAGGAGTTCACGTGATCACCGGCGGTTCATGCGCACCGGCAGCCGCCGTTGGTTCCACGCCCGGTGGCTCGCCGCCGCCTGCGGTCACCCGGCGGCTGCGCCCGGCCCTGGCGGCCCGGCGGTAACCCGGTTCTGGCCCGCGCCCGGCGGTCGCTCGGGAATCACCGAAGCGGATAGGAACTGGCCGCGCGCCGGAACGCGTTGATCGACGCGGCACCGCGGATCCGCCAGTCCTGGTGGCCAACGGCGTCGAACCACACCGCCCCGAGCAGCCCGTATGCGCGGACCCCGCCGAACAGGTCTGCGATCTTCGCTGGCTGGCCCGCCGCGGGTGCGGCGCCAGTCTCGGAAATCAGTATTGGATCGCGGGTAAGAGTGCGTACCACCCTGATTGTGGGCCCGAAGAGCGCGGCGAACCGCAAGGCCGATGTCCGGTAGTAGCCGTCGAGCCCCACCCAGGTCACGTACCTGTCGCCTGGCCACCACGGCGACGGGTCCCTGATGGCGCCGCGGAAGTCGATGACATTGACCGTCCACAGCCAGGTCACGTTCTTGACCCTGTCGGTGCGGAACACGGTGACGACATGCCGCCAGGCCGCCGTGAACACGGCCGGTGTGGTGTGCCGGTAGCCCCAGGAGGACCACCAGCCGTTCATCTCATGGCCGAAGCCGATGATGACCGGGTGCCTGTACGACCGCACGGCCACGGCGTAACTGTCCAGGTAGGCGTCATAGCGGCCGGAAGCGATCGCGCGCAGGCTGATCCCCGCCGGGTTGATCTGCACCAGCGTGACCGCGTGGTGCTCGGCGGCGGCACGGGCGAAGCCTGACCTGAACGGCTCGAACCAGGCGCTGTAGTACACCGCCACGTTCGGCCTGACCTGCGTCGCGGCTGAGAACCTGGTGATCGGAGCGTAGGAGCCGGGAATCCCGGTCAGGTAGACGCCGAGATAGGAACCTGGCGCGGTGGTCAGTGCGCCATTCCCTGGCGGCCTGTCGGATGGCCCGGTCAGCGCGACAAGCAGCAGCACGGCCGCGAGGACCGCGCCCGCAGCGCCCAGCGCGACGGTGAGCCGCGTCCGGTGCCTTAGCACGATCCCAGGCAGCGTCCGCCGCCTAGGCTGCCGGTGCGCGCCTGAGCGCCGCGCGTCAGCAAACGCTGACGGCCACTGGGCCCGGTCGGCTCGCCTCACCGGCCTCGGTCCCGCACTGCGCTACGGCTCATGGCGCTCATCCGCCGGGCTTGTGGTAGGCCTGCGCCTCGCGGTGGAACCTGGACGCGGCCGCAGCGGTGTTGATGCGCCAGTCCCTGACCCGGTTAGCGTCGAACCACACCAGTCCGAGCAGCCCGTAAGCGCGGATGCCTGCGAACAGGTCCCCGATCTTGGCCGGCTTGCCCGCCGCCGGAGCCGCACCGGTCTCGGAGATCAGCACCGGGTCCCTGGTGAGCCCGCGCACCGCCCTGATCGTCGGGCCGAACAGCGAGGCGAAGGTCCAGGTCGGCTTGTAGTAGTAGCCGTCGATGCCGACCCAGGTCACGTACCCGCTGCCTGGCCACCATGGGTCCGGCGCGGGGATGCGGGCCCGGCCGTGGGTATCGATGATGTTGACCGTCCAGAGCCAGGTCACGTTGTCGGCGCCCTGCTGCCGGAACACGGTGACCACGTGCTGCCAGGCCGCCACCCAGACGGCGGGGTCAGCATGCCCGACACCCCAGGGGTACCAACTGCCGTTCGGCTCATGGGCAAAGCCTATGATGACGCCTTGGCCGGTCTGCGCCCCGAACTTGGCGACGGCGTTCGCGTAGGACTGAATGAAGCCGTCGTAAACACCGCCGGCGATGGCCGCCAGGCTGGTCTTGCCTGGCTCCATCTGCACCAGCGGGATCGCGTGATGCTCGGTGGCCTGCCTTGCGAATCTGGTCTGGAACGGTTCGCCCCACCCGCTGTAGTACAGCGCGATGTTGGGCTGAACACCGGTAGTCGTCGCGAAGGACTGCATCGGCGCGTAGCTGGCCGGCACGCCGTGCACGAAGGCGCCAATATAGGAGTTCGGGCTGGCAGGCAAGGTGATGATCACCGGATGATCCCGGAACGAGCCGCCGGGGTAGGCCGGAGCAGAGGGCCGGCCGGGGGAGATGGCGCGCACGATCCCCGCGGTCACGGCCGCCACGGCCACCGCCGTGAGCAGGCTGACCGCCACGACGGGCAGCTTGCCGCCGAGCGACCGCAGCGAAGCGCCGCCCTTGCCACTCACCGCCTGGCGTTGCCTCGACAGCGGGCCGGTCATACCGCATTCCTCCCAGGAAAGACCACCCGAAGCACGACGGCGGCGTTGATCAGCCCGCCCACGCAGACAATCGTGAAGCGCGACGGGGGGAACATGGTCGCCCGCCAGCCTGCCAGGCCAAGCCAGGCAGCGACCGCGGTGCCATTCCACAGCCTGATGCCCCACCAGAACCGGCGGACCGTGCTGACCCCTGCGCCGGTCGGCTGCCAGCTCATCGTCCTGCCCAGCAGGTAGTCCCAGATCGCGAGGGCGTGCGCCCAGGCCCGTACCAGCGTCAGCGGCATGGTCTTGCGCAGGTCGTAATCGCTGCGGTGCCAAAGCGGCAGCACGGTCATGCTGGTCAGCATCGACACGACGATGAGCCCGGAATTCAGCGGCGTGATGCTCCACGGGCGGAAGACAAGCAGCGTGATTGGGATGAGCGGCACAACGAACACCGACATGCCGGTGAACAGGTAGTAGCAGAACCCAGAGACATAGGTCATCCTGGCCCGCTTGCTCATCGGGACCGTCCACAGCCGGGAGGTGAGCATGGTGCTCGTCGAGCCCGTGCACCAGCGGTACTGCTGGCGGAAGAACGCGTTGAGCCCGGTCGGGCACATGCCGGTGGCGAGGACGATCGGCACGTAGACCAGCTTCCAGCCGGCCCGCCGGACATCCAGGCCGGTGTGTACATCCTCGGCGTAGGGGATCAGCGTGGTGCCGCCCTGCGGTTCGAGCGCCAGGCGCCGGTAGACCGCGCACGTGCCGACGCAGATGGATGCGCCAAGCCGGTCGCGCCCTACCTGGATCGCCCGGTAGAAGAGTTCCTGGACGGCCCCGGCCGAGCTTTCCACCCAGGTCTGGCGCATGTCGGTCCTGAAGTACTGCGGCGTCTGGACGATCGCGACCACCGGATCGGCGAAGTGCGGCAGCGTCTCGGCGAGGAAGTCGGCACGCGGCGCGAAGTCGGCGTCGAAGATGACGACGAACTCGGCGCGAGTGTGCGCGAAGGCGTATCGCAGGTTGCCCGACTTCTTGTGCTCGCCGCGGTTGGGCCTGACGACGTAGCCAAGGCCGAGGCCGGTCGCCAGGTCACGGGCGGTCGGATCGGCCGCGTCGTCAAGCACGTAGGCGAACGCGTCGCCAGGGTAAGCGCGGATGAGATCGGCGACGGCCGTCCACGAATTGCCGAGCACTTCAAGCGGCTCACCGCAGACCGGCAGGTAGATATCTACATCCGGGTACCGCCGCGGCCGCCAGGAGCGCACCATGCGCTGATGCCGCTCGAAGTCGAAGCCGCGGCCGACGAAGGCGAGCGGCGTCGACATCATGAACGCCAAGGTGCCCACCAGCGTGAACACGGCGAAGACCCAGAAGCCGCTGTGATACTCGAAGAGCAACTGGCTGACGAAGGCGGCGAGGAAGGCGATCGTCACGCTGACGGCGAGATAGGGCAGGGACCGCGACAGGTACATGTACTTCTCGGCGCGACTGGGCGGCGGCTGCACGAGCGCGCTGTAGCGGCGGTGCCGCCCGGTGGTGGTGGCAGTGATCACGCGCCACCACGCCGGGCGGCGGGCCGGTAAGCCCACACGGTGTAATCGCCAGGTACCGGCCCTGCGTACGGCACGATCCCGATGACCTGGTATCCGGGCGTGGCCCGCAGGGCGCTTGTGATGGTCTTGTCCATCACCGGGGTCTCGGAGAAGCTCAGGATGATCACCGAGAAGTAGTGCCGCCTGATCGCGCTGAGATAGGGCGCTGGGCTGCCCTTGACGTTGATCACCTTGCCGTTAGCAGCGGTGATGCTGAACGTGTTCGACCACTGCCGCCACGAAGTCTGCGGCAGGTAGTACTCGGGCACGTCGTCGGTCTCGGCGAGGAAATGGCCGCCGTGGCTGGTGAGCGGCCGCAGGAACGGGATCAGCGCGGAGGCTCCCGGCCAGTCCACCATCAGCTGTGCCTGGCCGACACCGGCGCCGGCCACCATGACCACGGCAGCGCTGAGCCCGGCTGTGGCTGCCAGCTGGGCGTACCTGTGATGTAGCCAGGTCGCCAGGCAGCTCAGCGCGTAGCCGGCCGCGATGCACGCGAACCAGGCGCCGAAGTCGACGTGCTTGTTCAGCGATACCGTGGTGGCGATCCTGGCCTGCTCGGCCGGGACCAGCAGTGCGGTCGCCGCCAGGGCGGCGACCAGGCAGATTGTCGGCCTGGAATTGCCCTTCAGCGCGCAGAGCAGTACTCCGGCCAGCGCCGCGACCACCACGACGGCGGTCCACTGCCATGAGTCGGCCAGCACCCGCGCGATCGGCACGCCGCCGTTGGGCCGCATGGTGGTGGTCTGGCTGATGCCGGTCATGTACCAGGAGCCGCCGAACCTGAGCAGGACCGCGAGCGCGCCCGTCAGGCTGGTGAGCAGCAGCGAGCCGCGCCGCAGCGCCGCCTTGCCGCCGGGTGCCGGATGTGCGCTGAGCACCGCCATGATCACCACAATGGGATCGAAGATGGCGCTGGCGTATTTGGTGGCGTTGGCCATGGCCAGCGCACCCGCCGCGGCGAGAATCCAGCCGGTCGCGTCCTGCTTGGTGCGGGCGCCGCAGGCACACCATGCGGCGAGTGCCACCAGGCACAGCGCCATGGGGTCATAGGTGGCGAACGTTCCCAGGTGCAGCGTGGGCCCGATCACCGCGAACAGTGCGGCCGCGAAGAACGCCGACCGCCGGCCGAAGAGCCTCGACGTGGTGCCCCAGAGCAGGCAGGTCGCGGTGAGCATGAACCCCAGCGACAGTATCCTGGCGCCCGCCAGGCCGCCGGCGCGATCCGCGAGCGCCCCGATCGGCGGGTATATCACCGGCGACCCGCTGAACCAGGTCGGGAAGGCCGGCAGGCTCGCGCCGTGCAGCCAGTGCGCCAACTCCAGATGGCCAGCCCACAGGTACAGCGCCTCGTCGCCGAATGCGGTGCTCGCATGCAGCAGCCGCAGTGACAGGACGGCCTGGGTGGTCAGAATGACGACCATCAGCGACAGCCCTGGCAGGTGCCAGAACCTGTGCTCCGGCCGTGAGCGGCCGGTCGACCCGCCGGTGGCCGGCGTGCGGTTGGCTCCGGCGCGGGTGGTGGGCGGTTGGCCTGCCGGGGCGCCGGTGGTGGGCGGTTGGTCTGCCGGGGCGCGGGTGGTGAGCGGATGGCTGGCTGGAACGCGGGTCGCCGTGCCGTTGGCTGAGGTGGGCGGGCTGGCGAGGCTGATTATGGCGTTCAACCCGGCCTGCTGCGACCTGGCGAACTCCCCGTTCAGGGCCTGCGGCGCGGCCACCGCTGGCGGGCAGTCGGCGCGCGGCGTCAATGGCCAGGCAACAGGGCCGCCGCCAGCCATGGGCGGCGGGGCTGGCAGAAAGTCCCAGCCCGTCGCTTGGCGGTGGTCCATAGGTTGTACCCCGTCTGCGCTCGGGCGCGCCAGGGGACCTCGGCCACCCCCCTGCGGCCAACTTGCTGAGCTGGCGGTGTCACTTGCCGTGGCCATACCGTGGCGCGTGGGCGCCGGCCGGACAGGATCACCGCACATGAAAAGGTACAGTTCGCGTCCCCGCGAGGGGGGTATTTTGGCGAATTTCAGAACGATAGTGGCGCGGCTGGGCCGGCCGCACCACATGGGTGATAGCTACGGTGTGACTGTGAGAATTGTGATTAACCATCATGAGCCCGGAGGACTTGCCGGAGCGAGTTCATCACGCACGCCCAGCCGGAACGAGTCCTCGGCGGTCTGGCTGTCCTCGATCCGCCAGTCCTGGTGGTAGGCCCCGCCGGACTGTACCTTGTCAAACCAGACCAGGCCAAGCGTCCTATATGTGGCCATTCCACGGAACAGGTCCTGAATTTTCACGAACTGGCCCGCCCGCGGGCCGACCGCGGTCTCCGACAACAGCACCGGCTTCCTAGTGAACGCGCGCACCTGGTCAATCGTCTTGCCGAAGACGCTGGCAAAGGTATCGGACGGACCATAGTAATAGCCATCAATGCCTACCCAGGTGACATATCCAGCACCGGGCCACCAGGCCGCGATCGGTCCGGTGCCTGGGCGATCGGCGTTGACGGTCCACAACCAGGTCACGTTCTCGGCGCCCTGGCCGCGGAACACGGTGACCAGGTGCCGCCACGCCGCGACGAAGGTCGGCGCTGGCACATGCCCGTACCCCCACGAATACCAGCGCGCGTTCATCTCGTGCCCGAACCCGATCACCACCGGGTGGCCGAAATTCCTGACGCTGTTGGCGTAGGACCGCAGGTAGCCGTCATACGTTCCGGCGGCGACCGCCTGAACGGAGGCAAAAGTGGGATCAATCTGCACGAACGGGATCACCCCGTGGGCGCGGATCGACCTAGCGAAGGAGACGTCGAATGCCTGGGCCCAGCCGCTGAAATACCCGAGCAGGTTCGGGCGCCGGCCAGCCGCCGTGCTGAAAGCCACAAGCGGCTGATAGGACGGCGGCGCCCCGTCTTCAAAGACGCCCAGGTACGAGGCCAGGCTGACGGGCAGGGACGCGTGCACGGCCGGCGGGCGGTCAGGGGATGAGGCGATGCTCTTGATCGCGAAGATGCTCGCGGTGGCGGCCAGCGCCAGCGCCACGATCGTCACCAGGCGGGACCTCATGCGGACCTGGCCCCTGGGAAGATGACGCGGCTCACCACGGCCAGGTTCAGCAGGCCGAAGAACACCAGCACCCCGAATCGCACCGATCCGGTGCCCGCCGTCCGCCAGAGCGCGAGCACCAGCCAGAGCAGCGCCATGCCGCCGCTCCAGGCGGTGACGCCGATACGGAACCTGCGCAGCGCGCTGCCCGGCGTCCTGGAGGGATGCCAGCCCATCGTCTTGCCGCGTGCGCCATCCCAGACGGCGAATATGTGCGCCCAGCCGCGCGCTATGCCGAGCGGCCACACCGAAGGACCGTAACGGCAGCGATGCCAGAGTGGGTAAAGGACGAACCCGGTGAACATCGCGGGCAGCAGCACGGCAAAGTTCCGCAGCTGGATCTGGCCGGGCAGGAAGGCGAGCATCACGATGGGGATGACCGGCCCGAAGAATGTCAGCAAGCCGGTATAGGCGTAATAGAAAAATCCAGAGATATAGGTGAGCCTGGCCGGTATGGACATCGGAACCGACCAGAGCCGACGCGAGAACACGACACCCGCATTGCCGGTACACCAGCGGTACTGCTGTCGCACGAACGCGTCAAGGTCGTCCGGGCAGATCCCGGTGGAGAGCACGATCGGCAGGTAGACCACGGACCAGCCGGCCCGGCGCACGTCGAGCCCGGTGTGCACGTCCTCAGCGTAGGGAATGAGGGTCGGCCCGCCGACCGGCTCGAGCGCCGCCCGGCGGTAGACGGCCGAGGTGCCGACGCAGATTGCCGCTCCGAAGCGGTCGCGCGCGACCTGAATCGACCGGTAGAACACTTCCTGAATCGCCCCGGCCGCATTCTCGATCCAGGTCTGCGCCTGGCTGGCGCGGAAGTACTGCGGCGTCTGCACGATCGCGATCTCCTGGTCATCCAGGTAGGGGAGTGTCTCGGCGAGGAAATCGCTGCGCGGTGCGAAATCCGCGTCCAGGATGACCAGGTACTCGCCGCCGGTGCGGGCAAAGGCGTAGCGCAGGTTGCCGCTCTTCTTGCAGGCCCGCAGGTCCGGCCGCCGCAGGTACGACAAGCCGAAAGATTCCGATGCGCTGCGGGCTTCGTCGGACGGGCCGTCATCGAGCACGTATGCCCGTGCCTGTCCCGGATAGCTCGCGATGAGTCCGGCGACCGCCGCCCAGGTGTTGCGCAGCACCTCCATGGGCTCGCCGCAGATCGGCAGGTAGATGTCGACGGACGGGTAGCTGCCTGGCTGCCAGGCCCTGATCTTGGCCAGGTGGGCGGCAAGGTCAAACCCGCGCCCGGTGAAGTTCACCGGCAGGCTGATCACCTGGTAGATCACGTATGTGGCCGTGAAGATCGCGAACGGCCAGGGGACCGGGTCATGCATCTCAAACCGGACCTGGCTGACGATCAGGCAGGCTCCGCCGATGACCAGGATCGCCGTCAGGAAGGGCAGGTCCCGGTGCACGTAGCCGAATTTCTCCTCGTCATCGGGCGGTGCCGGAGGTACCAGGCGCTTGGGCCCTGGCACGCCCGAGTGCGCCGCCGCCCGCGGCCGCGCTGCGCGATCCGCCTGCGGCAGCATTACGTCCGGGCTGGCCGGTACCGCCACCATGACGCGGCTCCCTGGTTCTGCCACGGCGGCATGCCTGGTCGCGTTCACCGATGCGGCTCGTAACGCCATATCACGTAGGTGCCGGGCACGGGACCTCCGCCATAGGGCACGACATCGACGATCTGGTAGTGCCGGTTCTGGCGGAGATCCGCGGCGAGGCGGTGATCAAGCGACGTGGTGTCGGCGAAGTTCAGCGCGACGATGGAGAAATACCCCTCCTGGATGAACTCGGCGAAGACACCCACGTTGCCCGGGCCGACCACGCCCGCCGCGTCGGACGGGCCCGCCGTGCTCGCGCCCGATGGCAGCACGATGTTCCTGGTGCTCGACCACCGCTGCCAGCGCGCACCGGCCTGCAGGTAGTACTCAGCCAGGGAGGGGTCCTCGACGAGCAGCCGTCCGTTATCGTGCTCAGCGAGCGGCCGCAGGATCGCGATGAAGCCGGCCGAGTTCGGCCACGCGGTGGCGAAGGACAGCGATTGCCTGGCGCCGATGGTGGCGGGCAGCGCCAGCGCGACGATGCAGGCGCCGCAGGTGACGACCTGCAGGCGGCCCAAGGGAGCCGCGGCGATGAACCTGTCCACCGCGTAGCCGGCCGCGATCGCGGCGAACCAGGCGCCCACCGCAACGTGCTTGTTCAGCGATGCCGTGGTGTGCAGACTGGCCTGTTCGAGCGGGACG
>WNFX01022141.1_pt1 | contig 10402 bp, 17 predicted proteins | sample 5400111 | NCBI WGS metagenome assembly WNFX01 (sample SAMN13153363, study PRJNA577476) | soil metagenome | isolation source: 40 cm soil or saprolite under grassland replicate 1 | place: USA:California | collected 2016-06-15 | reverse complement strand
GCCGGGTGCTGCTTCCTACCCCATTGCGGGATACTCCTGGGTGATTGTGTATCAAAAGCAGAATGATGCCGAGCGCGGCAAGGCCCTGGCCCAGCTCCTCTGGTGGATGATTCATGATGGGCAGCAGTATGCCGAACCGCTTGAGTATGCCCCCTTGCCCTCAGAGATCGTGACCAAAGGGGAAGCACAGATCCGCACGATGACGTGTGGGACCGCTTCAACTCTTTGCTTCAAATAGTCAAACAGAAAGGATGTTCTCTGATGACTGTCAATGTTCGCTACATCGTCCAGAGCGTCGATGAGGCTATCGCGTTCTACACCCAACATCTCGGATTCTCTGTGGAGATGCATCCAGGCCCAGGTTTTGCCCGCCTCGCCCGAGGCGACCTGCGCCTCCTCCTGAACGCCTTGGGGGGGTCAGGAGGAGCAGCTCAGTCCATGCCGGATGGAAGGCAACCTGCGCCTGGGGGCTGGAATCGCATCCAGATCGAAGTCGATGACCTCGCAGGTCTCGTCAAGACGCTGCGTTCGAGCGGTGCACCGTTTCGCAACGACATCGTGAATGGGAATGGAGGCAAACAGATTTTGTTGGACGACCCGTCTGGCAACCCCATCGAACTCTTTGAGCCCTACAGGCAGTAAGTTGGCACCCTGCTCTGTCTGGATGCGTGAGCAACGAACAAGACGTAATGCGATGAAAGATACATAGGTCATGAACCAGCAGGAAGGAGAGAGGCAAGTGAGCATCTCACACGATCAGGAAACACCCCAACAGGACCAGGAGCACCGTCCTGCACAAGGCTCGTTCCTGGAAGTTCTGGTCGTCTTCACCCGTCTTGGCTTGACCTCCTTTGGTGGCCCCATCGCCCACCTGGGCTACTTCCGAGAGGAGATCGTCGTGCGCCGCAAGTGGCTCGACGAGCAGAACTACGCAGATCTCCTCGCCTTATGCCAGTTCTTGCCTGGTCCTTCGAGCAGCCAGATGGGCATCGCGCTAGGCATCACCCGTGCAGGATTGTGGGGAGGGCTGGCCGCGTGGCTCGGTTTTACGCTGCCCTCCGCCATCGCGCTCACCCTCTTTGCCTACGGAACCTCGGGAGTACACGGCATCACACAGGCTGGATGGCTGCATGGACTGCTGATCGTCGCCGTCGCGGTGGTGGCGCAGGCGGTCTGGGGCATGGCGACAACGCTGTGCCCTGATCGTCCACGCGCCACCATTGCCATCGTGGCTGCGATTGCGATCCTCTTGTGGCCAGTTGCCACCCTGCAAATTCTCACCCTTGCTGTCGGTGGACTGCTTGGTTGGCGATTTCTCCGCAGGGCCGAGGGATCCAAACCCTCGGTCCTCCCCCTGGACGTGCCACGTCGGCTGGCCGTTGCCTGCTGGATCATCTTTTTCACGCTCCTCTTTGGGCTGCCGCTGTTGCGCCTCTTCGTGCAGAATCAGCCCCTGGCGCTCTTCGACACGTTCTTTCGGGTTGGTTCGCTGGTCTTTGGCGGCGGGCATGTGGTCTTACCACTCTTGCAGCGCGAGGTGGTTCCGGCTGGCTGGGTGACCAATGACCAGTTCCTCACCGGCTATGCTGCCGCGCAAGCGGTCCCTGGCCCCCTTTTCACCTTCGCAACCTATCTGGGCGCGGTGAGCAAACCTGCGCCTAATGGCTGGCTGGGAGCGCTGATTGCCCTGGTCGCCATCTTTTTGCCCTCATTTCTCTTTGTGATGGGGATTTTGCCCTTCTGGAACCGCTTGCGTGCCATCGAAGCATTCCAGGCCGCACTGCGTGGCATTAATGCCGCTGTGGTAGGTATCCTGCTGGCGGCCCTCTATCAACCCATCTGGACCAGTGCTATTCACGCGCCTGTCGATTTTGCCCTGGGCCTCGTTGCCTTTGGGTTGCTGGTGATCTGGAAGGTTCCCCCCTGGATGGTGGTTGTGCTTTCCGCGCTGATTGGTGCAGGGCTGGCTCTCTTGTAGTTGAAAGGATGCGCGCCTGTCGAAGAAAAGCAAAGAAACCACCTGCTTCATTGCAAAATTTCCCATTCCACCGAGCACGATGCGAGTGATTTCCAGTGACAACAGGCGGAACATCCCGTTCTGCTCGACTCTATGCATGCCAATTCGACATCGCTATCGATGGTTCGCGTGCCAGAGGTGGAGCGGTTTTTCCAGGCAATGAAGCGTCAATTCCCATGATTCAGATCAAATTCCCCCTTCCGTGCAAAATCGGGTCTTGCTCACTTTCGGTGTTTAAGCTAAGCAAGAAATTGCTCCAGAAGCCACTCAAGCTTTCCCTCACGCTTGTTGATGAGGTTTTCCACCGAAAGTGAGCAAGACCTGCAAAATCTGTCCACCCTTCAGTTAATTTACCACGTTCGGGTTATTTACAACTTTCTCTGATGATCCCCTAGATGTGGAGCGGTTTGCCCAGATACGTTCGCACCAGTGCTCATATTGGAGGGCAAGTGCTTATGTTGGAGGGCCAAACCTGCTCACTTGGTGGTTCTCCCGCCCTTTTGATGAAGCTCGCTTGTGCCGATTACCGGAAAGGTTGGATCTTACGCAACTCTGCTGATCTCAAATGTGATATACTAAGAAGTTGAACAATTTTTCTAGACTTCCCATATCCCGAGGTACACATTTTTTCTATGATACTCTTTCCCGACCTTCCCGGCTTGCTCATTGAGCATGTTGATATTGCCGATGAGATCACGCTCATGCTGCGTACAACATCTCCAACAGCCTCGTGTCCCACGTGCGGAACGAGCTCCACACGGGTGCAAAGCCGATACCGCCGGACGCTCCACGATCTTCCATCGGCTGGTCGTCCTGTCCATCTCATCGTTCACCTGCGCCGCTTCTTCTGTAAAAAGGGCACCTGCGCGCAGAAGGTGTTCGTCGAACGGCTCCCAGAGCTTTGTCTCCCTCATGCCCAGCGCACTCTCCGATTACAAGAAGCGCTGTGTCAGCTTGGACTCAGAGTCGGCGGTCAGGCAGGAGCCGATGTAGGAAGCGAGCTAGGCATCAGCGGGAGTCGCGATACCATCTTGCGTCTGGTTCGCCGCTCTCAACAGCCAACGATATCGAAGCCACGAATCATTGGTCTTGACGACTGGGCACGCAGGCGCCGACTGCGCTACGGGACGCTGATCTGTGATCTGGAGCGCAGCCAACCCATTGATGTGCTCCCTGACCGCTCGGTGGAGACCGTCTCAGCTTGGTTGAAGAAGCATCCCTCTATCGAGATGGTGAGTCGTGATGGTTCTTCGGAATATGCTTCAGCCATTAAGAAAGGCGCTCCACAGGCTCGACAAGTGAGTGACCGTTGGCATTTGGGCAAGAACCTTTCGGCATGTGTTTCAACGCTGCTGGCTCACACGCTCAGAGAACTTCGCTTGGCAACGCAGACGACACCACAAAAATCGCGAGAGGCCCGGCGCGAGGGAGAAACAGCTGCAGTACGACATGCTCAACACACTCGTCAGGCCGAACGAACCCAACGGTATGAACAGATCCTGGCGCTGCGAGCTCAAGGAGTAGGAGCTGGCACCATTGCCGATCAGATGAATATGCCAGCTCGAACCATCCGGCATTGGTTGAAGCGTGGGAGTGCTCCTGACTTTCGTCATCGTTGGAGTCGCGCCTCAGCTCATCTGAGTGGTCCTCTTCAGGCATACCTCCTCCAACGCTGGCAGCAAGGATGCCGCAATGTGTCCCAACTCGACAGAGAATTGCGGTCCCTTGGCTATAAAGGATCACGACGAAGCCTCTATCGTTTTGTCGCCACCTTCGATCTGGCCAGCGAAACGAGCGGGGAAGATAGTCTAGAAGCCTCTGACCAACAGCAGGATGGTCCGTTTCCCTCTGAAGCCGCCTTGACCCTTTCCGTATCACAGGCAACCTGGCTCTTTTTTCGCAAAGAGACCGATCTGGACGAGACGGAACAGCAGAACCTGGCGCACCTTCGGCAAGCTCATCCAAGCATCGAGAAGGCATATCAGTTGGTCAGTGATTTTTTACAGATGCTGCGAGAACGAACGGGGCAACACCTCTCGCAATGGCTCACAGACGCACAAGAGAGTGGATTGCCCGAATTTGAACCCTTTGTCACCGGTGTCCAAAAGGATGAAGATGCGGTCCTGGCCGGCTTGACGCTTCCGTGGAGCAATGGCCCTCTGGAGGGGCACGTGAATCGGCTTAAGCTCATCAAAAGAAGCATGTATGGTCGTGCCGAGTTCGATCTGCTCAAACGTCGAGTGCTCCATCAGAGCAAAAAGAATCAAGAGAGAAAGGACAAACGCAAGAACCATCAAGGACAATCAGTGGATCGTCTCATGAAACCGAAGAGGATAGAAAAGAGCACAAATTTTCAGCATATCACAACTGGAATCAGCAAGGTTGCGTAAGATTCAACCTTTCCGGTAATCGGCACAAGCGAGCTTCATCAAAAGGGCGGGAGAACCGAAAAGTAAGCAGGTTTTGCCCTCAAACATGAGCACTTGCCCCCAATGTTGAGCAGCACAACCATTGACCGCCTGTGGTAGTTGACACGAAGGATGAGCGTGTTTTTCCCTCAAGGTTGAGCGTTTCCTTGAAGGTTGAGCCAGGTAAAAAGAATATTTAACGGTAAATGCGGTATTTTCCTCCTCTCATGAGCGGATTGAGTTGGTTCATACCGTCATTTCCAGGCTTTTTTGCCTCTCCATCAAGCGTATTTTTGAGCCGGAGTGAGCGTGAAATTTCCAAACTCGCTCAACCTTCAGGGAAACGCTCAACCTTCGGGGAAAAACACGCTCATCTTTGCGGTGAAGTACCAGCCTGACAATCCGCGAGGCACGCAGATTGTTGTGCACCATTTTTGTAAATTCGGGTGGTCAGCGCGGAGCGCATCTCGTGCAAAACCATCACCAGCCCACACGGGAAAACAGGCGGGATCGGTTGGTGGTAAATGACCTGAAACCTCTAACTGCTTTTGCCCTGAAACTTGAGCACTTGGCTCAGCGTTAAGGAAGAGGGCTAATAGCCGCAGAGTAGATAAGTGCGGAGGGGTTATCGGCACAGTTGCCCAGTCTATCCCGCCAAAAACTGTGCCGATAACTGGACCTGTTGGATGCCTCAAAAGGCAAAACTGTGCCGCAGTTATCTACTTTGCGGCTACAACCCCGCTATCTTAACGCAGGGCCGTTAAGGCCGCGAGCTGCCAGCCATTCACAGAGAGGACTAATCTCACCATGAACGAAAACAGTGTATCATCAACAGACAAGCGAGAAGAGTACAAGGTACTGTCTGTCTGGCCGCCTCAGAAGTGCTATCATTGCGACCGCCTCACCGGGGTCGTGCATATCGACCCCGCATTTGTGCCGAACTTTCAACCCAAGTGCGCGCTGCATGGTCTGGCCCGTTGCCCCTTCCTCGATGAAACTGTCGAGGAGAGAGAAGCAGAGTTGGAGAGCGTGCGGCGCTATGTGCTGTGGATGCACGCCGATACAGGACGTGTTGTGCTGGTTGCTCCCCTAGAACATCCTGAAGAGATTCCAGGCTACGAAGGTCTTCTGGGCTATGAGGAAGACGAAGAGGACGAATGTGACGAGACCGCCTGGCACACGCGTTATGAACATCCATCGGGCGAGCGCATTGACTCCTGGGTCGTGTGGTCAAATGACGACTTACAACTTTACCTGTATGAGAACGGCGCAATGGTAGAGCAGCGCCAGATTGAGCAGGTGGTCTGACGGGTCAGCCATAAGATTATAAAGGTAAACTTATAACTGACAGGCGTTATTCTCCGGAGTGGCGCTTTTCTAGCGCGATCGTGTAGAGTATGTGCAGCCTGGTCAGTCACCAGGCTGCAAGTAGAAAGGGAACAATGCATGAGCGAGACCACATTACCAGAGCGTTTGACATTCACTGAGGAAGGCAGCTGGGAGCCGTCCACTTCCCCTATAGAGGATTCAGATGATGAGTGGATCGGGACCGGCTGGCGGGTCCGAACGTACATTGGCGAGCTATTCTATCGCCACAATGACAAAACGAACGTCGAGCAGTGGCTTGCGACGAATGGCTATCAGGACACAGGAGATGGCGCACACTTCCAGAAAGTGAGCAACCAATGAGCCAGTATGAAAGCTTACCACCGTTCACCAGTGAAAAGCCTTGCCCACGATGCAAAGAACTCCTGCACTGGTCACAGAACGAAGCACCCCCAAAGGTTGATTTTGATACCCGTACAGGCTTGGTACATTTCGTGGAGTTGATGCGCTTCTGCATCTCCTGTGATTACCGTGAGGTTGGCTTTGTGAATATCAACAAGCAACCTATCTGGACACCGATTGAAAGTGAGGGAAAAATAGAATGAGCACGTATGAAGAGAGAAGCGAGAGACGGTTTTACGTAGCAACCATAGCCGCCTTGAAGGACATTCACGAGCGCGGCATGCAGCTACCCACTGACCAGCGTTACCCTGCTGGCTATGGCATCTTGCGCGGCTATGTCGAGAACCTGCTGGTCAACTTTGCGGAGGCCTTCAGCAGCGAGCAGCTTGCAGAGATTCGGATTGTCTTAGACCAGCTCTCTCGGCTGGTCGGAGAAGATGAGCACCTGAGCGAAGCGACGAAGCAGCGGCTTGACGCCTTAGCGCAGGCGCTTCAAGAAAGTGAAGAATAAAATGAGCGAAATGGACCCATTTGAACGGATGACCCATGATGATTTTATCGAGGCGTTAAAGCCGGAGAACTGGAAAGAAGTGTATCAACGGTTGCACACGCCCAACTTTGAAGCAACGCTTGAGGACGGACGGCTTATACTGCATTTTCCAGAAGGCTTTGTCACACCTGCAGTAATGAAGAAACTTGAACGAAGTGACATAGAAGCATTGACACGATTTCTTGATCAGTATGCTGGCGTTGCGCCCCTGCCAGCATTGACTGATCCGTTTGAAAACTTTCAACCTACGAGAGTAGAAGAACGCGAAACCATCGATGGAGAGGAAGAGTAACCAATGAGCGACGATACTACCACATTTCACTATCCACACTTTTTACAGGATCACCTGACTGACCTTGCATTCTCATTCAATACTGGCAACGTCCGACGAGCTCTATCCATCCAGTGGGGAGAACAGGAAGTTTCGATGAACGCACACGATGCATGTAAGTTCCTGGCCTGGTTGCAAGAACACGGCGCACGATTGCAAGCAATGTCTCAAGAGCTAAATCAGCTTGCGATAGAGGAAGATTTGAGCGACCAAGCGCGCATTGAACGGGAGTGGCAAGCCTACCGCAATGAGGGCCTCGGCTCAGCAGGATAGTCGAACGGAAAGTCAGTTACGGCGTCTACCCCACCAGGGGCGGGCGCTTTTCTTTTGTGCTATACTTGTGACTAGTACCTGTAAGACTACATCACACAAAGGGAGGGAAGCTATGAACAAGCAAGAGTATGAAAGTAAAACCGTCAATGTCTATGGAGATAAGTTCGCACGTGAGAAGAATCCAGTACCAGCGTACCAGCGACAACTCAGCACCAGGCCAGTCACCTTCACCTGTATCGTGTGTAAGAAGTCAGTCACTCAGGAACGCTATCCAGGTGGTAAATAAGGTGACAAATGAGCAGGTTTTAGGGCCAAGCGTGAGCAATCGGCGCGAAGAGTGAGCAGCCGTGATCCAACATCTGAGAACATGGCTCCAGAAGCGGGTCATGGTGCTCGGCAACTGTAAATTCATGATACTGCAAAACTCAGCTACTAAGAATCTTTGCCAGTTCGTCGGCCTTCGCGTGGACATGACTAGCTATGCGTTCTACATTCTCATCGAAGTGGTCGAGGCGAGGAAGCATACACAATCGTAAGTGTGTAAGATCGTCGAGCGAACAGCCTAATTGATCCGCCAAAGCAACATCATCGAGATGCTTCTCCTGTTGATATGCGGCGAGTTTAGAGGCAACGAACTCAGGTTTGCTTGCAGCCTGGCGAGCGAGATGAGAAAGATTAGCCATTGTATTCCTCTCCTTTGTGCGGGATGAGTAAAAAACATTGTCTATACTACATCCCTGTAAAACTCGCAAAGTTCGAGGGAAAATGTCACCAATTTTTCAATCCCTATGCCAAGCTATTTGGCAAAACGGCTCGGCCTTCCACCTGAATTTACAGTTGCCGAGCACCATGACCCGCTTCTGGAGCCATGTTCTCAGATGTTGGATCACGGCTGCTCACTCTTCGCGCCGATTGCTCACGCTTGGCCCTAAAACCTGCTCATTTGTCACCTTATTTACCACCAGGGCCTATTCCACTCTGCTGTTCTGATACGTGCAGATCTCAACACGTGGCAGTGCGCAATGAGGAACGCGTACGTAAACAGCGCGAGAAACGGCAGACACTTGCTGCTCAGAAGAAAGCTGGCCAGAGTGCGTGACGCTTAAATGTGTGACAGTATCTTGTAAGCAAGCTTCACAGTTATGATCATAAAGTTATAACTTGTGACTTGTGGCAGCAAGTACTAGTCACGTCTTCAAGCGACTTCATCGAGCGTTGCACACCCCGCAACGCTCTGGCACCATGCAGGCGTGCAGGTAGTGCAAGATAAAGAGCAGCCAGAATGTACATAGTTCTTCTAGAGCCAGGGCAAGAGCATGCCTGTGAAGCAGACTCCCATTACATATACTCTCTAGATACCTTTTTAGTACCCTAATCGGCCTATGGAGTCAATACGCCTCAACTCTGCTCTCTGGCAATCGTGACAAGAGACCAGAGCGCCATTATACGAGCCACTATGATAGCCATGTTGTTCACAGACATATTGCTTGCAGTAGATGCAACGCAGCGCAAGCCTGTGGCAATTGGCAGTGTAGTGGCATTGCCCGTAATCCGTCTTGTACGGATGGTTGCTTTTGTATCGCAGTTCTCCCATACTGATAGTATAACTGCTCTCCCAACTGTCCGTTTGTCTTTCGGTACCGAAAGAAGCACCATGCGCACTAAAGCAACCCCTCGTGCCGGGCCCGTAGAGCGTTGCCTGCGGCTTTCCGTAAGAAGTGCGTCGTTGCGCGTCGGTCTCGCAGCGATGCTAGGTGCCCTCTTTCAATTGCGGCACTTGCTGCGAGACGGTGCTCGCAGCATAGCGCGTCTCATTGGTCGCCCACAATGGTAAGCTCTGGCCTTGCTCTCCTGCGTAGATCTCCTGTTGATGGGATTGTAAGAAGTCAAGCAACTGCGCTACCTCTTGACTGGCGAGCATATTTTGACCGTGTGAGGTGGTGATCAGGAGCCGGTCCTCACTCCATCGGAATGAGACGCCATTCAGGTTGATGCCTTCCATCTTCACCGTTCATCCCTCATCATTCCCATCAGGAACTCCAGGCCCAATAGCTCATCAGATTTGGCCATGACTTTCTCGATTGTCCCACGGCTCAGCTCGTCGGCCAATTCTAGTACCCTGGTATTGTTCTCTCTCAATTGTTTCATCTGCTCCACTAGGCGCGTGACTTCTGCTCGCTGCTCGTCGGTCAGTTGCCCAGATTGCCAGCGCGAGAGTTGTTCCTCAAAAAGCCAGAAATCGTTACGCTGTGTGGTGAATACTTGCTTGATCCGATTGACGGTGAAGTTGTCTAAGACGTGCGGCTTGCCCCTGGCTAGTTTCAGCGTCTCGTACTGCTCAACATCGGCTTCCAGCATTCCATCAATGTGTGCGGCCAACGTCGGTAACATGCTGATAGGTTGCCACTGCGGTTGTTTCGGCACGGCTGTTTGCTTGTGCGTGTGCTTCTTCTTGGGCATATCGTATCCTCTCTGAGATGGTAAACCACCTGTCACTTTATTTCAGTCTTCTGCGTTCGATATGGATCAACCACCGATGACACAGAAAGGTGAGAGAGACAGCTTTGCCTCTCCGCAAGAACCATTCGAGCCATCCCAAGAGCGAAGAGCTTCTGAGGAATTCTGCCGCAGCCCTGGCGCATGCCACTGCGGTATTGTCTGTCCCATGGTCTTGGCACTGAGATTCGAAACCACCTGGCCATGAACATCTCGACCAGCTTCGGGCACTGTCCCAATCGCGGCAACCCTAAAAAATGGAAATCCATAAACACCCTCTCGTTTTCGCTCAGTATAGAGCATCACCCGCGAGATATCGAGAAAATGAGAAGAAGAGGTGTGTGTGTAGGATGTGCGAACAAATAGTTCATGTCCACTCCTACAGAAGACAATGCATCATTTTGTCCTGTTGACAAGATGAAAAAGCCCTGCTATACTCTCCTGGAAAGGGTAAGTAAAGGACCGTTTAATTTTCCATAAAGGACAAAAACGCATGGAACTGGTACCAGTGAGCAGCCAGATTGCACCCTCTCCCGATATGCCCGATATTGAGCACATTCTTGCTGGCCAGCTCGCAGCGTCATCGATTGCGATGTATA
>WNFX01007276.1_pt1 | contig 10402 bp, 8 predicted proteins | sample 5400111 | NCBI WGS metagenome assembly WNFX01 (sample SAMN13153363, study PRJNA577476) | soil metagenome | isolation source: 40 cm soil or saprolite under grassland replicate 1 | place: USA:California | collected 2016-06-15 | reverse complement strand
CGTCGTCGAGTGGAACGTCCCCGTGGACGGCCTGAGCGCGCGCTGAAGCGGTAGCAGTTCGCGTCGCACGGGCAGGCAGAACCCTCGCCGCGGCGCGTCGCCTCAGAGCAGGCTCAGCTGGGTAGGCCCGGCCCCGGTCCCGTCCGGTGCGCCCGGGCGAGCCGGCGTGGCGGCGGCGCCCGCCGGGCGCCGGTGAGCTGCGCCCCCTCGCGCCCGGCCGGGCCGCGGCCGGCCGGGCGCCGCCCGGCCGACTCCGTACCGCCGCGCAAGCTCGCGGACCTGGTCGGCGATGCGCTCGGTGTACCACTTGGGCGCGTAGCTGCCGTTGCCGTAGAGCTTGCGGTATTCGGGGACGAGCTCGGGGTAGTGCTCACGCAGCCATGCGCCGAACCATTCCCTGGCGCCCGGGCGGAGGTGCAGCACGATCGGCGAGACGCGCGGCGCACCGGCCTGGGCGACCTGCCGCACGGTCGCGGTGAGCTGAGCGGGGGAGTCGGACAGGAACGGGAGGACCGGCCCCATCAGCACGCCGCAGCCCAGGCCGTTGTCGTTGAAGGTGGCGCATACCTCCAGCCGCCGGTGCGGGCTTGGCGTGCCCGGCTCGACCAAGCGCCAAAGCTCTTTATCGACAAAACCCACCGAGACGTTGAGGCCCACATCCGCTACCTGCGCCGCTTCGAGCAGCACAGGAATGTCGCGCAGGATCAGCGTGCCCTTGGTGAGGATCGAGAAGGGATTGGCCGCGTCCCGCAGCGCCGAGATGATGCCGGGCATGAGGCGGTACCGGCCCTCGGCGCGCTGGTAGCAGTCGACGTTGGTGCCCATCGCCACATGCTCGCCCCGCCACTTCGGCGCGGCGAGCTCCTTACGGGCAAGTTCGGGCGCGTTGACCTTAACGACGATCTTGGAATTGAAGTCCACCCCCGCGTCGAGGTCGAGGTAGGTGTGCGTGTTCCTGGCGAAGCAGTTGTGGCTGACGACGCCATTCGCGATAAAGTCACCGGTTCCCGTGGTGATGTCGAACATCGGGACGTCAACCCCGAGCGGTTCCACCGACGCGACCCTCAGCCCCGCATCGCTCAGGACCGTCATGCCCTCGATACTCGGCATCACGGCGGGGGCGGTCAGGTCCGCAGGTGGCATGGCAAATCGGCCGGGACCCATCAGCTTGTTTGACGTGGTCAGGTATGGTCGTTGGCTCGCGCTGCCGCCATTCACGTACCTCCAGCCGTGATCGCTGAGGAAACGGTGATCGCCGCTGGCGATTAGCTCGGTACCGTCCTCGAGCGCGACACGGTACGCGGGCTTAACGCTGCGCCAATGCGCACTTACCCGGGTCTTCGCGTATCGCCGGCCAGCGCCGCTCATTACCGTGCCGTAGACCTCCTCGCCGACCCGCAGGGTATCGATTCTCTTGGTGCGGCCATCGGCCATTAAAACCGGCGTGTCGCCGCGCAGGCAATACACACAGGAATGGCTGCATCCGCGGTACGGGTTGATCGTCCATCGAAACGACATGCGTGAGGCGGGAGGGACCTTGTTGATGATCGAGCGCGCCTGGGTCTCATAGAACGTGATGCCACGGAAGCCGGGGGTGTCAAACGTGCGGGTGACCGCACCGCGCGCGAACAGCGCGGCCGGCGAGGCGGCCGATCCGTCCGGCCCGGCCGCTGTACCACTCAGCGTCAGGTTGTCCCAGCGCAAGTTTCTCCTCCCTTATCGCCGTTGCGCGCGCCGGGCGCGGCCTCCGGGTCGCCTCCGGGCGGCCTCCGGGTCGCCTCCGGGCCGCCTCCCGGGTTCCCTCCGCGCCTGCCACCCGCGCCTTAGCCAGCCATTCTGCGCGCGAGCCAGAAGAATAGAACAAATATTCGAGCAGAGCAAGGACCCCGCGGCCGGCGGGCGGCGCGCCCCGGGTTACCATCCGTGGCAGCGGACGCGGCACGGTCCGGCACGCAGCGAATCCTGGAGAGTCATGGACGGCGGCGATTGCGCACCACGCGAAGTCGATACGCGCACCCCGAATGTCGCCCGGATGTACGACTATTTCCTGGGCGGCAAGGACAATTTCGCCGCTGATCGCGCCGCGGCGGAACAAATCATCGCGCTCGCGCCCGGTGTGCCCGCCGCGGCGCGGAGAAACCGGGCATTCCTGCGCCGCGCCGTGCGCTTCCTCGTCGGCGTCGGCATCCGGCAGTTCGTTGACATCGGCGCGGGGCTCCCGACTCAGCGCAACGTGCACGAGATCGCGCATCTTCTCGCACCGGCGGCACGGGTGGTTTACGTCGACAACGATCCCGTCGTCGTCTGCCACGGGCGCGCCCTGCTCGCCGGGTCGGAAAAGGTCAACGTGGTCCAGGGCGACCTGCGCAGGCCAGACGAGATCGTCGCGGAACCCGGGCTGCGTGCCTACATCGACTTCGCCGAGCCTGTCGCGATCATGCTGCTGGCGATCCTGCACTTCATTCCCGACTCCGCCGGGCCCGCCGCGATCCTGGCCCGGCTGCGCGAGGCGATGGCGCCCGGCAGCTACCTGGTCGTCTCCCATGGCGCCGTCGCGCCGGGCGCCAAGGCCGCCGCCAACGCCACCGAGGGCAAGGCCGTATACGAGCGGGCCTCCGCCGCGGTAACTCCCCGCTCATGGGAGGAGATCCGCGCGTTCTTCGACGGCCTGGAGCTGATTGAACCTGGCCTCGTGCCGGTCGCGCAGTGGCGGCCGGACGGGCCGGCGGTGGGCGTGGGAGACTCGCTCGGATACGGCGGTGTGGCGCGCAAGCCGTGAAACGCCGTGCGTTCCTCGCGGATGCGATCAGCGCCGGGGGCCTGGCGCTGGCTGGGTCAGCGGCCGGATGCCAGCTCGCGGGCGGCCCCGGCCCGCGCGCGAGCCCACCGCGGGCCCAGTGCGTTCCCGAGCCCGGCGGGCCGCGGCAGTTGCGTGGCGCGTGGATCGCGAGCTTCAAGAACATGGACTGGCCCTCGCGGCCGGGCCTGCCCGTCAGCGCCCAGCAACGTGAACTCGCGGGCCTGCTCGACCTCGCGAAACAGCTGCGGCTCAATGCGGTGCTGCTGCAGGTCCGCCCGACCGGGGATGCGCTGTACCCATCCTCGTACGAGCCGTGGTCGGTGTGGCTGACGGGAGTTCCCGGCAGATCGCCGGGTTACGACCCGCTGGCGTACGCCGTCGCCGCCGCGCACCGGCGCGGTCTCGAGCTGCACGCGTGGTTCAACCCGTTCCGGGCGAGCCAGCAGGCCGACCCGGGCAGGCTGTCCGCAACCCACCCGGCACGCCGGCATCCGGACTGGGTGGTGAGGTATGGGGGCGAACTCTGGTACGACCCGGGTAACCCCGCGGTCAGGGCGCTGGCGGCCGCGGTGATCAGCGATGTCACCAGCAGATACGAGGTCGATGGCGTGCACCTCGACGACTACTTCTATCCCTATCCGGTACCTGGCCAGGTTTTCGCCGACGACACCACATTCCGGCGTTACGGCGGCGGCTTCACCGCACGCGCCGACTGGCGGAGGAACAATGCGAGCCTGCTGATCGCCCAGGCGTCCGCCGCGGTCCGGCGCATCAGGCCATGGGCGAAATTCGGTGTCAGCCCGTTCGGCATCTGGCGCAACGCATCGACGGACCCGGCGGGCTCGCGCACGTCGGGATTGCAGGCCTATGACAGCCTGTACGCCGACACCCGCGGCTGGGTCCGAGCCGGTCTACTCGACTACGTCGCGCCCCAGCTGTACTGGGAGATCGCCAACAAGGTGGCGCCGTATGAGGAGCTTGTGCGCTGGTGGTCAGGCGTGGTCGCGGGAACACCGGCCCAGCTCTACCTCGGGCAAGCCGCGTACCACGCGGGCAGCTGGCGCGATCCGGGCGAACTGGCCAGGCATCTGGAATTCGACCGCCATCAGCCCGGGGTGATGGGAGAGGTGTTCTTCCATGCCCGGTCGCTGGCCACCAGCGGGCTCAGCGCACAGCTGTCCCGCGAGTTCGCGGCCGATGCGTTTCCGCCGCTTCCCGAACGGCTCCGCGAATGGCTCTCCGCGCCGCCGCGGGGGGTGCCGTCCGCTGACTGGCTGCACAGAGAGAGAATCAGCCGTTGCGGTTAGCTGCTGCGAGGGATGGCTAACGATCACCTCCGGGGGGATAGTAGATGCATCTCCACACCCACGCGCCAAAGCGGAGGTCGCGGAATGGCGCTGTCGATGGATGAGCAGCGCATCCTCGAGGAAATCGAGCGTTGCCTCGCCGACGAAGATCCGAGGCTGGCTGCCCGGCTGACTTCGTTCGGGCATGCGAGCCTGCGCATCACGCTGCGTTCGCGACGCGGGCGCATGCTGGCGTCGCTGGCCGCGCTTGTCGCACTGGCTGTCATCGCGATAGCGGCCTACGCGATCATCCCGCTGGGCCTGCGCCACCCCGCACAGCCACAGCCGTCGCCGTCGTCGTCGGGCCAGCCCGCCGTCACCGTGCGCCAGGGGACCAGCGGCCCGGCACCCGCGGGCGGGCTCCCCGGGAGTGCGTCGCAGCGGCCCTCGGTGAGCCCCAGCGTCAGCCGTTCGGCCTCTTAACCGGCCGCAGGCTCTCAGACGGCGCAGGCTCTCAGACGGCAGGCTCTCGGACCGCAGGCTCTCGGACCGCAGGCTCTCACAAGCCGCGCAGGAAGGCGTTCGCGACCGGCCCGGCCTCGTCGGCGCCCGTCCCGCCGCCCTCGACGATCACCGAGAACGCCAGGTCTCCGTAGTACCCGGCGAACCAAGCATGCGACGGCGGGTTCGGCCCGCTGCCGAATTCCGCGGTACCTGTCTTGCCGAACACACCGGACGGGAACCCAACGTGCGCCGCGGTTCCGATATTGACGACGGCCGCCATCATCGGCCGCAGCGCGTCGGTGATGGCCGGGTTCAGCGGGTGGGATGGTGCGCTTGGTGGCGCGGGATTCGTGACGAGCCGCGGGGACCGCCACATCCCATCCTCGACCGCGCCCGCCACCGTCGCCATTTCCAGCGGGTTGACGACATCGGTGCCCTGCCCGAATCCGTCCGCCGCGAGCTCCGTGCTGTCCGACGGCGGCGTGAACCCGCCGAGCACCGCGGGGATGCCCAGGTGCGGCGTGGTGCCAAAGCCGTACACCTTCGCCATCGCGGCGAGCTGCCCGCCGCCGAGCCGCTGCGCGGCGAGCCCGGCGAATGTCGTGTTGCAGGAGACGGCGAACGCCGTGAGCAAGTTGATCGTGCCGAACTTCTCGAAGTCGAAGTTGTGGAAGGTGCGCCCGCCGATGCTGATGGTCGAGGGGCATTGGACCGTGCTCGATGGGCTCATCCCGGCCATCGCGAGCGCGGACGCAGTGATCATCTTGAATGTGGAACCCGGCGGATACGTGCCGAGCAGCGCCCGGTTGAAGCCGCCGGGCTTGTTGACCACCGCGAGCACCGCGCCGGTGGACGGGCGGATCGCCACGAAGGCGACGTTGTGCCCGCTCACCGCGGCCACCGCGTGCCCCGCCGCCTGCTGGACCTGCATGTCGATGCTGGTCTGCACCGCGGTCCCCGGATGCCCGGCGAAGCTTGCGACGGTGGCGACGACGTGGCGCTGTCCGTTGACCAGCTCGATGGACGTCCGCGGCGTTCCGGCGATGCGGCGTTCATACGCCTGCTCGATCCCGCCCTGGCCGGCGATGTCGCCCGGGCCATACCGCGGCCCGAGCTGCTTGAGCTGCGCCTTGGTAGCGGGCGCGGTCCCCCCGGTGATCATCTCGATCGAGCCAGATTCCGCGGCCGCCTGCGGCGAATCCAGGCGGGAGCCGTCCGCGGCGAGGATCGGCGCGCGTTCCGGCCAGACGGTGGCGATGCGGAAGCGCTCACCCGGCCGTAGCTGCGGGTGGATGGCGGCGGGGCTCCAGTCCACCCACCAATGGCGGCTGCGCTTGACTAGCTGAAGCTGGCCCTGGTACGTCCAGCTCACCCCGTCCGACAGCGTCAGCCGCGCGGTGAACATGGCCCGTGCGGTCCGGGCACTGGTGGTGACCCGCCCAAGCTGCAGCACCCGGCTGCGCACGCCCAGATCATGGTTCACCTGGCCGACCGGGGCGCCGAGCCCGCCCGCGGGCACGTTGACAGAAAGCTCACGCATCCCGGCGGTGCTGCCACGCTGCCACGCAGAAAGGTAACGCGCGGCGGTGTCACCCGGGCTGCCCTTCGTGCGCAGCAGCAGGTAACTGCCGCCTGCGACGGCCATGACGGCGAGTAACGCGATCACGGTGACGAACGCGATCACCGCGCGCGGCCGCCGTGGCCCCTTTCCCGCGCCCGCGATCGGTGGCGGCGCGCCGCCGTAGGCGCCCGCACCCCCCGCTGGCACGCTGCTGCCGGAATACCCCGTCACCCAGCCATCCCCAGTGGTCTGGTCATAAGTCACGCCACAACTGGACCAGGTACTGCTCGATCCCTTCGAGATCCCGCTTGGCACGGGCAAATTCGTCGCCGAGCGGGTCGCTGTAGCGGTCGAACAGCTGGCTGTAGAGATCTGCTACCTGCTCGCGATTGCGCGCATACACCCGTGCAGCGTACCGCCCGACACCACGCACCAGGCGGAGGCTCTGGACGGCACGCCCGGCCGAGCCCATGTCGATCGTCAGGTGGCCGCGCAGGTACAGTTCACCCTTTGCTTCCTCATCCCACCCGTCACTGCCGTTCGGCGGCGCGCCGTCCCACTCCTCGACGCTGAGGCGGACCTCGACGTGGTCCTGCAGGCTGCCGATCCAAAGCTGCTCCCGAGTCACGCTGATCAGCGCGCCCACCGGCGGGAGCGGGGTACTGGCGTCAGACTCGAGCGCAGAATCCAAGATTTTGATGGTCCGCCGGTCCGGGAAGACGGGCATCTCCAACGCAAGCAGCCTGCGACTCACGTGGCCCCCTCGGCAGAATCCCGATATCGCAGTGGATAGCACGCTTGGCGACAGATGCGTCAAGGACGCTACCGGATCACAAATGTACGGTGCGTCGGTGGCGTGCCGCACAGGATTACGCAACTTGGACGCGGGCGGAAGCTGAGCGTGACCGAGCGCCGGTGGGCCGGGGGGCTGTAGGGCTATAGGGCTGTAGGTTCTACGGGACGATCACGACCGGGCAACGGGCGTGCCGCGCGAGCCAGGCCGGCACCGAGCCGGCGAAGCGGTGCATGAGGCGCGACGGCGCGCCGATGACGATGGCGTCGGCGTTGTTCTCGGCCGCCGCGCCGGCCAGTTCCCTGGCCGGGTCGCCGTCACGGGCGAGGACCTCCACGCGCAGGCCGGTCAGATCGGCCGCGTCGGCCAGTTCCCGGCACAGCCAGCGGAGTTGCTCGTCCGTGCCGTGGCCGCGGAGCACGCCAACCGGGAGGAATGCGCAGCCGCCGATGGCCGCGACGTGCGTCTGCGCGACGTGAACCACGATCAGGTGGCGGTCGAGGCGCCGGGCCATCCCCGCCGCGTAGGCGAGGGCATGCCTGCTCGGCTCCGAGCCGTCGTAGCCAGCCAGGACCGGATGGGTGCGACGCTCGCGCGGGTCCTGGCCGGCACCAGATGCCTCGGTCATGACCAGCTCCCTATGCGGCCGCGTACCCCTCCCTGTACCGCCTACGCGGGCGCGTGTCCAGCCCCCCGGGCCCGCCGGTTGACAGACGTGGGCCCGCGGCGCCGCTCAGGTGCAGACGCGCACAGGGCCCCGGTTACCGCCGCTAGGGCCCTCAGCGGAGCGCGCGGCCCATGAGGACGTCATCCACGTATCGGCCGGCAATGTGGAACTCGCCGGGCAGCACGCCCTCCACGGCGAACCCCGCTGTCGCGTACAACCTGCGCGCCGCCGGGTTCGTTGACAGCACGCGCAGCGTGATGCGGCGCGCGCCCTGGCTGCCCGCCAGTTCGCAGGCGGCGTCGAGCAGCGTGCGGCCGATGCCCAAGCGGCGCAGGGCAGGGTCGACCGCGAGCCCGTTGATCTGCCGCACGTGCGCGTTGCTGGGCAGCGGCGAGGCGCGGGCCACGCGGACGTATCCGGCTATCCGGCCGGCCTGCTCGGCCACCAGGACCTGCTCCCGCGTGTGGTCGGAGCCGAAGAACAGGCGGCTCGCGGACGGCCGCTCGACGACAGCGTTCTCCGGCGCCCAGGTACGGCGATCGAGCGCGGCCAGTTCCCGCTCATCAGCCGCGACGGCGGCCCGAATTCGGTGTGCGGTCACGCTTGCCACCCTCTCAGAGCCTGCCGATGGCTCGACGCTGACCCGGTCGCCGTCCCGCTGGAACGGATTCACTCCTCCCGCGGCCCGGCGCTTTCGCCCAGCAGCGCGCCAAGATCGGCTGGCCGCCCGCCCGCGGGCAGCGGCGGGTCAGCCGCACCCTCCTGCGGCGCCCCGCCAGGAACCGCGGTGTGCATGGCGATGGCGAGTGGCAGCGCGAACGGCAGGGCGGCTGCGGCGACGGTGACACCGGAGTCGTCAGCGAGCCAGCCGAGCACCGCGACCACCCATATCGCCGTCATCGTGGGCCGCAGCAGGGGCGCCCGCTCCCAGGTGCCCGGCAGCCAGCGCGCGCCCAACCACCGGGGGCGAAGCAGCAGCAGCCCGAGCGCGATGACGACCACGGGCACCAGCGGGCTGTACGGGGTGATCGTCAGCGAGCCGATGTTGGAGCTGATCTTGCGCTGCAGGACGCCGCCGGCGCCGCCGTGCAGCACTTGGCCGACGAACTCACCGATGTGCGAATGCCCGGTAATCGGCGCGAAGTAGTTGACCAGGGCGAAAAGGGTAACCGCCACGACCCCGCTGACCGCGATCGCGGCGGCCCGGCGGGCGGTGACCTGAACACCCGCCGTGCGCAGGCCGAGCAGGATGAACCCCGGGACCATGGCGACGGTGCCGCCGAACTTGCTCCCGAACCCCGGCCAGCCCGACGCGAGCACCGCGAACACGGCGACCGCGGCCACCGCCAGGGTGGCGTCCCTGCGCGCCTCGCGGGCGTCACGCAGGCGCCCGGCACGAAAGCTCCGGCGCGAGGCGACCCCGGCGAGCCAGGCCGCGGCGACCATGCCGGCGGCCGCGTACGGGCCGAGCGCGTTGTTCCCGACACCGTAGAAGCGGCCGGCCTCCAGCGTGGACAGGCCGAACGGCGTGCCGATCTGCAGCCGCGAGCCGGTCATCACGTCGAGCCCGATGGCAAGGACCGTGACCGCGCCGACGACACCGGCCGGGCCGAACGGGTCACGCCGCCAGGGGCCAGCCAGGGCCAGCACCCCGATCACCGCCGCCCAGCCCGCGGTCATGCCGTACAGCGCCGCCGCGGGGTGCGGGAACTGCCACCATGGCGCCACGCTGGCCAGGAACGACGCGGGCAACACCGCTCCGGCGAAGACGCCGGCGATCCGCGCGGCGGCATGACGGCGCCCGCGGCGGGCCGGCCCCCAGCACAGCAGCACGATCGCCCCGAGCACGAGGCCGTCGCCGATCGCATACGCGGCGAAGAACCAGCCGGAGGACGCACGGTACACCTGCGCCGCGGTGTCCTGGCCGATCAGGCCGCGCACCGCGGCCGCCACGCGGCCGCGGCCCGTGCTGGCCAGCGGCGAGCCGACCAGGTCGGCGGGGATCGCCTGGTGACGCCAGGTCAGGATGGCCGCGGTCACGTCCGTGAGCGCCACCAGGCCGGGCTGCCGGGTGGAGGCCGAGGCGAGCAGGCCATCCTCGTAACCCGGGCCGCTGACCACGGCCACCTGCAGGTGGCCGGACGCGCCATCCGCGAGCCCGGCCACCACCAGCAGGCCGTCGGCCGGCATCGCCGCGCTGATGCGGCCAAGTTCGGCGTCGGCGCGGTGGACGGCGGCCGCCCGGCCGGCTCCGGCCGGGATCGCGGACAGATCCACCACCGTAAGCGCGCACCCCGTGGATACCGAACGGCTGACGCGTGTCACCGGCACCTGCGGCGGTGTCACACCGTGCGGGCTGGCCAGGGCGATTGTGGCCCCTGGCCCGGCCGCGGTGACGCATCCGCCCGGCCCTGCCGCCGAGGCGAGCAGCCCCCAATGCGCGTTGTAGTGGAACTGCTTGTTGTAGGCGGCGGTGGCAGTGAGCCACCCGCCGAGCGCCGGGGGAGCGGGCGTGGCCGGGCAGGGGCCCTGGTTGGCGTGCGGCGCGATCGCGCGCGCGCCCGCATTGAGCGTGAGCCAATCGTCCACCGCGCACGTGTGCGGGCGCACGGCGCGAACCACCAGCGTGCCCGGCGACCCCTGGGCGGCGATTCGCCACAGGTTCGGTGTCGCGAGCGGCGAGACGTCGGTCCAGCGAAGCCCCGCGATGCCGACGAGCACGACGGGCCGGGCCGGGCCGGTCTGCGCGGCCCGCTGTGCCTTCGGGTGCTGTGCCTTCGGGTCCTGGGCC
>WNFX01010226.1_pt1 | contig 10403 bp, 8 predicted proteins | sample 5400111 | NCBI WGS metagenome assembly WNFX01 (sample SAMN13153363, study PRJNA577476) | soil metagenome | isolation source: 40 cm soil or saprolite under grassland replicate 1 | place: USA:California | collected 2016-06-15 | reverse complement strand
GTGGCCGACGCCGCCGCGGCGGGCGAGCCCGTCCCCGCGGGCCGGACCTCCTCGCGTGGGGGGACCCCCGGCGGGCAGCGGCCAGGCCCGCGGCAGCAGCCGCGGCGCACCAGCGCGGCCAGGCGCCGTCCCGGCGGCAAGAAGAAACGGCGGTAGCACCCGTGCCGGGGGAGGAACCCGCGGCCGGAAGCGCCCTGACCGGCCTGATCCAGGCCAGGGTCCGGGACGTCGCCGACTACCCCCAGCCGGGCGTCGTGTTCAAGGACATCACGCCGCTGCTGGCGGACGGCAAGGCGCTGGTCGCGGTGGTGGGCGCGCTGGCGGAAGGGCACGGGCCGGTGGACAAGGTGGCCGGCATCGAGGCCCGTGGCTTCATCCTCGCGGCCTCGGTCGCCTGCCAGCTGGGCTCGGGGTTCGTGCCGGTCCGCAAGCAGGGGCGGCTGCCCGGCCCGACCTACGCGCGGAGCTACCAGCTCGAGTACGGGACCGCCACCATCGAGGTGCACCAGGATGGCTTCACGCCCGGTGAGCGGGTGCTCATCGTGGACGACGTGCTGGCCACCGGCGGCACGGCCGAGGCGACCGCTGACCTGGTGCGCCGCGCCGGGGCGGAGGTCGCCGGCATCGCGGTCATCCTCGAGCTGGCGTTCCTCGGCGGCCGAGGCCGGCTGGCCGAGCAGAACCTGCGGTCGCTGCTCGTGGTGTGACCCGCGCCGGCTCGGCGGGGCGTGGGGCGGGGATGCCGCCGATAGAATGGGCTCTTGGCGGATAACAGGAGCGCAAGTGGCCGGTGACGTGGCAATGACCGGCAGGGCCGGTGCCGACGTCGCCTCCTCCGCGCCGGGGCAGCAGGACGTCCCGGCCGCACCCGAGGACAACGGCGAGGCGGCGCGGCACACAGCCGTGCCGGCATCCGCCGTGCCTGCACCCGCCGAGCTAGCCCCCGCTGAACAAGCCCCCGCCGGGCCAGCATCCGCTGAACCAGCATCCGCTGAACCAGCATCCGCCGGGCCAGCATCCGCCGAACCAGCATCCGCTGAACCAGCCCCCGCCGGGCCAGCCCCCGCCGGGCCAGCCCCCGCCGCCGTCCCCGAGGCTTCCGCCGGGCCCGCGGCCGTCGCCGTCCCCACCGCGCCACCGCCCACCCCGCCGCCCGGGACCATCGGCGGCGCCGCGGTCCGGCGGCGGCTGTCGCGCCTCGGCGCGCCACGCGGCGGGGGAGTGAACCCGGTGCTTGAGCCCCTGGCCAAGACGGTGCGGGCGACGCATCCCAAGGCGGACATCCGGCTCATCGAGCGCGCGTACGAGGTGGCCGCCCACTGGCACGCCGGGCAGAAGCGCCTGAGCGGCGACCCCTACATCACCCACCCGCTCGCGGTGGCCACGATCCTGGCCGAGCTGGGCATGAACCACGAGACCATCTGCGCGGCGCTGCTGCACGACACGGTCGAGGACACCGCCTACACGCTGGTGGAACTGCGCCGCGAGTTCGGCGACGACGTGGCGACGCTGGTCGACGGGGTGACCAAGCTGGACAAGGTCAAGTACGGCGAGGCCGCCGCCGCCGAGACCGTGCGCAAGATGATCGTCGCCATGGCGCGCGACGTCCGGGTCCTGGTCATCAAGCTGGCCGACCGGCTGCACAACATGCGCACCCTCCGCTACCTGGCGCGCGAAAAGCAGGAGCGCAAGTCGCGCGAGGTGCTGGAGATCTTCGCCCCGCTGGCGCACCGGCTGGGCATGAACACCGTCAAGTGGGAGCTCGAGGACCTGGCCTTCATGACGCTGTACCCCAAGCGCTATGACGAGATCGCGCGGATGGTGTCCGAGCGTGCGCCGCGCCGGGAGATGTTCCTGCAGGAGGTCGTCACCGAGGTCAAGGCGGACCTGCGCGACGCGAAGCTGAAGGCGCGGGTGACCGGGCGCCCCAAGCACTTCTACTCGATCTACCAGAAGATGATCGCCCGCAACGTCAGCTTCGACGAGATCTACGACCTGGTCGGCATCCGGGTCCTGGTCGACTCGGTGCGGGACTGCTACGCGGTGCTCGGCACGGTGCACGCCCGGTGGAACCCGATTCCCGGGCGGTTCAAGGACTACATCGCGATGCCGAAGTTCAACATGTACCAGTCGCTGCATACGACCGTGATCGGCCCGGAGGGCAAGCCGGTCGAGCTCCAGATCAGGACCTGGGGCATGCACCGGCGGTCGGAGTACGGCGTGGCCGCGCACTGGAAGTACAAGGAAGAGACCGTCCCCCGCGGGCGCGGCGACACGCCGAACGTCAGCGATATGGCCTGGCTCCGGCAGCTCGTTGACTGGCAGCGGGAGACCGCCGACCCGGCCGAGTTCCTGGAATCGCTCCGGTTCGACCTGGGCGCGCCCGAGGTCTACGTCTTCACCCCGCGCGGGGAAGTCATCGCGCTGCCCACCGGGGCCACGCCGGTGGACTTCGCCTACGCCATCCACACCGAGGTGGGGCACCGCACGATCGGCGCGCGGGTGAACGGCAAGCTGGTCGCGCTGGAGTCCATGCTCGACAACGGGGACACCGTCGAGATCTTGACATCCAAGGCGCCGGACGCGGCGCCGAGCCGGGACTGGCTGGGCTTCGTCAAGAGCGCGCGGGCGCGGAACAAGATCCGGCACTGGTTCTCCAAGGAGCGCCGGGAGGCGGCCGCCGAGGCCGGCAAGACCGCGATCGCCCGGATGATGCGCAAGCAGGAACTGCCACTGCAGCGGCTCGCCACCGGGGACGCGCTGCAGGCGATCGCGACCGACCTGCACTACCCGGACGTGTCCGCGCTGTACGCGGCGGTGGGGGAGGGGCACGTCAGCGCGCAGTCGGTGGTGGCCAAGCTGGTCGCCTCCGTCGGTGGCGCCGCGGGCGCGCAGGAAGACCTGGCCGAAACCACGCTGCCGACCCTGCCGGCCCGCCCGCCCCGGCCGCGCACCGCCGGGGATTCGGGCGTCGTGGTGGAAGGCGACGCCGACGTGTGGGCCAGGCTGTCCCGCTGCTGCACGCCGGTGCCCGGGGACGAGATCACCGGGTTCGTCACCCGCGGCCACGGCGTGTCGGTCCACCGGTCCGACTGCGTCAACTTGCGCCACCTGCTTGACTCCGAGCCCGAGCGGCTGGTGGAGGTGCGCTGGTCACCGACCGAGGATTCGCTGTTCCTGGTGGCCATCCAGGTGGAGGCGCTCGACCGCACCGGCCTGCTGTCCGACATCACCCGGGCCATCTCCGACGCCCGCGTCAACATCCTGTCGGCTTCGGTCACCACCAGCAGGGACCGGGTCGCGGTCAGCAAGTTCACCTTCGAGATGGGCGACCCCAAGCACCTCGGGCATGTCCTGCGCGCCGTCCGCGCGATCGACGGCGTGTACGACGTCTACCGCGTCACCAGCTGATCCCGCGCGGCACGGCGCGCCGCCCAGCTAGCCGGAGAGCTCGGCCAGCGTCCGCTCGGCCTCGGTGAGCCAGGAGCGGCGGGCCGCGAGGGCCTCCTCGGCCTCGGTCACCCCCTTGGCGTCGCCGCTTTCGCTGGCCCTGGCCAGCTGGGCCTCCAGCGCGGCGATCGCGGACCGGATCTGCTCGACGGTCCCCTGGGCGCGGGCCAGCGCCTCCGGGTTCGACCGCCGCCACTGGGCGTCCTCCGCCTTGCGGACCGCGTCCTCGATCCGCCGCAGCCCGGACTCGAGCCGCTCATGATCCTGCCGGGGCGCCGGGCCCGCCTGCTCCCAGCGCTCCTGGATCCCCCGCAGCGCCGCCCTGGCCGCCCGGACGTCGGTGACCGGGACCAGCTTGGCCGCCTCCTCCAGCAGCTGGGACTTGACCACCGCATGCTCGCGCAGCGCCGCATCCTTCGCCGAGTACACCTCCGACCGGGCCTGGAAGAAGGTGTCCTGCGCGGTCTTGAACCTGTTCCAGAGCGCGTCCTCGTCGGCCCGGGCGGCCCGCCCGGCCAGCTTCCAGGAGCGCATCAGCTCGCGGAAGGCGGCGGCGGTGGCTGCCCAGTCGGTGGAGGATGCCAGCGCCTCGGCCTCGGTGCACAGCTCCTCCTTGCGGGCCCGCGCGGTTTCCCGCTCCCCTTCCAGCTCGGCGAAGTACGCCTTGCGGCGCTTGTTGAAGGCGTTGCGCGCGGCCGACAGCCGCTTCCACAAGACGGCCTCCACCGCCCGGTCGGCCCGGGGCGCCGCCTTCCACTCCTCCAGCAGCTGGCGCAGCCGCTCACCACTGATCTTCCAGTGGGTCGCCTCGGCCGCCAGCCGCTCGGCCTCGGCGACGATCCGCTCCTTGATGTCCCTGGCCTCGGCGCGGGCATGGTCGCGGGCCGCACGGACCTCTTCCTGGCGGTGGTCGACCTTCCCCGACAGCGCGTCCAGCCTGGCCTGGAGCTGGCCCAGGTCTCCCACCGCGTGGGCGTCGGTCACCGCTCCCCGCAGCCGCTCGATGGTCGCCCGCGCCTGGGCCGGGGACAGGTCCGTGGTGGTGACCCGCTGCTCGAGCAGGGTGATCTCGGTGTGCAGCGCCTCGAACTTGCGCCGGTAGAACGCGAGCGCCTCCTCGGGGCTGCCAGCCTGCCACGAGCCGATCACCCGCTCACCTTCGGCGGTACGCACGTAGACCGTGCCGTCGGCGTCTACCCGGCCCCACGGATCGTTGGCGGTACTCACCCCGAACCTCCTGCTCGGCCTGACCCTGGTGATGAGGCGGGTCAGGTTTTCTTGATGATGACCCTTTCGATGACGACCTTCTCCTTGGGATGGCCGTCACCAGGGCCGTTGGCGTTATCTGTGCCCGCCTTGGCCACATTCTGGATGATTCTCAGTCCTTTGACGACTGTGCCGAAAGGTGTGTAGTCGGGGTGCAGCGACAGGGAGTCGCGGTACACCAGGAAGAACTGGCTGCCGTTGGTGCCCGGGCCCGCATTCGCCATGGCCACCGTGCCCGCGGTGTACCTGGCGCCGGACAGATTCTCGCTGGCGAACTTATAACCGGGGCCGCCGCTGCCGGTCCCGGTCGGGTCGCCGCACTGCAGCACGTCGGGCGAAGATGTCGTGAGCCGGTGGCAGTGGGTGTTGTTGAAGTATTTCTTCGCGGCCAGGTAGACGAACGAGTTGACGGTGCAGGTCGCCCTGGCATTCAGCAGGTGGATGACAACATCGCCGCGGTTCGTCACGATCGTCACCCGGTAGCTGGCCTTGCCGTCGGGTGTGGCCGGCGGGACGCCCACCTTGCGGGCGGCCGGCGGGCTGGCCTGATAGGTGCAGTGGGAGGCGGGCTCGGCGGACGCCGCGGAGGCGGCGCCGGACGGGCTGGCGGAGGGGTGCGGGCTGGCCGCGGCGGACGCCGGCTTGCTGCCGCCGTGAAGGAGGAAGTAGGCGCCGGTGCCGGTCCCGACGACGGTGAGGCAGACCAGGGCGATGATCAGGTAGGTGCGCCCGCGCCTGGCATGGTGGACGCGTCTGGCCTGCTGGCGTTCATATTTTTCGCGGGCAAGCCTGCGCTGGCGTTCCTTCTTCCCCGCCACGCCCGTTCTCCTCCTCGCCAGTGGGTGCCACGACGCTGATCAGCGAAACTTCGCGAATCGTACCTGGACGTTGCCGGTTGCGACGGCTCTGTTATCGGTTCGTCGCGTTGGTGATAGATCGGTAGCCTGTACCAGCAGCGCCTGTTGAACCATTGTGCTTCTCCCAGGGGAGGATGGCCCGTGCTTATCGCCGGGTTCCCGGCTGGCTCATTTGCCGCCAACTGCTACGTGGTGGCGCCCGGCCCGGGGGAGGAGTGCGTGATCATCGACCCTGGTCAAGACGCCGAGGCGGGCATCGAGGAGATACTCGCGGAGCACCGGCTCAAGCCGGTGGCGGTCCTGCTCACCCATGGCCACATCGACCACATCTGGTCGGTGGTGCCGGTGTGCGGCGCCCGGGACATCCCCGCCTACATCCACCCATCCGACCGGGCGCTGCTCTCCGACCCCGCCCGGGGCCTGGGCCTGCCGGCCGGGCAGCAGCTGTTCGGGGGGCTGACCTTCACCGAGCCCGATGACGTGGCGGAGCTCGCCGACGGGATGACGGTGCGGCTGGCGGGAGTCGAGCTGATGGTCGACCATGCGCCCGGCCACACACCCGGATCGGTGACCTTCCGGGCCACGCCGGGCGTGATGTTCTCGGGCGATCTGCTGTTCGCCGGCTCGATCGGCCGGACCGACCTGCCCGGCGGCGACTACCCGACCATCCTGGACAGCCTGGCGCGGGTGTGCCTGACCCTCCCGGACGACGTCCAGGTGCTGCCCGGGCACGGGCCCGGCACCACCATCGGCGCCGAACGTGCCAGCAACCCGTTCCTGGCCGGCCTGACCCCCCCGCCGCCGGGCACCGCGGCGCCAGAGACCTCGGCACCAGAGACCTCGGCACCAGAGACCTCGGCACCAGGCACCGTGCAACCGGCGGCCGTCCCCACCGCGCCGCCCGGCCGCCCGGGGCGCGGCCGGCCGGGATTGTGAACAGGAGAGGCTGACCAAGGCGATGATGCGTACCCACGAGGCGGGCACCCTGCGCCCGGCCCAGGCGGGCGAGCGCGTGACGCTGACGGGATGGGTGGCGCGCCGGCGCGACCACGGCGGCGTGGTCTTCATCGACCTGCGCGACGCCAGCGGCGTGGTCCAGGTCGTGTTCCGCGGCGAGGGCGAGGACCGGCCCGAGCATGCGCTGCGCGCCGAGTTCTGCATCCAGGTGACGGGGGAGCTGCGGCTGCGGCCGGCCGGCAACGAGAACCCGGAGCTGCCCACCGGCGAGGTGGAGGTGGTCGCCGGCGAGCCGGGCGGGCTGGAGGTGCTGTCCGAGGCGGAAGCGCTGCCGTTCCCGATCGAGGGCGGCGGGGAGCTGAGCGAGGACGTCCGGCTGCGTTACCGCTACCTGGACATCCGGCGGGCGGACATGGCGGCGGCCCTGCGGCTCCGGTCGGAGGCGACCTATCTGGCCGGCGAGGTCCTGCGCGCGCACGGCTTCGTTTACGTGGAAACCCCGTACCTGACCCGTTCCACCCCGGAGGGGGCACGCGACTTCCTGGTCCCGGTCCGGCTGCGGCCGGGCAACTGGTATGCGCTGCCGCAGTCCCCGCAGCTCTTCAAGCAGCTGCTCATGGTGGGCGGCCTGGAACGCTACTACCAGCTGGCGCGCTGCTTCCGCGACGAGGATTTCCGGGCCGACCGGCAGCCCGAGTTCACCCAGATCGACCTGGAGATGAGCTTCGTCGACCGGGAGGACGTCATCGAGGTCTCCGAGGACCTGGTCGGGCGGCTGTGGGCCGAGCTGGCCGGCTACCGGGTGCCCCGCCCGATCCCGAGGATGACCTACGCCGAGGCGATGCGGCGGTTCGGGTCCGACAAGCCCGATCTGCGGTTCGGCTGCGAGCTGGCCGACCTGACCGCCTACTTCGGCCAGACCTCGTTCCGTGTGTTCCAGGCCCCGCACGTCGGGGCCGTGGTCATGCCCGGCGGCGCCGGCCAGACGCGCCGGGAACTGGACGGCTGGCAGGAATGGGCACGCGCCCGCGGCGCGCGCGGCCTGGCCTATGTGCTGATCGGTCAAGACGGGGTGGTGTCGGAGTCGGGGCCGGTCGCGCGGCACCTGTCGGACACCGAAAGGCAGGACCTGGCGGGCGCGGCCGGCGCGGGACCGGGGGACTGCGTCTTCTTCGCCGCCGGCCCCCCCGCCCAGGCCCGTGAGCTGCTCGGCGCCGCCCGGCTGGAGATCGGCCAGCGGCTGGGCCTCATCGATCCCGGCCAGTGGTCGTTCCTGTGGGTGGTCGACGCCCCCATGTTTGAAGAGGACGGCGCGGGCGGCTGGACCTCGGTCCACCATCCGTTCACCGCCCCACTGCCGGAATGGGCTGACAAGTTCGCCGTCGAGCCGGCCGACGCCCTCGCCGACGCCTACGACCTCGTCCTCAACGGCACCGAGATCGGTGGCGGATCGCTGCGTATCCACCAGTCACCCGTTCAGCAGCAGGTCTTCGACGTGATCGGGATGACTCCGGAAGAAGCACGGTCACAGTTCGGCTTCCTGCTGGACGCCTTCAAATACGGACCGCCGCCGCACGGGGGGATCGCGTTCGGCTGGGACCGGACGCTCATGCTGCTGTCCGGCGCCGCCAGCATCCGGGATGTGATCGCCTTCCCCAAGGCGGCCTCCGGCCTGGACCCGCTCACCGGCGCGCCCACCCCCATCACCGAGGCCCAGCGCAAGGAAGCCGGCATCGACGTCAGACCGGATCCGCCCGCTCACTGAGCCGGCGGCCTGGCCGGCAGCACGGCGCCGGCCAGGGATACTGTGTGGCGTGGCGCGTGAGGCCGGTGAGGAGGCTGCCCGCGCGACCGCGCCACTCGCGGTGCGGATGCGCCCGCATAGTCTCGACGAGGTGATCGGCCAGCGGCACCTGACCGGCCCCGGAACCCCGTTCCGCAAATTGATAGATCATGACGCCGCGATGTCGCTGCTGCTGTGGGGGCCGCCGGGAACCGGCAAGACCACCCTGGCCCACGTCGTCAGCGAGGTGACCAGACGCCGCTTCATCGAGCTGTCGGCGGTCACCGCCGGGGTGAAGGACGTGCGCGCCGCCATCGAGGCGGCCCGCCGGGAACTGGGCCTGACCGGCAACCAGACCATCCTGTTCATCGACGAGGTGCACCGGTTCAACAAGGCGCAGCAGGACGCCCTGCTGCCGGCGGTGGAGAACCGCTGGGTGTCGTTCATCGGCGCGACCACCGAGAACCCGTTCTTCTCCGTGGTCGGGCCGCTGCTGTCCCGGTCGCTGCTGCTGACCCTGGAGCCGCTGAGCGACGAGGACATCCGCGAGGTGATCGGCCGGGCGCTCGCCGACGAGCGCGGGCTCGGCGGCCGCTACACCCTGGCCCCCGACGCCGCCGACCACCTGGTCCTGCTGGCTGGCGGGGATGCCCGCCGGGCGCTGACCTACCTGGAGTCGGCCGCGCTCGGCCTGCCCGACGGCGCCGGGATCGACCTCGCCACCCTGGAGCGGGCGGTGGACCGGGCCGCCGTGCGCTACGACCGGGGCGGTGACCAGCACTACGACGTGATCAGCGCGTTCATCAAGAGCATCCGGGGCAGCGACGCCGACGCCGCCCTGCACTACCTGGCCAGGATGATCGAGGCGGGGGAGGATCCCCGGTTCATCGCCCGGCGGCTCATCGTCCATGCCAGCGAGGACGTGGGGCTCGCCGACCCGACGGCCCTGCAGGCGGCGGTCGCGGCCGCCCAGGCGGTCGAGTTCGTCGGCCTGCCCGAGCTCATCGTCCATGCCAGCGAGGACGTGGGGCTCGCCGACCCGACGGCCCTGCAGGCGGCGGTCGCGGCCGCCCAGGCGGTCGAGTTCGTCGGCCTGCCCGAGGCCAGGATCAACCTCGCGCAGGCCACCATCCACCTGGCGCTGGCGCCCAAGTCCAACGCCGTCGTCAACGCGATCGGCGCCGCCGCCCAGGACGTGCGGGCCGGGCTGGCGGGCCCGGTTCCCTCCCATCTGCGCGACGCCTCCTACCCGGGGTCGGCGCGGCTCGGCCACGGGCGGGGATACAAGTACCCGCACGATTACGACGAGGGCGTCGTCGCGCAGCAGTACGCCCCCGATGCCGTGACCGGCCGCGAGTACTACCGGCCCACCCGGCACGGGGCCGAGGCCCGGTACGCGGACCGGGCCGAGCGGATCAAGGCGATCCTGGCGCGCGCCCGTGACGTCGAGGAGACCTGACAAGAGGCCCCACGGCACGCGGTAGGGTCGGGCCAGGGCCCGGTGACAGCCTTTCGGAGGAGCAGCCATGCTGAACGCGGTCTGGGTGGCGGTGATCGTCGCCGCGGCGTTCTGGGTTGTCGGGGTATGCGCCGCCGTGTATGTGATGGCCAAGGCCGCCCGGCTCATGTCGCAGACCACCGACGCCGTGGCCAGCCTGCGCGAGCGTCAGGAGGCGCTCATCGAGCGCGCCAACACCACCGTCGACCGCGCCAACGAGCAGCTGGTCAAGACCGACGCGATCACCGCCAGCATGGACGAGGTCACCGCCAACATGGCCGAACTGACCGGGCGGATGACGGCCCTGGCCCCGCTGGCCCGGGTGATCGCCGCCAGCGCCGGCTCGCCGGCGGCCAAGGTGGCAGCGCTGGCCTACGGCGTGAACAGGGCGCTGTGGATGCGCCGGCCGGCCGGCGCGCAGGGGGGATCGCGGCTCCCGGCGGCGCGGCCCCGGGCGGCGCGGCCCCCGGCCCCCGGGATGAAAGCGCTCCCGCGCCCGGCGGCGCCGGGCTGGCGGCGGGCCGCCCTGGGCGGCCAGCGCGACGAGGCGGCGTCATGATCGGGCGGCTGTTCTGGCTGGTGCTGGGCGCCG
>WNFX01013280.1_pt1 | contig 10410 bp, 9 predicted proteins | sample 5400111 | NCBI WGS metagenome assembly WNFX01 (sample SAMN13153363, study PRJNA577476) | soil metagenome | isolation source: 40 cm soil or saprolite under grassland replicate 1 | place: USA:California | collected 2016-06-15 | reverse complement strand
CGACCCGGACGGCGCCGAAGGGGACTCCGCTACCGCCGCCCGCACGCTGGCGGCGGCGATCGCGCAGCACTCCGGCAAGCCCGTGGACCTGTGGGACGAGCGGCTCACGACCGTGCGCGCCCTCAACGCGGTGCGCGACATGGGGGGCACCACCCGGGGCCGGAAGGACGGCGTCGACGCGCTCGCCGCGACGGTGCTGTTGCAGCACTATCTCGACGCGAAGCGGGGCTCAGGCATATGAGAACGCGGAACGCGGAAGTCGGAACGCGGAACAGCGAATCGAAGGTCGCGTGCCTGTTCCGCGTTCCGCGTTCCGCGTTCCGCATTCTGGTTGTCGGCGCACTGGCGGCGTGTGGCCGATCCGACGGCCCCCGCGTCACCGTGACCATCCCGCCCGGCGCCACCCTCGACGCCGCCATCGACTCGCTCGCCGCCAACCGGGTCATCGACCACCCGGGCGTGTTCCGGCTGTACGCCAGATTGCGGGGCCTCGCCGGCTCGCTCAAGAGCGGCGTCTACCTGCTGCGCCAGGACGAGGCGTGGTCGGACGTGGTGGGAGCGCTCGAGCGCGGGCGCGGCGTGGAGCAGCGCTTTACGGTGCGTGAGGGCCTGCGGCTCGCCGAGATTGCAGACCTCGCTCAACGGGGGCTGCGAATTCCGCGCGACTCGTTGCTCGACGCGGCGCAGGATTCCGCCCTGCTGGCGCAGCTCGGGCTCTCGGAGCAAGCCGCGAGCGTCGAGGGATACCTGTTCCCCACGACGTACCTGCTGCCGCAGCGCATCGGAGCGCGCGAGCTCGTCAAGGTGATGACGCATCAGTTCATCGAGCAGTGGAGCCCCGAATGGCAGGCCCGACTCGATTCGCTGCACTTCACGCGGCATCAGCTCGTCACGCTGGCGTCGATCATCGAATCGGAGGTCCGCTATGATCCGGACCGGCCGTTCATCTCCGCGGTGTACCAGAACCGGCTCAAGCGGGGCATGCGGCTCGAGGCCGATCCGACCGTGAGCTACGCCTATGGGCGGCGGTTGAAGCGCGTGTGGGAGAAGAATCTCGCCGTCCGTTCGTCGTACAACACGTATCTCCACGCCGGGCTGCCGCCGGGGCCGATCTCGCAGCCGGGGCGTGCCAGCCTAGCGGCGGCGCTCTACCCCGCCGACGTACCGTTCCTGTATTTCGTCGCACAGGCGGACGGGAAGCACATCTTTTCCGCCACGTACGCGGAGCATCTGGCCGCGATCCGGCGGGTCAAGGAAATGCGGCGCGCAGCGCGCGCGCCGCATCCGCCGGCTCGCTAGCGCCCCACACGGCGCCGATCACCGCGACGCCGGCGGCCCCCACGCGCGCCAGCGCGGCGGCGGTGGCCGCGGTGATGCCGCCGATCGCGATCACCGGCGTGCCGGCCGGGGCCAGTCGAGCGAGCCGGGCGAAGCCCTCGGCCCCGAGCGGCGGCCCGGCGTCCGGCTTGTTTCCCGTGGCGAAGCAGGGCCCGACGCTCCAATAATCGGCCCCCCCGTCCCAGGCGCGCACGCGCTCCGCCTCGGCGGGCGTGCCGACGGAGATGCCGAGCAGGAACGTGGGAGGCGGGGGGACGTGAGGCCGCACGCGGTCGAGCGGCAGGTCGTCCTGGCCGAGGTGGGCGCCGGCCGCCCCGGCGGCGAGCGCCACGTCGACCCGATCGTTGACGATCACCGGGATGGCGAGGGCGCCCACGAGGGAGCGCGTCAGCGTGGCGACGTCGCGCGGCGGCGCATCCTTGAGGCGCACCTGAATCATGGTCGCCCCGCCGCGCGCGGCCTGGCGGCATGCCGCCACCACGTCGCGCCCCTTGAGGAGCGCAGCATCCGTGAGCACCATCAAGCGCAACTGATCGGCGAGGGCCATGACCAAGACTCTGCGTGGACTGCGCGGCGCCACCACGGCGGCGGCCAACACGCGCGAAGCGATCCTGAACGCGACTGCCGAGCTGTTGCGCGCGCTCCAGGAGGCCAACGGCTTCAGGCCCGAGGAGGTCGAGAGCGCGATCTTCACGTCGTCTCCCGACCTGACCGCCGAGTACCCGGCGCGCGCCGCGCGCCTGCTCGGGTGGGTCGACGTGCCGCTCTTGGGAGCCGCGGAAGTCGCAGTGCCGGACGGCTTACCGCGCTGCATCCGCGTGCTACTGCACTTCTACACGGCCAAGCCGCAGCGTGAGCTGAAACATATGTACCTGCGCGACGCGGCCAAGCTGCGCCCGGATCGACAGCAATGACGGGCGGTGCGGCACTCCGGCAAGCGACGGTCATCGTCTCGGCCAAGGGGGCCGCGCGCTGGCAGGCCGGCCATCCCTGGATCTATCGCACCGACCTGTACGACGAGCCGGGCGACACACCGGGCATCGTCGCCGTCACGGACCGCCGGGGACGCCACCTCGGCCAGGCGCTGTACTCCCCCAAGTCGGAGATCCGGCTGCGCCTGCTCACGCGGGGTCGCGAGCCGATCGACGCGGCGTGGTGGGGCGAGCGGATCGGCGCAGCGGCCGCACGCCGCACGGGGCTGGCCGCTACGGCGTATCGCGTGGTCCACGCCGAGGGCGACGGCCTCCCCTCTCTCGTCGTGGACCGCTATGGCCCCTACGTCGTGGCCCAGCTGCTCTCGGCCGGATTGGAGCAGGTCCGGGACGACGTGCTGACGGGGATCGCTACGGCGCTCGCGCCCGAGGGGATCCTGCTGCGCAACGACTCCGCCATCCGGCGTCACGAAGGCCTGCCGCTGGAGGTGACGCTCGCCCACGGCGAGGTGCCGAAGGTTGTGGAGGTTGTAGAGGCTGATGTGCGTTATGCCGCTGCGCCTTGGACCGGCCAGAAGACCGGCGCGTTCCTCGACCAGCGTGAGAACCGCGTACTCGTGAGCGAGCACGCCGGCCCGGGTCGCGCGCTCGACCTGTTCACCTATCACGGCTCGTTCGCGCTGCACCTGGCGCGCCGGGCGACGGCAGTGGTCGCCGTGGACTCGAGCGCCGAGGCGCTCGCGCGCGGGCAGGAGAACGCGGCCCTCAACGGACTCACCAACATCACCTGGCACGAGGCGAACGCGTTCGATGTGCTGCGCGAGCTCGAGCGCCGCGCCGAGCCCCTGGCGGGCTACAAGGAGATCAACCTGCGGGCGATGCGCCTGCTCGAGCCGGGCGGCGTGCTGTTCACGTGCTCCTGCTCCTACCACGTGAACCGGTCGGTCTTTCTCGAGATGGTCGCCGACGCAGCCCGGGACTCAGGGACCCGCCTCCAGCTCCTCGCCGTCACGGGCGCGGGGCGCGACCACCCGGAGCTCGTCAACGCCCCGGAGACGGGTTACTTGAAGGGTGTGCTGCTGCGCGCGGTCGACTAGTTCCCCGTTGACTAAACCGCTGTCCTTTACAACCTTGCATTCCTGTCCATGCCGGCGTCCGCCCTCGTCCGCCGAGTGTTCATCGGCCTCCTGGTCGCCAACCTGGCGGTCGTGGGGGTGAAGCTGTGGGTGGGATTCGCATCCGGGTCGCTGGCCGTCCTGGGCGGCGCGGTGGATTCCTGCGTGGACGCGCTCAACAACGTGGTCGCCCTGATCGTGATTCGCGTGGCAGCCAAGGAGCCCGATGAGGACCATCCCTATGGCCACGGCAAGTTCGAGACGCTCGGCGCGCTCGCCATCGTGGGTTTCCTGTCGATCACCTGCTTCGAGCTGGTGCGGGAGGCGGTCAACCACCTCGTGAGCGGCACCCATCGCGTCGACGTCAGCAACTGGCAGCTCGGGTTGCTCGTGCTCACGCTCGGGGTGAACCTGCTGATCACCTGGTACGAGCACCGCCGCGGCACCGAGCTCGGCAGCGAGCTGCTGGTGGTGGACGCGGCGCATACGCGCGCCGATGTCTTCGTGACGGTGGGCGTCCTGGTGAGCGTCTTGCTCATGCGCCGGGGGTGGTGGTGGGCGGATTCGGCGGTCGCGATCATGGTGGCGCTCGTGATCGTGTTCGTGGCATACCGCATCCTAGTGCGCACCGTGCCGGTGCTGGTGGACGAGCGCGCCCTTCCCCCGCGCGACATCCAGGACGCCGCCCAGGCGGTTCCGGGCGTGAAGAGCGCCTACAGCATCCGGTCACGTGGGCCTTCCGACCTGCGTTACGCCGAAGTCACGGTGTGCGTCGACCGCCACGCGGACGTGGAATCGGCCCATGCGATCGCCGACCAGGTAGAGGAGCGCCTCAAGCGCGACCTGCGACTGCACGAGGTCACCGTGCACGTGGAGCCATGCTGAGCCTGTCCGGCGAGCACCCATCCCGCACGGCGCGCCGGCCGCCGCGCTCCCTCAAGCAGGAGTACCACGAGTTCCTGCTGCAGCGCATCGAGGAGTACAAGAACACCCTCACCCGCGAGGAGCTGCTCGAGATCGGGGACGAGGCGGTGCGCGAGCTGGAAGAGAGCGCGGCGGGGCAGTATCTGCTCACCGAGGTGCTGCTGCTCGAGCACGTGGACCGCATCATCGCCCGCCGGCTGCGGCTCCCCACGTTCCCGCGCTGGCGCCAGAAGCACCGCGCGCTGCGGGCAGCACAGCGGGCGCCCACCCACTGGGGCCTCGAAGCGGACGGACCGCTGGTGAGCGCGGTGCGTCGCCTCGAGCCCGGCGACGTCGGCGTGGTGATCGGCGCGGCGGCGCTTCCCGTCGCCCTGTTCATCGCCGCCCACGACGCAGAGGTGTTCCTGCTCGACCAGGATCTGGCGGCGATCGAGGGCGCCGAGAGCCGGGCCGTCACCGAGCAGCTGGCGGGGCGCTTCCAGGCGCTCGTCGTCACGTTCGGCGGCTGGTTCCCCGACGTGTCGCCCAGCGTCGTGGTGATCGATCCCGTCGGGCTCGCGCCCGCACGCGCGCGCGACCGCAACGGGCTCCTGGCGGAGCTCCAGGCGCGCACCCGCCCGGGCGGCGTGCACGTGGTCCTGCCGAGCCCCACGGCCAGCGAGGTCATTCCGCTCGCCCCCGAAGCACTGCAGGCGCAATACGGCGGCTGGCAGATCGTGCGGCGCCGTCGTACCAAGGCGGGCGCCGGCTTCACGGCGACCAAGCCCGAGCGTCAGCTGGACACGGCGCTGAACGTGTCGGAGTGACCCCTCATCCCTACGCCGCCCCGTTAACACGTTGTAAGACGCCACGTTGCAAGAAGGCACACGTGGCAGGCTTCGTGCTCAGGTAGTGGCGTCCTATACCGTGCGACTGTTCAAATGACGAGTCTGCCCCTAGTTCTGGACGACGAGCCCATCGGCATCATCCTGCAGGCGGGGCGCCGGATCCTACGCCCGGCGAAGATATGGGCTTATTGCTGGTTCACCGATGAGGGCGAAGCGGGCGACCACACGCACCGCCACCTCCCCGAGCATCTCGACTGAGCACCCGGGCCGGCCTCGCGCCGGCCCGTGCCGTTTCAAGGCTCGGCGGCTAATCTTTAGGTATCATGGCCACGCTCACGGTCAACGGCCGCCGGGTCACGGCCGACGCCGAGCAGACGATCCTCGACGCCGCCCGCGCGGCTGGGATCGTCGACATCCCCACCCTCTGCTGGTATCCCAAGCTGCCCACCGTCGGCAACTGCCGTATCTGCCTCGTGTCGGTCGAGGGGCAGGCGAAGCTGGTGCCGGCCTGCGCGACCAAGGTGGCGGACGGGATGGTGGTGCAGACGGAATCCCCTGCCGCGGTGGAGAGCCGCAAGGGTGTGCTGCGGCTGCTGCTCGAGCGCTATCCCGGAGACCACCTGCGGAACGGCGGCCGGGCTGCGCCGCGCAACGAGTTCGAGCGCTACGTCGTGCGCTACGGCGTCGCGCCCACGCCGCTGGGCGCGCGGGACCTGGCGCTGCGGCACGGCGACGAGCGCCCCGGCGACCCGATGATCCGACACGACATGAGCACGTGCATCCTGTGCACACGCTGCGTGCGCGCCTGCGAAGACATCCAGGTGGTCGGCGTGCTGGACGTGGCGCAGCGGGGCGAGCACGCCGAAATCATCGTGGGCGCGGACGGCGATCCCGACAAGGCGGGGTGTACCTGGTGTGGCGAGTGCGTCCGCGTGTGCCCCACCGGCGCCATTTTCGAGGTGATGCCGCAGGAGCGGTTCGCGCCGGAGCGGGTCCGCTGGCCGGAGCGCATCGTCCGCTCGGTGTGCCCCTACTGCGGCGTCGGCTGTCAGGTTGACCTGCACGTCGCGGACGACAAGATCATGCGCGTCACCTCGCCCGACATCGAACTCGATACCCCGAACCAGGGCTCGACCTGCGTGAAGGGCCGCTTCGGCTACGATTTCCCGCAACATCACGACCGCCTCACCAAACCGCTCATCCGCCGGGGCTGGCTCAAGCAGGGCGGTCATTGGGTATGGCGGGGCCCGACGGGCGCGGAGCGCCGCGGCGGTCCCTGGCAGACGATCGAGGCGGAGGGCCAGCAGGCGAAGCCGGCGGGACCGCCGCGCGCGGTCGGCAAGGCCGCGCGCGACCTGCCGCTGCTCGAGCGGCTGGACCTGGACCTGCGCGACCGGGTAGCGACGCCGGCGGCGTGGTACGAGCCGTTCCGCGAGGCCACATGGGACGAGGCACTGGAGCTCACGGCGCAGGAGCTGATGCGCATCAAGCGAGAGCGCGGCGGCGACGCGCTCGCGTGCTTCTCCTCGGCCAAGTGTACGAACGAGGAGAACTACCTCATGATGCGGATGTTCCGCGCCGGGCTCGGGACCAACAACATCGACCACTGCACGCGCCTGTGTCACTCGACCTCGGTGGCGGCGATGCAGCGGGCGCTGAACACCTCGGCGGCGTCGGGCTCGATGCGCGAGGTCGAACACGCTGCCGACGTCATCTTCATCGCGGGCGCGAACACCACGGAGTCCCACCCCGTCTTCGGGGCGGCGATCAAGCGCGCCCACGAGCGGGGCGCGACGCTCGTCGTGGCCGACCCGCGTAAGACCGAGCTTGCCGCGCGGGCCGACATCCACCTGCAGATGCAGCCCGGTACCGACGTGGCGCTGTTCAACGCGATGCTCAACCACGTGATCGCGAGCGGCCTCGAAGCCACGGCGTTCATCGCGCGGCGGACGCACGCGTTCGACAACGTGCGCGCGTCGGTGCGGGCCATGAGGCCCGAGGTGGCGGCGAAGATCACCGGCGTGCCCGCCGACCGCATCCGCGAAGCGGCCGAGCTCTACGCCCGCGGGCCGAACACCAGCACGCTCTGGGCGATGGGCCTCACCCAGCACGCCAACGGCACCGACCTGGTCACCGCGCTGCTCAACCTGATGCTCGCCTGCGGGATGATCGGCCGCTGGGGGGCGGCCATGATGCCGGTGCGCGGCCAGAACAACGTGCAGGGCGCCTCGGACGTCGGAGCGATCCCCTTCGTGTACACGGATTACCGCTCCGTGAAGGACCCCAAGATCCGGGCCGAGTACGCGAGGGCGTGGGGTGTGCCCGCAGAGTCTCTCTCGCTCAAGGAGGGGCTCATGGTGACGGAGATCGTGAAAGAGGAAAGCGGCGTGCGCGGGATGTACATCATGGGCGAGAACCCCATCATCTCCGATCCCGACATCGCGCACGCCGAGCACTGGTTCCGGGAGCTCGAGTTCCTGGCCGTGCACGACCTGTTCCTCACCGAGACCGCACGCTACGCCGACGTGGTGCTCCCCGGCTCGAGCTTCGCGGAGAAGACGGGCACGTTCGTGAACACGGAGCGGCGAGTCCAGCTGGCGCACCGCGCCGTGGACCCCCCGGGCGATGCGCGCCGCGATCTCGAGATCCTGAGCGATCTGTCCAACCGCCTGGGCCTCTCGACCACCTTCCCCACGGCGGAAGCCGTCATGGCCGAGATCGCCGCGGTGACGCCGTCCTGGAGAGGGGTGACGTACCCGCGGCTCGAGGGAGCGGGGCTGCAGTATCCGGTGCCGACGCCCGGGCACGCGGGCACCGCCTTCCTGTTCGACGAGCGCTTTCCGACCGCCGACGGCAAAGCGACGTTCGTCCCCGTCGAGTACGCGCCTCCGGTCGAGCTGCCCGACGAGCAGTACCCGTTCGTCATGAACACCGGCCGGCAGCTGTATCACTGGCACACGGGCACGATGACCCGGCGCGCCTCGGGACTCGATCAGCGGGAGCCCACCCCCGTCGTCGAGATCCACCCGGCCGACGCCGCGCAGCTGGGTCTCGAGGACGGTGATCTCGTACGGCTCACGTCACGCCGCAACACGATGGTGAGCTCGTGCCGCATCTCGCAGCGCGTCGCGCGGGGACAGGTGTTCGTCCCCTTCCACTTCCGCGAGGCGGCGGCGAACCTGCTCACCAACCCCGTGCTCGATCCGTACGCCAAGATGGCCGAGCTCAAGTGCTGCGCGGTGCGACTGGAGGGGCTCGGGACTCGGGCCTCGGGTCTCGAGCCGGTGAGCGTCACCCTAGCCCCGAGCCCCTAACCCCGAGTCCCTCGCACAATAGATTCCCGCCGCATGGACCTCGGTCTGGCGGGACGCGTCGCGCTGGTGTGCGGCAGCACCCAGGGTCTGGGTCGCGCCGTCGCGAAGGCCCTGGCGCACGAGGGAGCCCGCGTGGCCGTCAACGGGCGTCACGCCGACGCAGTCGGGCGCGCGGCCGACCAGCTGACGTTGGAGACGGGCCAGGGCGTCACACCGTTCGCGGCGGACGTCGGCGTCCCGGCCCAGGCCGAATCCCTGGTGGAACGGGTGCACCACGAGCTGGGCCGGCTCGACGTGCTGTTCTGCAACGCGAGCGGTCCCCCCGCCGCCCCGTTCAGCCACCAGAGCGCCGAGGCGTTCCACCGCGCTGTGGAGCTCAACCTGCTCTCCGCGGTCCATTTGTGTCGCGCGGCGGTGCCGCTGATGCGCAAGCTGCAGTGGGGACGGATCGTGTGCCTGGCCTCGGTCGCCGCCAAGCAGCCGTTGCCCGGCTTGATCCTGTCGACCACGGCCCGCGCCGGCGTGTTGGGCTTCGCGAAGGCCCTGGCGGACGAGGTGGCTACCGTCGGCATCACGGTCAATGTCGTAAACCCCGGTTTCATCGCGACGGAGCGTATCGCGGAGCTGACGGAAACGCGCGCCAAGCGCGAGCAGCGGGCGTCCCAGGACGTGATGCGGGAGCTGGTAGCCAGCATTCCCATGGCGCGCATGGGTCGCACCGAGGAGCTGGCGGCCGCGGTCGCGTTCCTCGTGTCGGAGCGCGCCAGTTATATTACCGGCGCCGCGTTGCAGGTCGACGGGGGCTTCACGCGGTCTATCTTCTGACGTTTCCCGTTTCCCGTGGGCCCCGGGGCACCGCCCCGGGGTCAGCCGCGCCGAGTCAGGTTCGCTCGGCTGACCCCGGGCTGGCGGCCCGGGGTTCTCATCCCAGCGAGCATGCAAGCGATCGTCAAAGAGAAGCGCGCCCCCGGCCTCAAGGTCACGACGGTGCCCAAACCGTCTCCCGGCCCGGGTGAGGTGCTCATCGCCGTGCGGCACGCCGGCGTGTGCGGCACCGACCTGCACATCGCCGACTGGAACGCCTGGGCCGAAGGCCGCCTGCGACCGCCGCTGGTGGTGGGACACGAGTTCGCCGGGGAGATCGTCGCGGTGGGCGGCGCGGTGGCGGAGCTCCGGACCGGGCAGCTCGTGACCGCCGAAGGCCACATTGTGTGCGGACACTGTCTCCAGTGTCGCACCGGCAACAGCCACATCTGCAAGAACACCCGCATCATCGGCGTAGACCGCGACGGGGCGTTCGCCGAGTACATCGCCATGCCCGCCACCAACGTGCTGCCGCTCGACGGCATTCCCACCACCGTGGGCGCCGTGATGGACCCGATGGGCAACGCGTTTCATACGGTGCTGACGGCCGACATCCCGGGCAGCAGCGTGTTCGTGGTGGGGTGCGGTCCGATCGGCTGTTTCGCCGTGGGCATCGCCCGAGCGGCCGGCGCGGCCAAGGTGATCGCCTCCGACGTGAACGCCAAGCGGCTCGCGCTGGCGAAGCAGATGGGCGCCCACGTGACGATCGACGCCACGCGCGACGACGTGGTGCGCTCGGTGCTGGCCGAGACCGGCGGCGAGGGCGCCGACGTGGTGTGCGAGATGTCGGGCGTCCCGTCGGCGCTGCACCAGGCCTTCGCCGCGGTGCGCCTGGGCGGGCGGGTCCAGTTGCTGGGCATTCCCGACGGCCAGGTCCCGGTCGACTTCGCCAACGAGATCATTTTCAAGGGCATCACCGTGTACGGCGTGATCGGCCGCAAGATGTACGAGACGTGGAACCAGATGCGTCGCTATCTCTCGGCGGGGCTGGTCGACCCCCGGCCCGTGATCACGCACCAGTTTCCGCTCGCCAAAATCGACGAGGCCCTCGCCGCCATCCGCTCGGGCGATGCGGGCAAGATCATCCTGGAGATCG
>WNFX01008779.1_pt1 | contig 10411 bp, 7 predicted proteins | sample 5400111 | NCBI WGS metagenome assembly WNFX01 (sample SAMN13153363, study PRJNA577476) | soil metagenome | isolation source: 40 cm soil or saprolite under grassland replicate 1 | place: USA:California | collected 2016-06-15 | reverse complement strand
CCGGCCGTGATGATCACCGATCATGTGCCTGCGGTTCGTCTTCCTCCTGATCACGCGGGTGATCACGTGGCTGCGGCTGTCGCGGCGCGAGGAGGCGTGGAAGACCGCCGAGATTTTGCTTCTGCGCCACCAAGTCACCATCCTGCAGCATCATCAGGCGCCGCCCGAAGCTGACCTGGGCGGACCGGGCCCGGCTCGCGGCCCTGTTCGGCGTGATACCGAAAGTGCGCCGCCAGGGGCTGCGGCTGCTGGTGACCCCGGACACGATCCTGCGCTGGCACCGCGACATCGTCGAGCGCCGCTGGGCGGCGCGGTCCACGCGGGGCAGGTCCGGCCGCCCGGCGACCCCCAGGAACATCAAGGCTCTGGTCCTACGGCTGGCCCGGGAGAACCCCGAATGGGGGTACCGCAGGATCCACGGGGAGCTGGCCGGCCTGGGAGTCAAGGTCGCGGGGTCGACCGTATGGGAGATCCTCAAGACCAACGGCACCGGCCCCGCGCCGCGACGGACCGGGCCAACCTGGTCGCAGTTCCTGCGTTCTCAGGCCGAGGCGATCCTGGCGTGCGACTTCTTCACGATCGACCTGCCCGGCGGCACCCAGGCCTACGTCCTGGCCGTGATCGAGCACGCGACGCGGCGCATCCGCATCCTCGGCGTCACGCCGCATCCCACCGGGGCGTGGGCCGCCCAGCAGGCCCGCAACCTGCTTATGGACCTCGGCGAGCAAACGCAGCGGGTCAAGTTCATGATCCGCGACCGCGGATCATGAACTTCACCGCCGCATTCGATGCGGCCCTGGCCGACGCTGGCATCCGGACCGTGCTGTGCAACGTGGCGACGCCCCGCATGAACGCGATAGCCGAGCGCTGGATCGGGGGATGCCGGCGCGAGCTCCTGTACCGCACCCTCGTGTGGAACCGGGCCCATCTGCGGCGGGTCCTGCGCGAGTACGAGACCCATCACAATCAGCACCGGCCTCACCGCTGCCTGCACGACGCCGCGCCGCTGAAACCGCTGCCCGGACCGGCTGATCTTGAGCAGTACCGCGTCCGAAGACAGACTCGCGCCGGTGGCACGATCAGCGAATATCGCCTGGTCGCGTGACGCGGACGGGCCTCCCCAGTTCCCGCCGCCACCCTCGATACGTTCCGCGCCCCATACGCCGGGGAGTCCCTCACGGCTGCAATCCAGGATCTGCACCGCTTCCATGGCCTTCACCCTGATTTCGGGGGCTCGGCACTCCCTGCTCCCGCCCTTGCGGGCGGGACCTCTAACGACGCCGCAGGCTTCGCGTCATGCTACGGACCGCATCGTCGCTCCCCCTCGCAGGGCTTTTGACGCTGGGCTCCGGCCCGGCCCGCTTCCCCGGCCGAGCCGCCAGCCTGCTACCGGGCCTCCTGGCAGCTACCCGGACCGGACTTCCACCGGCAGGCGACGACGAGCTTACGAACAGCAAGATCCACCATGGCGTTACGTCACGGCGTCACCTCCCGTTCTGCTGGGCGCACGAATCATCAGGGCTATTGCAACAAAAACGACATCTTTCCTTGATCGATTTGTAACATGACATCACGAAGTTAACAGATCACAAACACCCGGTGTCCTTCCGCCCTCGTGTTCATGACGCCATGTCTGTTAGGCTCATGACTGAGCAAAGTTGCTGCGGCAGCTGACCCGTGCCATGGGTGTCGGTATGTGCTGCACTTGGCACGGGGAACGGAGGGGGATCCCACCCTCTGACGTCTCTCTGAGCCGCGGCTCGCAAGCACACTGCTAGGTCTTGGTCTGCCTTGAGGGAGGTGAGCATGTAGGGGAGACCATCCAATCGACGTCCGATGCCAAAGATTGCCAGCGGTTGTAAGGCACAGCTTTGGTGTGCCTTACAACCCCGTGTTCCCCCCCGCCTGTCACACCTGACGAGCACTGGATGCCGTCGGTATTTCCCCCTGTAGCCCGAAACACGACAATGCCAGCGACCCGTGTCCCGCCGCCATCTGTGCTGCGCGCGGACAGGTTGAAGAGCAGGGGACCGCTCATATGCGTAGTTATCCAGCTCCGCCGGAGCAGCGCGACGGTACCGCCGCCCGGCCGGACGGGACGTTCGCGGAACGCCAGCGCCTGGACCAGGACGGCGAGCCGACCGCTCCAGTGGAACTCAACGGCGCGCCGGCCGACCGCACGCCCGGCCTCACCGTGGTCGTTCCCACGCGCAACGAGGAATGCAACGTGGAAGCGCTCCTGCAGCGCCTCGGCCCGGCGGTCGCCGCATTGCGCGCTGAGATCCTCGTCGTAGACGACAGCGACGACGACACTCCCGATGTCCTCGCCTATCACGCAGCGGCTTGCCCGGTGCCTGTCCGCCTGCTGCACCGTCGGCCGGGCACCCGGAAGGGTGGCCTGGGCAGCGCAGTCATCGCGGGGGCCAGGCACGCGCGCGGCGAGTGGGTGCTTGTGATGGACGCGGACCTGCAGCATCCGCCGGAGACCGCCGCAGTGCTGGCGGGCACGGCGATGCGCCACGACAGCGACATCGTGGTGGGCACTCGTTATGCGGGTGGCGGGTCCTCAGCGGATGGCTTGTCCGGCGGCGGCCGCACGCTGGTCTCGACCTGGGCCACCCGGCTGGTCAAGAGCATGTTCCCGCGCCGACTCGCCATGGTGAGCGATCCGCTGAGCGGGCTCTTCGCCTTCCGCAGGTCGGCCGTGGATCTTGACCGGCTCAAGCCCGCCGGCTTCAAGGTGCTACTGGAAATCCTGGTCCGCAATCCGGTGGCCCGGGTGGCCGAGGTGGCTTACTGCTTCGCGGCGCGCAATGCCGGGGAGTCCAAGGCGTCACTGCGCCAGGGAATGACATTCCTGCGTCACCTGATCCGGCTGCGACGGTCACGGCTGGCCAGGCAGTTGCGTGAGGGGCCGACCTCGCGCGAAGAGCGGGTGCAGCAGGCCCTGCGCTTCGTGGGCTTCGGGGTCATCGGCGCCAGCGGCATCGTGGTCAACACCGCCGCGCTCTGGTTCTTCTATCGCACGCTCGGCTTGAACCACCTGATTGGCGCGTCCCTGGCCACCCAGGCCTCCACGACCTGGAACTTCATCCTGGTGGACCAGCTGATCTACCGCAAGCGGGCACATGGCACCACGCTCGGCCGGGCCATCCGCTTCTTCGTCATGAACAACCTGCTGCTCCTGGCCCGCCTGCCGGTCCTGCAGGTGCTGGTCGACCGCGGCGTCGGGGTGCTCGTCGCGAACGGGATTACCCTTGTCCTGCTCTTCGTGGTCCGCTTCGTGGTCAGTGACCGGGCGATCTTCGGATCAGGTGCCCAGGACAAGAGCCGCGACCCGGTGCGCATCCTGGTCGACCTCAGTGACCCGGCCAGCAGCGCGTCAGCCGGCGACGCTGTGCCCAGCCGCAAGCGGTCCCGGTACCTGACCTACCGCTATGACGTGGCGGGCGTGATGACCATCGGGTCCCAGATCATGCTCCCGGAACTGGAGTTCTTCCGTGCGCAGTGGGTGTCGGACAGCGACGTGGACATCGCCGTGCGGGTCGGCGACGTGGGCGGCAGGACCCCCCGCAGGCGGGCAGCCATGACCGAGTACGCCGACCCCACCATGATCCGTTATGAAGAGCACCTGGGCAGGCTCGGCGCCAATTTCCGCGCCACCCTCGGCGACCGCATCGACGTCGAGGTCGGGCCGCTGCTGGCCCGGTCCTCGCACGTCGTCTACACCAACATCCTTGAGCCGCTGCTGCGGTTCGTGATGGTCTCCCGCGGCCGGATGCTGCTGCACTCCGCGTGCGTGGAGCTCAATGGCACCGGTGTCATGCTGTCCGCGCTGACCGATACCGGCAAGACCGGCACCGTGCTGCGGCTGCTGCGCGAGCACGGCGGCCGGTTCCTGTCCGACGACATGACCGTCATCGACGCCGAAGGGAACGCCTGCTGCTTCCCCAAGCCGCTGACGATCAGCGCGCACACCCTGCGCGCCGTGAGAGCTGATGACCTGACCCACTCCGAGTGGCGCCGGCTGCAGATCCAGAGCCGCCTGCACTCCAAGGGCGGCCGGTCCATCGGCATGGCGCTGGCCCGCTTCAACCTGCCCATCATGGGCATCAACGCGCTTACCCAGATCCTCATCCCGCCGCCCAAGTACACGGTCGACCGGTTGGTCCCCTGCCGGATGACCGGTGCCATCCGGGTCCGGGAACTGTTCATCATCGAGCGCGGCACGCCCAGGCTCGCCGATCTCGACCATGCCAGTGCGATCGACCAGCTCCTCCTCAACACCGATGACGCCTACGGCTTCCCGCCGTACCGCTACCTCGCCCCGGCGATCAGCATCGGCGGGCAGACCTATCACGAGTTGCGCCGGACTGAGCGGGACATCCTGGCCAGCTTCCTCAGCCACCTCCGGGTCCGCACCCTGGCGTCCGACACCTTCAGCTGGGCCGACGACATCTCCCAGCTGATCGAGTCCGGCGACTGGCGGGAAGCCGACTCTTCCGGCAACGGGAGAAGGCCTCAGCCGGCCAGGGCCGACACGTGGCCACGCTGGGACGGCGGGCTCGCCTACGGGAGGGCTATGTGAAGTCGCGTCGCATCTTGTGCGCTACAGGCCCGGCAGCGGTCCGGCCCCAGGGCAAGGCTCTCCCGCTGAGTCCCGGGGACGCTGAGAATGCCCCGCTCGCCGCGGCACCGGCACAGCGCACCCGGAGTTGGCCGCTGCGGCCTGAGACCACGTCAATGAACGATCTGACCAAGCGCTGCCTTCCGCATAGTCAACGCCGGATGTTCTCAGTCCTGCTCGGATTCGCTGCGCTTACGCCTGCATGGATTGCCGCGTGCGGGCGGACTCCGGCCCCGCCTGCGCACGTCGGCAACGCCATCGTCGTCGCTGGTGGCGATATCGCCTGCGGCCCGACGGATGTGCCGGAGGCGGACGGCCGCACCTGCCGCCAAATGGCCACCAGCGATCTGGTGCTGAGGCTCCATCCAACGGCAGTGCTCCCGCTCGGCGACAATCAGTACCCCGTCGGCAGGGGCAAGAGCTACGGGCTCTACTACGGCCCGAGCTGGGGGCGGTTTAAGGCGATCAGCCATCCTGTGCCGGGCAATCATGATTACCTAAGCCAAGATGCCGAGGGCTACTACGACTATTTTGGCTCTGCCGCAGGCTTGCCAAGCCGCGGCTACTACAGCTTCAACCTGGGAGCCTGGCATCTGGTCGCGCTGAACGCTAATTGCTCCTTCATTGGCGGCTGTTTCAGCGGATCCGCGGAGGAGAGGTGGCTCGCGGCAGATCTGAGGAGGCATCCTTCCGCGTGCACGCTCGCGTATTGGCATCAGCCGCGGTTCACCTCCGGTGAGCATGGCAACGCACCGGCCTCCGGCGCTTTCTGGCGGGATCTGTTTGCCGCCCATGCCGACGTAGTTCTCAACGCACACGAACACGATTACGAACGTTTCGCTCCGCAGGACCCGTTCGGCCACGCCGACCCGTCTGGCCTGCGCGAATTTGTCGTCGGGACCGCCGGCAAGAGCCACTATGGGTTCAAGGAGATTCAGCCGAACAGTGTCGTCCGGAATGACACAGCTTTTGGTGTCCTTGTACTGACCCTGCGCCCGCGTGGTTACAGCTGGCGGTTCGAGTCTGTAGCAGGGTCGTCCTTCCAAGATTCTGGTACGGGCCGATGCCACTTATGAGGCGCTGGAAGCCGGCTCCAGGCCGGCCACTAATGGAGCCGGCGCGGCCCCTTGCCCTGCTGTCGCCTTTCTCGGGGAGACGGCAGGGCGACGGGCGGTGTCTCAGGGTCATCTGGCAGCTGACCTACCCGAGGGCGAAGGGAGATAAGAGGTGGGCATCTTGCCACTGAAGACCGGCCCGCCTCGCGAACGTGAGATGGCGGGCGACGCCCCGGCCGCCCGCCGCGGACCGCAATGGTGGGCGTCGCTCGCCGGCCCAACCTTGCAACGGCTTGACCTGCCGCTGATCGCGATCACGGGGACCGCTGCATTCCTCCGCCTCTGGGATCTGGGCCGGGTTGGGCTACGGGGGGACGAGGCGGTTTATGCCGGGCAGGCCGCTGTCCTCGCCGGCGCCAAGGGCTTCAGCCGGTACTTCATCCTGACCGGCCGGGGGAACTCTAACTTCCTGTTGTTCCAGGAGATTCTCTCGGTCGTCTACCGGGTGGTCGGTGTCGGCGCCGTGACCGCACGCGTTGTGGCCGCTTCCCTCAGCATCCTGACCGTGCTGGTCACCTACTGGATCGCGGCCACACTCTTCGGCCGGCGCACCGGGCTGTTGTCGGCACTGCTGCTCGCGGTGAGTGCCTATTCTGTCTCACTCGGCCGCCTGGCGCTGTTGGACTCTGTGCTCACGTTTTTCTTCTGCGCCGCCATGCTTTGCGCGGTCAAGTGGATCTCCACGAGGCACAGCGGCTGGCTATATGGCTTCGCCGCCACCGCCGCCCTGACGCTTCAGGCGAAGGTCCCAGGTGGGCTCGTCTTGCTGGTCCTGGCGGGCTACCTGCTGCTCGCCCGGTCTCTGCACGAACTCACCCTGCGCCGCCTGCTCGTGGCCGCGGCGGTGTTCATCGCCGCGCTGACTCCGGCGCTGGTGCAACTCGCAGTCAACGGGCCGGTTTTCCTGGACTTCTTGTCGACCAGCGTGCGACGCGCGAGCGATGTCCCCTGGTATTACTACGGGCGGGTCCTGATCTCGTATGAGGGCCCGCTGATGCTCGCACTCTGGATCACGGGTATCGCGTTCGCGATCGGCCGGCGGTCGCGCGCCGACGCGCTGCTGCTGCTCTGGCTGCTCGCGGTCATTGGGTTCTACGAGCTCTATCCACTCAAGGCGTTCAATTACCTGCTGCCAGCCATTCCGGCGCTGTCCATCCTGTCCGGCAGGGCACTAGGTGCCCTGCTCCAATGGCTGGAGCAGCACATCTGCAGGCCGCGAGCGCACACTCTGCGGCTGCCCGGCAGGCCACTGGGTGCCCTGCTCCAATGGCTGGAGCAGCACATCCGCAGGCCGCGAGCCCGCACTCTGCGGCTGCTCTCAGCTGGTGCGCTATCGCTTGTGGTGGTCGCGACCGCCGTGCCGTACCTGCAAAGGACCTTGCGGGACAGCAGCTTCGTCGGCCTGAGGGACGCGGCGATGTGGATGGGGGCAAAGACACCGCCGGGTGCGGGCGTCATGACGATCTCACATGGATCCGCCCAGTACGTGTTCGAGTTCTACGCCCATCACAACGCCTATCCGTTCGGCCGCTTCAACCTCGCCACGGTACTTCCGGGCGGGCGGATCATCCGGGCCTCGGCCCCAGCCCCTGGAGCGCGGACGCCGCGGGACTGGATCAACCGCTGGCCGCGCTCGCTGATCGCCAGCGGCAAGGTCTCCTACCTGGTCTACTACACCACCGCCACCGACGATCCACCGGAGGAAAGCCAGGTTGTCGAGACCTCCACACAACGCCAGTTCCGGTTGCTCATCGAACGGTACGGCGCCAAACTCGTGCACACCGTTTATTACAATCACGAGGGCCGCGCCTGGATCTACCGGCTTACCGCCAGGCTGCCGCGCCCCGTCCTGTCGTTCACCATGCGTGGCTCGAAGGTCACGCTGCACGGAGCCGGTTTCACCGAAGGCGCTGCACTGACCGCCAAATACAACGGGAAGCAGGTGGCACGCGGGCACGCAGATGCGGCCGGCGCGATGACACTTCCGCTCGCGCTCCCGGTGCACAGACGCCCCCGCTATCTTCTCGTCGTTACCGATTCGGCCGGCCGGTACGCGTCGCTCGTCGTGCCCAAGCCGCTGATCACCTACACCACCCAAAACGGGGTGGCTACCGTCACCGGCGTGGGCTTCGAGCCCAATTCGTCGATCACAGTCACCTACCACGGCGTGGTCTTCGCGCGCGGGAGGTCGGCTGGTGACGGCACCATATCCGTGCCGTTCCGGGCACCCAGCCGGATATTCCCCCGCTGGCAGCTCGTGGTCGAAGACGGCGTCGGCAACAATGTCTCGCTCAAGCTGCTGAGACCTAAGTTGACCGCAGGGATCTCCGGCAACCGGGTAACCGTCTACGGCTCGGGGTACCCGCCCGGCGAACTCGTGACGGCCATATATCACGGGCGGCTTATGGCGAGCGCCAAAGCCGACAACCATGGATCCATTACCCTGACGTTCCCGCTGCCTGCCGGTGCACAGCCACGGTGGCTGCTCCTCGTGAGAGACACAGCCGGCCACTTCACCACGGCCATTCATCCCCGGAGCCACCGGTGACTGCCATGCGGCCGGATCAGGCGAGGGCCACACGGGAGCCAATCCACGCCGACCACCCCGGCACGCACCGGCTCAACCGCCTGCAGGCGGCGCTCACCGTCGCCGTCCTCGGCGTGGCCGCGGGGGCCGTCTTGTATGCCCTGTTCGGCTCCGGGGGGGTACTCCGCAGCTCCCCGAGCGCGCCGGGATGGCGCCCCGGCGCCGCTCCCTGCCGCGCCTACCCACTGGCACACGTCCACGATCCCGGTCGCCTAGAAGTGGCCGCGAAATGCGCCACCGCAAGCGGCATTGTCCAGCAGGTTGAGTACAAGCCGGGCGACGGCGACTGGGAGGTGCTGGTCGCCGTCGACCCGCCCTACCGGCGGTTCCTTACGCCTGCCGACCACGGGCTGCTGCCGGCCCGGGTCGTGCCGCCGGATCTGCCTCACGTCGCGCTGCCAGCCCTCGGCCAGCACGCCACCTTCTACGGATCCTGGGTGATCAACAAGAACCTGCACGGCCGGGCCGAGCTGCACCCCGTGTGGCGCATCGCGGTGCCCAATGCCGCTCAACGGCAAGTATCGGGCGCGGCCGCGGGTTCTCAGGCGCGACCTGGCCGACTGGCACTCACCGTTGCGGTCCCAGCCTCGGTCGCGGTGGGCGCACCTTTCGCGGTCCAGGCACGCTGCGAGCTGATCATGCCCGGAAAAACCATTCATGCGAGTCAAGTGCATCTCTTCATAGAGATTGTCAACAGCAGCGGGCTGAGTGTGCGCTGGAAGGCCGGGTCCACCAACACGCTCGGCCATGCCGACCTCAAGCTGGTTGCGCTGGACGCGCCCGGCAGCTTCACCGTACATATCTACGCCAGTAAGTCGGGACGGTTCCGGAACACCGAGCAGAATCTCATTGTCCGGCGGAGATGATGTCAAACTCACGCCCCAACGGGGCCCGCCAGGAACCGGGAAAGGTACCCGCCAACGTCGACCTGCGGCCAAACGGCGCCCTGCGGCCAAACGGTGCCCGTCGGCCGGTTGAGCCCCGGCCGCCGGGCACCGACGCGACGCCGGCCCACGGGCGGCGGCCGTGGTCGAGATCGCTGGCGCTGGCCGTCGCGCTGGCGGTGGCGGTGCCGATCACCTGGTGGGCCGTGACCCGGCCCACCAGCCCGCCCCCTAGCCGGGTCCCCGCAACAGCGTCGATCCCCTTCTCACCGGTCGGCGATGCTTACGTCTCCTCGGTGCGTCCGGATGTGAATACGGGGAGCTCCCCGGTGCTGCGGACCGCATCCCGGCCGAAGATCCTCAGCTACCTCACCTTTTCCCTGGCAGGGCTGTCCGGCACCGTCGCCTCGGCGAGGCTGCGGCTCTGGTCGAACGTGGCCGACCTGCGGGGCGTCGCGGTCCACGCGGTCGATCGCTCATGGAATGAGAACTCCATCACCGCCGCAACCGCCCCGGCGCCCGGCGAGACGGTGGCGCTGACCGGCGTGGTCTCCGCGAAGGGGTGGGTAACGGCCGACGTCACCCCGCTCGTCCTGGGCAACGGACTGGTCCGGATGGCCCTCACCCAGGTGGGCAGCGGCAGTGGGCAATACGACAGCAGGGAGGGCGCACATCCGCCGGTGTTGGTGGTCCGGACAAGTTCCCGCGTGCTCGGCGGATCGCCCGCCGCGGTGCTGAGCGGCGCCGTCGACAACGTGCCCAGGGCGACCGGGAGCCGCTACGCCGCCCGGGACGATCATGGGCGGAGCATGGACACTCTCAAGATCATCCCGCGGCCCGGCGGCGGCTACCTCGGCGTGTATCACAGCGGTTCGCAGGGAGCATTTCGCGTTTACCTGGCGGAATCGCCTGACCTGCTGCATTGGACGTCCAAGGCGCAATTGGACAACAACGCCTCACAGCCCACGATCGCCGCGCTCTCCGATTCTGGCTATCTGCTCGCAGACGAGGCTTCCGGCAATCAGGCAGCCGGGTTGCGGCCGCGATTGCGCTTCCGCCATTACGCCAGCCTCGCCGCGCTGCTGACCGGGCGGGCGGGCCGGACGTTCGAGGCGCCGCATACACTCGCGCCGCGCGGCCACGGCGAGGAAGGAACACCGGATGTCCTCTCGGCAGTCCTGTCGCCTAACCTGTCCCA
>WNFX01007265.1_pt1 | contig 10415 bp, 7 predicted proteins | sample 5400111 | NCBI WGS metagenome assembly WNFX01 (sample SAMN13153363, study PRJNA577476) | soil metagenome | isolation source: 40 cm soil or saprolite under grassland replicate 1 | place: USA:California | collected 2016-06-15 | reverse complement strand
GTTCTCCAGGATTTCACCGGCGTACCCCTGGTTGTCGATCTTGCTGCGATGCGCAGCGCGGTGAAGAAGCTCGGCGGCGATCCGAAAATCATCGAGCCGCTCGTGCCGGTCGATTTGGTGGTGGACCATTCCGTGCAGGTCGATTTTTTCGGCTCAGCCGAAGCGTTGCGATTGAATTTGGAGATGGAATTCAAGCGCAACCGCGAACGCTACCAGTTTTTAAAATGGGGTCAGCAGGCATTCAGCACGTTCCAACTGATTCCGCCGGGCATCGGGATCGTTCATCAAGTCAATCTCGAGTATCTCGCTAAAGGAGTGCTGTCGCAGAAAGTAGAAAGTAGAAATTCTAAAGTAGAAATATTTTATCCGGACACTCTTGTCGGGACCGATTCGCACACGACGATGATCAACGGTCTCGGCGTGGTCGGCTGGGGCGTCGGCGGAATCGAAGCGGAAGCGGGAATGCTTGGGCAGCCGGTTTATTTTTTAAGTCCGGAAGTAGTCGGCGTGCACCTGACTGGGCAATTGCGCGAAGGTGTGACCGCGACCGATCTCGTTTTGCACATCACCCAGCTGCTACGTGCACAAGGCGTGGTTGGGAAATTTGTGGAGTTTTATGGCCAAGGCGCGGCTTCACTGCCGGTGCCCGATCGTGCGACGATCGGCAACATGTCGCCCGAGTACGGCGCGACCATGGGATTTTTCCCGATCGATCACGAGTCGGTCGTGTATTTGCAAGCGACCGGACGCAGTGACGAACAATGCGCCGCATTCGAAAATTATTTCCGTGCCCAAAAAATGTTCGGGATGCCCCGGAAAGGCGAGATCGATTATAGTGTCGACGTCGAAGTTGATCTCGCTGACGTGCAGCCTGGTGTCGCCGGGCCGAAACGTCCACAAGACAGAATCAATCTTCCAGCGCTGGGCGAAACCTTTCGATCGCTTTTGCAAAAACCGATCAAGGATGGCGGATACGGAATGAAAGATGTCGATCTTGGGGCAAAGCATCTGGTGCAGCTGAACGGATCGCCGCCAAGCGATGACGACATGCCTTCAACGGACAAGAACGGCCCGAGCATCGAGCCGGGCGAAGAGCGCAACAAGGCCGAGATGGTAAACAACCGTCCGACGCCCGACACAGCGAAGGAATTAAAAGAGTCGACTGCCGATCCATTTCATCACGGCCAGAGCCGGATCGGTCACGGCAGCGTTTTAATCGCCGCGATCACGAGTTGCACAAACACGAGCAACCCAAGCGTGATGCTCGCCGCTGGTTTGCTCGCGAAGAAAGCGGTCGAGCGCGGACTGCGCATCGATCCGGCGGTGAAAACATCGCTCGCGCCGGGTTCACGCGTGGTCACCGATTATCTCGACAAGACCGGATTGCAAAAATATCTCGACCTGCTCGGATTCAATCTCGTCGGTTACGGTTGCACGACGTGCATCGGAAATTCCGGCCCGCTCCATCCAAAAATCGAGAAGGCGATCAACGAATTCGATCTTGTCGCGGCATCCGTGCTTTCGGGAAATAGAAATTTCGAAGCGCGCGTCCATCAAAACATTAAAGCGAATTTCTTGATGTCGCCGCCGCTTGTGGTGGCGTTCGCGCTCGCCGGCCGAGTGGATGTCGATCTTAGCAAAGAGCCGATCGGCAAAGACAAGAACGGGAAGGAAACGTTCCTGCGTGACCTGTGGCCAAGTTTGAAAGAAGTGCGCGATGCAATGCAGTCTGCGCTCAAGCCGGAAGTTTTCCGCCAACTTTACCGTGATTTCGCCGATCAGAATCCGAAATGGAACGAGATCCCATCGAGCGCCGGCGAGGTTTATCAGTGGGATGAGAAGAGCGACTACATCCACGAGCCGCCATTCTTCAAAGATTTCTCGATGGAGGTTGGCAAGATCGACAATATCACCGGAGCGCGCGTGCTCGGAATTTTTGGCGACTCCGTGACGACCGACCACATTTCGCCGGCCGGCGCGATCAAGGCGACGTCGCCGGCGGGTGAGTATTTGATGTCGCGCGGAATTGAGCCGCAAGATTTCAACAGTTACGGCAGCCGGCGCGGAAACGATCTGGTGATGACGCGCGGAACGTTTGCGAACGTGCGAATCAAAAATTTAATGGTGCCGGGAACGGAGGGCGGCGTGACCAAGTATTTCGGAAACGGGAAAGATGACGAGACGATGTCGATCTTCGACGCGGCGATGAAATATGCGGAGACAAAAACGCCGCTCATTATTTTCGCCGGGCACGAGTACGGAACTGGCTCCTCGCGCGACTGGGCGGCGAAAGGGACGCGTTTGTTAGGCGTGCGCGCGGTGATCGCCTCGAGTTACGAGCGGATTCATCGGTCGAACCTCGTCGGGATGGGCGTGCTGCCATTGCAATTTGTCGAGGGAACGACGGCGCAATCGCTCGGGCTCGATGGTTCGGAAATATTCTCGATTACTGGTTTGTTCGACTCAATTCAACCAGGGCAGCAGCTAACGTTGGAGATTCAAAACAGAGCTCGCCAATCCCGTTCCGTCTCGGTGAAGTTGCGCATCGATACGCCGATTGAAGTCGATTACTACAAGCACGGCGGGATTTTGCCATTTGTTTTGCGACAATTGCTTGCGCGCAAATGAATCAAGCGAGTGGCCGCGCTGATATCCGAAGTGTATGAGGAAGCTTCGGGTGGCGGTGTTGTACGGCGGGCGGTCGGGAGAGCACGAAGTTTCACTTCAATCGGCTGCGTCCGTGATCACTCATCTGGACCGTAATCAATTTGAGATCGTGCCGGTGGCGATTGGCAAGCAGGGTCGCTGGCATCTCAACGATATTTCTCTGCTCGAAGGAAAGAAATCTCTCCCCGTCTTCAAAAACGCGCCGAAGGTTGTGCTCCCGCCGAATCCCCCCGACACGAGCAGTGGTAGCGCATTGATCGGCCTGGCTGGAAGCGGACAACCACGAACAATCGACGTGGTCTTTCCCGTGATGCACGGGCCTCTTTGCGAAGATGGGACGATTCAAGGATTGCTCGAGCTTGCTGACGTTCCCTACGTTGGGAGGGATGGCTCGAGTCGATCTGTTGCTCGACCGAATGAGTGGAAAATTCTTTTTCAATGAATTGAATACGATCCCCGGATTCACTTCGATCAGCATGTATCCAAAACTGTGGGAAGCTTCAGGGATTAGTTACAAGGAACTTTTGTCGAGACTTGTGGATCTCGCGATCTCACGGCACAAGAGAAAGAAAACGCTCATCAGGGAATTTCGATCTTAGACGTGCGACCCCGAAGTTTTCGGGGCCGCTACAAAAGAATGGATCGACGTTCGATAGTGATGGGCGAACCTTTGGCGATAAAAGCGGACCGCGGCGGGGCCGACAGCGTCTCGGAAAATTGTTGGCCATAAAGCGCTGCAACGTCGGCACGAAACTCAAAGTTATCGGCGTTCCAAACTTTCCAGCGCGGATGCTCGACTCGGTATTCGCTGCAACCGCTTCGAATGCAGGTGTAGCCCCAGTAATGTTCGGTGATGAATTCAGCATGCGAGCCAGCCGGAATTTTTTGCGGCTCGCCAGTCGAGCTCATTTTGAGCGATTCCCGTTTCGATCCGCGTCGCCACGAATACTCAACCTTCACTCTAAGATCGACATGTTCGATTTCGTGTTTCATTGGAAGGGCGAGGTAGTTTTCGCCGTAAAAGGCGCGCGCGATCAGGGCGATGGCGCGGCGGGGGACAAATTCGCGAATGAAAACGACGCCTCGCCGCCAGGTATCGGCCGATTTCTTGCGCACGTAGAAACGCAGATTTACCTCTTCGAAGTCGCGATGGAGCGGGACCGGCAGCCCAAGGAACCGGGTATCGAGAAAAAGGAAACCAACGACGCTGAGGAATGTTTCGCCATTTTCGTAATCGAGCTCCGTCCCCGGCGGAACGAGCGGCGCGATAATCGCCGGATCGACAACGAAATTGAGCATGGCGAGATAGCGCCAGTTCGCGGTGAGAAACGGTTTCACGCGAGCGGAATTTCGACGGTCACCGACCGCCGCTATAAGATCGACAATTGATCAGTGCAGCAATTTTTCGAGCGACGGATCGGGCTGAGTGCCAAGCGCGGTCGCCTTTGCGTAATGCTGTTTAGCCAACTCTTTCGACGGCGGTTGCGCCGTGGCGTAGATGACGGCGAGATTGAAGTGAGCGTCTGCGTAATCGGGATTGTCGGAGATGGCTTCTAATATTTCTCGCTCGGCCGCTTCTTGCCACCCCTTCTGGCTGGCCGTGATCCCGAGATAATTATGCGCAGTGGCGCTCTTGGGATTGATTGCGAGCGACTTGGTCAATTCGGCCACTGCCTCATCGAACTTGGATTGCCGGTAATAGACGATGCCAAGGGTCGTATGAGCAAACTCATCCCTCGGAGCAACAGTTACGGCTTTTTTCAAGGCTAGCTCGGCGGCTTTGAATCTGCCGGTGCGAAAATAAACGACGCCCAGATTGGAAAGGGAGTAGAGGTTGTTCGGAGTCTTGGTCAGAATTTCCTGATATTGTTTCTCGGCCGTTCGATATTTCCGATGCTCGAAGTTGTCCTTCGCCGATTGGGCAAGACTTCGCAGATTCTCAGGCACATCAGGATTAAAGGAGTTCGGCGGGCTGGCGTGGGAATCATTGGACGCCGCATTTCCGCCCGCAGGTGGTATTTGCCTGTCGTCCGAACCGGTAATTTTCACCGCGCTCATGGATGATTTTTTAGCGAAGGTAAAACTAGTTTTCAGCGCCGCCGGGTTATGGTCCGAAATTGAGACCACTGGCTGTCGCAAGAGGGCGAGCTCTTCGTCGCTCAACTTCGTGATCGGTTGCGCAAGCAGCTCGATCTGCTCGTTTAAGGCGTCCGATTTAATCTTTAGCTTGTCGAACTCCGCGAACATGAGCTTTTTGGCCTGATCTCGGCGCGCTTCCTCCTGACGTTCGCGGACGACAATGTTACGAAGAATTTCGTTTTCCTTCGTGAGCCGACCGGTCTCCTCGGCGGTCGCACCCTTGAGCTTCACTTTTTCCAGCTCAGCTCCAGCTTCATCAAGTTGTGAATGCAAATCGGCGACTTTCGTTTCGAAATCCCGATTTTGCTTCTGACTCGCAGCCAGTTGCTGGCGGAGTTGCTCGATCTGACCCTTTACTTCGGCAAGTTCCTGTTCTTTTTTCGGTTTGTCCTCGCTTAGCCCGCGCACGCGCTTTTCCGCGTCCTCCAGTTTCTGTTTCAAATCGCTGTTCGCGGCCGCGAGTATTTGAACGCGTTGTTCGGGCTCCTTCGTCCCTTTCAGCTGCGCGAGCACTTCATCACGTTCTCGTGTCACACCGGCGATTCGCTTGCTCGCCTCAGCCATCTTTAGACTTGTCTGAGCCTTTTCCTTTTCCGCCGCGAAACGCGCCTCTTCCGCGGCCGTAAGCGTGTCTCTTAAATGCGCGACCTCCGCGCGCAAGGCTTGTTGTCCCTTCGTCGTATCACCGGCGGTCGATTGAAGCTTTTTCAACGATTCTTGAGCTTGAGCCAGCTGTTCGCGGACCTGACGCTCTGCTCCTTTCGATTTTTCGATTTCGCTTTGCGCCTGACCCAGTTTGGAGCTTGCGTCTCTGAGGCGTCCATCCAGGGATTGCTTTTCTTTTTCGGCTGTGTCGAGCTGACTGTGCGACTTTTGCAGCTCCGCCTCGAGCTGGTCGATCTTGTCGTGCAATTTCCTGGTTGCCTCCTTGATCGCGGCGTCGCTTGGCGGTTGAGCCGGAATCGCGCTCGGGCGCGGGGCCACGATCTCGGCACCTGGCCCCGCCACTGGCTCGTTTCCACGAAGCGGCGGGCTGCGCTCTGGCAACGGGGTTGAAGCGGCTGCGAGATCGTTTTGCGTCGCTGCCTTGTCCTGGATCCGCAAAATACTCTCGCTGATTTTACGGCCTCGGTATTCAACGATGGCCGGCTGCCAATCGGAATGCTTCTTGTGCAGCTCCTCGATCAAGCTGCCGGCGGACCGGTATTTCGCCAGAGCGGCGGCAAACTGGTTTTCATGCTCCAGCTTTTCGCCCTGCTGAGAGGTCATATAAGCCTTGAGAAAAATGTCGCTCGGGTCGTCCGATTGCGCCCGGAGCTGGCCGGTTGCCAAAAGAAAAAAGAAGCCGGCCAGCAAAATCGAACCGATTCTTTTCATGCGATCACGAGCGGGAATAATAATCGGCCTCCGTCCAGTTGCAATATGGCCTTCAACGCTTGCAAAATAAGGGGAGCGTGTGCCAATTAGCCAGCGGCTTTCCTTTGCAATCGGCGATCTGAAATCTAAAATCTACAACGACGGTGGTGGTCGTAGCTCAATGGTAGAGCTCCAGATTGTGGTTCTGGTTGTTGCGGGTTCGAGTCCCGTCGGCCACCCAGTTCAGAGATCAGAGGACAGCGACCAGAAGTCGTGGTCTGATTGGCAACCTTATGGAGAGCTGCGACACCAGTGGCACGTTGGCTGCTAAAGCCTTCTCTGCATGAATCAGACGGTGGACCTCTTCGGCGACTCCCAATTTCGCGCGGCTGCACCCACTTTCTGGGAACGCCTTCTTAGCGACGAACAATTATTCGATCTCGATAATCTGGAAAAACTGCTCGCGGGCTGTGAGATTATCGCCGCGCTGGACGGAATCGATTTTCTCGCAGCCTGATCAGCATTTGCATTACGGAGCTGATCTCGCGATGGTCGATCTTCGCTTGAGGGAGTTCTCCCCTAATTTAAAGTCGACAATCGATAACCTAAAATCGGCGGTGTCGTTGTGTCTGTAGCTCAACTGGATAGAGCATCTGACTTCGGATCAGAAGGTTGTGGGTTCGAGTCCCCCCAGGCACGCCACCTCATTTTCGATTGCCGATTGTCGATCTTTGTTATTGTCGATCTTGCGTTATGAAAAGCTCCACCGGCCGCTCCGAGCTCGATTCGATGATCGTCGAGATCGAGCTAACACTGGTCAGCATCATTCAGGGCGTGGCGCTCACCGTTTTAATCGAGAGCGCGCACGGGGTCATTGCGGAGTGGCACATGATTTTTTGGCCATACGTCGTCAGCGGATTGTTAATCATCCTGATCTTTTGGTCCCGCGCAGTCTTGCACATCATCACCGTCATTCGCTGGCCGCTTGAGTTCGGACATAACTTTCTCTACATCGCGTGCGCGCTGGTTGAAGCGCTCTTGTTCGCGCAACTCGCCAAACCCACGAGCTGGTTCGCGTTTGCGGCAGCGTTTATCGCCGTCGGCTGGATGCTTTTCGTCTACGATCTGCGGTTGATCCGGGCCCGCACGCGCGATAGCGCGGGAGAGGCAAGCAACCGTTTGTGCGCGCTGGTCTGGCGTGACCAATGGCTCAACATCGCGCTCCTCCTGCCGGCAGTTTTCCTCTTGAATCTGGCGTGTGTGATAGCGATTCACGCCTTCCCCCAGTTCTTTCTGAACCGGAACGGTCATGTTTGGCTGGTGGCGACGCAACTTGCCGGATTTGCCGGCTATTTGATATACGTCGTGAAATTTTACACCACGCTCGCTCCCTTCATCGCCCAGGCGCGAGCGGAATGGCGAGCGACGGACGACACGGGTAAGCAATGAAAACGATAACTGTATCGCAAAATCAGAGCGCGATCCGAAGCGATTGGCGTCCATCAACGGTCGATCAAATTATGGTCGAAGAGCGCGCCGCGGCATTCGCTAAACGCAGTATCAAAGCCTCCGCGAAACTCGCCGGCCTTAAGCTCGCGGTCTCGATGATGGATCTGACCACGCTTGAAGGCAAAGATACGCCCGGTAAAATCGCTTTTCTCTGCCGCAAAGCGATGGAGCCGCTCGACCCGCGCTACGAGACGCCGCCTTGCGCAGCGGTTTGTGTTTATCCGAACCTGGTCCGGGTCGCGAAAAAATTTCTTGCGCATTCCACCGTCAAAGTCGCCTCGGTCGCGACCGCGTTCCCGACCGGTCTGATGCCCTTGAAATTAAAACTCCAGGAAGTGCGCAGCGCGGCGCGCGACGGCGCCGATGAGATCGATATGGTAATCAATCGCGGCGTTTTTTTGACCGGCGATTATGATCGCGTCTTCGACGAGATCGCGGCCACCAAAGAAGCGTGCGGGGCCGCGCATCTAAAAGTGATTTTGGAAACCGCCGAATTGCAAACCTATGACAACGTCCGATTGGCCAGCGAAATCGCGATGTGCGCCGGCGCCGATTTCATCAAAACATCGACCGGAAAAATTGCACCGGCCGCGACCATGCCGGTCACGCTCGTGATGCTCGAGGCAATCCGCGACTATTTTTATGAAACGGGTATTCGCATCGGGATGAAACCGGCCGGCGGCATTCGCACCGCGAAACAAGCGCTCGCCTGGCTCGTCATGCTCAAGGAAACGCTGGGCGACGATTGGCTTACGCCCGATCTCTTCCGTTTCGGCGCCAGCACGCTCGTCAACGATGTTCTGATGCAGATCGTGAAGACCATCGACGGAAACTATCAGGGCGCCGATTATTTCTCGCTGCCCTGAGCAACGCGCTTTTCCTTTCCTCGCCAGAGATGAAACGTGTAGGTGAAAACTACGTAGCCGAGAACATGATGCGGGCTGTCATTGGTCACGTAGATCGCTGGATTGACCTGAAAATCTTTCGTCAGGTTGCAGGTGAAACCGATTGTGGATGAGTTGCCTGAGCCGCTTTGGAAATCGACCTGCCCGCGCCAGGTTTCATTGAAATCGTAGGCGTAGCCGACGATCGCTTCGTTGCGATAATCGACATGGGTCGCGCCGGCGATGAACTTGTGATGTTCGGTGTAGTAACCGCCTTCGATGAACGGTTGAGGATCGACATGACTGTGCGGCGACCAGTTGACGAAGCCGATCGATAGCAAATACGGCTCGTGCTGAATCAGTCCGAGTTCGGTGCCGAAGATCAGCTCGTTCGGCTTGAAACCTTTGAAAACGGCGACCTCGGCCCACTTGGTCAGCCCCAACTCGCCTTGTAGTTCGTACGGATTCCCGATGCGCTCGCTCTGGGCCTGGAAACTAAGCGAAAAATCGCCTTCGGCTTGAAGGTCAGGCGTCACGATTTGGCTCAATCCTTTCGTGGTCGCGAAAGAGACGTGAACCGTGGCGAGACTGCCAAGCGCGGCGAAAAGGAGAACAAATGCTGAAGGCCGGAGATACAAGGGTTGAATCGTTAAAACGTTACTTTGTTACATCGTTGGACCGTTAATTGGAAGGGAATCGAGTTGCCTTGTCCAATTTTAACGGACCACGAATCAGAGACTGCCGGTTGTTTTTGCGTGCGACCAGTGGCGAAACGACTAAATAGTGATGTCGATCTTATGCCACGCAAGAAATCGCGACGTTCAGAACTTGTCGTCGTTGAACATGACGGTAGGCAAGGAGAACGCCGCGTGGAGATCCCGCCCGGCGAGCGGCGGTTAAGCTTCGGCGACCGCTGGAGCTACGCGTCCGCGCCCGAAGCAAGCGATTACATCAAGCTGCGCTCGCGCTATCAACTGTTCATTGGTGGCAAATTCGTGGCGCCGCGCGACGGCAAGTATTTTGATTCAATTAATCCGGCAACCGAAGAAAAATTGGCCCGGATCGCCGAGGCCGGCGCGCACGATGTCGATCTTGCAGTGAAAGCGGCCCGGCACGCTTACAGCAATAGCTGGAGCAAAATGCCCGGACGCGAGCGGGGCAAATTTCTCTACCGGATCGCGCGTCTGGTTCAGGAAAAATCGCGAGAACTGGCCGTGCTCGAATCGATGGACGGTGGCAAAACGATCAAGGAATCGCGCGACATCGATCTGCCGCTGGTGGCCGCTCATTTTTTTTATTACGCCGGCTGGGCCGACAAACTCGACTACGCATTTCCAGGCCGAACGCCGAGGTCGCTCGGTGTGGCCGGTCAAATTATCCCGTGGAATTTTCCGCTCTTGATGGCCGCTTGGAAACTTGCGCCCGCGCTCGCCTGTGGAAACACCTGTGTGCTTAAGCCGGCTGAGACCACCAGCATCACTGCGATGCATCTCGCCGAGATTTTTCAACAGGCGGAACTTCCCGACGGAGTAGTCAATATCGTGACGGGCGCGGGAGAAACCGGCCAAGCGATTGTCGATCATCCCGACATTGACAAGATCGCGTTCACCGGATCGACGTCGGTCGGCAAATTGCTCACCCAAGCCGTCGCCGGTACAAAGAAGAGGCTCACGCTCGAACTTGGCGGCAAAGCTGCCAATATCATTTTCGAAGACGCGTCCATCGATCAGGCGGTCGAAGGAATCATCTCCGGTATTTACTTCAACCAAGGTCACGTCTGCTGCGCCGGTTCGCGGTTGCTCGCGCAGGAAGGAGTTTTTCCGGCCGTCATTCGTAAGCTGCGCGATCGCATCGCCACCT
>WNFX01007264.1_pt1 | contig 10415 bp, 8 predicted proteins | sample 5400111 | NCBI WGS metagenome assembly WNFX01 (sample SAMN13153363, study PRJNA577476) | soil metagenome | isolation source: 40 cm soil or saprolite under grassland replicate 1 | place: USA:California | collected 2016-06-15 | reverse complement strand
GCCGGGGTTCCGGCCCGGTGTAATGGGCGCCGGGACGAATGATCTTGCCGTCGATTCGCTGCTCGATGATGTGCGCCGACCAGCCCGAGGTGCGCGAGATCACGAATACCGGCGTAAACATCGCGGTCGGAACGCCCATCATATGATACGAGACGGCGCTGTACCAGTCGAGGTTGGCGAACATCTTTTTTTCGCGCCGCATCACCTGCTCGAGCCGCTCGGCGATATCGAAGAGCTTCATGTCGTTGCGCGCCCTCGACAGCCGCCGGGCCACTTCCTTGATCACCCCATTGCGCGGATCGCCCGTCGTATAGACCGGGTGGCCGAAGCCGATGACGATCTCCTTTCCCCGCAGGCGCCTCATGATGTCGGCCTCGGCTTCGCCGGGGTCCTTGTAGCGCGACTGGACCTCGAAGGCGAATTCGTTCGCTCCGCCGTGCTTGGGTCCGCGCAGCGCCCCGACGCCTCCGCAGATCGCCGAGTAGATGTCCGATCCCGTCCCGGCGATGACGCGGCAAGTGAAGGTCGAGGCGTTGAACTCGTGCTCGGCGTAGAGGATGAGCGAAGTGTGCATCGCGCGCACCCAGTCGGCCGTCGGGCGCTTCCCGTGCAGCAGGTGAAGGAAGTGCCCGCCGATGGAATCGTCGTCGGTCTCCACCTCGATGCGCTTGCGCCCGCGGCTGAAGTGATGCCAGTAGAGCAGCATCGAGCCGAGCGAGGCCATCAGCCGGTCGGCGATATCACGCGCGCGCTGTACGCCATGGTCTTCTTCTTCGGGCTCGATAGTGCCGAGCACCGACACTCCGGTGCGCATCACGTCCATGGGGTGAGCCGAGGCGGGTACGGCTTCGAGCGCCGCTTTCACCGCGGCCGCCAACCCGCGCAGGGACTTGAGTTTCGCTTTGTAGGCGGCAAGCTCGGCGGCGTTGGGCAGCTTCTCATGGACGAGGAGGTAGGCGATTTCCTCGAACTCGGCTCGCTCGGCGAAATCGAGGATGTCGTAGCCGCGGTAATGCAGGTCGTTGCCGCTCCTGCCGACCGTGCACAGCGCCGTGTTGCCCGCCGGGACGCCGGAGAGGGCGACCGATTTCTTGGGTTTCGGTGCGGCTGCGGCCTCGCTCATCGGGTCTTTTCCTTGGCGAACAGCTGGTCGAGCTTGCGCTCGTAGGCGTGGTAGTCGAGAACCTCGTAGAGCTCGGCGCGCGTCTGCATCAGGTCGACGACGTTCTTCTGCGTGCCTTCCTTGCGGATCGCGCTATAGACCCTGAGCGCGGCCGCGTTCATCGCGCGGAACGCCGAGAGGGGATAGAGCGCGATCGCGACCCCGGCCGAGCGCAGCTCCTCGAGCGTGAAGAGCGGCGTCGCGCCGAACTCGGTGATGTTGGCGAGCACCGGGACCTTCACCGCGTCGGCGAACTTGCGGTACATGGAAAGCTCAGGTATAGCCTCGGGGAATATCGCGTCGGCGCCTGCCTCGACGCAGGCGAGCGCGCGCTCGATCGCGCGCTCGAGGCCTTCCACCGCCAGCGCGTCGGTGCGCGCCATGACGACGAAGTCCGGATCGGTCTTTGCGTCGACTGCGGCCTTGATGCGGTCGACCATCTCCTCCTTCGGCACCAGCTCCTTGCCGGGACGGTGGCCGCAGCGCTTGGCGCCGACCTGGTCTTCGATATGCATGCCTGCCGCGCCGGATTTGATCAGCGACTTGACGGTGCGCGCAATGTTGAAAGCGCTCGCGCCGAATCCGGTGTCGACGTCGACCAGCAGTGGAAGCGTGCAGACATCGGTGATGCGGCGGACGTCCGTGAGGACATCGTGCAGGGTGCTGATGCCCAGATCGGGAAGACCGAGTGAGCCCGCGGCGACCCCTCCGCCCGACAGATAGATCGATTTATAGCCGGTGCGCTCGGCGAGCCGCGCATGGTAAGCGTTGATCGTGCCGACGCACTGCAGCGGCCTCTCGGCCTTCATCGCGGCACGGAATTTCGCGCCGGGGGACACTGTAGCCATGTGTATTCAGCCCAGCAGATGCCGGATGCCGTCGCGCTCCTCGTGCAGCTCCTTCAGGCTCGCGTCCATGCGCGCGCGGCTGAAATCGCTGATCGGGAGGCCCTTGACGATCCTGTACCTGCCGTCCTTGCAGGTTACGGGATAGCCGTATATCACGCCTTCCGGAATGCCATAGCTCCCGTCGGACGGAATACCCATGCTGACCCAGTCGCCGGCACGGGTGCCGCGCACCCAATCGCGAACGTGGTCGATGGCGGCGTTCGCCGCGCTCGCCGCCGAGGAGAGGCCCCTCGCCTCGATGATCGCGGCGCCGCGCTTCTGCACTGTCGGTATGAAAATTTTCTCGAGCCAGTCCTGGTCGTCGATCATCGGCCAGACCTTCTTGCCGCCGGTCTCTGCCTGGAACACGTCGGGGTATTGCGTCGCCGAGTGATTGCCCCAGACGGTCACCTTGCGGACCGAAGCCAAGGGTTTTCCGATCTTCCGGGCGATCTGGCCGACCGCGCGGTTGTGATCGAGCCGCATCATCGCTGTGAACTGCGTCGGTTTCAGGCTAGTCGCGTTCTTCATCGCGATCAGGCAGTTGGTGTTCGCGGGATTGCCGACGACCAGTACCTTGACCTTGCGGTTCGCGACCGCGGCTAGCGCCTTGCCCTGCGGCGCGAAGATCTTGCCGTTTTCCTCGAGCAGGTCCTTGCGCTCCATGCCCGGGCCGCGCGGACGCGCGCCGACGAGAAGCGCGATCTCAGCGTCCCCGAACGCGACCATAGGGTCCGCGGTGGCGACCATGCCGGAGAGCAGCGGGAAAGCGCAGTCGTCGAGCTCCATCATCACGCCCTTGAGCGCCTTTTGCGCCTTCTCGTCGGCGATCTCGAGCATCTGCAGGATCACCGGCTGGGTCTTGCCGAGCATCTCGCCGCTCGCGATCCGGAAGAGCAGCGAGTAGCCGATCTGGCCGGCGGCGCCCGTCACTGCGACACGGATGGGTTTCATGGACATGGAGAAAACTCCCCGAAGAAATCCTGAATATATCCGGCTTGGCGCTTTTGCGCAGCACAATGCAGGGTCGAAGCCTGTTATAATCTTGACTCCCGTCAAGATTCCAAATAAGCCTGCGAGTTGCGGAAGGACGTAGTTACATGCCTGATCTGGCGGCGAAAAAGCAGCGTCCCCTCTGGTACAACCTCAGCCCTCTCAATCTCCCGGTCCCGGGTCTGGTCTCGATTTTCCACCGCGTCAGCGGCGCGCTGCTTTTCCTCGGCCTTATATGGTTTCTGTTCCTGCTCGACATGAGCCTTGCCTCCGAGTCGGGATTTGCACGCTTCCGGGTCTATGTCGGGAATCCGCTGGTGAAGATCTCCATGCTCGTGCTCCTGTGGGCCTACCTGCACCATCTTTGCGCCGGCCTACGGCACCTGTTTCTCGATATCGAAGTGGGCGTCGAGCTCAGAGCGGCACGGAGAAGCGCCTTCGCCGTGTTCGCGGTGAGCCTCGCGCTGACCGCCTTCATCGCAGCGAGGCTGTGGTGAATCGCGTTATCGTCGGCGCTCATTACGGGCTGAAGGACTGGCTCGCGCAGCGAATCACCGCCGTGGTGATGCTCGTCTATACGATCGTGTTCCTGCTCGCTCTGGGACGCGGGCCGGTGACGCATGCTTCGTGGAAGGCGCTTTTCGCGCAGGAGTGGATGCGCCTTGCGAGCTTTCTTTTCGTCGCGAGCGTCCTGATCCACGCCTGGATCGGCGTGCGAAACATCTGGATGGATTACATCAAGCACACGGGGCTGCGCCTGGTACTGGAAGTCGCAACCGTGCTTTGGCTGGTCGGCTGCGCCGGCTGGGCGATGCAGATCCTCTGGAGGACATAGAAGTGGCGCTCGCCAGGCGCAGTTTCGACGCCGTCGTGGTCGGCGCGGGCGGCGCGGGCCTGCGCGCCGCGCTGCAGCTCTCGGAAAGCGGACTCTCGGTCGCCGTGCTGTCGAAGGTGTTTCCGACGCGCTCGCATACCGTAGCCGCGCAGGGCGGCATCGGCGCGGCGCTCGGCAACATGGGCGAGGACTCCTGGCTGTGGCACATGTACGACACCATCAAGGGCTCGGACTGGCTCGGCGACCAGGACGCGATCGAGTTCATGTGCCGCGAAGCGCCGAAGCTCGTGTACGAGCTGGAGCATTTCGGCATGCCGTTCGACCGCAACGAGAACGGCACCGTCTATCAGCGGCCGTTCGGCGGCCATTCGCAGAATTTCGGCGAGCGGCCGGTGCAGCGCTCCTGCTGCGCGGCCGACCGCACCGGGCACGCGATGCTGCACACGCTGTATCAGAGGAACGTCCGGGCGCGCACCCAGTTTTTCGTCGAGTGGATGGCGCTCGACCTCATCCGGGACTCGGGCGGCCAGGTGCTCGGCGTGACCGCGCTCGAGATGGAGTCGGGCGAGGTGATGATCCTGCACGCGCGCGCGACCCTGTTCGCCACCGGCGGCGCGGGGCGGATTTTCTGGTCGACGACCAACGCTTTCATCAATACCGGCGACGGCCTGGGCATGGCGGCGCGCGCCGGGATTCCCCTCGAGGACATGGAGTTCTGGCAGTTCCACCCGACCGGCGTGGCCGGGGCGGGCGTGCTGATCACCGAGGGCGTGCGCGGCGAAGGCGGATATCTGCTCAACAAGGGCGGCGAGCGTTTCATGGAGCGCTACGCGCCGAACCTGAAGGATCTCGCGTCGCGCGACGTGGTGTCGCGGGCGATGGCGACCGAGATCAAGGACGGGCGGGGCGCCGGCCCGCACGGCGATTACCTGCTGTTGAAGCTGGACCATCTCGGGCCGGAGGTGATCGACAAGCGCCTGCCTGGGATCCGCGAGATCTCCAAGAAGTTCGCCAATATCGATCCGGTGAAGGACCCCATCCCCGTGGTGCCGACAGTGCACTACATGATGGGCGGCATCCCGGCCAATTACCTGGGCGAGGTGGTCGTGCCCCAGGGGACCAACCCAGAAGCCGTGGTCCCGGGCTTTTATGCGGCGGGGGAATGCGCCTGCGCCTCGGTGCACGGCGCCAACCGCCTCGGCACGAATTCCCTGACCGATCTGCTCGTTTTCGGCAAGGCGGCCGCCGAATCGATGGTCAAATTCCTCAAGGAGAATCCGGGCCGCAAGGACCCGCCCAAGGACTCGGCCGAGCGGACCCTTTCGCGCCTGGCGAGGCTCGACAACCAGAAGAACGGGGAATCCGTCGCCGAGGTGGCGACGGAGATGCGCCGCACGATGCAGTCGCACTGCGGGGTGTTCCGCTTCCCGGATACGCTCGCCGAGGGCGTGAAGAAAATCCGCGGCATCGCGGACCGGGCGTCGCGCACCCAGATCAAGGACAAGAGCCGGGTCTTCAACACCGCGCGGCTGGAGGCCCTGGAGCTCGACAACCTGGTCGAGGTGGCGCGCGCCTCGATGGTATCGGCGGAGGCGCGCAAGGAATCCCGCGGCGCGCACGACCGCTCCGACCACCACCAGCGCGACGACGTCAACTGGCTCAAGCACACGCTGTGGTACAAGGACGGCGACCGGCTCGAATACAAGCCGGTGCACATGAAGCCGCTCACCGCGCGCACCATCGAGCCGAAGGTACGGACGTACTAGGGACTGGGAGAAAACATGCGCTTTCGGATATTCCGCTACGATCCGGACAAGGACGAGAAACCCGCCATGCGGGACTACGACGTCGTTCTCGACCCGCACGACCGCATGCTCCTCGATGCGCTGGTGCGCGTCAAGGAGCAGGACGACAGCTTGAGCCTGCGGCGCTCCTGCCGCGAGGGCGTGTGCGGCTCGGACGCGATGAACATCAACGGAAAAAACGGGCTCGCCTGCGTCACCAAGCTCGCCGACTTGAAGGAGCCCGTGGAGCTGCGGCCGCTCCCGGGGCTGCCGGTGATCCGCGACCTGATCGTCGACATGAGCCAGTTCTTCAAGCAGTACCACTCGATCAAGCCGTACCTCGTCAACGACGATCCCCTGCCGGAGAAGGAGCGGCTGCAGTCCCCGCGGGAAAGGGAGGAGCTCGACGGCCTCTACGAATGCATTCTTTGCGCCTGCTGCTCGACCGCCTGCCCGTCGTTCTGGTGGAATCCGGACAAGTTCGTCGGTCCGGCCGGGCTCCTGCAGGCCTACCGGTTCATCGCCGACAGCCGCGACCAGGCGACCGCCGAGCGGCTCGACGATCTCGAGGACCCCTACCGCCTGTTCCGCTGTCATAGCATCATGAACTGCGTCGATGCCTGCCCGAAACACCTCAATCCGACCCGGGCGATCGGCAAGATCAAGGAATTGCTCGTCAAGCGGACGGTGTAAGACATGACCGACGTCGAGATGAACCGTTTGCGCTGGCGCTGCCGCCGCGGGCGGCTGGAGAACGAACTGGTGCTCGAGCGCTTTCTCCACTCCCACGGAGCGCAGTTGGAGGGCGAGCAACTGCGTGCCTTCGAGAACCTGCTCGACTACAGCGACGACGAGCTCTGGAGCCTGATGAGCGGGCTCCGCGAGTGCGGCGATCCGGCGCTGAGCGACGTGGTTCGGTTGCTGCGGCAGTGCTAGAGGACCCTATGGAGAGAACGCAATGAATCCCACGAAGAAAGCCGTGCTTTCCTACGGCGACGGCAAATCGGTCGAGTTTCCGGTCCTGTCCGGCAGCATCGGTCCCGACGTGGTCGATATCCGCGCGCTCTACGCGAAGACCGGGATGTTCACCTACGATCCCGGGTTCCTGTCCACGGCGAGCTGCAGCTCGAAGATCACCTATATCGACGGCGACCAGGGAGTGCTGCTCTACCGCGGCTATCCGATCGAGCAGCTTGCGGTGCACTGCGATTTCCTCGAGGTGTGCTACCTGCTGCTGAACGGCGAGCTGCCCAACACGAAGCAGAAGGAGGAGTTCGACAACATCGTCACCCACCACACCATGGTGCACGAGCAGCTCGCGCGGTTGTACACCGGATTCCGGCGCGACTCGCACCCGATGGCGGTGATGGTCGGCGTGGTGGGCGCGTTGTCGGCCTTCTACCACGACTCGCTCGACATCAACAATCCCCAGCACCGCGAGATCTCGGCCTTCCGCCTGATCGCGAAGCTCCCGACCATCGTCGCGATGGCCTACAAGTATTCGGTCGGCCAGCCGTTCATGTATCCGAAGAACGACCTGTCCTACACCGAGAACTTCATGCGCATGATGTTCGCGGTGCCCGCCGAGGAATACAAGGTGAGCCCGGTGCTGGTGCGCGCCCTCGACCGCATCTTCATCCTGCACGCCGACCACGAGCAGAACGCCTCGACCTCGACGGTGCGGCTCGCGGGCTCCTCGGGCGCGAACCCGTTCGCCTGTATCGCCGCGGGAATCGTCTCTCTGTGGGGCCCCGCTCACGGCGGTGCGAACGAGGCCGCCCTGCAAATGCTCGAGGAGATCGGCGACGTCTCCAAGGTGGGAGAATTCATCAAGCGCGCGAAAGACAAGAACTCCGGCGTGCGGCTGATGGGCTTCGGACACCGCGTCTACAAGAACTACGATCCGCGCGCGAAGCTGATGCGCGAAACCTGTCACGAGGTGCTGGAGGAGCTGGGGCTTCACGATGACCGCATCTTCAAGCTGGCGATGGCGCTGGAGAAAATCGCGCTGGAGGACGATTACTTCGTGAGCCGCAAGCTCTATCCCAACGTCGATTTCTATTCGGGCATCGTGCAGCGCGCGCTCGGGATCCCGGTGTCGATGTTCACCTGCATCTTCTCGCTCGCGCGCACCGTCGGCTGGATCGCGCAGTGGCAGGAGATGATCGCCGATCCGGAGTACAAGATCGGACGGCCGCGCCAGCTCTACAACGGCGCCGGGCGGCGGGAGCTCGTGCCGATCGGGAAGCGGCGCTAGCGACAAATGAAATCCGGAGTCTCCCGGACCGTCGGAGGCCTGCCATGAGCGTGATGAAGGAGCTCCTCTCCAGCTCGTATCTTTTCGGCTCCAACGCGCCTTTCATCGAAGAGCTCTACGAGGCGTATCTCGACGATCCGCAATCGGTTCCCGGGGAGTGGCGCGAGTACTTCGACAAGCTGCAGCTCGCGCCGGCAGGGGATGGAAACGGCGGGCGCGACGTGGCGCACGCGCCGATCATCGAGTCGTTCGCGCAGCGCGCCCGGGCCGGGGCGGCGCGCCCGGTGGCCGCGGTCCCGCGCCTCGACCGCAAGCAGGTCTCGGTCATACAACTCGTCGCCGAGTATCGCGTCCGCGGCGTGTTCCTCGCCGACATCGACCCGCTCAAGCGGCGCGAGCGCCCGCGCATCGCCGAGCTCGATCCCGCTTATTACGACCTCACCGACGCCGACATGGACACGGTGTTCAACACCGGCTCGTTGATCGGCCCCGAGCAGGCGAGCTTGCGCGAGATCATCAAGGCGCTGCGGGAAACCTACTGCGGGACGATCGGCGTCGAGTACATGTACATCACGAATCGCGCGGAAAAGCGCTGGATCCAGGAGCGCCTCGAGCCCATCCGGTCAAAGCCGAGCTATTCAGCGGACACCAAGCGCCACGTTCTCGAGCGGCTCACCGCCGCCGAGGGCCTGGAGCGGTTCCTCCACACCCGCTACGTCGGCCAGAAGCGCTTCTCGCTCGAAGGCGGCGACACGCTCATCCCCATGCTCGACAACCTGCTGCAGCGCGCCGGCGAAGCCGGGGTGCAGGAGCTGGTGCTCGGCATGGCCCACCGCGGCCGGTTGAACGTCCTGGTGAACACGCTCGGCAAGATGCCGAAGGATCTGTTCTCGGAATTCGAGGGCAAGCACGACGACTCGATCCTCGCCGGCGACGTGAAGTATCACCAGGGATTCTCCTCCGACATCAATACGCCCGGCGGACCGATGCACCTGACGCTTGCGTTCAACCCGTCGCACCTCGAGATCGTGAACCCGGTGGTCGAGGGCTCGGTGCGCGCGCGCCAGCACCGCCGCAAGGACCGCGGCGGCGACCAAGTGCTGCCGGTGCTGATCCACGGCGACGCGTCGGTCGCCGGCCAGGGCGTGGTGATGGAGACGCTCAACCTGTCGCAGACGCGCGGCTACGGCACCGGGGGCACGGTGCACATCGTCCTGAACAATCAGATCGGCTTCACGACTTCGGACCCGCGCGACAGCCGCTCGACCCTTTACTGCACCGACGTCATGAAGATGGTCGAAGCGCCGATCTTCCACGTCAACGGCGACGACCCGGAGGCCGCGGTCATGGCGATGGAGATCGCCCTGGATTACCGCGCCAAGTTCAAGAAGGACGTGGTGGTGGACCTGGTGTGCTTCCGCAAGCTCGGCCACAACGAGCAGGACGAGCCGATGGTCACCCAGCCCTTGATGTACAAGATCGTCAACCAGCACCCGGGAACGCGCAGGCTGTACGCCGACAAGCTCGCCGCTCAAGGGCTGATCGGCGCCGAGGACGCGGACAAGATGGCCGCCGCCTTTCGCCAGGCGCTCGATGCGGGCACGCACACCAACAAGACGATTCTTTCCAACTACAAGCCGCCGTTCGCGGTGGACTGGTCGAAGTACAGGAACACCCGGTGGAACGAGAAGGACGACACCACGCTGCCGCTCGCCGACCTGCAGATGCTCGCCGAGAAGCTGACCACCATCCCTTCGAACTTCAAGCTCCACCCCCGCGTCGAGAAGATCATCGCCGACCGCCGCCTTATGGGGCAGGGAAAAATGCCCGTGGACTGGGGCATGGCGGAAAACCTCGCCTACGCCTCCCTGCTCAGGGACGGCTTTGCGGTGCGCATTTCCGGACAGGACAGCGCGCGCGGCACCTTCTTCCACCGCCACGCGGTGCTGCACGACCAGAACCGCGAGAAATGGGATTCCGGCAGCTATATCCCGTTGAGCAATATCGCGCCCAACCAGGGCGATTTCGTCATCATCGACTCGGTGCTCTCGGAGGAGGCCGTGCTCGGCTTCGAGTACGGCTATTCGACCTCGGAGCCGAACGAGCTGGTGGTATGGGAGGCGCAGTTCGGGGACTTCGCCAACGGCGCGCAGGTGGTGATCGACCAGTTCATCGCGGCGGGCGAGGTCAAGTGGGGCCGCATCTGCGGGCTGGTGATGATGCTGCCGCACGGCTACGAGGGGCAGGGGCCCGAGCACTCTTCCGGCCGCATCGAGCGCTACCTGCAGCTGTGCGCCGACAACAACATCCAAGTGTGCGTGCCGGCGACCCCGGTGCAGATGTTTTTCCTCCTGCGCCGGCAGATGATCCGCCCGTACCGCAAACCGCTCGTCATTTTCAGTCCCAAGAGCCTGCTCCGCCACAAGGAGTCGGTGTCGCCGCTGGAAGAGTTCGCCGAGAGCAAGTTCAAGGCGGTCAATGCCGAGTGGGATGCGGA
>WNFX01016190.1_pt1 | contig 10416 bp, 7 predicted proteins | sample 5400111 | NCBI WGS metagenome assembly WNFX01 (sample SAMN13153363, study PRJNA577476) | soil metagenome | isolation source: 40 cm soil or saprolite under grassland replicate 1 | place: USA:California | collected 2016-06-15 | reverse complement strand
CAAAATCATAGAGTTGGGGCTGACTCTGTGTAAAATGATACTCAGGAAACTGCTCCATCAGGCGCTGCACGGTATGAAAGGTTCGCCCGGCCTTGCGGCGCGTCTGTTCTACCGTCCAGAGCCACGCCACATCAAGGTGCGCGTGGCCGGTCGCGCTCACGCTGACATCCAAAGGCGCGCCTGCTTGCCCGATCATGTCGCGCAAGGCGGCTGTAGCAGCCGGTATGCTGGCATAGAAAGCTTCACCGAATGGTTCGCGCATCTCCAAAATCTTGAAAGCCGTGTTCAGCGCGTACAAGAGCTTGCCACGCGCTGGCACGTTCTCGTCCAGGGCGCGGATTGCGCCCAGTGTGACGCGTGCGCAGGCGATGAAATCGCGTGTGGGCTGATCGATCTGGACAATTTCACCAGGCTGCATCAGCAGGTGATCGCGCGCAAGCGCACCTGTTTGTGCCAGCGTATCGAGGACATTGCTATCACCAAGGCCAGTCCAGAGATGGAGAGCCAGGGTGTGTGATGTGCCATCCTGCCACTCGGCACGCAGGCACACCTCCTGGTGATGACGATCACAGGCGGCATAGGGAATCCCATCAATGTAGATCAGGGATTCCGGGTGACTGAAATCGCCAGCTTCTCCTAGCGATAACAAGAGGGCACAGTCAGCGTCCTGGGGCCAATCAGTGGGGATCGTGAAACTACTCCGCAGGACAAAATCCGTCGACGACCGTCCCCAACGGGCCAGTGGCTTGATTATCTCCCAACTGCTGTCATCGACTTCCTTTCCAATCGGCAGATGCTCCTCTCGATCGGCAAGCATGCGGTAACGAAAAGGCGCGATTAGTGCGCAGTGACGATAGACTAGGTGATCGATTACTTTTACATAGCGTTCAATTTTGGGCAAAGTCCAACGAATGGCATGGATCATAAAGAGACTCCTGATACGAGGAATAGGCACGGCCTGCTCAATAAAGCATGCACATTATCCTTTGAGGCCGCCGCTAATACCCTTTACAAAGAAGCGTGAGACAAGTGTGTACAAGGCAACCGCGGGAAGGGCATAGAGCATTGCAAAGGCAGCGAGCTGTCCGTAGTTCACCTGCCCATATGAGCCAAAGAAAGAATAGATTGTCACCGAGGCAGGTAACAAATTTTGGCTTTGCAAAATAATGAGAGGCACGAAGAAGTTGGTCCACGCTCCCAGGAAACTCCACACCCCCACTACCGCAACACCAGGCGCTGCGAGGGGCAGGAGCACATACCAGAGCGACTTCAACGTCGAAGCCCCATCTATATACGCGGCCTCCTCTATTTCAAACGGCACCGTATCGAGGAAATTTTTCATCAGCCAGATGCAAAAAGGCAACGCGCTGGCCACAAAGAAAAGGATACATCCTAGCAGGGTGTCTTGCAGATTCATGGTGACATACATGGCATAGAGTGGCGTGACCAGAGCCAAAACCGGCAGGGCGCTGGCGAACAGGAGCGAGTACATTAACAACCGCTTAAAGCGAAAGTGGTAGCGCGATAAGGGATAAGCAGCCAGCCCGGCTAAAATAACCACCAGGACCATGGTGGAGAGAGCCAGGATCAGGCTGTTCGTAAATGGTTGTGCCACCGTGCCATTGCTGATAATGGTAATAAAATTCAGCAGGCTAGGACTTCTGGGCAAAGAGAGCGAGAGGGTTGCAGCCGGGTTAAAACTTGCGAGAATCGGCCACAGTAGCGGGATTAAAAAGAACAAGCCCAGGACGATCAGAATGATATAGCTTGGTGTGGCATTAAAAAAGCGGCGTATACTCATCGTTTCCCTCCTCTCAAGAACGCTACACTTCGATGCGGAGAACCCGTATATAGAGCAGGGAGAGAATGGCCCCTACTATGACAATCAAGAGAGCAATAGCGCTGCCATAGCCAAGCTGATAGAACTGAAAAGCCTGGCGGTACTGGTAGATCGTCAACAGTTCTGTCTGGGCAGAGCTGCCGCCGGTCAAAACATAGACCAGGGTGAAGTCGGAAAGCGTTGCGAGCGTGATCAGGAGCAGATCAGTGACAATCGTGCCTTTCAGCAGAGGCAGAATGATCGAGCGCAAACGCGCCCAGGGACCGGCTCCATCGACCGCGGCAGCGTCGAGGAGATCGTCGGGGATGCCCTCCAGGCCAGAGGCATACAGCAACATAGAAAATGCTGTACCGCGCCAGATATTGGCCAGAATGATCATCTGCAAGGGAAACTCTTGTAACCAGGCATGCTCTGGTCTTCCGAGGGACGTCGCCAGAATATTCAGCAGCCCCGGCGCCAGGACGCTCTGTGGGCCTCCCGCAAGAAAGGCGCTCCAGAGGAAACCTGCCACGACGTCAGGAATGACCCAGGCCACGACGATAATCGAGCCGAGGATGGCTTTGAAAATACGGTTGCGTTTGCGCATGAGTAGCGCCAGCAGTAGCCCAAGAACCGCCTGACCGATCAGTGCGGAAAAGACCAGGTAGGTGAGCGAAACCTTGAAGGCATTGAAAAACTCACCATCGCGGAAGATCTGCTGAAAATTCTGCAGGCCAACCCATTCGACGTTCTGCGCTCCTACGCCGGTCAGCGACATATCCGTGAGGGAAATATAGATCGACCACAGAGCCGGGCCGAGCATAAAGATGCCGATGACCACTAGAGCAGGGGCCATAAAGAAGATGCCGGTACGCAGGCGCCTGCGCCTCCGTTTATACGTGCGTGCCGGGACGCTTCTCTCGACAACGCTCGTCTGAGCCTTTGTCTGCATCTCTCTACACTTCTCTTTCTGCTCTCCTAGCTTAGTCCTCCAACAGCCGCAAAAAAGCGGAGGCGGAGGCCACAGCAAAACTTTCGTTCGTGCTTATGGAGCTGGCCTCCGTCTCTGTGCGTGCGCATGAGCGTTCGCAAGGGATAACGTATCCCCAAGAGGCTGCTAGCTAGCCATACTACGTGAAGGTCTCGGTATTGCTTGCCCCGACTATACTAGTGACAGCCTGGGCATAGGCCGCCATGGCCTCAGCAACCGATTTCCCTTGCATCACACTTTGCATAGCCGAGTCGATCTGCACCGAAATCTTGGGGTAGGCGGGGAAAGCCGGGCGGAACTGTGAGAAAGCAACCAGACTGGTAAAGAAGGCGTTGCCTGGCACGTTTGCATATGAGGGCAACGTCACAATATCCTTGCGCGGAGTAATCTGGCCGGCTGCCACATCATAGGCACCTAAAAGACTCTGGCTATTGGTGGGTGCAGCGCCAAGCTCCGTGGGCATTTTCGCCATGCCAAGGGTCTGCTGCCACTGCGGCCACGGCGCCTGTCCACCTGCTGCCCAGTTGCTGGGGAGCCATGAACCATCGATGTCAATGGCGAGCTTGCCATGTGGAAGCAGTTGCTGGGCAACGGTGTTGTTCGCCGAGGTGCTCAGAGCGATATCGCTGCTGGGACCGAGCAAATTGGCAGGGTTATAGACCTGCTTGACGAAATTCAATGCATCCTCAATGCCCGGACTGGAAACAATCCACTTTTTCGTGCTATAGTCGTACAATGGGTTTTTGGTCCCGTAGAGGAGCATCTCAAAACCCTGCATGGTAGAGGCCTCATCCATCGGAATACCTGAATACAGATTTAACGGCACGACACCGGGGACTTTGGCTTTGATCGTCTGCGCCGCCTTGAGAATATCTCCCCAGCTCTGCGGCTGCCAGGTCGTAGGCAGACCGGCCTTCTGGAAGATATCCTTATTGTACCAGACGAGGCGCACGTCGGTGCCGTTCATGATGCCGTAGTTGTGTCCATTAAAAGTCGTAATCGATTGCATACTGGGGAACCATTGCTGCTTGTACTCCGGCCAGGAATTGAGGTAGCTATCCAGGGGAGCGAGGTAGCCTGCTGTTGCATCAGATCCGATCAAGAAGCTGTCCTCGCGCACGAGATCTGGCGCTGTGCTTGCCGAACGGAGCATCAAATCGAGCTTGGTATAGTAGCCGCCCTCGTCGGCAATGATAGGTTCTAACTTCAGCTTGATGTTCGGGTCGGAGACAGCGAGCTGTTTCTGCACGTTCTGCCACCATTGCTGTTCAAAATACGGGGGTGGCCCGAACTGCTGGAAAGCAACAGTAATGGTTTGCTGGCCATTGCTGTTTGCTGTGCTACCACCGCATGCCGCGAGCAGGGGGCAGAGGAGTAGCAGAGCTGCTACGAGTGGGAAAAAAGAGAAGCGACTGACCTGGTTTCGCATATTTTATCTCCTGTGAGCGAAAACCCACCATCTATAGGTAACAACAGTCATCGTGTACTATGAGTTGAAGCCTTCCTGCGGCTTCTATTCTTCCGTATAAATGGAGTTGCAAAATCAGAAAAGCTCCGACACATGGGTTGCTAGCGCCTCTTTGTGGCTGATTCCTCCTTTCCGGACAAGCGTATTCTCTACCAATCATTATGCTGAATAAATCGGCTTTTGTCAATGTTATTATGGCGAATCTTCAAGATCCCTTATCACTCGCCGGGGCGCCTTACCGCAGTGTCCCGTTGACCGCAGGTTGCCAATAACACAGTTAGAAAGCGAAAATAACAAGCTCTACGGCGGATGCTAAGCGGAAGATGTTGGCGGTAAAGCGAAAATCTCTCCTCAACTGGTTGCAGAGTAAGCAGAAGAGTGGTACACTTAGAATCAGTCAACTGCCCGTGTGGCCCTTGTTGAAATAGCTTCGTGGAGGAAAACTTCTTTGGTGCCAAAATCAACGAAAAAAGAGCGGACAAAGCTGCTGCATAAGCAGCTCACAACCGATTTTCGTGAGCGCATTCTAGATGGTCGTTTACCGGTGGGAACGCGCCTTTTGAATGACAATGAGCTCGCTGCACAATACCAGTTGAGCCGTGATACCGTTCGCCAGGCGCTTGCGCATCTCGCGGATGAAGGCCTGATCGAACGAATACAGGGGCGCGGTACGTTTGTGTGCCAGTCACCACCAAAGAGCCAGGACGTATCAGTTGTCCCGGAACAGAAACAGATCGGCCTGCTACTGAGTATTGGCGATCGTTCTGGGAGTTCCTATCCTCAGGATATTCTAGTTGGTGTAGAACATGCGCTAAAATCGCATGGCTATAGCATAAGTCTCAGCTATACTGAAGGAGATCAGGAGCAGCAAGCGCGTGAGATTGCGCGTATGTCTGGCAACCACGTGGCAGGGCTGATTATCTGCCCGGTCGCAAGAACTGTGAATGCTGATGTTATCCGTCAGATTCAAGCGGTTCACGTCCCACTGATTTTTGTTGACCGCTACTTATCTGGATTATCTATAGATTATGTTGGTGCGGATAATAGGGAAGGCGGCTATCGAGCTACTGAACACCTGATCATTTTAGGGCACCGGCGCATTGGCTTCATCTTTTTGGAGGAAGAAACGATGGAAACCACCTCTTCGGTCAGAGAACGCTGGCAAGGATACTTCGATGCCTTGCAGAAATATGGCGTTCCCTACGATCCTTCGCTGATCATGGCCGATGCCAACCTGAAATATGCCAGTGCCTCATCGGGCATTCAAGAATTTTTACAGCGTACCGATCGGCCCAGCGCGGTCTTCGCCGTCAATGATCTCGTGGCCCTGGATGTGATGCAAGCCGCGCATGCATTGCACCTGCGTATTCCTCAAGATCTGGCATTGGTGGGTTTTGATAACGAGCATTTCGCCGCTCGCATCAACCCACCGCTCACGACCGTCAACCAACCGTTCTTCGACATCGGACTGCGTGCCGGAACCTTGTTAGTCAACCGCATCGAAAGCAACATCAGTGCTCCGAGACATATTGAGTTGCCAGTGAATCTGCTTATTCGCGAATCGTGCGGAGCACAGCTGCATGTGCAGCAGAATACAGGGAAATCGGTAGGCCACCTGCGTGGCTAACTTTCGACAACAATTGCGATATCAAAGGAGCCATTCGTCACCGTTACCGGACGTTCTGGATGCTCTGGGGAGCTGGACAATAAGTGTGCACAAGCAAAGGAGCCCTTGAGTCTGTCCAGGCCCACTCTGCTCGTTGGCGTCTCGCTCGCTACAATCAGGCTGCATGAGGCGGTTGGCTGCATGAATAGATCCCAGGAGAACTCATCGTTCTGCAAACCGATGTGGATATCACCGCCATTGACAGCGTTTGAGAGTATATAGTTGGCTGGTCCCTGATAGCCATAAAAAACGATAAAAAGAGAGAAACCTGCATCGATCACATTAATGGTAAATTCTCGATGGCCATGACGGAGTTTCGAGGTTGGAATAGCTGCATTTAGCGTGTAACTCGCATTCTGCCCACCCGTGAGGGTGAATGTGACACGACTATCACTGATGACTGTAGGTGCAGTAGCGGTACTGTCCGCGAGTGGAGCGGCTCTTTTTGAGGGTGCTATTCCTGGGCTGCCGCATCCCGCTATGACCAACAACATGAATAAACTGAGAAAAGTCAGGCGGCGAGCGAGATGTATGGACATCTCCTGTTCCTCCCCATCAAAATTGGTATGGTGGTAACTTAGCCAAACCGCACGCAATGAACTCGCTAGGCTCATATGTAATGATATGATATCTCAAGTGCCGACTATTTGCCCAGCCCAGGCAAGACGCTTGATGAGCCACAACAAACCATAGGAGAACTCCTGCCCGAGTATACCATTACAAGTGCTGGCATCCATTCAGCCGGAGAACGAAAGGTTGAGCGGCACGGCTCCAATGTGACCCGGGCGCGGCACTTTTGCATCGGCTCCATATGGGAAACTATTGGCAGTGATTTTGCAAAAAAGGCATTTGCACAACCGCCTCACAGCTCACCCGGTACTTCTGAACTGTGCGAAACACGCTCAACAGCAATCAACCAGTACATTCAAACTGACAGTAGATTTGACAGGAATACAGTTGGAGTGCCCCAAAAAGTCCAGACCACCAAGACGTTAACACGGCATGTATTTCAATTCAAACTCAAAAGGCGGGCACATAGTCCAACGATGAGTGGAGACGTTTGGCATTAGACACATCCTCTAGAAACGTCTGCAAGCGAGGCGAAAAGCCGATGTATAGGTTCTGCAAGTCAATGGAGGAGCAGGAGTCCTCCCTTCGGCGCCCTGGGCGATCGCTTTGATTTTTGGTAGTTTTTGCTCTTCCAGGATCCTTCTTTGGCGTGACACTCTGTGGGATGTGTGGTAGCATAGAGAGCATCCTATGCTACCAAAAAGATTTTGCCGACAGTAGACCAGGACATCTTTGTGACTGGGCAAGCCTTTCAAGTCGGTGCGTAAAGGGCAAAGCATGCGCAGGTCCGATGACAAAACTGACGGCAATCCTGCACAACAAACCGCCCTACAAAACGATCAAGAACGACAAGGAAAGAGTCGAAAACGAGGCGGCGTGGGTCAGAACAGCTTCAGGGGAAGAGGCGAGGGAGCCTGAGTAAAGGCTAGAAAGAGCAACTATGTTTTACGATCATACTAAAATCTATGTAAAGGCTGGGGATGGTGGGGATGGCTCTATTCACTTTCGGCGTGAAAAGTTCGTACCGTATGGAGGCCCCGATGGGGGGGATGGTGGCAGAGGAGGCAGCATCTATATAGAAGCAGACGCGAGATTGAATACGCTGATTGATTTTCGTTATCGCCAACATTTCAAGGCCACTTCTGGTGCCGCTGGAGCGCGCCAGAAAAAACACGGAGCGAGTGGAGAAGACCTTCTCCTGCGCGTTCCATGCGGTACTGTTATCCGAAATGCTGAGACAAAAGAGTTGGTTGCGGATCTTGTGGAGGATGGTCAGCGGGCCATGATAGCCCGTGGAGGCCGCGGCGGTCTGGGGAATGTACATTTTGCTACTTCTACACGCCAGGCCCCGCGAGAGGCACAAAAAGGCGAACCCGGCGAAGAGCGCTGGCTTTTACTTGAGTTGCAATTAATAGCGGATGTTGGGCTTGTGGGTTACCCTAATGCAGGTAAATCGACCCTACTATCTGTCGTGACTGCCGCTCAGCCAAAGATCGCCGACTATCCTTTCACCACTCTTTCGCCCAATCTTGGAGTGGTAAGTGTTGGGCAACCAGGAAGTGGCGATGAATTTGGCTTTGTGCTGGCAGATATACCTGGACTAATCGAGGGTGCAGCACGGGGTGTTGGTTTAGGATACGAATTTTTGCGACATGTACAACGTACGCGTTTACTTTTACACATTCTCGATGGGGCATCTATAGAGCGCGACCCCTGGCAAGATTTTATAACCATCAACCAGGAGTTGCGAGAATACGATGAACACCTGGCGGCTCGCCCGCAGATCGTCGTAATGAACAAAATGGACTTATCGGAAGCCCAAGAACGTTGGCCTGCACTCAAAGCAAAGGCCGAAGCTGCTGGATATCCCGTTTTTGCGATTTCTGCTGTTGCGCATCAAGGTACTGACGAACTTATGCAGTTTACTGTCAAACAACTAGAGGAGATTCAGCAGGAAGAGATACTACGCAAAGCAACCCAGGAAATCGTCAATGCAGAGGGTCCTGTTCTTCGACCGCAACCGGAGGACGCTTTTTCAATAACCAGGGAGAAAGGCGTCTATATAGTGAAAGGGAAACGAGTCGAGCGAGCAGTGAATATGACCAAATTGGAGAGCGAAGAGGGTATGGATCGATTGCAAGTTACACTTTCCAAGATGGGAGTTACAAAAGCTCTTGAGGCAGCAGGGGTTAAGGTTGGTGATAAAGTACGGTTTGGGAAAGTCGAATTGTATTGGGGTGAGTAACATGGGAGAGACACTGAACCTGCTGTTTCGTAGAAGTGAGGATGGCACCTTTGAGTTACAAGCAACTGAGAGCCGGTCAGGGCGGGTCGTTAGTGGGAGCTTTGTTCCTCCATATCAAACCAGACAATTAAATACTCTCCTGAAAAAACTGAACACCTTCGAGAGCGATGATCGTGAATTACGCGAAATAGGACAGCACCTTTATCAATCACTCATTGGAGCTGCAACTCACGTAACGGATCGGCGTGAATCCTCGGAACAAACGATCAAGGCTGTATTTCGTAGTATAATTCAAGGAGCTTTGGGGCGGCGTGGATCTGTCGCGCTTACGCTCAGTTTTATGCCGGAATGTCATGAGTTTGTGCGCTATCCCTGGGAACTCCTGCATAATGGTGAACATTTTCTACTTGCTTCAGGTGTCTTCACGCTAACTCGTGCTCTCGTGCGTCCTGAAATACCATCAGGCAGTGAATTGCCAGTTCATCCACCCCTGCGGATACTGTATATTGGCGCATCGCCGATTGATTGTCCCCCATTAGAAATTGAAAATAGCTTTGAAGCGTTGGAGCGAGGTCTCTCAAGTTTGATTGAAGATAATCGATTGATATTGGATCGATTAGAACCACCGACTTTTGATGAGCTTGTACGCTACCTGAATTCACTTGGAGGCGCAGGGGCCTTTGACGATAAAGATATTGCTTATCCCTGTTATGCCATCCATTTCGACGGGCATGGAGCGTTTAGGAGACAATGCCCTGCTGATATTTGTGCGCTACGTGGTGTGGATCCCCAAACATATCTGTGTTTCTGTGATAATGAAGGGCGTAACAGATTAATCGATACGGAAACCTTACGAGAATTATTAGTTAGTAGCGATGTGCGATTGGCGGTATTTGCTGCCTGTGAAACAGCCACGCTTACAAACGAGAGGAGGAGTCACCGGCAAAGGCAGGCAGCAATTGATGCAACACTAGCGACAGCATTAGTCGTATCACAAGTGCCTGCGGTCATTGCTATGCCTTTCTCAATAGAAGATGAGCTCAGTCCCACGTTTATGTTTCACTTCTATGAGGCATTGGCTAATGGTCGAACCTTAGAGGAGGCTTTGTCTCGCGCCAGGCAAGCTATGCTGCCCATGTTCAAGCATCATAGCTGGTTTATACCGGTTCTCTACCGCCATGTGATCCAGGGGCAGGAAGGTCCTGTTGCCTTTTTATCAGTTCTCGATCAGCTTGAAGAACAGGAAAATTCCTTAGCGCATCTTGGTGCTTCCCAAACCTTTGTAGGACGGGAGCGAGAATTGCAAGAATTGAGTGATCTCCTCACGCAAACTGCAGGTAATGAAGAACAACGACGGGCAATGAAGAGTCAACATACATTGCGGCCTGGTGTGCACCACATTGCTTTGATCGGCTCAGCGGGAATTGGGAAGAGCGCACTGGCATTCGAAGCAGTGAGAAGTAATCGGGAGAAGTTCTACGGCGGGACTATTGGTATTTCATTGCAGGGGGGAAAATCATTTGCTGAGGCGCTGATCGAAATAGCTCACCACTTGCATATCCCTACGCAGGCTATGCATACAGCTAACATACGTCATTGCGAACAGGTTGTGCTTGACTCCTATCGCAATCTGGCAAATCGAGGGTTACCATGTTTG
>WNFX01011958.1_pt1 | contig 10417 bp, 9 predicted proteins | sample 5400111 | NCBI WGS metagenome assembly WNFX01 (sample SAMN13153363, study PRJNA577476) | soil metagenome | isolation source: 40 cm soil or saprolite under grassland replicate 1 | place: USA:California | collected 2016-06-15 | reverse complement strand
CATCAGTATCCCCGCCAAACTCGGTGATGACGGCATCGATCTCGGCCTGGCGATCTTGCTCCCTCCGCTCGCACCCCTCGCGCGCCACTCGCGCGTGTCTTACTGCGGCTTTCTCATAAGCCATCGACAGCCTCGACGCTTTGCTTTGCGAGAATAACACGTTGTTCGCCACCGAGTAGGCGCAACAACACCTCGACCCGCTCGCGCGGTTTCATGCCGACAAAGAGTCCCAGCTGCCCCTGCAGCGGTCCTTGCAAAACCCGGACGCGGGCGCCTGGCTTGAGCCCTGGCTTCGGCAGTTCAACTAAGCCCTCTACCTCGCGCGACTTGATTTCAAGGATGACGTGGATAGGCAAAATAGCCGGCGCATCACCACTCATAAGCAGGGCGGCAATTCCGGGCGACCACCGCGCTTCCCACCAGCCATTCGTGATCTCCAAAAAAAGATAGCCAGCAAACAATGGCGGGCGGACCTCAATCTTGCGGCCATGCGAGATGCGTCGCTCGCACAGCCGCGGAAGGTAGGTCGTGTAGCCGGCGAGCCCCAGGCAATGTAGCGCCAGCCGTTCGCGTTGCGGCACGAGCCGAGCGCAGGCCCAGTACGACACCGGTCAATCCACCGCCTTGAGTTGCCGACGATAGCGCACCCGGCGCTGGTCACCTCCATACGCGATCGGCGGCGCAGCACGGAGCTTACTCGCCCGCGATTCTTGGGTGATATCCCAGCCCGCGCGGTGGTCGTTCGGCGGGCTGAAAAAACTTCGCTGCAGCAAAACGAGAGCACGATAGAAGGCGCCTTCGCCCGGGCAAGAAATCTGGGCCAAGGCGTCCTCCGCCGCACGACGGAAAGCTGGGCGCACGTCGGGCGCCAGCGGACCGGCCAGACGCGCGATCAGCCGATCAGGATCGACATCATCGAGGATGGACAAGAGCGAGCTCCTGGACAAGAATGAGCGCGCGTTGTCCTTTCCAGAAGCGAGACGGAAAGCCTCGCGGCCCAGTCCAGAGCCGCGAGGCTTTTCATCGCGTAGCAGACCCCGCAGCCTGACTACATGGCGTTTCTAACCCCGAATCTCGAATCCGTGCAATCGGTAGCCAAGCTCACACCGCCGATCTGCGCTTGCGCTTAAGCACGAGCACGCCCACAGGGCGCCCGTTCTCCCATTTCACGATGCGATTGCTGCTAGGAATCGTCGCCGGACCCGCAGGGAAGCCATGCGCCTGCGCCCAGGAACGGACCTCAATGACCGTGCCGGCCTCGTCCACGCCGCGCCAGCCGAATTCGGTATGCCGGACCGCCAATTGACCAAAGCCCTGCGCGCACTTAACTATCGCTCAAGCCCGCTGGCAATCATTGGGACGCGGATGGACAATATTACGCTTACCGAACGGGCGGCGCGCCGGATCGGGGAGATTTTGCGCCGCGAACCCCCAGGCAGCATGCTGCGCGTCAGCGTGGAGGGCGGCGGCTGCTCCGGTTTCCAATACAAGTTCGACATCGACCGCGCCCAGGGGGCCGACGATGTGGTGATTCGGCGCGACGGCGCGACCATGCTGGTCGATCAAATTTCAGTGGGCTATCTGGCCGGCTCCGAGATCGATTTCGTCGATGACTTGATTGGAGCCTCGTTCCGCATCAACAATCCGAAGGCCACAGCATCCTGTGGGTGCGGAACGAGCTTCTCGCTCTGATTATTGGTTCGGCTTGAGTCCCGCCGCCTTGGCAAGCGCGCCGGTGGTGCCGATTTCCGCCCGCACATGCGCATCGAACTCGGCCGGCGTCAGCGGCATCGGCTCCATGCCCAGCGTTTCCAACCGCTCCTTGACGTTCGGGACCTGCATCGTCTTCATCGCTTCGCGATGGAATTTCTCGATGATGTCTCGCGGCGGTTTCGCCGGCATGAAGACGCCGATCCAGAACGGATAGTCGGAATTGGGAAATAGCTCGAGTACGCTCGGCACATCGGGCAGCAGCGCAGCTCGCTTCGGGCTGCTCACCGCGAGGGCTAGCAGCTTGCCGTCGCTGACCTGCGGGAGCGCAGTGCCAAGCGGACAGAAATAGAACTCGGCCCGTCCCGACAGGACCTCGGTCAACGCTTCAGCACCGCCCCGAAAGGGAATATGCACGGCGTCAAAACCAGCGGCCATGCGAAAGCGCTCCGCGCTCAAATGGGTGGCGGTCCCCACGCCTGCCGAGGCGAAATTGAAGGAGCCGGGCCTCGCCCTGGCTGCAACGACGAGATCGCGCGCCGTCTTGAAGTCCTTCGATGGCGAGACCACCAGCACGTTCGGGCCGCTTCCCAGCGAGACCACGGCGGCGAAGTCGGCAGCGGTGTCATAGGGCGCGTTCGGATAGACCGTGGGCACCAAAGTATGTGCCGAAGAGGTGGCCAACAGCGTGTAGCCGTCGAGGTCCGCCTTGGCGACCATGGCGCCGGCGATCGTCGTTCCGGCGCCACCGCGGTTCTCGACCACAATCGGTTGTCCGAGCTGCGCCGACAACGGCTCGAAGACGACGCGTGGGATGATGTCGGTCGCGCTTCCGGCGGCAAAGGCGACGATCGCGCGGATCGGCTTGCTCGGCCAAATCTGGGCGACCGCATCGCCGCACCAACCCACCAGGAAGACCAAGGTCACAAGCAACCAGCGCGACATCCGTCGACGCGGTCGAGATAGATGTAGATGACCGGCGTGATATAGAGCGTCAAAAGCTGCGACAGCAGGAGGCCGCCGACCACGGCGACGCCGAGCGGCTGACGCAGCTCGGCGCCGGCGCCGGTGCCGAGCGCGATCGGCAAGGTGCCGAAGATCGCGGCGAACGTCGTCATCATGATCGGCCGGAAGCGCAGCAGCGCCGCCTCGCGGATCGCGGCCTGCGCGCCCATGCCCACGCGCCGGCGGTCGATCGCAAAGTCGATCATCATGATTGCATTCTTCTTCACGATGCCGACCAGCATGACGATGCCGATCATGGCGATGACCGACAGATCCATGTTGAACATCATGAGCACCAGCAGCGCGCCGACGCCGGCGGAGGGCAGGCCGGAAATGATGGTGATCGGATGAATGAAGCTCTCGTAGAGAACGCCCAGCACCACGTAGGCGGCGAAGATCGCGGCCAAGATCAGGACGCCCTGACCTTTGAGGGAGTCCTGGAACACCTGAGCCGAGCCTTGGAACCCGGTGCTGACCGTGATCGGCAGACGGAATTCGCGCTCGATGCCCTTGATGGCGTCGACCGCCTGCCCGAGCGAATAGCCGGGCGCGAGGTTGAACGAGATGGTCACCGCGGGCTGGTTGCCCTGGTGATTGACCTGCAAGGGGCCGACCGCGGGCACGATGCGGGTGACGGCCGAGAGCGGGATTGCCGTCCCGGACGGGATGCCGCTGCCGTGTATGCCGGCTCCCGGCCCTATCCCGGTTCCGGCAGCACCGGCCACGTTGGTCTTCACGAAGATGTTCTGCAACTGCGAGGGGTCGGCCTGAAACCGCGGCTGGCTCTCAAGAATGACCTGATAATCGTTGGTCGGCGTGTAGATCGTCGCCACTTGGCGGGCACCGAAGGCGTTGAACAGTTCCTGGCGGACCTGGTCGATGCTGATGCCGTAGACGGCCGCCTTCTCGCGGTCCACTTCGACGGTCATCTGCGGGGTCTTGATATAGAGATCGGTGGTGACGTCGCGCAGACCCTCGATCTCGGCGATCTTGTCGCGCAATTTCGGCGTGATGTCGTACAGGAGTTGCGTGTCGCTGGACTGCAGCGTGTACTGGTACTCGCTCTTGGAAAGACGGCCCGTGATGTTGACGTTCTGAATGTTCTGGAAATACACCGCCATCCCCGGAACGGTGTTGGCTGTGTTGCGCAGGCGCTGGATCACCGCCGTCGAATTTTCCTTGCGCTCGCTCCTCGGCTTGAGCGCAATGAACATGCGCCCGATATTGGCCGTGGGGTTCGGCCCGCCGGCTCCCACCGTGGAATTGACGTAGTCGACCGCCGGATCGGAGCGGATGATTTCCGCGACATGCCGCTGCAGCTCGACCATGCCCTGGAACGAAATATCCGAGCCCCCCTCGGTCGAGGCGGAAATGAAGCCGGTGTCCTCGGTGGGGAAGAAGCCCTTCGGGATGACGATGTAGAGCCAAACCGACAGGACAAGCGTCACTAACGTCACCACAAGCGTCACGGCTTTAAATCGCAACACCCGATCGAGCGACCATTCGTAAGCGCGCAGGCCTGCCCTGAAGATCGCCTCGAAGGCGCGCAATACGATGTTCTCCTTCTCGCCCTCGCGGTGAGTGTGCAACACGCGCGCGCACAGCATCGGCGTGAGCGTCAGCGAAACAAAACCCGATATCACGATGGCAACCGCAACGGTCACCGCGAATTCGCGGAACACCCGGCCGACCATGCCGCCCATCAGCAACACCGGAATGAACACGGCGATGAGCGAGAACGTGATCGAGATGATGGTGAAGCCGATCTCGCGGGCACCCTTGAGCGCCGCCTCGAACGGCCGCATCCCGCCTTCCACATGTCGCACGATGTTTTCCAGCATGACGATCGCGTCGTCGACCACGAAGCCGACCGACAGCGTCAGCGCCAGTAGCGTCATGTTGTTGATGGAGAAGCCGAACACGTACATCGCCGCGCAGGTGCCGATCAACGACACGGGAACCGCGAGCGCGGGGATGATCGTGGCCGAGAGCGAGCGCAGGAACAGGAAGATCACCATGATGACCAGGCAGATCGCGATGAGAAGCGTCTCCTGCACATTCATCACCGAGGCGCGGATGGACACCGAGCGGTCCATGAGCACTTCCATGCGAATCGACGGCGGTATGGACGCACGGTACTGCGGCAAATGCTCACGCACCGAATCCACCACCGCCACCGTATTGGCGTCCGGCTGGCGCTGGATTGCCAGCACGATGGCGCGCTCGTTGTTGAACCAGCTCGCGATCTTGTCGTTCTCGACGCTGTCGATGACACGCGCAATCTGATCGAGGTAGACCGGTGCCCCATTGCGATAGGCAACGATGACCTTGCGGTACTCCTCCGCCTTGGTCATCGCGCTCGAAGCCGTCAGCGTCACGCTCTGCTTGGGGCCGTTGAGCGTGCCTACCGGCGTGTTGGAGTTGGTCTTGGCGACGACGTTGCGGATATCGTCGAGGGAAATGTTGCGCGCCGCGGCGGCCACGGGATCGACCTGCACCCGCACGGCGAACTTCTGCGCGCCGAACACCAACACCTGGGCGACGCCGGCCAGTTGCGAAATCTGTTGCGCCAGCGTGATCTCGCCGAATTCGTTGACCGCCGATAGCGGCAGGGTTGGCGAGACCAAACTGATATACATGATCGGGAAGTCGCCCGGATTCACCTTGCGAAAGCTCGGCGGGGTCGTCATTTCCACCGGCAGCTTGCGAGCCGCAACGGTCAACGCCGTCTGCACGTCGAGCGCGGCGCCGTCGATATTGCGATTGAGATCGAACTGGATCGTAATCGAGGTGATGCCGAGCGAGGAGGAGGAGGTAAGCGAGCTGATGCCGGCGATGGTGGAAAGCTGGCGCTCGATCGGCGCCGCTACCGATGCCGCCATCGTTTCCGCGCTCGCGCCAGGCAGTTGTCCCTGGATGCTGATGGTCGGAAAGTCGACGGCCGGAAGCGCTGCGACCGCAAGCAGCCGGTAGGCGAAGATGCCGAGCACGATGATGGAGGCGGTGACCAGGGTGGTCAGCACCGGCCGGCGAATGCAGGTCTCCGAGAGCTTCATGGATTACGACCCGATCTTGGGAGCGCGGACGGCGACCTTGGTCCCGTTGGAGAGCAAGAGTTGCCCGTTGGTGACGACCGTTTCTCCGCCCTCGAGCCCGCTGGCGAGCACCGATTCGCTATCGAGCACGCGCGCGACCTGGACCGGCCACACCGTCGCCACGTCGTCGTTGACGACGAAGACGTAGGGCCCGGTCTGGCTCACCTGGATAGCAGTCGACGGCACCGTGACCGCCTCCTCCTGGCGGAACGTCAATCGCACCTGCACCAGCGTGCCCGGCCACAGCAACTCGTCGGTGTTCGGCATGGTGGCGCGAACAGGCACCGTGCCGGTTGGCGCGTCCACGCTGTTCTCGATCATCGTGACCTGGCCGCTCGCTCGCCGCGGGTCGCCCGGGATGATCGCCTCGATCGAGGCGCTCTCGTTGGCGAGCGCCTGGCGCAGATCCGGCAAGTAGCTCTGGGAAAGAGCAAACGTCACGTAAACCGGGGCGGTCTGGATGAGGGTCGCCAGCGTGGAGTCCCCTGCACGCACAAAGTTGCCGACCTTGACCGCCGCCATGCTGGCGCGTCCGGTAATCGGCGCCCGGATCTTACAGTAGCCGAGCTGGACGTTGAGATTCTCGAGTTGCGCGGTATTCGAATCGACGGAAGCCCGAAAGATATTCGTTTGCGTCCGCGCGTTCTGCAGCGTGACCAGAGTGGTCGCGTTCTTGGCGAGTAGCTCGGTATAGCGCGCGACATCGCGTTCGGCCTGCTCGAGATTGGCCTTGGCGCCGGCGAGCAAGCCTTCCACCTGCCTGACCTGGGCTTCGATCGTGCGGCCGTCGAGCGTGAACAGGGGGTCGCCTTCGCGCACCAGCGCACCGTCGGCGAAGTGCACGCCGGTAATCTCGCTGTCCACCCGCGACTTGACCGCAACGCTGGCAATGGGCGTGACGGTTCCGAGCACCTCGACGCGAACCGGAACGACTTTCCGCGTCGCGGTCACGACCTCCACCGGCACCGCGCGCGAGGCGTTCTGCCGCGGGGCCTGTGCGATCGCGCCCCCCGACCATAAGCCGCTGCGCGTCGCGGCGATGGCACAGCCGGCTGCGACGAGCACCACCACCGCCCCCGCGACTACCATCCGCTTCTTCATTACAGCGCCGTGCAGGGCCTCAACCGGCCTGCCGGACTCCCTCTCTTTCTCGGTGACCCGCCGTACCGAGTCTTTTTATTATGCGAGAACAATCTTCTAACATATCCCTATGAGCGGCCGTCGTAAAAACCGTGTAACCTTGGGTTAAAAGCCGTTCATTCTGCCGGCGATATCGCTGGGTGAACTCGCAGCATCTTACACTCATTCTTGCCCGCCATGCGCGTCGCCACCTGGAACATCAATTCGATCAAGCAAAGAGTGGACAATTTGACCGCTTGGCTGGGGGAGCGGCAGCCGGACATCGTCTGCCTGCAGGAAACCAAGTGCGTGGACGAGGCTTTTCCGCGCGAGCCCTTCGAAGCGCTCGGCTACAATGTTGCGGTGCACGGGCAAAAGACCTTCAACGGCGTCGCGCTGCTGTCGAAATTTCCCCTCGAGGAGGTGACCCCGCGCTTACCCGGCGATGAGGCCGATAGCCACGCCCGGTTTTTGGAAGCGGTGGTATCGACCGCGCAAGGGGTGCTGCGCCTCGCATCGGTTTACCTCCCCAACGGCAATCCGCCGGACACCGAGAAATATGCATACAAAATCAGCTGGATGGACCGACTCATTCACTACGCGCGTGAACGCCTGCAATTGGAAGAACCGCTGGTTCTCGGTGGGGATTTCAATGTCATCCCAACCGAGCTCGATGCGCGCTTCCCCGAGCGCTGGGTGAATGACGCGCTGTTCCTGCCGCGCACACGCCAGAAATTCCGCACCCTCTACCATCTCGGGCTGCTCGACGCAGTCCGGGCGGGAAACGATGGGCGCGGTCCTTACACGTTTTGGGACTACCAGGCCGGTGCCTGGCAGAAGAACGACGGCATCCGCATCGATCATCTCCTGCTGTCACCGCAAGCGGCCGATCGACTGACCGCGGCCGGCGTCGACAAGCATGTGCGCGGCTGGGAAAAGCCGTCAGACCACGTTCCGGTGTGGGCGGATCTCGAGCTCAGCGCTTGAAGAAGCTGTCGAGCACGTTCCACGGCAGCTTGTAGTTCACTCCGACGCGGACGATGTGGTCGTCGAGGCGCAGGCGCTGATTGCCCGGAAAAACCGGACTGGGTACCGGATTGAAATAGGACTTGTCCTGCAATCCGACGTAGAGATACTCAATCTTCGCCGACCAATCCTGATTGAGCTTCACCTCGAGACCGCCGCCCGCGGTCCAGCCCCAATGCCATTGCTGATCTGAAATGGTCCCGGCGGGAGCGACGATGCTGTTCGCCACGTTGGCGAGCGCGCCGCCTGCCGTGGCGTAGAGGAGCCAGTTGTCTCGCGCGTAGCCGACACGGCCCCGGAAAGTCGAGAGCCACCGCTCCCTCACCTCATTGCTGAACGTGGCATTGGGCGCAAACTCGATCGCACTGCCCTTCTTGTTCGCAGCCGAGATGTCGCCCTCCAAGCCAAGCACCGCATTCCCGCCCTGGACGTTGAAGCCTGACGTTATTCCGATGATGCCGCCGCTAAGATCGAAGCGCGGCGTCTGCTCGGCCCCGGTCGCGTTGTTGCGCAGCGCCCCGCCGCCCCATGCGCCGCCGCCGGCGATCCCGACGTAAGAGCCGGCCCACCTCGCGATCGCAGGGGTCTTGTAGATCGGTGCAATGCTCAGATCAGCGGCAACCGCCGGCGCCAGCCTCGCCGACGCCGAAACCAATGCCAATGCCGCCGTGCTTGCGCACAGCGTTCTCTTCATTCCGAACCTCGACGCGACGCATCCCGCATTGGAGAACAGACATAGGCGCGCCCCGGCTCGGGGTCTATCAACTGGCGGGGCTGCGCGGCAGATTTCCGGGAACTGTGGCGCGAACGCCACAGGTGCTCACTCCCGGCGGTTTTTCAGCCAGTCTTCCAAGTACTTGCGGGCCGTGGCGCGCTCGCCGTCGCTGGCCTGGGCAAGCGCGCTGGTATACATCTCAGTAATCCACGTCTCGTCCGGGCCGGCGGCGTCCTTCGCTACGATGAGCCAAAACAGCCCGAGCGCAGCTTGGCGGGAAACCTCTTCGCCCTTGAACAGCATGCCGCCGAGCAGCGCCTGCGCCCGGTGATCGCCTTTATTGGCGGACAGGCGCAACCAGCGCGCCGCCTGGATCGCGTCCTTGGGTGCGCCTTTGCCGAGCAGGTAGAGCCGTCCGAGCTGGTATTGGGCCTCGGGGTCCGCGTAATACGCGGCGGCGTAGCGGAACATCTCGCGCGCGACGTTGGGATCGGCCTTCAACGTTCCGGAGATGCCGTCGAGATGATAGAGCCCCAGAGTCACGAAGGCGTTGGCCAAGTAGCGCACATTGGGCGTGCCGGCGCTATCGTCCCCATGCATCGTGGTGAGGCGGCGGAAATAGTCATAGGCGCGCGCCTTGTTCATGTTTACGCCGTCGCCATCGGCATACATCCGGCCAAGCTTCCAGATGGCGCCCGGCACGCCCTGCTCGGCGGCGTATTCGAGCTCCGTCAGCGCCTGCTCGGTCTTGCCGAGGCGCAGCGCCTGGGTGCCAGAGCGGAACGCCTCGAGCGGCGTCGGCGGCACGGCCGAGCGGGGCGGGAGCGCAAGCGGCGCGCCCGGTGCAGCCGGGGGCACAGCCACAAGCGGAGTTGCGGCGCCCAGCGATGTGTTGCCAGCCGCGGGGCTGGGAATGCTGTCGGGCAGCGGCACGCCCGTGCCTTCGGGGGCGCGGGGGCCATCGAAGCTGATGGCCGGCGACAGACCGACGGCGAGCCCAAGCAGCGCGATGCTTGCGACGAGGTTAGATATCCGCATAGCACGCCCTCTCGGCCGCCGCGCCGGGATGGGTGACCGCGCCGTCGCGCGCCGCTCCCACCTGCTGGGCGTACTTCCACAGATACCCTGAAGTGAATTCAGGCTGCCGGGGCTTCCACGCCTTGCCCCGCGCCTCGAGCTCAGCCTTGCTGAGCTTGACCTCGAGCGTGCCCTTCACTGCATCGATTGCGATGATATCGCCGTCGCGGAGAAGCGCGATCGGGCCGCCGACGGCGGCCTCGGGGCCCACATGGCCGATGCAGAAACCGCGAGTGGCTCCGGAGAAGCGCCCGTCGGTGATCAACGCAACCTTCCCGCCCATGCCCTGTCCATAGAGGACGGCGGTGGTTGCCAGCATTTCTCGCATCCCAGGCCCGCCTTTGGGCCCTTCGTAGCGGATTACGAGCACGTCGCCTTCCTTGTACTTTTTCTTCTTGACGGCCTCGAAGCACGCTTCCTCCCCGTCAAAGCAGCGCGCCGGGCCGGTAAACTTCAAGTCCGCCATCCCAGCAACCTTCACGATGGCGCCGTCCGGCGCGAGGTTGCCCTTGAGCCCGACGACGCCACCGGTGGCGGAGAGCGGCTTGTCGGCGGGGCGGACCACGTCCTGGTCCTTGTTCCACTTCACTCGCTTGAGGTTCTCGGCGACCGTGCGCCCAGTCACGGTCAGGCATTCCCCATGAAGATACCCGTGATCGAGCAACGTCCT
>WNFX01007258.1_pt1 | contig 10418 bp, 9 predicted proteins | sample 5400111 | NCBI WGS metagenome assembly WNFX01 (sample SAMN13153363, study PRJNA577476) | soil metagenome | isolation source: 40 cm soil or saprolite under grassland replicate 1 | place: USA:California | collected 2016-06-15 | reverse complement strand
TTGAGACAAGGCAAGTGAGAAGAGGAAGTGGCGTCTCCACGACTCCTTGTTCCGTCATGGGTTGTTCCACTGATCCAGCCCGTACCATCTCGACCACGAACAATGGATTACCTTCTGTCTCGGAATACAGGTCGCTTGCTCTGGCTGGATCAAGCTGCCTTCCCGCGACGTGTTCTGCCAGGCGCATTGCGTCATGAGAAATCTTACCCACGGGTGAGATTCTCGCGCCCTTTCCCTCCACACATTTTTGCGTCTGCCGCGAGGCCTCCGTGCGCTTCGAGTCGATTCTAGAAACCACCTGTCGGCACGCACCTCTTGCACTCTCGGGTAAGATTCTTGCGCCCTTTCCCCTCCTCCATTTTGGGATCTACAGCGAGACCTCCATTTGCTTCGAGCCGATTCTGAGCACGACCCATTGGCGCGCTCCTGTTGCACGCTGGGGTAAGATATCTCATGGGGCAAGTGGGAGTGTCCGTCATGGCGGATTCCTCAGAACGATCTCTCACGCATCATCACATTCCGCTCGCGATGAGGCGTGGTCGATGAGGAGGGACTCTGCGAAGTGCCCTGGCATCTCTCATGCGCGAGAAAGTATGTTCTTATTGAAGAACTGGAAAAGCAGAAAACGCCGCCGCCAGCATTCGTCAAAGCGAACCAGAAAAAGTCGCAAGAGCAGGAGAAGAAAGCGCGTAAGAAGCGTGAGGCCAGGCACAATCGGGCTCGGCCCAGATCAGCACCAACCCAGATCATCGAACACCGGGTGGTGAATTGTCCAGAATGTGACCTGCGTTTGGGAGGCATCAGCCTTGCCCGTGTGCGAGAAGTCATCGATCTTCTCCCTTGCCCACCGGTTTTTGTGAGGCACCATCATCTCTACAAAGCCTGGTGTGCCAACTGCCAGAAATGGTATGAAGCCCCGGTGGATTTGCAAGAACAGGTCATGGGTCAAGGGCGCATCGGAGTCCGACTGACCAGCGTGATGGCGACCTTGCGCCTGCTCCTACGTCTGCCCATTCGCCAGATCCAAATGTACCTGCATACGCTGCATGGAGTCACGATCAGCATTGGAGAGCTGATAGAACTGCAGCATCGGCTCAAAGAACAGATGCAACCGCACCTGGATGCACTCAAAGCGCAGGTACGAGCGAGTCCGGCTCTTCAAATGGATGAAACGGGATGGCGAGAAGATGGAGAGAATGGTTACATCTGGGCGGCTTGTATCCCAACCGTGCGCTATTACGAGTACCACCACAGCCGCAGCGGGACGGTGGTCAAAACCATGATTGGCGAGGACTTCGGTGGCGTGCTCGGCAGTGACTTCTACGCAGGCTACAATACCCATCAAGGCTTGCACCAACGGTGCTGGGTGCATTTCTTACGCGATGTGCATGATCTCAAGGAGAAGTTTCCGCAGGATGAGCAACTCTTGGCCTGGGCCAGGGGAGTCAAAGCCATTTACCAAGAAGCGGTGGCTTGGGCAGAGCATGGTCCTGATACGCATCTGACTCCACGCGAGCAGAAACTGGCCCGCGCGGCGCAACAACATGCCTTCGAAGAGCAACTCTGGCAGCTCTGCCAACCTTTTGTGCGAACGCTGGCTCCCCAGCAGACCTTATGTGAGCGGGTCGAACGCTTTTTACCCGAGCTGTTTGTCTTTGTGGCGGTTCCAGGGGTTCCTACCCACAACAATCTGGCCGAGCGCAGCGTTCGTCCACTGGTGGTTGCCCGCAAAATTAGTGGTGGCTCTCGTAGCCCCAAGGGCTCCCAGACCCGCATGGGACTTGCCTCCCTCTTTGGCACCTGGATGGCCCAGAACCTCAATCCCTTCCATCAATGTCTGGCAGCCCTCACGACGAAATCTTCTTTGGGTCAAGTCTGAACAGTTTCCCATTCTTGTTGCTATTGCCAATTTAAAATCGGCAAACTATAATATGCACGATAAAAGGCATGGCTAGGAAGCCTGTAAAAATCTATCACTAGCCACTCTGTACATAGCGCTATCCCGCATTGGGATGACTCATGGCGTTCCTTCTGGTGATTCGTATCCGTCGCGGCTACGCGAGCAATTTCCAGGCGCTCTGGAATTGCGTGCCGAGCGTGAACTGAAGCTTCATGCCCAGGAAGGCCAGCCCCTCCAGGTAGTGGGCGTGGGCAAGCGGTCCGGCATCAATCGCGCGCAAGCCACCCGCCTCGACCAACTGGGAGACCGTCGCCTTCGCTGCGGCGTCGTCCCCAGTGATGAAGACATCGAGGGGCTGGCCGGCCACCTGGCCCTTGACCAGCGGCCCGGCAAAGGTGGTATTGAACGCCTTGACCACGCGGGTCTCTGCCGGGACAAGGCTGGCAATCTCCTGCGCGGCTGAACTGTCCGGCGGAGTCGCCAGCCCATCAAAGGTGGCTTTCACCGGGTTGGTGATGTCCACCAGAATTTTCCCCGTCAACTGCGCTCTATACGGTTGAATCGTCTCAGCAACCGCATGGTAAGGAACCGCCAGGATAACCACCTCATCCTGGATGGGGCTGCCAAAGAGAACGGCCTGAGCGCTTGCTCCCTGGCGCGCTGCAGCTTGCAGATTTGCCGCCAGTTCCGCTCCTTTTTCTGGATTGCGGGAGAGCAGGGTGACCGAGTTTCCGCCCGCGACCAGCCGAGTGCCGATACCGCGAGCCATGTTGCCTGTACCAATGATAGTAATGTTCATCGTCTTCCTTTTCCTTTCTCATCTGGAATGCGCGCTTCTTCTCCATGAACATGTCGCTGATGTCTTTCTCGCGTGACAGACCCTCTTCTTACGGGTCAAGGGTACACATTTTACTCCTGTCCTATTGTATAACATGGAGAAATGCTCGAATCGTATCGGATTCGTCCGCTTCTGCGACTCATTCGCCTAGATATTTCTACACGGGGAGCCTGCTCGACGTTCTTGGTGTTGTATACCGCGTAATATTCCGGGCTACACATACTCTAAGCCTCCTTTGAAAAATCAGTAGCTATTTATCGTGGCGGAGGGGGTATAACAGGCTCGGGTGTGGGAGCATCTATGCCGAAGTTGATCCAGAAACAGAGGAAATACGCTATGTGGGACGTACTGGCAATCCACGAAGACGCCATGCACAGCATCTGTGCGATATTACCCCAACAGAAGGCCAATGGGGAGCGGAAAGAAGAGCATGGTACACGCGAAGCAACTGGATGTATGCTCTTGTTAAGAAGGGGTTGGAACCCTCGATGCGCATCCTGCAGACGATCGAACGCTCGCCTTTGGTAGTCGAATGGGAACAGCGCTTTATCTGGCATGGCATCCAACAGAAATGGAGGCTGCTCAATGTGGAAACCATGGATGACGGTCTGACGGCGCGTATCAGGGCCTCGTCCTTGAATTTTCTGCAGGTGTCATTTGAGCAACTGGTGCAGCAAGGCTTTTTCTCCACACGTGGGCTGGTTGCCTTTCTCCACACGTGGTCTCATTCAGACCTGCTTGCCGTGTGAAGGCTTACTGGGGTTCACTTCTCCACGTTTCTATGGTATCCTGTTACTTGTTGAGGATTACTTCTTTCTCTGGTTGTTCTACCAGAGAGGGCTACTATTGTCTGATGGGTGATCATTCCGACCATACGCTACCATCGATAGATACCAATAGATGCTATCCATGTGAGTATGGTGTATGATCTGTCGATAATGGACGTGTCCTGAGATTGGAGCGTGTATCAATGAGAGCAGCAGAGATGAATGATATCACATTATCAGACGTACATGTGAATGAAATCCGCTGTGGGCAAGCTCTCCGCTCTCTTGTTGATGAAAACCCATCACCTGTTCTCCCTTTTTGTGTGCTGCCTGAATGTGTAAGATTGATAAATATCAATTTCAATCAGGGAGTAGCTCCTTCGCCTCTTCGTCTCGATGTAAGCGTTCTAAAAGGGAGGCATACTTTTCTCGTACCGATTCGACATGTGGATGCTCAGGGCCAGATGTCCCGAGAAGGAGAATAGCGAACGCTCGATAGAGCAACGGTGCTGCTTCCTCATCCCTCTGTTGATCGATCAGCACATCTGCCAGATTGTTCAGACTCAAGGTGATATCAGGATCCGTTGGGGCCAGGAACTGTTTCTGGATGGCTAATGCGCGTCTCAAAAATGCTTCTGCTTGTTTCTCATTGTGTACATTGCGGTAGAACTGCGCCAGGTTATTGAAAAAAAGGGCCATATCAGGATGCAATTCCTGTGTCTGTTCATAGATGCTCAGAGCACGCTGGTAAAGCGGCTCCGCCTTCTGGTACTGTCCTTGCTTGTTGGCGAGGAAGGCCAGATTATTGAGAAAGAGAGCCACGTCGGGATGTTCAGGTTCTAGTGTTTGCTCGCCAATCGCCAGTGCTTGCTGATAGAGTTCTTCGGCTCGTTGGTTATCGCCGCACGACTCAGCGATGCCTGCCAATTTATTGAGGCTATGAGCTGTCTCAGGGTGTTTCTTTCCCACCGTTTTCATACTCATAGCGAGAGCACGCTGATAGAACTGCTCGGCTCGCTGGAAATTTCCTTGCTGTTCGGCAACGGAACCCAGGCCATCCAGAGGATGTATCAGGTCAAGGTCATCAGCAGAGGGAGAGCGTTCGTAGATCGTGAGCGCACGGGAATAGGCTGTTTCGGCTTCAGTGTAGCGTTTCTGATAAAAGTACATCAGAGCGAGATTGTTCAAGGTTTTGGCGACATCCGGGTGGTCAGGACCTTTGCTGCGCTCCTCCAGATCGCGTACACGCAGGTAAAGGTTCTCAGCTTGTTTATACAGCCCCTGATTCTTGATCGATAGGATGCAACAATACGGGGATCAGGCGTACAGTTCCTGTGGTAGCCAGTGTGAGTGCTGGTTGCATTTCGTGCTCATAACAGTGCTCAGAGGCAAGGTAATCGGGGCTGACGAGCAAGACGATAATGACCGCCGCATTCAAATGGGCCTGAAGGGACCGAATGGTATTGCCCCCAGGGCTGATCGTGTTGCTGTTGCACCAGAGAAGATCGGGATATTCCTTTTCCAAGGGGACCAGGTGGCTCATAAGGCGCTTGCATAACCTTTTGTCCCCGAGGGCAGAGGTGTTATAGGAGAAGAAGATTTCTTTCCCTTTGAAGTGTGAGGAAATCGACATAATAAATATCTCTCAGAACACTTAAGCGAGTTGTGGCCACAGCTTGCAAGTGAAACAGGCAAGAAGGCATTTTCCCTGTATTTCTTCCTTCTCCCCTATTGTAGCATAAGATGCTGGGATTGTATAGAACACTATTGACAGATCGACAAAAAGGCCCCACGAGAAGTTGCCAGGGCAGTCAGTGCATACTTTCTGAAGTAGCAGGCCACACACATACTCGAGCCGCGTGGGCTACCCTCTACGGTTAGTCAAGGCTTAACCGCAGAGGTAGCTCACGTTCTGCTCTGAGATTTGCGTCTTCTTTTTGAGCATAATCACCCCGCCACAACCTCCTCATCTCTTCATTGGTCGCTAGCAACTCGTCCAGCGTCCCTTCCGCGTCGATCCTGCCATCCTTGAGAACGATGATGTGATCGGCACGTTGTAGGGTGGCACGGCGGTGCGTGACTACCAGGCAGGTCGCATCTTCACGTTCAAAGATGCGTTCCCAGAGGGCACGTTCGGTCTCGACGTCCAGCGCGCTGGACAGGTCGTCGATCACCAGCAACTCTGCGGTGCGCACCAACATACGCGCCGCCGCTGTGCGCTGCACCTGGCCCCCTGAGAGCTTGACGCCGGTGGGTACCCGCGGCGTCTCCAACCCTGCCTCCAGCGCCTGCACGTCGTGCTCCAGGATGGCACCCCGCACGGCGGCGGCCAGGGACGCAGGGTCGTCGGGTAGCCCCAGGAGGATGTTCTGCTTGAGCGTTTCGCTGAACAAGCGCGGCACCTGCGCCGTGTACGCCGCGCGAGGCGGCACAAGGAAGGAAGCCGTGTCGTCCACGACATGGCCGTTCCACCAGATCTCGCCCGTTTCCCGGGACAGCAAGCCCAGGAAAGTCTGCAGGAGCGTTGTCTTGCCGCTACCTGTGCGCCCCGTCACCGCCGTCAGGGTGCCGCGCGGCAGGCGCAGGTCCACCGCGGCGATACCGCGCCCCGACTGCGGGTGGCGATAGGTCAGCCCCCGCGCCTCCAAGAGGAGCAACCGCTCAGTCGCGCTGCGGGCTGGCGGCGGCACGGTGGGCAGGGGTCCGCGCAGGTGCAGTGGGGTGGGTTCCACCAGCGCGACCGGCGGAGCACCACCCAACAGGTCGCTCATGCGGGCGAAAGCGATGCCAGTCTGCCGGTAGTGGGCCAGGAACTTGCCGAGCCCAGCGGTAAAGTCGGCGATGAAGCCCAGGTACGAGACAAACAGGGCAAAGTCGCCCACCGTCAGGCTGCCACCGCGCAAGAGGCCCGCGGCCAGCAGCATGATCAGACCCGTGCCCATGCTCACCGTATTGGCCGTGATGGCGTCCAGAGCCTGCGTTGCCAGGCGATCGGCCAGCATGGCTCTACGGCGCTGCTCGTTCAGCCGTCGGAAGCGTGCCACGGTTCGCTCTTCGGCACCGGCTCCCTGCACCGTCTGTACCGCCGCCAGGATATCGCCGATGGCTCCAGTGACCTGGCTGGTGGCCTGGCTGCTGGCTGCACGGTAGCGGCCCAGCGCGGTGCTTGCCCGCCGCGCTACGACAGTCACGACCACGAGAGGCAGGATGACGACCAGAGTCATGCGGGCGTCAATATGCAGGAGCACCAGGAACGCCCCCACGGCAAACAGGCCCTGGCCCACAATCTCGTCGGTCCAATCCAGGTTGTCCTCAGCCTGATAGGCATCATCGCGAAAGCGGCTGATGGTCTCGCCTATGGAGTAGGGCAGAGCCTGGGCCCCCGGCCGCTCCAGGACGTGCCGCAGCAGGTTGCGGCGCAGCAGCCCGCTCATGGTGAACCGCATGAGGATTTCCACAAAGCCAGCGGTGAGCCACAAGGCAACACGGCTCACGGCGAGCACCACTAGCAGCACGATCAGTCCCGTTGTGCCCACGGTCAGGTGGGCTTGTCCGGTGAGCGTATTGAAGAAGGCCTGGGCGAGCAGCCCCGCCAGGAACCACGACATGCTGTACGCGCTCCACAACACCGCGTGGAGCAGGTAGAGCCAGGGCTTGTAGCGGGCCATTTTCACCAGATAGCGCCAGGTTGGGAGCGGCTTCATAGGGAGACCTCCGAAGTTTCGACCCGCAGCAACTCGGCAAAGCGTGAAGTGGGGTCGGCAGCGAGGGCAAGCCGCGGTCCGTACTCGCGCACCTGCCCGTCCTCCAGGACAAGAATGTCATCGGCGTAGGCGAGCGTGGCCAGCCGGTGCGCCACGATGATACCAGTACGGCCTTCGAGCAACCGGCCCAGCGCCATATGCACCAGCCGATCCGTGGCCGGGTCGAGGCGCGAGGATGGCTCGTCCAGGATCACCAGATCGGGGTCGCGCAGCAAGATGCGTCCACAGGCCAGCACCTGCTCCTGGCCGGCGGAGAGCCCGGCACCGCCGGCCAGGAGCAGGGTGTCCAGCCCACGCGGCAACTCCCGGAGCCAACTGCCCAGGCCCAGGGTGTCCAGCACGGCGCTAATCCGCTCATCCGACACGCCGTCGTCGAAGAGGGTCAGGTTGTCGCGTACGCTGGCATGGAAGAGGTGTACCTCCTGGGAGACCAGACCGACGCGTGCACGCACTGCCGCAAGGCGAACCGCCCGCAGATCCACGCCCCCCAGGCGCACGACGCCCGCCAGTGGATCGTAGAAGCGCAGGAGGAGCCGCGTCAGCGTTGTCTTCCCGCTCCCTGTGCGTCCCACCACACCCAGCACGCGGCATGGCGAAAGCGACACGCTGATGTCGCGCAGGACCGGGGCATCCTGCGCATAGCCAAAGGAGACGCTGTCCAGATCCACCGCGAGGGGTCCGGGCAGCAGCGCGACGCCAGGACCATCGGCTACACGCGGCACGGTACCCAGAAGCCCCGCGACACGGGCTATGCTGGCATCCGCCTGCTGCAGGTTCTGCACTTCGTTGCGGATCTGCTCGGTCGGCTGGCGCAGCATCTCGGTACATTGAAAGATCAGATAGACGGTGCCGATGGTCAGCGTGCCGACCTTGAACAGCATGGCACTCAAGGCAAAGGCGACCGCCGTGCCGAGCACAAACAGCCCCTGGCTGGTAGCCCCCATGCTGTAGCCCCACATCTGCGCCTTGCGCGTCACGGCCAGCCACGACCGCATCACCTCGGCACAGCGGCGCAGCACAAACGCGCCAGCCCCGCTAGACCGGATATCCTCCAGGCCGGCCAGGTATTCGCCCAGGAAGCCAAAGAAAGCGGCACTGGCCTGGCGATCCGCAGCCCAGGAGGGTGTGGCAACGGCGCGGATGCGCAGCATAGCGGTCAAGGCCAGCACGACAAAGGCGCTCATCTCCAGGCCTACCCGCCAGTCCACGTGATAGAGCAGCCCGAGCACACCCAGCAGCAAGAGGCCGTTGCCGAGCACAGAGACCACAAACCGTGAGAAGAAGCGGGCCAGAGTGGCCACATCACCGTCTACGCGCTCGATCAACTCGCCCGGCGTATGGGCCGTGTGAAACGTGGCATCCAGCCGCAGCAGGTGGGCGACAAGGTCGGCGCGCAGCGCGTTGGTGGCCGCCCAGCTCACATTTTCGGCCACGTAGGTTTCGACGACAGCCAGACCCTGTCCCGCCAGGGCCAGGCCCATGGTCAGCAGGGCCAGGACGATCAGATTGCGCAAATCCCCGCCGGAGGTGGCCTGGTCGATGAAGTGGCTCACCACCAGCGGTGTGATCACCTGCACACAGATGGTGCCGCACAGGATCACAGCCAGCAGGCCCATCCGCGGCCACTGGGGACGCAGATAGTGGGCCAACAGCCGAAAGTCACGGCTCAGGGCCTGAAAGAGGTAAGTGGTCAGGAAGCGCCAGGAGCGTCTCAACTGAACGTACATAAATCTATTTTCTTCCTTTCGCTCAAGAGCGTTGTAGATGCATTTTGCGGAACATGAGTACACACGGTATGCATGTGCAGCATATTCTTTGCCCAATAGGAACAGAGGATAGCCCACGATGAGGTATGACTATGTGTGGTGGAGAGCGGTGATGCTGAACGGGAGGCAGTTTGCTGCTGCGTGCGATGAGCAGGCAAGCAAAAGTAGCCCCACGAGGCTAAGTGGGCTGGTTACGAGAGCGAAAAAGAAGTCTACAGAACAGAGTAGTACCTATCTGTAGCCTATCTAAAGAAGAGTATGGTCGCACTTAGAAGAGCGAAATCATAACGATGATCCGCATGAAAACGACCGTGTTCAGTTGTAGACACAGCTCACTTCGTTTAGCAACACCTTAGCTGTGATTGAGTGCATGATGAATGTTACCTCCGAAAACAAGATAGACGAATAATAATCTCTGTTTGCCCAAAAGTCAAGCCACACATATCCTCAGTTCATAAAGATGGTCGATGTTGTGGCGCTCGGCCTCGCAGGTGCTGAGGCAAGTTCAGGACCGCTACGCCAGGGCGGAACAGCAGTGCCGCCTTCAGGCGCAGCGCCACCTGGTTATGCAGCAGGTATTCCCACCAGTGGGCCACGACAAATTCCGGCACGATCACCGTCAAGGTATCCTCAGGATAGCGCTGATGCATCGCATCAATATAAGCGAGGATTGGGCGGAGGAGAGTGCGGTACGGCGACTCAATGATGAGCAAATGGGTCTCTTCCTCTGCTGTGACCTGGTGTTGCCACTCCTGCCAGTTTGCACGTATCTGCTCTACCTGCTCCTCATCGGCCACTACATGCATCGCTATGACGTGACCCGAGATGGAGCGAGCATAGGCCAGACTCGCGATCGCCGCACGATCCAGCCCCGCCATAGGCACAATGAAACGGTGACGTATCTCCTGTGGATGAGTGGGAATAGTAGCAGTGCTGGTTATCTGATGTAGCGGAACATTGGCCACCACAATATCCGGTCGGAACAGCAGCGTCGCCTTCAACCCCAGTATCTTTGGACTCGTAAACACGCGTTTCAGCGAGGACTCCACCTCTTCAGGCAGGACGACCGTCAACGTGTCCCCCGGATACTGCTCATGCAACGCATCAATCGTCTCCAGCAGGGGCAGCAGGGGCAGGCGATGACCGGGATCGATGATCTGGAGCAAGGTCCCCTCCTGCGCCGGCAGGCTCTTTAGCCACTCGGACCACTCAGCCTGCAGCGCATCAGCCTTCTCCTTATGGATAGCGACGTGCAGAGCGATGACCTGCGGTGCAATCGAGCGCGCATAGGCCAGCGCCTGCCTGGACGCATTATTCAATGCCGCAACGGGGACGATGATCCGGTGATGGATGTCCTGTGGACGCAGAGGGATAGTCGTCGTG
>WNFX01012739.1_pt1 | contig 10419 bp, 9 predicted proteins | sample 5400111 | NCBI WGS metagenome assembly WNFX01 (sample SAMN13153363, study PRJNA577476) | soil metagenome | isolation source: 40 cm soil or saprolite under grassland replicate 1 | place: USA:California | collected 2016-06-15 | reverse complement strand
TCTATCAATTGCAGTTGTTCTTCGGGCCTAAGGCGTAGAGCCTGATCCAGTACCGTACGGTATTCGTCGGTTGACATTGGCTCTCCCTTCCCCATTGTAACTCTTCAAGTATCCAATACATGCCGCCTTCGGCGGCGAGAGAGAGGGGGAAGTGGCCTGGAGACCCTCCAGACCCCGGCAGGAGGACTGCGTCCCCCTGCACCCCCTGCTCAACAGTAATCCATTATAGGCTCTACGTTGTTACATCTTGTGCGGCTGGCAATGCTTCTGATGCAGCTACGGACTCGAATTTGGCCAGGCGGACCGACGAGGGCAATAACTTTCCCTGAGTTGATACAGGGACTTGCTCTTCGTGGGTGCGGCGGCGCACGAGGAGCAGCACGGCCGCAATGATAGCCAGCCCAATTATCCCGTTTACCCACCAGGGCAAACCCAGCGCCACTACGGTCGCTGAGATGATCACGTTGAGGACGGCCAGGGGCAGCAGCAGTTGCCAGCCCAGGCGCATGAGGCGGTCATAGCGAATGCGTGGTAGAGTAGCGCGTATCCAGATGAACAAGAACAGGAAAAATGCCATTTTGACTAATAAAATGAGTATCGATACAACTGGAAAACGCTCTAAGCCAAAGAGGCTCCAACCGCCAAAAAAGAGCGTTGCGGCCACTGCGCTCACCGTAATCATGTTAATGTATTCAGACATTTGATAGAGGCTCCAGCGCAAGCCACTGTACTCGGTGAGATAACCGGCGGTCAACTCCTGCTCAGCCTCCGGCAGGTCAAATGGCGCACGGTTCACCTCTGCGATAGCAGCGATGATGTAAATCACAAAGCCGAGTGGCTGCGCAAGAACAAACCAGATGTGCTGGTCGCGCTGCGCCTGTACAATGCCGACCATACTCAGCGTACCCGCCCACATCAATGTACCGCTCAGGGCCAGCCCGAGGCTCGTCTCATAGGAAACCATCTGGGCCGCGCTGCGCAGTGAACCAAGCAGCGAATAACGGTTGCCCGAGGCCCAACCGCCGAGTACGATGCCATAGACCGACAGCGATGAGATGGAGAGTATCCAGAGTAAACCGACATTGATATCGCTTATGAGTGGGTCCCAGGGGCCACAGACATGCTGATGGCAATTTGTCCAGGTATTGCCGATGGGCACAACAGCGAAAGCAGAGAGCGCTACTACCACTGATATTATCGGTGCCACCAGGTAGATCATCTTTTTAGCCTGTGCCGGCACGAGCTGCTCTTTGAAGGCCATCTTCACGGCATCGGCCACGGGCTGAAACATGCCGAATGGCCCGGCCCGGTTTGGCCCCAGGCGACCTTGCATCTTTGCCACGACCCGCCGCTCAATCAGGGTCATATAGGCAAAGGCCGTCAGCAGGGCAAAGATGACTATCGCACTTTTGATGAAAGCAGCAACGATCTCATTATTAAGTAGTCCTATCAAGACACACCTCCAACGCCGCTGCCGCGGCTACTCTTCGAGTCAGGAGGTGTGAAAGGAGTAAAATCAAGCATGCGCCACCTCCTGTTCCTGGGTGCGTACCCCATGTGGCCTCAGCTTTTCCCATGCCAGTCCAGCGTAGAAAGGATTCTCCGCGGCAATTTCCAGGAGTACCTCTTGCGGGCTGGCATAGCTCCACTTGTGACCCATGCGCCTGGCTATCTCGCTGATTATCTCCCAATCGGCTTTAGCTCCTGGCAGTGGGCGTAAGGCGTGCCAGATAGCCTGTACATGGTGGTCGATGTTGGTCATGCTGCCATCTTTCTCGGCAAAGGTGACCGCTGGCAGCACGACATCAGCCTGTTGAGCCGTGCTGGTAAGGGTGATGTCCTGCACAACCAGGAATTCTAGCCCGGAAGGAAGTTCCAGGTGTCGGGCCGGATTTGCTCCCATTACATACAAGGCTTTGATGTCTGGACTGCTCAACATCTCGGCATACGTCATGCCTGTTTCAGGCGCTGGTTTATAGCCAGGCAACGCATCGGGCAGCAGGCCCATATCGCGTGCACCCAGCGAGTTGGCATCTTCAAAGAGCGGGCCGACACCAGCGCCGGGATGGTCGATGTTACCGGTGACAACTGCAAGTGCCTGCAGGTCTTCTGCCAGGTTTTCACAGCCAGGTTCAAGCGTTGCCATTTCATCGTAAAGGATAATGGCTCCTCTGGCCTCTGCGATCTCGTGGGCGAGGCTGCGCAGTTGTGCAGTTACTTCAGTCCCGAAAGTACGTGCTGGATCAATCCGCACTCTACCCTTGTCGTTAGTGCTGGGAGCCTTCGACTTCTCCTGGCGTACTACTGAATCCAATAGTACTTTTGCCGCCGCTCCTGCTCCATGCTGCGGAATGGTGATCTTCTGAGCTGCGAAACGATCGAGTTCAGTTTCTCTCGCATTGACGATATAGATTCTGGCTCCGCCCCGCATGGCCTTCTTGATACGTAGATCGAGGATAGGCTGACGCTCGTAGGGGTCAGCCGCAATGAGCACAATGTGCGATGCCTTCTCGATCTCAGCGATGCTGTTAGTCATCATCCATGGCTTACCGGTCAACGTGTCGCGTGGACCGGTGAAGTAGCCGTGGTGGTGATCGACGTTGGGTGTGCCGATAACTTCGCGCAGCAGCTTCTGGAAGAGGTACGCTTCCTCGTTAGTCGTACGGGTCGAGCCAATGCCGCCAACTGCTCTGGCACTACGTTTGGAGATGATATCCCGCAGGCGTGCGGCAATCATATAGAAGGCCTCGTCCCATGTCGCGACCACAAGCTGGCCGTTGCGCCGGATAAGCGGGGTGCGCAGGCGCTGGCTGTTGACAAAATCAAAGTCCCAGCGGCCGCGGTCGCACAACCAGCCATCATCAACATCGTCATTGGTCCGCGACATCAGGCGCATAACCTTATCCACGCGCACATCTACGCGTACGTTGCAGCCGACGCTGCAGTTGGTGAGCGCACCTACCGGGCACATCTCGACGGTGTTGCCTGAGAAAATAGAGTCAAAGGCCTGATCGGGAGCTGTGCCAACCTCCATTTTATATCCTCGTGAGATCATCACCAGGCCGTTATCCATGGAGATTTCCGAACTGAAGCGTGTGCAGCGTTGACATAAGATACAGCGTTCGCGGTCGAGCATGACTCTATCGCTGATGGGTACCGGCTTTGGATAGTGGCGCTTGTACTGGTCGAAGCGGGTTCCTCCGGGCCCGTGGCGCATGGTGAAGTCTTGCAGGTCGCACTCACCGCCCTTGTCGCAGATAGGACAATCAAGGGGATGATTGATCAGCAGAAATTCCAGTGTGCCCTTGCGTGCTTTGATTACTTTTTCGGTTTTGGTATGAACAATCATGCCTTCGCTGACGGGTGTGGTGCAGGCTGTCTGGGGTGGCTTTGGCACCTTCTCGATTTCGACAAAGCACATGCGGCAGGCTCCCAATGGGGGCATTTTGGGGTGGTAGCAATAGATGGGGATTTCTATTCCTGCTTGTTGTGCTGCTGCCCAGACTAGTGTTCCGGGGGGCACTGCGATGGGAATGTCGTCAATGGTTAGGTGTACTAATTCGTCTTTTTTTTCTTCTGGCATCTTTTTTTACCGTTCAATACATTGTCCCTCGCGGATATGGTATTCGTATTCCTTGCGGAACAATTTGATGCTGCTCGTGATAGGACTGGTGGCCGCGTCTCCAAGGGGACAGAAGGACTTGCCGCTGATATTGTCGCATATGTCCATCAGGAGATCGATATCGCGCTCACGGCCATGCCCATGTTCAATGCGTTCCAGGATTTCGGTCAACCAGTAGGTACCCTCACGGCAAGGAGTACATTTGCCGCACGATTCGTCGCGGTAGAACTCTGTCATGCGCAGGACGGCTCCAACGATACAGGTATCTTCATCCATGACAATGACTCCACCGGAGCCAAGCATTGAGCCGGCGGCTGCGATAGCTTCAAAGTCGAGCGGCGTGTCTAGTTTGTCCGGGCCAAGGATGAAGGTGGATGACCCGCCTGGAATGATAGCTTTGAGTTCTGCATCACCCTGGATGCCCCCTCCGTACTGCTCATCGTAGATGAGCGTGCGCAGAGGTATTCCCAGCTGCAATTCATAGTTACCGGGTTTTTTAACGTGCCCGCTCAGGCAGAAGACACGCGTTCCTTTGCTTTTTTCTGTCCCGAACGAGGCATACCACTCGGCTCCATTCTTGACAATGGCCGGGATGGTCGTGAGGGTTTCACAGTTATTGATGACCGTGGGGCCACCATAGAGTCCAACAACCGCGGGGAAAGGTGGTTTCAAGCGCGGATAGCCCCGCCGACCTTCCAATGATTCCATTAACGCGCTTTCTTCACCACAGATGTAGGCTCCCGCGCCACGGTGCACAATCACTTCCAGGTCATAGCCGCTGCCCAGAATATTTTTGCCGATCAGACCTGCTGCATACGCTTCTTCGACGGCCCGTTCAACCTGGCGTCCTGCCAGGGCCAGTTCGCCACGGACATAGATGAAGGCAATCGAAACACGGCAGGCGTAGCTGGTGATGATAACGCCCTCGATCAGTTGATGAGGATTCTTCTCCATCAACATGCGATCTTTGAATGTGCCTGGCTCGCTCTCGTCTGAGTTGCAGCAGAGATAGCGCGGTCTGTCATTTTTCGCCAGGAAGCCCCACTTCATACCTGTAGGGAAGCCTGCTCCGCCGCGCCCGCGCAGGCCCGATTTCTTCACCATTTCAACAATATCGTCAGGCTGGTATTCTTTGAGTGCCTTCGCCAGGGCTTCATAGCCGCCATGCTGGCGATAACCCTCGAGTGTATCTAAATCTGGTGCGTCTATATTCTTCGTAACAATAAGTTCCGGCATAGCCTATGGTTCCTTATAAAAAATATTTATACGTGCTGGATAAATCCGCACACCACCGAACCGGGCGGGGGCAAGCCCCGCCCCTACATTTCATGTAGGGGTGACCCTTGCGGTCGTCCGGTTTAATTCTTCATTCCATTCGTCGATCAGAGCGTCGGCCATTGATGGCGTAACGTTTTCAACAAACTCGTCGTTGATCTGGAGAACTGGTGCGGTGCCGCACGAGGCAAGACATTCAGCGGTCATCAGTGTGTAATTTCCATCGGCTGTGGTCTCGCCGCGTTTAATACCCAGGCGCTGCTCAAAATGCTTGACCAGTGCATCACAGTTGCGCAGGTAGCACGAGATACTGGTACAAACCTTTATGACTTTTCTACCAGGAGGCTGCTGGTAATACATGGTGTAAAAGGTGGCTACGCTCTCGACATCATCGACGGTCAGGCCAATCGCTTCGGCTACCGCCTGCAGAGCCTCCTGGGTGATATAACCTTCTTCTTGCTGTGCAATATAGAGCGCTGGCATAACTGCTGACCGTGCTACCGGGTAGCGCGATGCCAGGTTACGCATACGCTGTTTCGCCTGTTCTGAAATCATCGATCAACCTCACCAAGCACAATATCAATGCTGCCAATAGCTGCTACCACATCTGCGAGGAAACCTCCTTCGATCATCAATGGTAGAGCCTCAAGATTAGCGAACGATGGAGCACGCACATGCATACGGTAGGGTTTTGCGCTGCCATCGCTGACAATGTAGAAGCCTAGCTCGCCTTTGGGTGACTCGGTACGGACGAACACATCGCCTTTGGGCGGTCGATAGCCCTCCGTAAAGAGCTTGAAGTGATGAATGAGCGCCTCCATGCTGCCTGTAATCTGCCACTTGGGCGGCGGCGCAATTTTAGGATTACTGACGCGATACGAACCTGCGGGCATACCTTCAAGTGCCTGGTTGACGATCTTGAGACTCTGTTCCATCTCCAACATACGTATCAGGTAGCGGTCGTAGACGTCGCCATTGGAGCCAACCGGAATATCAAAGTCGAACTTCTCGTAGCCACTATAGGGAAATGCTTTGCGAATATCCCAGACAACGCCACTGCCGCGTAGTACGGGGCCACTAGCACCGTATGCAATGGCTTTGCTTGCACTCAGGAAACCGACATTTTTAGTACGTTCAAGCCAGAGCTGATTGTTGGTCAAAAGATCGTGATATTCCTGCAAGCGCTCTGGGAAGATACTGGTGAATTCACGTACCTTGGCATCAAAATTTGGCGGCAGTTCAGCTTGCAGTCCACCAGGACAGATATAACTGGTCATCATGCGCACACCCGAGACATACTCAAAGACGTCCAGGATCATCTCGCGCTCGCGGAAACAATACAGGAAGACGCTCATTGCGCCCAGGTCGATGGCATGGCTTCCCAACCAGACCAGGTGACTGGCGATACGCTGCAGCTCTGCCAGCAATACGCGCACATATTTGATCTTGTCGTTGATCTCGTCCTCGATGCCAAGCAGTTTCTCTACGGCCAGCGAATAGCCCAGATTGTTACAGAGGGGAGCCAGGTAATCCATGCGATCGGTCAATACGAGGGCCTGGTGATATGTTTTCCCCTCGGCAGTTTTCTCAATGCCAGTGTGCAGGAAGCCAATATCAGGAACAGCTTTGACGACTATTTCACCCTCAATGGTCAAGATGAGCCGCAGCACGCCATGAGTACTTGGATGCTGAGGTCCCATGTTGATGGTCATGGTATCGACGCGCTGCCCATCTGGCAAGGACGAGCCATTACCCGTACTGTCCTCGATGGTGTATTTGTTTTCTATGTCCTGTTGCTGCATATGTATCCTACCTTTGGGGCCGATTTATCGGGACTTGAAATCCATTATTACCTGCCTCCCAGGCAGGGTTCCACGTCTCCGCTATGCCTCGCTTGTGGCTAATGCAATGAGGCGGTGGGCGCGATAAATCGGCCCCTACTGCCCACTCTACCCATTGGGCCGATTTATCGGCCCCTACTGCCATTAGCGTTTTTCTGTTCCAGGCTCCTGGTTGTGACTGATATTACTACGACTCTCGTTGAGTTCACGACTTTCAGGTGTGCGCAGGGTCTGGCTCCCAACACCCGGGTCGGGATCATAGGGTACCTGGCCGCCCCAGTGAGGTTCAGGCAGGTCAAAGCCGGAGAGTGGATAGTCCTTCCTCAGCGGGTGAGTCGTCCAATCCATGGGCATCAGGATGCGGCGCAAGTCAGGATGGCCTGCAAAGGTGATGCCAAAGAGGTCGTATACCTCGCGTTCATACCAGTTCGCTGATGGCCAGACTCCCACCACCGTAGGTACGGAGGGGGACTGCGATAAATCGGCCCCTGCACCCCGTTCACCAACGCGCACCTTCAAGCGGAGCTCAGACCGATGCGGAATTGACAGCAGGTGATAGACTACGTCATAGCGAGGTACGCGTTCAAACCAATCCACGGCTGTTACAGTCGAAAGGAAGGTGTACTGTAGATTCTTCTGGAGATAGGTGCAAACGGCTACCAGGTGTTCCGGCTTGAGTACTATTGTCTGCTCGCCACGAAATTCGACCGTTTCAACGATCGCCTGCGGAAATTTCTTCCGCACCATCTCAACCGTCGATATTGCTGTTATAGCCATAAATAACATGTCCCTTAAGTAACTCTTCAGGCAACGAGAGGGGGGAAGGGATTGGGGACACCCCAAACCCCGGCAGGAGGACTGCGTCCCCCTGCACCCCCTGCTATAACTCTTCTCCTATTGGTCCCACTAACTTCAGGCCACTGGCCTTCAGGGGATCAGGAGGATTGGGAATACCTTCACGGATTTTCCTTTGGAGCTCATTTAAGCCAAAGAGCAGCATATCGGGTGTCGGAGGACAGCCGGGAATGAATACGTCGACCGGCACAATTTTATCTACTCCTTGAACGATAGCATAATTGTTAAAAACGCCACCACAAGATGCGCATGCCCCCATTGCGATGACCCATTTGGGATCTGGCATCTGGTCATAAATTTGTCGCAGTACGGGAGCCATTTTAGTCGAGCAGCGACCTGCAACGATCATCAGATCGGCCTGTCTCGGTGAGGCACGGAATACCTCGGCCCCAAAGCGCGAGATGTCAAAACGGTCGGCACTCGCAGACATCATCTCGATAGCACAACAGGCCAGTCCAAACGAAACCGGCCAGAGAGAGGAACTGCGCCCCCAGTCAATGACCTTGCTGACCTGGGTTGTCAAAATGCCAAATTGGCCAGTCTTCCCATGCTGCACGGGAAGTTCTCGCCGCCGGGGCGTCTGTGTATTCGAAATCGACTGTACTGGCTCCCAGGGGTTCTTTACTCCCATGTAAACGCACCCTTTCGCCAAACATAGATATAGCCAACCATCAGAATCAGCAGGAAGACGAGCAGTTCAATCAGCCCGAAGACTTTAAGCTGGTGAAGCAGGATGGCCAGTGGATAAAAAGAAACTATTTCGATATCGAAGGCAATGAATAGCATGCCTGTCAAGAGATACTTGACAGGGAAACGCCGTTTGGGCGCTTCGATCTCTTGAATACCGCATTCATAAGGAGCCAGCTTCTCCGGTGATGGCTTCTTCGGGCCCAGGAAAAGGCAGAGCACCATAACAAGAATGCCAAAAAGTAAGGCAAGAGCTACCAGGGTAAAAATGGGGAGTGTTCCCATGGGCGGGATCCTTCATTTCTCTCAATATATGTATTAAGTACCGACTGTACCTAGTGTCTTCTGTACACTACCTGACTTGTATGGTAGCACAGGGCGTTAAGTGTGTCAAACAAATTAAGCAGAGGTTCCAGGTTTATAGCTTTGCCATCGCCATCTCATCCTTCAAGGCTGGTAAGTTCTTATATTTTTCACGCAGCGACATAATGTAGTCTATCCACACAGTGCTCTGGCCAATCTTCTGATAGATGTTGCCCATACTCGTGAGGTACTCGCATGCCTGCCGATAATTGTCGCGGCCACGCTGGTCTATCAGCCTTTCAGCGTACCTTTGATAAATCTCAATGGACGCAAGTGGATGAGTGTCTTCAGTGGCTTTAGCAACATCGATAGCTACCCCATACATACCGTAACTATACGGACTCTCAGGACTGCCATAAGGTTGCTTCTGCGATTCCAGTAGCTCTAATGCTTTATCAACCTGGGCTTCATCAAGAGCAATTTGAATGAGCAAAGAAGTCGCATTTGACTTCTTCAGGAATGCAAGTAATTCCGCTTGCGCCGTTTCCCAGCGACCGAGCTGTTGCGCCAGCCGGCGTATCTCTCTGTACTGCTCTATGGTTGCCAAGTGTGGGTATACACGCATAATACGCTGAGCTGCATCCAAGATGGCGGCAAGGTCATCCCTGTCTTCATAGCGATCTTTCAACCAGTCCAGGAGAGCGGTATCATCGGACTTACTGGCGCGTTCCTCTATTATTTTCTCAGCTACGGCATCGTATCCATGCTCGCTGAGAATATCGGCTATCTCAAGTATTTCGTAGTTTTCGACATGCTTAGCTGCCTCTAGCGCTTCATCTAGCCGTCCGAGCTTCAATAGGCGCTCTACGAGATAGTCGTAACTCTCTGTCTCGCGACAGATACGTAGGAAGGTTTCATCGTTGATAGTATCGGCCTCCAACCCTAACAAGAAATGGTCAAGGTTTTCCTCGTCAATGTCATCAGCGTACCAATCAACATCATTCTCAGATGCTTCACGTACCCAACCTGCAAGCATCTGCCGTTCCTCTGGTGTTGTATACCTTACCAGTAAAGCGGGTATCCTTCCACTCATAACGGGTTCGTCATTATAAAGGCTCTCGTCGAACTCATAGACGGTATAGAGGAGTTGAATGATTTATTCACGCAGTTTCTCATCATCATGTGCTGTCTTCAGGCACGTACCAAGCTCATCGACGCAATCGCTGACAACATCATCCAGGTCGCCCTCGTCAGCGTGCCAACGGAAGGTATCATAGTTGTCAAGGATGCCTTTGATGATGAGTTCGTAGATGCTGGTGGCATCGTCGTAGTTCTGTTGCTTGACATAATCATCGGCGATGGATTGAATGCGCAGGAGTGGTTCGGCGGCTCTTGCCTCGGAACCCCATTTATTTCTATCGGTGGTACGGAAGATTTCATCTATCTGGCGACGGTAGAGTTCCTGGTTGAAGGGGACCCGTTTTTGCTTAGGGGCGGCCGAAGAACGCGGGCTTATTTTTTCTACCAGTCCTTCCAGATCGGGGTGCAGTTGCAGCATCTGCTTCATCAGTGAGACCAGTTCGGCCTTGTTGAGGTCGGTCAGGGCTGACTCCACCTTGTCCATTTTGATGAACATGCCAGGTCTTTCGTGCCAGGCCCACAGAAGGGCGGCGATGTGCTTACAATGCCCCTGATTTCCCACGGGACAGGAGCAGTAGGTTTCATCGATGTCGTTATCATCGAACGTGACCTGCACTCTGTAGGTTTCACCCTGTGAGCCCTTGCATGATGTCCTCAGGGTCATATTGTGCTGGCGTGCATCAAAGATGGCTCCTT
>WNFX01007255.1_pt1 | contig 10420 bp, 7 predicted proteins | sample 5400111 | NCBI WGS metagenome assembly WNFX01 (sample SAMN13153363, study PRJNA577476) | soil metagenome | isolation source: 40 cm soil or saprolite under grassland replicate 1 | place: USA:California | collected 2016-06-15 | reverse complement strand
GCTAGGCACTCCGGAAACAGCGTCGTCTGACCGCGATCCGTGCCCTCGACAAAGCGCTTCATTCGATCCCCCGCAGCAGTGCAAGAATCACCGTTGCGAGACTCACACAAAGCAGAGCGTTTTTACACAGCCAGGATCAGAAGCGGAAAACTCGATCCGAGCATTAGAAATCCGGTTGACCCCACAAAGCGGACATCTTGCGACCCCGGCCGTACGCGGGACGGTTGGTGGACGCCGCGTGCTGGAGCGACGGAGCTAATTTAAGTTTAGCTTGCCATTCGACCCATATGGTCCTGGACCATGCGCAGGTGGATCCGGAGCCGATGCAGGTCGAGCTCGAACGGCGGAGCAACTTTCAACGTGCGCACGGCGGATTCGATCTCGGAGAGTCGAGCCTGATGCTGGGCCAGCTGAGCTTTGTCCTCGCTTTGCGCGAGCTCGCGCTCAAGCCCTCCCAGCGCCCTGTGCAATCGGACGATACGACGAACGGCCAGCCAGCGGTAAAGGCGCGACGCAAAGCCGATGACGGGGATGAGTGCCACAACGACGGGGACGACGAAGAACAGGATGCGGTCAAGCAGCGAGGTCAGCCAGAACGACGTGTACCGTTGCCAGAACGTGGGGCCTGAGCGGTAGAAGCTTTGCGCGGTCGCAGAGAGCGGCAGATCGTTGGGTTGCTCGGCGGGAAACTCACCGAGCCGGTTGAACGGCCCCGGCGGCGAGTGAACTTCGCGGATCGCTTCCAGCAGCAGATATTGCAAAGCCGGGTGCAGGTCCTTTCGCACCAGCAGGCTATTGCCGGAAGCGAGCAGGTTGACGTCCGCGTCCGGAATGTCGCGAGTGAGATCGATGAGGCCTTGCCACAACACCACGCGCTTGATCCCTGGGACCGTCTTGGCGATGGCCTCGGCCTGCGCGACGTTCATCAACCGCACGTCGGGCGCAGCGAGCGCGCGTCGCAAGAGGCCCGTGTCGAGCTGGCTCGGAAAGATCGCCACGTCGATTTCGCCCGCGATCAATGCGTCGACGGCTCTGTCATAATCCAGATCGACGAAGCGCGTGGGCGCGTCGGCAGCACCGCCGGCCTTGAGGACCCGCAGGATCAGCGGGCGGACGCTGGTTCCCGCCGTGCCGATGGCAAGGCGCTTGCCGCGGAGCTGAGCGAATTGCGTGACCCGCTCCGCGCTCTTGTAGAAAACGAATATCGGCGCATCGAACACTCCGCCCAGCGAAGCGAGATGGTCCGAATCGTCGGGCTGAGCAAAGCCAAGCGTGGTGAGCGCCGCCTGTACCTTCGAGGCAGGGTCGCGCAGCAGATCCAAGTTTTCGACCGCGCCGGCGGTGTTGCGGATCTCCAAGTCGATGCCGTCGCGAGCCAGTATCCGGGCATAGCGCCTGGCGAAGTTGTCATACCCAGACCCGGCTATGCCGGCAGCGATGACGAAGTGACGAGGCGGCAGCGGATCGACCAATCGATAAGTGATGTACAAACCTGCGAGAAGGATGGCGATTGCGGCGAGCGCAATGACTGGAAAACTCCGTGGCGTAGGCCACGTCGCCGCGACTGCGCGTTGCCACGTAGGGAATCTCATGTTCTTAGGAAACTCACGAGTGGCCACGCGACCGCGGCGCCGCCGGGCAGGGTCATGAACTCGCGCCGCTTCAAGGATCGAATTGCATTCGGTCCCCTCCAGCCAGGGACATACTTACGAAGGTCTAGGACCGACCTGCCTCGTCCAGAAAGGCTTGAACAGCCTCGAACAGTTGAAGCCGGTTCTTCTCCATAATGATCGTGTGCGTACCTTCCGCGAGCATCACGTATCGCTTGCTGGGCGAGTTCACGAGCAGCGGAAACAGCGTCTGCGCCATATAGGGTGGCAGGTCCCGATCCCATTCGGCCTGCACGAGCAACGTCGGGACAATGATCTTGGCGGGATCGTAATAGGCTTTCCCGGCCGCCCAGTAATCCTGGCTGTCTTGAATGACGCCGTTCGGTGCGCGGATATGGGGCGGATTTGCCTTCGCACCTTCGGGATCGGTCGCCCAAGTCGCATCCGCCCAGGCGTCGAACCATCCGTTAGGAATCAGGGTTGCCTTCTTGTCGTCGGGCACGCCGGTCATCCAGCGCTGCATCGCTTGCTCACGCGTGACCTTGCGATAAGCGCCAAGCGGGCCGGATCCGGCCTGAACGAGCGACGCCGTCTGCCGGATCCATCCGGGCGCGTAGAGTATGAGCCGTTCGACCCTGCCCGAATTCTGCGTGGTGTATGTCGACATCGTGACGGTGCCCCACGACCAGCCGATCAGATTGAGACGTGGGATGTTGCGTCGCGCGAGGATGAAATCAACGACCGTCCCGATATCCCTCACCGCAGTGTCGCCACGCACGATTGGCGGGTTTCTTCGGACATTTCCTTTGGGCGCGTGGATTTGCCATAGCCGCGCAGATCGAGAAGATAAACGTCGTATCCGCGCGCGGCGATGTAATCCATCCACGACATTCCGTCGAGCTGGAGGTCGAAGGCCGTGCTGGCGGGATAGGTTGCGCCATGCACGTAGAGTACCGTGCGCTCGGGACGGAACGTGGTCATGTCGGCCGGGCGCTTGTTGCGCACGTAGATCTCGATCCCCGGATCGGGGGATTTCACCATCATCTGTTCGGTGACGAGGCGGGTCTGTGCGACCGCGGTGGCTGCGAACATGGTGGCGGCAATGGCAATGCCAAGCGCAACAGAGTGCATTTTACGATCCTCCCCATCAACCGTTCAGACGCTTCCGACCCGCAGAGGCGGGAGATCGGCCTCTCTCAGGCCGGCGGGCTAACTCCCATGCAGCGCATTCGGTCGGTTTGCCCGCCTTGAGGGTATCACGGAGCGGTTGGCAGGTCGTTGGGCCGCCGACGGCATGAAGAGCATGTCAATTTCATCATGCGGGAACTATCGCACCGAGCCAAGAACCTTCTTTACCATTGTACAGAGCATGGCAAATCAGGTTGCTCGGCAGACTGATAACTTCGATGATTTCCGTGTGGGCTTCAGCAGGCGCCTAGGTGCATTTGCCGAAACCCACGATCTTCTCGTGATGGACGATTGGGCACGGCGTCGACCGCCCCCTGCACCTTATAAATTTCGTCCTCATGCTGCGATAGAAGCGCCGCGCATCGCTCCACCTCAAGGGAGGGACAGTTGTCACTATCGCAGGTGAAGGGGGTTGCTGAGCCCGTCAATACGGACATTCCAGCTCGGTAGCCCCGCGCCAGGAGCAGACATTATCAGCACAGATACTTGCAGACAAAGTTCCTGATCGCACTTGTCGGATTTTCGGAAGTCCCCAAACTCTCGCCGCGCTCCAAAGTTTCTCCTCCGGCTGCGACCTTGCGGTCCTTCCTTTTTGGCGACTTTTCAGCGATCACCATAGCCCAAAAGGTTTTGTACCGGGTCTGATCGTTGCGGGCGACGGCGACCCCGACGCTATCGGCCTTGGACTGTAAAAGGTTCGAATTGTGGCCCGGCGAATTCTGCCACGTGTGGAACGTCTCAGCCCAGGTCCTGGTGCCGACCGCTATGTTCTCAGCCGCCATGCCCGTATGCACGCCGGACATCCGGGAAGCAAACGACCCGGCCACACTGTGATCCATGATGCCGGAGGCGGCCATCGCCTTTGCCTGTCGTTCGGCGATCGCGGTGAGCTGCGGGTCGGTCTTCACGGTCGATAGGCCGTGTTCGCGTCGGTACCGCGAGATCATATCTGCCATGTCTTCTGCGTGTGCCAGCGTAGACGTGATGGTGACGAAGACAGCAAGCCAGACCACCTTCATCGCTCCCCCCATTCCCCCTGCAATGAAGCAAAATTCATCCGCGCCGGATAAGGCGGATATGAGGCCGTTTTCCCCTTCAACCTAGCTGGCGTCAGCGTGGCGCCGGCGGTCGCCTACGTCGAGTCCAGCAAAGTAGTTCATGCTGCGCTTCTCCTTCTGATGCTTGAGGCCGCATACGCGGACCCCGTTTCACCATCAGCCTGAAGCGCAGCACCCCAAATCTTTCAGATATCCGCAAGAACGCCGGCCGATTACCCCATCTTTCGGGGGCAATGCGGACGTGATGTTGCTCGTTTTGAGCCTTTCCGACGTAGATCTTGCGGCCACAAGCAAAGTTACGACCGGTCGCTCTTTCGCGTGGGGGCGGCTTGCCGGCCCGACTTTGCCGCCACTCTCCCATCCTCGCCGGGGTTGGCGGCCTGCGCTTTGCCTTTGGCATCTTGTTTCTTGACCTCGATCGCGGGGGTCTTCGATGTCGGCGCCAGCGACGACTTCTGCTTGCCGCCAGCCGCGGTCTCGCGAGCGCTGGCGGAATCCGTTTTGCCTTTGCCGTTTTGTTTCGTGGCTTCGATCTCGGCGGTTTTCGACCTCGGCGCCGGCGACGGCTTGTGCAGACCGGCCGCGATCGCGCTGGAGCTGGCGGCGACGGTCTCCACTTTGCCTTTGCCGTCCTGCTTCTTGCCTTCGGTCGCCAAGTTCTTTGGCCTCAGTACCGGCAAGAGGATAGACTTGCCGGTCGCGCTCGTGCTGGCGGTCGCGGAGTTTGTCTTGCCTTTGCCGTCCTGCTTCCCGACTTCGAGCACCGCGATCTTCGTGTTCGGCGGGGGCGACGGTTTCTGCCGGCCGGTTGCGCTCGCGCCCGCGTTGGCAGAATTGGCCTTGCCCTTGTCGTCCTGCTTCTTGACTTCGAGCGCGGCGATCTTCGGTTTCGGCAACGGCGACTCGCGGCCGGCTGCGGCGATATCGAGCTCGCGCGGAAGCAGCATCACGAAGCGGCCAGGATGGCGAATGCGGCCGGCGATGCGACCGGCCTCGTCGCCCGCGCCCCAGTAGAGATCGGCGCGCGCCGTTCCGACGATCGCCGATCCCGTATCCTGCGCGATCATCAGGCGGCGGAAGGGCGTGGCGAGCTTGCGGCCCTCGATCGGCAGATCGGCTTCGATGAAGAACGGCGTGCCATATCCATGCACCCGGTCGACGGCAATGGAGCGGCCCGGCGTCAACGGCACACCCTGCGCGCCGACCGGCTCGCCCTCGTTTGTGAGCCCGGTGACGCGGAAGAATACGTAGGAGCGGTTGGCGGCGCGCGCCGTTGCGGCTTCGTCCGGATGCGCGGCCATCCAGTCACGGATGCCCTGCGGCGAGATCGCGTTGCGCGGGAGGAGATTGCGGTCGATGAACACGCGCTTGATCGAGCTGTAGGGATAGCCGTTGTGCGAATCGAAGCTGACGCGCAACGGTGTGCCGTCCTCGAGGATCACGCGCCCCGAGCCTTCGAGCTGGATCGCGAGCAGGTCGAACGGATCCCTGAGCCAGCAGATCTCGAGTCTCTGCCCGTCGAGCGCGCCGGCCTCGATGGCGCCGCGGTCGTGGTACGGCACGAGCTCGTTGTTCTCGTTGCGGCGACCGATGCGCCCACCTTTGTTCGGAAATGCCACGGAGCCGGGCTTGTAGCCGGCCGCGACCAGATCACGCGGCCGGCGGTAGAGCGGGACATGAAATTCGGGAGTCGGAAAGCGCGAGCCCGCAACAATCGGCTCGAAATAGCCGGTCAGAAGTCCCTCGGCCTCGCCCAGACGCCCAATGCGCACGGGTTGAAAGTTCTGCTCGAAGAAGGCGCGAGCAGTTTCCGTATCCTGCGGCTGCAGGTTCGCGGCCTTGCGGCAGACGTTCGATAGCGCGGCGGAGAGTTCTCCGCGCTCGTCCGTGCGTCGTATCTTGAGGAGGGCTTGGCAGCTTGTCTGATAGGCTGCGAGAGCGGCGAGATGATCGTCGGCCGTCCAGCCCGCTAGCTCGCTCCATTTGATCGGCTCGAGCTGGCCGCCCGGGAATTTCAACGGCCCTTCGGCCAATGCGCCGGTGGTCGTGAAACAGATGATCGCGCCAACGAGGCTTGCGACGACGACGCCCCCAGACGCTTGCGCAAACTCCCGACCAGTCTGCATGCCAACAAATGCACCGCAGACTGGAATGGTTCCGCTGCGGACGCGACCGTTTTTTTGGGAGCAGTTGAACAGCTTTGCCGCACTGGCGCGTGGTATCGTGATGCTGGTAAAAAACAGAAATCATTGGCGTGCAACTTTTCAGCAAGACGCGCGTTGACTACTTTGCGCTTGCGATTGGGGTGGGGCAGGCGGCTAAGTTCATCAAGCGCGCCACGGATGAACGAGTAATCATTGCAACCCGTGCACCTCGTTTGCTGCGGTGCATGAGTCTGGCTTTGGCACTAAGCGGAAATCCCGAGACGTCCGCTATTTGTCCGCTTTGGGTGCAAAGCGGACAACATTTGCTCATTCTGAGCTTTTCCGCTTTTGACCCCTCAGTTGACATATGAGCGTCGGGTGAGCGTCGGGGCCTCGAGGCCCGTGCCAGAGGACCCGATCCGTCGTATAGTCGAAGCGGCGAGGGAACCGGGGCTGAATTTCATCGAGTGTACGCAAACTCCAGCAACGGAGATCCGCCATGAAAGTTAAGGATGCGATGCACAAGGGCGTCGACTGGGTCAGTCCAGACACACCTGTCACCGAACTCGCGAAATTAATGCGTGAGCATGACATAGGCGCCATTCCGATTGGAGAGAACGACCGGCTAATCGGTATGGTGACCGACCGCGACATCGTCTGCAAAGGCTTGGCGCAGGACAGCTTCGATGCCCGCCGCGCAACGGCGCGCGATGTGATGACCGCAGGCATCCATTGCTGCCGGGATGACGATGACCTCGCCAAGGCAGTGCGGCACATGGAGCAGCTGGAGGTGCGCAGGTTGCCTGTGATCAACAAGAGCAGGCGGATGGTCGGCATCCTCAGTCTAGGTGACGTCAGCAATTCGGCGTCCGTTGATCTACTGTCCGAATGCGTCAGGAGCGTTTCGGCTCATCACTGAAAACACCTGTGATGTTATTCGCCCGGCGGAAGACTTATGGCCGCCGGGCACGCTCCGTGTCGACGATGAGCAAAAACCGGCACACCCGCACCCGCTCAATAGGACCTAAGGCCTCGAGCTCGCGGGTCCTTGGGCTGATGGATCGGGAAGTAACCCTTTCGACTGCTACTCACCTCGTTCGGAGCAGGTGACCCTCACTTCGTTCGGGTCACGGGTTGATCCATTGATGATGGACCAGCAGCCTTATCCTGCGGTAGCGGCTGTGAGCGCACACTTTGCCCGTCGAGGCAAAGCGTGCGTCGATGAAGCTCACCGAAGATCTCAAAATGCTCGCCATATAGTTTCAGAATGCGCCACCCGCTGCAGAAAACTAGCCACTGTTGCGCAGCCCTGCGGCTATCCCGTTGATGGTCAGATGGATTGCCTGCACCACGCGCTCGTCGGTATCACCGGCCCGGTGACGCTTCAGCAGTTCGATCTGCACATGGTTGAGCGGATCGAGGTAGGGAAAGCGGTTCTTGATCGAGCGCGCCAGCAAAGGATTCTGATCGAGCAATGCCTGCTGACCGGTGATGGCGAGCAGCATTTCAATCGTATATTGCCATTCGGCACGCAGCCGCGGAAAGATGGCTTCGCGCAGCTCGGTGTCCTCGACGAGCTCCGCGTAGCGTGAGGCGATTGCGATATTGCTCTTCGCCAGCACCATGTCCATGTTCGAGAGCAGCGTTTGAAAAAATGGCCACTCGCGGTACATCTCCCGTAATATCCTCATGCCGTCCTGCGGCCGCGCGGCAAGCCAAGTCTTTATCGCCGTTCCGAACCCGTACCAGCCCGGCAGCATGAGCCGGCATTGCGACCATCCGAAGACCCAAGGGATAGCGCGCAGGTCCTCGATGCGCGTCGAGTTTTTGCGTGACGCGGGACGGCTGCCGATATTTAGATTGGCGATTTCTCCGATGACAGTCGATTCCCAGAAGTAGCGTTCGAACCCAGCCGTTTCGTATACGAGGTCCCGATACGCTCGATAGGCATGGTTGGAGAGTTCCTCCATGGCTGCGAGGTACTCCTCGCGCGGCGCCGCTTGGTCTGGCTGCAGGAGCGTCGCCTCAAGGGAGGCGGCAGCAAGAATCTCAAGGTTTCGCCGGCCCACCTCTGCTTGCGAATATTTCGCGGCGATGACCTCGCCCTGTTCGGTGATGCGGATCTGCCCCTGCACCGCCCCCGAGGGCTGCGCGAGGATGGCCTGATAACTCGGGCCGCCGCCACGGCCGACAGATCCGCCACGGCCGTGGAACAGACGTAGCGTGATTCCATGACGACGGAATGTATCGATGAGCGCGATTTCTGCCTTGTAGAGTTGCCAGCCTGAGGTCAGGAAGCCACCATCCTTATTGCTATCTGAGTAACCGAGCATCACCTCCTGTGCGCGGCCACGACTTTCCAGGAGGCAAAAGTACTCAGGCACGGTAAGGAGTTCGTCCATTATGCTGCCGCAGTTGCGTAGATCGGCGATCGTCTCGAACAGGGGGACAATGTTCACGTCGAGTTCGCGCTCACGCGGCCGCAACAGTCCTGCCTCCTTGAGCAGCAGCGCTATCTCGAGAACATCCGAGACCCCGTTCGTCTTCGAGATCACGTAGTTGGGTACCGCGGCGTTGCCATAATGCCGGTGTGCGTCGGCTGCTTCGCGAAGAATTGCCAGCTCCGAGGCAGTCTCCGCGGAATAGCGTAGGAAAGGCGAAGAAAGCGGTCGCGCGGTCTTGAGCTCCTCGCGCAGGAGGGCGATGCGGGCAGCTTCCGGGAGGCCGGCATAGTTCGAGTCAGCGCAAGTCATCTCGAACAGCTCGCCCACCGTGCGCTCATGCACCTCGGAATTCTGGCGCAGATCGATGCCCGCGAGATGGAAGCCGAAAGTGTTGGCCGCGCGACGCAGGCTGCGCAGCCGACTACGCGCCAGCGTCGCAGAGCCGTTGGCCGTGAGTGAGCGATAAAGAATGCTGAGGTCGGCAACGAATTCGGCAGCCTCGGCGTAAGGCGGCGCTTCACCTACGGCGTGGCGCGACGCCTCTGCCTGCCCGAATGCCTGCGCCGTTGCCGCGAGGCGCGCATAGATACCCGAGACAGCTAGCCGATAAGGTTCGTTGCGGCGGTGCGGCGAGCGATCGGGGGAGCGCTTCGCTAGGTCCTTCAGCTGATCGGATACAGTGACCAGCCGCGCATCGAGCGATAGTTCGCCGCCTAAAAGATGCACCTCATCCAGATAGAATTTGAGAGCGCGCTCACTCTGCATGCCCAACGCTTGTCGCAGCACCTCGGCTGTGACGAAGGGATTGCCGTCGCGGTCGCCGCCGATCCAGCTACCGACGCGCAGGAACGAAGGTAGCTCGAAGCGGTCCCAGGCGGGATCGGTCGAGGCGAGTTGGTCTTCCAGCGCCGCGTAGAAGCGAGGTAGCTCGCGCAGAAAGGCGTAATCGTAGTAGGAAAGCCCGTTCGCTACCTCGTCTATGACTTTGAGTCTGCTCCCGCGCAGCATGCTCGTCTGCCATAGCGTGAGCACGGCGCAACGCAAGGCCTCTTCATTTGCCGCTGTCTCTTCGGGGATGAGCCGAAAGCGATCGCGTTCCGCCAGTAGGTGCGCCACCTCCATCTCACGATCGATCGTGCTCTTCCGTCTCACCTCCGTCGGATGGGCGGTGAGTACCGGGCAAACGATGGCATTCGTGAAAAAGTTTTGCAGTTTGGATCGGGAAATCGCCGCATCACGAGCGCGAGCAAGCGCGTGGGCCATGGTGCCTTCGCGCGGTGCCGAAGCGGCTAGCGCGTGGGCTCTAGTCCGGCGGATGTGATGTTGGTCTTCGGCGATGTTGGCGAGCTGCGAAAAGTAGCTGAAAGCGCGGATGATTTGGATGCTCTGACCATGCGAGAGGCTATTCAATGTCGCCTCGAGCTCGTGCCGCGCGGCTTCATCTTCGTCGCGGTGGAAACGGATCGAGGTCCGGCGAATGCGCTCAACGATTGCGAAGACAGGCTCGCCTTCCTGGTTGCGGACCGTATCGCCAAGAATGCGGCCGAGAAGACGGATATCGTCACGTAACGGCAAATCCTTGTCGGGAGTCTCAACCAGATCCATGATCACACGACGGATTGCTGAGTTTGCGCCGCGGGCGGCCAGAGTATAGCTGCCATCGCTGCGCCGCCGATGAGCGTGATGACATCGCGCCTTCTTAATTGATCGAATTGCATTCGATCCCCTAAGCGCCGTAAGGGGACGTGACAGGATATCGAATTGGCGAGGAGCGGTCAGGAGGTAACGGAACGATTTGCAACCTGTTAGCCGTTGGCGAGGCGGCCGATGTCTGAAGTGGGTCTTGGTCGTGTCAAAACGTTTGTCCTCGCGACGCGCATAGAAAATCTTGGAGCAATTGCCGAAGCTGAGAGCTAAATCATACTGCGCGCACGCGGCTCGATCCGCCGTTCAAGAATTGTATTTTCTACATTTCG
>WNFX01021982.1_pt1 | contig 10421 bp, 10 predicted proteins | sample 5400111 | NCBI WGS metagenome assembly WNFX01 (sample SAMN13153363, study PRJNA577476) | soil metagenome | isolation source: 40 cm soil or saprolite under grassland replicate 1 | place: USA:California | collected 2016-06-15 | reverse complement strand
CTCCGGCTAGCTCTTCGCTTACGGCGCGGTGCCGCCGCGCCGCTAAACTCGCGCGGGTGAGCCTGTCTATCGGCATTGCCGGCCTACCCAACGTCGGAAAGTCCACCCTGTTCAACGCGCTGACCCGGGCCGGCGCGCTGGCCTCGAACTACCCGTTCGCCACGATCGAGCCGAACGTCGGCGTGGTCGGCGTGCCCGATCCGCGGCTGGCCGAGCTGGCCAAGCTGTACGATTCGGCCCGGATCGTGCCGGCCAGCGTGCGGTTCACCGACATCGCCGGCCTGGTGCGCGGCGCCTCGCAGGGCCAGGGCCTGGGCAACCAGTTCCTCGCCCACATCCGCGAGACCGACGCGATCTGCCAGGTGGTGCGCGTCTTCGCCGACCCGGACGTGACGCACGTGGACGGGGATGTGTCGCCGGAACGCGACATCGAGACGGTCGTCACCGAACTGATCCTGGCCGACCTGCAAACGCTGGAGAAAGCACTGCCGCGGCTGGCCAAGGAGACCAAGTTCGCCAAGGATCCCGAACGGGCCAGGGTGGCTGCCGCGGCGCAGGCGGCCCAGCGGCTCCTGGACTCGGGGACCCCGCTGTCGGCCGGCGCCGCGGCCGCGGGCACCGACGTCAAGGACCTGCGCGAGCTGCAGCTGCTGACGGCCAAGCCGTTCATGTACGTGTTCAACATGGACACCTCCGAGCTCGCCGACGAGGACCTGCGCAAGCGCCTGTCTGAAATGGTGGCACCCGCCGAGGCGATCTTCCTGGACGCCAAGACCGAAGCCGACCTGGCCGAGCTGCCCGAGGACGAGGCCGCCGAGCTGCTCGCCGAGGCCGGGCTTGGCGAGCCCGGCCTGGCCCAGCTGGCCCGGGCCGGGTTCCGGGCGCTGGGGCTCCAGACCTTCCTGACCGCGGGCCCCAAGGAGACCCGGGCCTGGGAGATCAAGGCCGGGGCGACCGCACCGGAGGCGGCCGGCGTCATCCATACCGACTTCCAGCGCGGCTTCATCAAGGCCGAGGTGGTCTCCTACGACGACCTGATCGCGGCCGGCTCGCTGCCCGCCGCCCGCGCCGCGGGCAAGGCCCGCATCGAGGGCAAGGACTACGTCATGCGCGACGGCGACGTCGTCGAGTTCCGCCACAGCGCAACATCAGCGTCTAAGAAGTAGACCAACGCCATGCCGATAAGAAGGTACAGTCTGGCTCCCCTGCCTGAGCGCCGGGTTCACCGGCGTGCAGCTCCAGAGCTGACGCATCTCGGGGTAGCTCACACGACGCTTCAGGGCATCTTTGAGAGCCTTCATGTCGTCAGGCAGGCGGCAAGCTCATCGGGCAAGGATGCGCGCGGGCGGCTGAAAGAGGGAGAGGTTGACCTGCTGCGCTCGGCGTTGGTCTTGGCCGGTTCCGGTCTTGATGCCGTTGTAAAACGCCTGGCCCGGGACGCGCTCCCTCAACTGCTCGCCGTCGGATCAACCCAGGTTGCCGCGGACAAGGTGTTTAAGACGCACGTCTCGGCGCAGATCCGAGACAAGACCCCGTCCACCTCATGGACCCAGGCGATACTGGATCCGGATCCGCGCCAGGCGATGATCCGCCTGTACGTGGACGAGTGCACGCGGGGAAGCCTTCAGAACGAGAAGGACCTGCGTGCGATGCGAGCCGGTTCGAACCTGCCGTCTGGTCAGGACAGCCAGTCCTAGACGAGCAGGAACGATCGGCGCAGCCGCGGCAAACCGCCAGTGCCGGGAAATCGTATACAGGTTATTGCCCAGCCCAGGGAACGTTCTTACGGTCAGCGGCCCAGCCGCTGGTCTTCCTGAGGTCCCGGTACAAGCCTCGGTACCCCAGCGAGTGAAGGATCAACAGCACCAGGTAGTGCCGGGTCAGCAGCCAGGCTTCCGCTACCAGGCCATCTCGTCTGTAGACGCGCTCCTGATCACCAGTTGGATACACTAGCCGGTTACGGATCTGGGTCACCATGTGTGCACCGTCCAAAGTAGTGCCCTGACGCTGGCGCTCGTCTGCCGCGAACTGGGTAATGACCGGAAGCAGACCAGGGTCGATGTCGACGGGGATCTTGGCCGCGGCCAGAACCTTGCGTAGTAGTTGATGTGCGGCCATTGACCTGTACTGATCCTCGGTGAGGGTGCTGCTGGATACGAGGGTCTGCCACATGATGTGTTCAAGGCCCGCAGCCCCGGTCATCACCCGCTGCTCGACGAACCCCTTGTCGCTGGCCGAGATGATCGCGAACATCATCTGGAACCACAACACCGCTCGCCTGTCAGGATCAGCGAACGCCGGGACCACGCGGCTCAGGAGGTCGCCGAGGGGCCTGGTGATCTTTTTCGTACCACCATCCCGGGCTCGGGAACCGCGCTGGATCGCAGTGAAGGGGACGCCAGTCTTCCCACACGATCTTCCCATCGGCGCCCTCGCCGACGGGAAGCATCGGAGCGGCCCACCGGCCCAGGGCAAAGGACACGCCGATGTGCAGCGCCGCTAGCAGCGGTTCTGCCTCATCGGGAGTTAAGGCTGCCCCATCTGCCCGGCGCAACTCCATCACGTGCGTCATCACGTACACATCGGCCTTGTGCAGATCGGTCCAGACCCGCTGGTGGTCAGGCCGGACATCTACGGTGATCCGCCAGCCGCCGGCCTCAGTCACCCACCGGCCGGACCACCAGCGCTGGCCGCCGTCGTCCGTTGCCGAGGTCAGTCGCTCCGGGCCATGCCAGTCAGGGAGATTGAACCAATGCGCGACGATCCGCTGCACGGGGACGTCGGCTCTGCCGATGGAGATGCCGTTCGACCACCCGCCATCGGTCCCGCGAACCCAGGCAAGCACCTCTGCGTCTCCGCCTGGGCGACGCAGCAGCAGCGTCACAGTGGTTCTGTTCGCGAACTGCGGGGGCGCTTCAGGCCCGGCCCTCCACTCCAGGCCCGGCCTCGGAGCACATGACAGTTGGACCACGCCTGCCACGTCAGTAGTCGCCAGCCCGCCGAGCGGCCCGTCATGCAATACGACCGGCTGGCCAGGCTCATTGAACGGATACACAGGTGAGAGTGGTTCAGCCGCGTTCGGCGCGAAGAGGTCAGGCACGGCCGTCATGCTACGACCTCTCCGGCGCATCGCCGTGCTAGCTCATCCGCGGCTGGTCCTTGCCGCGCAGGTCACGCCCCGTTCCCGTGCCGCTTTTCGAGGTAGGCGGCTACTCCCCGGCCGCCGTACTGGATCGGCGGGGCAACGCCCATGACCTCGCGGTGGAGCCGGATCAGCCGTTCCTCGGCGGCCCGCCGATCCGTCTTGTCCGGGTGCTCCTCCAGTGCCCACGAGACCTCGACATGGCACCCGGCGTCCTCGCACTGACGGACGTACGGGGCGGCATAGTGACCGCGGTGCGGGCGCTCAGCGAGGCCGGCCGCCCGCCAGTTGAGGTAGAACTCAGGCGGGTGGCGCTTGCGGCCCCGTGCGAGATCGTCGAGACGCGCTCGCCGTCCGCCTGCATCTCCGCTCTCGCCGATGTACAACAGACCCGGCTCGCCCCTTGCCCGGAACCGGTAGAGGCCCGGCGTCGCCGGAATGACATGGCCGCGGTGGGCCTCATCGAAATCCTGCCACTCTGACCAGCGCAGCCCGCCCCAGTCCGCCGCCTGGGGGTCGCTGGCTGCCGTTGTAATGTTGCCGGTCATACGCCTCACCGCCTCCGCGAAGAGCGCTTCAGCCCCGGCCCTTCGTTACCGCCGGGCAGGTGCTCTCACCGGGCACACCTACAACACGAACGCTACCCACGGGAATTGGCAGTCGGGCAGCTATCTGGCAGTGCCCGCTTCCTCTGGCACGCTCGTCGGCCCGAGCCACCTGGCGATCTTCTGGTACAGACCCAAGACCTCCTCAGGAAGCTCGGGAGCGAACAGCGACGCCACCACCGGCTTCCCGCCCCTGCCGACCTTTGCAGTGCAGGTCGTGGCAGCAGGCTGGACGGGGACATGGTCGAGTTCCGCCACAGCGCTACATCAAAGCGATAGCGACAGACCGGCTCGGGCTGGCCAAGAGCCTCTCGGAGTCCACTGATCCCGTCTTAAGGTCCGGGTTCAGCAGCGAGGCATACCGTGCTGTGACCGTGCTATACCGTGACCGTGCTTTACTTGAGTCAGGTGGTTGACCCTTGTCAACCCCACGCCATGACCAGGAGACAGTAGCGATGAGCGCCGGGGTTAGGACCGTGCACGTACCATACACCCTCGAACAGGATGAGGATGGTGTTTGGTGTGCATCTGCCCAGCTCAGGCCGGGTGTCGGGGCCGTCGGCGACGGTGAGACACGCGAAGCGGCGCTCGATGATCTGCGTGAGGCGCTACAAGCGTTGATTGCCGAGGTCGGCATCCCCGGACGAGCTGACGCTTACGCTTAACGTTGCCTGATGCCCTCCGCGATCCCCGCCGTTCGGGGAGCACAAGTAGTCAGAGCACTTGAACGGGCCGGATTCGAGGTCGCGAGGATCAGCGGCAGCCATCACGTGATGAAACACCCTGATGGCCGGACAGTTTCGGTGCCAGTCCACAACCGGGACATAGCCTAGGGCACGCTGCGGAACATTCTCGCGATAATCGGCATGACCGCTGACGAGCTGCGCGACCTTCTGTGACCAGTGGCACCACCGACGGCGCGACGGCGACGTCGTGGAATTCCGTCACAGCGCAACATCTCACAAACAGTAGAGACGACCGCCGCGCGGTAACCACCCTAGACAGGCATCAGCGACAGATGCTAGCGGTGAGTACCGTTGGGGTGACCGGTCGTTACCATGATCACGACGTTTCATCCGGGCCACGACGTGGCCTACCTCACGGCGGTCCAGCACGCCGGAGGCTGCGTCGGCGCGATGTCCTACTACACCGCGTCCGGCGAGCCGCCCGGCCAGTGGGCCGACAAGGGCGCCGCTGCGCTCGGGCTCAGCGGCCAGGTCGACCCGGCCGTGATCGGTCGGCTGTACCAGCAGAACATCGGGCCCGGCGGCGAGCTGCTGGTCAAGCGACGCCAATCAAAGGCGACTGACGAGCGGGAAGAGGCTGCGGTGGCCGCGTACCTGGCCGCGCATCCGTACGCCAGCGCGGTGGAGGTGGCCGAGGTCCGCGCGGCCGAGCGCGCCGGCAAGCGCGCGAGCGTGGCGAGCAGGACCAGGCCGCCGCGCTCGAGGCCCGCGCCGATGAGATCGAAGCCGCGCTGATGGACGCGGCGCGGGAAGCTGTCGCGTGGCTGGAACGCCACGCCACCTATACACGGACCAGGCACCATTCGGCGCGGACGGGGGAGTGGCGGGACGGTGACGGCCTGGTCGCGAGCTTGTTCCTGCATCACATTAGCCGCGACGGCGACCCGCATCTGCATGTGCACGTGGCCGTGTGGAACCGGGTGCAACGGGCCGACCAGGCCGACGAGAAGGCCGGAACTGACTCCAGCGCCGGCACGAGCTGCGCATAGCCGGCCGGGACGTTGAAGTAAATGGTCGGCGGCACGTCGGCGAGGTTCGCGATCGTCTGTGCGAACATCCCCGGCGCCGGACGACCCGCGTCCACGTAGATGGTGCCGCCGCAGGTGAGCATCATGTTCATGTTGTGGTTGCCGCCGAAAGTGTGGCTCCAGGGCAGCCAGTCCACGGTCACCGGCCGCTCGCCGGTGAGGAACGGCCACACCTGCCGCATCATCTGCTGGTTGGCGGACAGCATCCGGTGGGTATTGAGCACGCCCTTCGGGGCCCCGGTCGAGCCCGAGGTGAACAGGATCTTCGCCACCGCGTCCGGGTCCAGGGCATCGAACGCCGCGGTAACGGCCTGGCCGGGCACGGTCTGGCGAACTCGTCGAATCGCTCCGCTCCGGGCCGCTCGCCCGCGCTCACGATCGCCGGCACGGTACTGACCGCGTCGAGGGCCGCGGCGAAGCGATCGCCATCCTCGGCGAACACCGCGCCCGGACGTACCGGTTCGGCGATGGCCCGCAGATGAGCATGGTCGCGGCTTTGCAGGGAGTACGCCACGCTGGCGGGAGCGACCGGAACGCCAGCGGTCATCGCCCCCAGCGTCATGAGCATGTGGTCGACGCCGTTGCCCGACAGCACCAGCAGCGGCCGGTCAGGGCCCAGCCGCGATCGAGCAGGGCCTGGCCGATCCCGTTGGCCGCTGCCACCGCCGCGCCGTAACTGCAGCCGCCAGGCCCTGCCGAGCCCGCGTTCGGCCACCAGCAGGTGGTCCGGGTCCAGGTCCGCCCAGGCCCGCACGCTGTGCATCACCGTGCTTGGATAGGCGCCCAGCGTGTCGGCCGAGCGAAGGACCACGCTGCCGTCATCGGCATCCTCGGATACCACGTTCGGCGAGGCGAACAGCGGCTCTGCAGCGCCCGTATCCATGCCCACCTCCAGGCCTTCGGCCGCGAGCCAGCCAGTCGGTGATTATTCAACTAATACGTTGAGACCTGATAGTTTTTGTAGCTCTTAGCCGGGCCTGGCACAACCCGAGCCCGAGCCGGCCGGCGGTGTCGTTGAGCTAGCGGCCACGCCGCGACTCGATGGCCGGCCACCTTGGCATGGAGTGGCCGGTCGGCCGGGTTGTCACTGATTGATGTAGCTGCCAGGGGCGGGCTCGATCGGAGGGTAGCGCCCGCTGCCGAGCGATTGGGGCGCTGCGACCTGGTCGCCGGAGCGTTCGGCCAGCCAGGCCGCATAGTGCCCCCACCAGGAGCCCTCATGCCGCTCCGCGCCCGCCAGCCACTGCTCAGGGTCGGGCGGCGTCTCCGGGTTGAGGAAGTACCCGAGCCCCCGGTGCTTCGGGTCGGCCACCACGGTCTGGATGTGGCCGCTCGAGCACATGACGAACTGCGCTGGACCTGAGATCATCTGGGTGGTCCGGTAGGCGGTCTTCCACGGCGTGATGTGGTCGGTGAACCCGGCGGCCACGTACGTGTCGCAGGTAATGCGCGATATGTCGATCGGCGTGCCGAGGACCGTCAGGGCCGCCGGATGCACCAGCTGGTTGCCCGCCACCATGTCGAGCAGCTGGTGGTGGAAGGCGGACGTCAGCCGGGTCGTGTCCGCGTTCCAGGCCAGGATGTCGAAGGCCGGAGGGTCCTGGCCGAGCAGGTAGTTGTTCACCCAGTAGTTCCACACCAGGTCGTTCGGGCGTAGCCAGGAGAACATCGACGCCATCTGCCAGCCGTCGATCACCCCCCTGGGCTCCGACACTTTCCTGGCCAGCGCGATCGTCTGCGGCGTCGCGAACAGGAACATCCGCCCCTCGGACTCGGTGTCCAGGAGGGTGACCATGAATGTCGTGGAATGGATTCGGTCGTCGTCATGGGCGGTGAGGTGCGCCTGCACGAGGGCGGCGGTCATCCCGCCCAGGCAGGCGCCGATGATGTTCACGTCCGGCGAACCGGAGACCTCGCGGGCCACGTCGACTGCCTCGATCGTCGCCTGCGCGTAGGTGTCGAAATTCCAGTGGCGCTGCTCACCCGTCGGGTTGCGCCAGCTGATCCCGAACAGCTGGATGCCGTGCTGGAGCAGGTACTCGTACATGCTGCGGCCAGGTGACATGTCCAGGGCATAGTACTTGTTCACCTGCGGCGGCACTACGATCAGCGGGCGCTGGCAAACGGTCTCGCTCTGCGGCGTGTACTGGATCAGCTCGAAAACCTCGGTCCGGTGGATGACCGCGCCGGGCGAGGCCGCGATGTTCTCGCCTTTCTTGAACGGCCTGAGGTCCACCATGGACGGCATGCCGTGGTTGTTCAGCATGTCGTCGGCCCAGTGGGCGATCCCCTTGCGGATGCTGCCGCCGCTGGTGTCGAAAAAGCGCTTCAGTGCCGTGGGATTGGTCACCAAGAAGTTGGTCGGCGCCATGGCCTCCCGGAACAAGGTGGCTGCGAAGCGCATCCGCTCGGCTTCCACGCCCTCAAGGCCGAGATTGTCGATGAAGACGTCGAGTTCTGACCCGAGGGCGAGATACGCCTGCATCGTCGTCCGGAACAGGGGGTTGTCTCGCCAGGCCGGATCGGCGAAGCGCTTGTCCCCCATCTGCGGCGCTACCTCCGATTTGCCCAGCCCGATCTGCAGAAACTGCAGGCCAATCTTGGGCCCGCTCCGCAGCAAAGCCCGCGGCTGCCGCATGGCGACCTGGCCGAGAGACCGCAGTGCACCCGCGACCGGGCCGAGGCCGGAACCGGCGAGCAGGCCAGACCCGAGGACCGCCTCTGCGCCCTCCGCGCCGCCCGCGAGCTGCGCCGCAGTATCGGCCAGGTTCTCGCGCGGCTCCGCCGCCTGCGCGCGTCGCGGCTGCTCCTCCACCGCCTGCGCCTCCGCCGCCTTCGGTCGGCGTCCCCTGGCGGCTGGTTTTGCTTGTTTCCGGCCGTTGGGCCTGGTCCCGGTCAACGGCGCCTCGCCGTGCGGGGTTGTCATGATAGTTTCTCCACGGTCATCGCCATGCCCTCTCCACCTACGTGGCGGAGGCCGCCGCAGGCGGCTCATCGCTGACCACGACATCCAGGCTGCCTCCGCCGTGGCGGGCACGCAAGAGCTTCTGTCGTACATCCATGTCCTGCCCTCCGGATCGGGTCAAGAACCGACGAACGGCACGGTAATCCGGTGACTTTCGCCTGTGTGCCGCTGCGGTGCGACTGCGGGAGGTTCCCGGGACGAGGTGCGGGAAGACCTTACGAGGAAGCGCATGAGAAGTCAGATAACCACCTATCGAACATAGGGGAGACCGTGAGCGCGGATCAGGCAGAACGTGGCCGGCCGGTCGGCGAGCGCGAGGCACGTCAGATAGCAGAGGCAGCCCGGGAGACCGGATGGGATCAGCCCAGCTTTGGTAAGCAGCTGTTCCTGGGTGACTTCCGGCTGGACCTGATCCATCCGCATCCGCGCCCCGGTGAGGAGTCCAGCCGCCGCGGCGAGGAGTTCTGCGCCCGGTTGCGGGAATTCTGCGAGGCCTCGGTGGACGGCACGCTGATCGAGCGCGATGCCCGCATACCCGATGAGGTGGTCCGCGGGCTGGCCGCGGTGGGCGCGTTCGGCATGAAAGTCGCGCCGGAATACGGCGGGGTTGGCCTCAGTAACCTGTACTACAACCGGGCGCTGATGACCGCCGGGTCCGTCTCGCCAGCCCTGGCCGCGATGTTGTCGGCGCACCAGTCGATTGGCGTGCCGCAGCCGGTGGCGCTGTTCGGGACCGAGGAGCAGAAGCAGCGTTACCTGCCGCGGTGCGCGCGCGGCGAGATCAGCGCGTTCTTGCTCACCGAGCCCGATGTCGGCTCCGATCCGGCCAGGCTGACCACGACGGCGACGCCGTCGGCTGACGGGTCGGAGTACGTGCTCAACGGGGTCAAGCTCTGGACCACGAACGGAGTGGTCGCTGACCTGCTGGTGGTGATGGCCCGGGTGCCGAAGGGCGACGGGCACCGCGGCGGGATTACCGCGTTCGTGGTGGAGGCCGCCGCGGCCGGGATCACCGTCGAGCGGAGGAACGCGTTCATGGGCCTGCGCGGCCTGGAAAACGGTGTGACCAGATTCCACGAGGTCCGGGTTCCGGCTGCCAGCCGCATCGGCGAGGAGGGCCAGGGCCTGAAGATCGCCTTGACCACGCTGAACACCGGCAGGCTGGCGCTGCCCGCTAGCTGTGCCGCCACCGGCAAGCTGGCGTTGAAGATCGCCAGGGAGTGGTCGCGGGAACGGGTGCAGTGGGGACGGCCGATAGGCGAGCACGAGGCGGTGGCCAAGCAGATCTCGTTCATCGCCGCGACCACCTATGCCATGGAGGCGGTGCTCGAGCTGTCCAGCCAGCTCGCCGACGACAAGCGTAACGACATCCGCATCGAGGCGGCGCTGGCCAAGCTGTACTGCTCGGAAATGGCCAGCAAGATCGCAGATGAGCTGGTGCAGGTCCGCGGTGGCCGCGGCTATGAGACCGCCTCGTCCCTGGCCGCGCGCGGCGAGCGTGGTGTGCCCGCCGAGCAGATGCTGCGGGACATGCGCATCAATCGCATCTTCGAGGGATCCTCGGAAATCATGCGGCTGATCGTCGCGCGCGAGGCGGTAGACGCGCACCTGTCCGCGGCCGGCGAGCTCATCGATCCCGGGCTGCCGCCAGCCCGCCGCGCCCGCGCGGCTGCCCAGGCGGGCGGGTTCTACGCCAGGTGGCTGCCCACACTGGTGACGGGCGAGGGTCAGCGGCCGGGGGCCTACAGCGAATTCGGCTCGCTGGCCGCGCACCTGCGCTACGCGGAACGAGCGAGCCGGAAGCTGGCCCGGGCCACCTTCTACGGCATGGCGCGCTGGCAAGGGCGGCTTGAGCACAAGCAGGGCTTCCTGGGCCGGATCGTAGACATCGGGGCGGAGCTGTTCGCCATCAGCGCCGCCTGCGTCCGGGCGCAG
>WNFX01045941.1_pt1 | contig 10423 bp, 14 predicted proteins | sample 5400111 | NCBI WGS metagenome assembly WNFX01 (sample SAMN13153363, study PRJNA577476) | soil metagenome | isolation source: 40 cm soil or saprolite under grassland replicate 1 | place: USA:California | collected 2016-06-15 | reverse complement strand
TGGTAAGAATTATACCTTCTGTAGCATTTTCAAACAGGGAGGTAAGATGAGTGGCATCCACATTCATAAAGACAATGTTCAATAAGGCTCAAATTAACAAAAACAAAGGAAGTAAGAAAAGTTCGGCAGGAAGTAGTCAGACAAAAAGAGCAGTCCACCAATTTTACTCATTGACAATATGACTTCTTAATCCTTTCGATCAAGCAATTCTTTTTCTAAAGCAATGGCCCTGGGAAAAAGAATTTCGTTTTCCAGGTGCATGTGTTGCACCAGGTCATTATCAATTTCCAGAAGCTTTAGAAAGGTTACGGTATGACTTATGGAAGCATTCTCCGGCAAAGTATAATAGTCAGTAAGCTGCCTCATCTGGCGGAGAGATCCGTTAACTGTTTCATGCTCATGCTGCATCACGTTTTCTACCGGCTTACGCAACGTGCGCACCAATAAACTGGCGTAAGATTCTTTACTATGATAAGCATGCGAAATTTGCCTGATGTATGGAAAAATGATCATCTCTTCCTCCTGAAGGTGTGGAAACATATCTTTTGAAAGTTCCATAAACACGCGAAGAAGATCCGGTAAAAAAGAAAATTCACTTTGATAACTTTCTGTGAAATTCACCAGGTAATCTTTGGCCTCCGGTAACGACTTGCGCAAATACTCATGGTGTATATTAACGATATAGTCAGTCAGGAAATCCATATTCCATTCATCAAACTTTAAACTGCCGGGGAGGCATATGGTCCGGATGGATTCCTCTAATTCTTTCCTTATAATCGCAATATCCAGGTTTTTTATTTCGCAAATTCTCTTTAATGTCCATTTATCGCCAGAATAAAAATCAATGCCATATTTACGAAAAATATCGGCGGTACGATAATCATCGCTGATAATCTCTGAAACTAGTAAATCTTTACCTATTCTTTTGGCGCTGGTTAAAACCATAAAATTTCTGGAATTTTTTTAAAAAGTTGCAGCATAAATTAAAGCTTTACCAATACTATAACCCTGACTTTAGTCAGGAGAATCATGACATTAGAATATTTTATTTGCCTATACCGTCGAAATACTTTTTATAAAATCAGGTTTATCCTCTTTTAATAGACTATTAATATTTGTCTGCTCAAAAATTTTCACTAAATCATTCTTATAAGCCTGCACATGAGCATGCAAGGGGCAGGGATGCAAGACATCGCATTTTCTCAACCTCAAGACACATTCATCAAATTGCTCCAATCCGTCCATGGCTTCTACCAGTGTCAAAAGAGAAGTGTTTAAGGTGTTGCCGTTTAATGCAAATCCACCGTTGGGCCCTTTTGTAGAATTGAGAATACCCTTTTTTGCCACCTTATTCATGATTTTTCCCATGAAATGCCGGGGTACGGATAACCGGTTCGCCATCTCATCTATTCTAATTTTTCTCCTTTCATCATTCATCATGGCAACATACAAAGTACCTCGTAACGCGTAGCCGAAGGATTTTGAGAAGATCATATTGAGGAATTATGGGACGGAAAATAGAAAACCCGGCTGGTTAGTTCTATGATCTCTATCACAAAAGGAAGTGACATTACTCATATTTCTTTTTCACCTGTATTATTGACATTCAATGGACATAAGAGGAATAATTCCTCCGGGGCTTACGATAATCAATTACCTGTCTGATGAAGATCAGGTATTTACTCGTTTAGGATTCTTTCTTTTGACTTACAAACTTGTCAATTATGCGTCCAGAAGAATTTTCAACCCTTACCTACCAGGATCAGTTACGAATGATCAATCATTCGGGCAAATTAAAACATTCGCACATCGCTAATGATTACCAGGTCACCCTGTACCTGATAAAAGATTTTTACGTGGAGTTAAAGCGTAATATTCATCAGCTTAGTTTTGAAAAAATAACGCCAATCCATGGTAAGGATCTGCCGGAGCAATACAGATAGTAGTCTGTCAGTTGAAAAAACTGGTCTTCCTTTTCCGGCATTTTTTTGCTTCTGACCTTGAAAAGGATTTTATAATTTTTATAATCATTTTTGACTCAGTATCTAAATAGTATTGAAATTACTTATACTCATTGGGGAGGTCTTCATAATTCATCGCAGTAATTCTTTCAAAGAATAACTCCTTTATATGCCTTTTCAACTCCACATAAAAGTCCGTTACTTTATACAGTGTGAATTGATAATCATTGACAATGAAAGAATGTTTCAGATTGCCTGACTTATTTATCAAATGCAATTGGTCTTTATAATCCAATAATAAAAATTCTTTCACGGTCATAAATCTAAAACCTGATATTAAAAAAAACCTTTTTTAAAAGTCGTGCACCTGATCTTAATCAATTGAGCAAATGATTGTACGGTCATTTAACTTTGACAAATGTCAGTAATCTAACCTTTGCTGATATTGATTCGTTCGCACGGCTTCTTCATGATCATATACGATTTGAAGAAAGAGAATTGTTTCCTCATATTGAAAAGGGACTTTCACTAACTCAATTGAATGATATCTTCGATAAAATTGATCATCAATCCGCTTGCTCAACAGAATGGAAGGATGAATTTTGGAAAGGTTGACAATCCGCTATCCAAAAAAAATTAATTTCGATTAGCAAGTTCAGAGAAACGTTTGGTTTTTTGTTATACACAACCCCTTAACAAATGAAATCTTTATTTTTTTATGCAGTCGTAGTTGTTTTATTTTTTGCCTGCAGGAACCTTAATGATGTTGGTGTCAAGGCTAAGAAATTCTTCCAATCAACAATAAAAAAACTGCCACCATGCGCCAGCTTTTTATTATGAACAGAGAAATTATTTTTTACCATCATTGTTGCGCTGGAATTCAACAATAGCACGTGCATCATCATCGCTTAAATTCTGGTTGGGCATTTTTACAAGACAAATTTCATAGAGATTCTTTGCCTCCTGGTTTTTTTCGAGCATCTCTTCTGTATTGGTTACAAAATTCATGATCCATTCCGGTGTCCTGCGATCTGTAACACCCTTCCAACCGGGGCCCACTAATTTTTCATCTGTAAGTTTATGACAGGAAGCGCATTTCAGATCATATACAGCTTTACCCGCCGTCACCATTTTTTGATCAAGCGGATGCGTTAGGTCTACATGCTGAAATTTTCCCACGCCTGTTTTTTCACTGCCTTTGCTGGCAGAAGATGTACTGGTATCCGTCTTAGTGGCAGAGTTATCAGTCGTACTCGAAAAATTATGCAATAGAGAAATTCCTCGCAATAAATTTTGGGCGAGTGCCATTTACTCCGGCATTTCAATAATAATCTTCATTGTCTCCACACTCACCGTGCAAACTCATGCAAAACACTGTTGGCATGCTTGATCCGGCATAACAATTTATCAAATTCCAGGCAACAAAAAGATGTATACTTATTGTCCCGTATACCAAAATTAGTCTCCCTGATGACCAGGATCAGGAAAACCCTCTGGTCTCTCATCGTAATTTCATTAAGAAATCAATGATATGCAACGTAACGAGTTTTTAAACCTGGAGTACAAGGACAAATTGCACGTCGTTAATCAAACGGGCAAACTGATGAAATCACTCATCTTTAATGAATACCGGTTCTCGCTATATCAGGTGAAAGATTTTTATGTGGAATTAAAAAGAAAATATGATCAGCTCTATTTTGACAGCATAATTGCCATGAACTATGAAGACCTACCACTTGTTTATAAATAAACCGTCCTTAAGCGTTTGATTACACGAGTCAGATTCAAAACCGCTAAATAATTAGCGGTTTTTTGCTTTACCTCGTTGTAACACAAAAATTGCAGGAAGGGATCGTTACTGATATTGCCTGATTTCTCATGAATTTTTGAGCCCGTCGGGGTCATTGTTCATTCATAAGCCAGTATTTTTTACAAACCAGCGGCGTGATGAATATCAGTTTTCCAAATGATGTTTCTCATATCACCCCGGGCACACACAAAATAACTTTGACCTCCATTCATGACGTGTACATCTTTTATTTATTAAACCCTCATTTATGCTACGCAAATCATTTTTCGCCGTTGCTATGGTCTGGTTCATTACGATTGCAGCTTTATCCTGCGAAGGCGAAGGCGTTAAAAAAGATCAACCTGCTGTCGACATAAATGAATTGAGCAAAAAACAGCCGGAAACCCGAGGACCTATTATAACCGAAGAGCAAATACCGGTTACCCATCCTTTAAATAATGATTGGGTGGCTGACGGCAAAAAAATTTATGAGCTGAAATGCCAGCCTTGTCACAAACTATCCGAGGAGAAATTGGTAGGTCCCGGCTGGCAAGACGTTACCAAAAGAAGAACCGCGGTTTGGATCCTGAATATGATCACGAATACGGAATATATGCTGGACAAAGATCCGGAAGCACAAAAGCTTTTAGAATTATGCATGGTACGTATGCCCAATCAAAATCTTTCTTTTAATGAGGCCCGGCACGTTTGGGAATTTCAACGCAGCAATGACGGAGAAAAATAAAATGATATTTTAACTACTAACACTAAAAACATTTTTAACTGCCTAAATATTTTATATGAAACTATCTTTTGCAAAATTAACATTGGTTGTTCTATCGATTGCATCCTTATGTACGACAGGTTGTAAACCACGCGGCGCTCAATCAGCTGTAAGTGGTGATGCCGCACAAAAAACATATGTAGCTCCCGGCAAGTATGATGAATTCTATGATTTCGTTTCCGGCGGCTTTAGCGGACAAATGAGTGTTTATGGTTTGCCATCGGGCCGTTTGTTCCGTGTAATTCCTGTTTTTTCTGTTGATCCTGAAAAAGGATATGGGTATAGTGAAGAAACAAAACCAATGCTGAACACCTCTCATGGTTTTGTTCCGTGGGGCGATCTGCATCATATAGCATTGTCTGAAACTAATGGCATACAGGATGGCCGCTGGGTATTCGGGAATGAAAATAATACGCCCCGCATTGCCCGTGTTGATCTCAAAACTTTCCGTACTGCAGAAATTATAGAAATTCCTAATAGTGCCGGCAATCACTCTTCTCCGTTTATCACTGAAAATTCAGAATATGTTGTTGCTGGTACAAGGTTTAGTATCCCGATGGATAATACAAATGGTGACGTACCTATCAATACTTACAAACAAAATTTCAAAGGCACGGTCAGTTTTATTCATGTTGACACTTCGGGCCGAATGAATATTGCTTTTCAAATTTTATTGCCGGGAGTAAATTTCGACCTGGCAAGAGCTGGAAAAGCTAAATCACATGGCTGGGTTTTCTTCAGCTGCTATAATTCAGAAAAAGCAAACACATTGCTTGAACAAAACGCCAGTCAGAAAGACAAGGATTTTATTCTTTGTGTGAACTGGAAAAAAGCTGAAGAATATGTAAAAGCTGGCAAAGCAGAAAAAAGAGTTGTCGCCTATGCACATAATATTTATGATGAAAACAAGCATATGGCTACTTCTGAAATTGAAAAAGAAGTTTTGGTGCTTGATCCAAAAAATTGCCCGGATATGGTTTACTTCATGCCCTGTCCAAAATCGCCGCACGGCTGTGATACTGATCCGTCCGGTGAATATATAGTTGGAAGCGGAAAGCTTGCTGCCGTGATTCCTGTTTTCTCTTTCACAAAAATTCAAAAAGCCATTGCTGATAAAAATTATGATGGTGATTATGATGGCATTCCCGTTTTAAAATACGATGCTGTATTGCATGGCGAAGTACAAAAGCCCGGTCTGGGTCCCCTCCACACTGAATTTGATGCCGATGGAAATGCATACACATCTTTCTTTGTGTCGTCTGAAATTGTAAAATGGAGATTGTCTGATCTGAAAGTTCTTGACAGAGTTCCTACTTATTATTCGGTAGGTCACTTATCTGTACCCGGAGGCCCTACCCGGAAACCCTGGGGAAAGTATGTAATTGCTTATAATAAAATTACAAAAGACCGCTACTTGCCAACAGGCCCTGAATTGGCACAGAGTGCACAGTTGTATGACATCAGTGGGGATAAAATGAAACTAATCCTCGATTTTCCAACTATCGGTGAACCGCATTATGCGGAGGCTATTCCGGCCGATCTGATCATGAAAAATTCTCAAAAAATTTATAAGATAGAAGACAATCAAAATCCCTGGGCTGCCAAGGGAGATAACAATGCAAAGGTTGAACGCAAAGGAAATGAAGTGCACGTTTACATCACAGCTATCCGTTCACATTTTACTCCTGATAATATTGAAGGAGTGAAGTTGGGAGATGTTGTTTACTTCCATGTCACGAATCTTGAACAGGATTGGGATATTCCTCATGGCTTTGCGGTAAAGGAGGAAATGCAGGGTTATATACGTGTGAGTGTTGCCGGTTCCAATGTGCCTATTACATTCAGTACAGGAAAAACTGAACCGGGCCCGATAGCAGAAAATAAATAATACAACCAACATACTCAAACCCTGTTGTGATCGGGGTTTGAGAATTATAAATCAATTATTATGAAGAGAATATTTCATTTGATAACTATAATGGCTGCGAGCATGTTATTTGCCTGCAATAGTAACAATACAGAAACAAAAAATGCTTCGGCTGCAAGTGAAACAAATAATACAAATGCAGGCCAGGCCAATATAAGTGATGACGCTTCGATGAAAAATATTGTAAAAGTCGCGGTCGGTTCTCCTGATCATACATCTCTGGTAACTGCATTGAAACAGGCAGAGCTGGTGGATGTGCTTGCCAATCCCGGGCCATTTACTGTGTTCGCCCCTAACAATGCCGCTTTCGACAAATTACCCAAAGGAACACTTGATGATCTGATGAAACCTGCGAAGAAAACTGACCTGCAAAATATTTTACAATATCATGTTACCACGTCTTCCTTGAAAGCAGACTATTTTAAAGATGGACAAATAATAGGAATGGTCAACGGAGATAACGTTACGGTGAGTGTAAAGGATGGCAAAATAATTCTGAATAATTCAGCTAATATCACCAGTTCGGTACAAGCTTCAAACGGTATGGTGTATATAATAGATGGTGTGCTTTTGCCACCAGCAGAAAAATAATTTGAAATTAAACTTATAAGATATGAAAAAGATAAAACTCAGAACCAGTGTTACTGTGTTCTTACTTTTCTTTGGAATTGCGACGCTTGAAGCATTCCGGACCCGCAATTGGATGAATGCTGCTTTCTGGGTAGCTATCGCTATCATGTTTTTAATAGCGGATAATCTGAAAGAGAAAGATCATGAAATACAAAACCAACAAGAGGAATCTCATTGATATGTCAAAGCAAAAAACACTTTGAATTCAACAAGATAATCATGAAAAAGAATCTTACCATAACCTCAAGAGTACTGGTGGCATTTGCTTCAGGTGCATTGATTGCAGTTTTCTTATTGCCTGTATGGCGAATTGATCTTTTTGCTCCGCAGTACCCCGAAGGTCTGACTATGTATATCTGGATCAACAATATTACCGGCCAGGTGGATATTATCAATGGTTTAAACCACTATATCGGGATGAAACATATCAGTGTGGCGATGTTTCCTGAATTCAGATTCCTGGGTTATGTAGTTGGCTTTTTTATGCTACTGGGAATGGTAGTTGCGGTTAGCGGGAGAAGAAGGTTTTTGTTTTATTATCTCGTGCTCACCGCTATTGGCGGTACTTTAGCGATGATCGATTTTTATAAATGGGGTTATAATTATGGACACAATCTCAATCCAACTGCCCCGATACAAGTGCCGGGGTTATCCTATCAACCGCCTTTATTCGGCCACAAACGATTGTTGAATTTCGATGCTTATTCATTTCCCGACGTAGGTGGATGGATTGTCATTGCAGCCGGAGCACTTGCGTTTGCTGTGTGGTTTGCAGAATGGTATCGCCAACATAAAGCAGCAAAAAAACTGAGAGCAATTACCAGCGTAGCTGTCGCGGCAAGTTTATTGATATTTTTTATTCCTGCCTGCTCCAATAAGCCGCAGCCATTTAATTATGGTAAGGATGTTTGTGATAATTGTAAGATGACCATAGTCGATCCAAAATCCGGCGGGGAAATAATTACAAAAAAAGGAAAGGTTTACAAATTTGACGATGCCATCTGTATGATCCATTTTTTAAAATCAGGCGCTTTAAAAGAAAATGAGATTTCACAAAGAGTTTTTATCAATTTTCAAACGCAGAATGATTTTATTGATATAAACAAAGCCTTCTTTCTAATAAGCCCGGAATTAAAAACGCCAATGGGTGGAAATGCCGTTGCATTTATTTCACAACAGGAGGTCGACAAAATGAGATCAACTGTGCCGGGAGAAACCATGACCTGGAACGAAGTTTATAACAAATTGGAGTGAAGAAATGAAAACACTATTGACGATACTATCCACTTTCTTTTTCTTCTGCGTCGCTGCAAAGAGAATTGTCGTAGGCAGTGACCAATCAGTAACAAGCCTGAAGAGAGCAGTTTTTCTTGCTAAAGACAGAGACACCATTCTGCTGACTGCGGGCGTGTATAAAGAAGGCAATATTGTAATTACAAAGGCTATTGTCATCATTGGAAAGGGCGGTCCTGTTCTTGATGGTGAAAATAAATACGAGATATTAACCATCAGCGGAAAGAATATTACCATCACTGGAATTATCTTTCGAAACTCCGGCTATTCCGCCATGAACGATTATGCCTCCATTAAAATAATTGATGCATCGAATATCACCGTTGAAAATAATACAATCATTAATGCCTATTTTGCGATTCATGTTTCCAATACAAGCTATGCTGTTATACGCCATAATAATATTACCGGTTCACCCCGATCAGAACAATTAACCGGCAATGGCATTCATCTATGGAAATCAAATCATGCATTGATTGATGGTAACCATGTGCAGGGTCATCGTGACGGGATTTATTTTGAATTTGTTTCCCTCTCGACTGTTCAAAATAATTTAAGTGAAAAAAATATTCGTTACGGAATTCATTTTATGTTTTCGAACGATGATGTGTATTTCAACAATACATTCAAAAAGAATGGCGCCGGCGTAGCTGTGATGTATTCCAAAAAAGTAAATATGGAATGGAATCATTTTGAACAAAACTGGGGCGCATCGTCATACGGTATTTTATTAAAGGATATTTCGGACAGTTACATTCAGCACAATGTATTTTTCAAAAATTCGATTGCTCTTCACCTGGAAGGGACAAGCCGAATGGAGGTACAGCAAAATATTTTCAAAGAGAATGGCTGGGCTATTAAAGTTCAGGCCAGTTGCGAGGATAATAATTTTCATCATAATAATTTTATCAGCAACAGTTTTGACGTGGGTACTAATGGTACCCTGGTGCTGAATAAATTCTATAACAACTACTGGGATAAATACGAAGGCTATGATATGAACAAAGATGGCATTGGTGATGTGCCTTATCATCCTGTAAGTATGTATTCCATGATCGTGGAGGAAAATCCGAACTCTTTACTGCTACTGAGAAGTTTTATGGTAGGCCTGCTGGACAAAGCGGAAAAAGCAATTCCCAGTCTTACCCCTGAAAATTTATTAGACGACAAGCCGATGATAAAACCGAACAAGCTATGATCCGCATTGAGCATATCAGCAAAAAATTCAAGAAATTGAAGGCAATAGTCAAACCAGCGAATGGCAGAATTTTTATTGATGGCGAGCTCATCAATGGTGATCCTTCTTATCGGAAAAAAATTGGGTATATGCCACAGATTGGTCGTTACCCTGATAATATGAAAGTGGGGCAACTATTCAGCATGATGAAGAACATACGCAACGCAGAAGAAAATAATCTGGATAATGATCTTATCATAAAATTCAATCTTGTCTCCATTTTTGATAAGCCAATGAGAACACTTAGTGGAGGTACAAGACAAAAAGTAAGTGCGGCATTGGCATTTTATTTCCTTCCTGATATTCTGATACTGGATGAACCCACGGCAGGTCTTGATCCTCTTTCATCTGAGATACTGAAAGAAAAAATCATTGCTGAGAAAAAAAGAAATAAATTAATCCTTATCACCTCGCATGTACTGAGCGAACTGGATGAACTTACCACGCAGATAATGTATTTGCAGGAAGGGAAACTGCAATTTTTTAAAAATATTGAAACACTTCAGGAAGAAACAGGGGAATTGAAATTAGGAAAGGCTATTGCGCAAATTATGAGACAAGGATCAGATAGTAACTGGATAAGCGAATTGTTTGAAGCTAAAAATCCAAGACCATGATGAAATTATCAAAATACGTCTTATATGATATCCTTCGAAGCAAGGTTATCATTGCCTACACTATTTTCTTATTTATCATTTCAATGAGCCTGTTCCGAATGGAAGAAAACAGTGGTAAAGCGATGCTGAGCCTGCTGAACATAATACTTATTGTAGTGCCGCTTATCAGCATGATCTTCTCTACG
>WNFX01008710.1_pt1 | contig 10423 bp, 8 predicted proteins | sample 5400111 | NCBI WGS metagenome assembly WNFX01 (sample SAMN13153363, study PRJNA577476) | soil metagenome | isolation source: 40 cm soil or saprolite under grassland replicate 1 | place: USA:California | collected 2016-06-15 | reverse complement strand
GCCGCCGGATCAGCTGCACCCGGTGATCGCCTGGGCGCAGCGCTACGGCGCGCCGCTGCACGCGCACCTGTCCGAGCAGCACGCGGAGAACCTGGCGTGCCTGGCCGCCTACCGGGCGACGCCCGCCGAGGTGCTGTACAACGCCGGTGCGCTCGGCCCGCGCACCACCGTCGTGCACGCGACCCATCTGGCCAGCCGGGACATCGAGCTGCTCGGCGGCAGCCGGGCCTGCGCGTGCTTCTGCCCGACCACGGAGGCCGATCTGGCCGACGGGATCGGGCCGGCCCGCGCGCTGGCGTCCGCCGGCAGCATGCTCAGCCTGGGCACCGACAGCCAGGCCGTGATCGACCTGTTCGAGGAGGCCAGGCGGGTCGAGCTGGGCGAGCGGCTGGCCACCCAGCGGCGCGGCCACTTCACCGCCGCCGAGCTGGCCGGTGCCGCCACCGTGACCGGGCACACCTGCCTGGGCTGGCCGGACGCGGGCGAGATCGTGCCGGGGGCCCTGGCGGACCTGGTGACGGTCGCGCTGGATGGCCCCCGGCTGGCCGGGACGTCGGCGGCCACCGCGCTGGAGTCGGTCATCTTCGCCGGCACCGCCGCCGATGTGCGTGCTGTGGTCGTCGGCGGCCGGGATGTGGTGCGGGACGGGACGCACCTGCTCATCGATGACGTCCCCGGCGCGCTGTCAGCCGCCGTCCGGGCCGTTCTTGACTGAGCCCGGCGCGGGCGTGGCAGCCAGCTTGCGGAGCCACTCCTCGGACCAGCCGAGCCGCCCGTCCCTGAGCTCGGCGGCCAGCGACCGGACGAAGGAAAGCTCGGTGCGCAGCAGCGCCGTGCGGTATTCGTCCTCGATCACGAAGACCCTCGGCAGGAAGCCCGCCGTGGCGGCCATCGCGGTCTCGATCCTGGCCAGCTCGCGTTCCAGGCTCGCGGCCCGTGTCTCAAGCTGGGCCGCGACATCGTCGGACTCCAGCAGCGGCAGGAACGCCAGCGCGGCCGGGAACTCGGGGAAGTCCCTGGCCGGAGTGGCGAGCATCTCGCGCATCCAGTCCGTCAGTAGCAGCCGCCCGGCCGGGGTCGATCGTCTGGTAGATGCTCGCCCGCTGCCGGACGTTGACCACCTCGTCCTTGCCGCGCTCCCTGATCAGCTGCTGCATCCGGTACGGGTGCATCGGTGCCTCGTAGAGCATGGCCAGCACGACGAGGGCGAGCGGCGACCGCCGCGGTGAGCCTGACATAGATAGAAGCTTACTAGTCATAATCGTTAGACAGCGCTGGCCGGCCTCGCCGCGGCGATCATGATCCCGCAGGTCCTGGCGACCCTGCGCGAACGGGAGCCGGCCGGCCGCGGGCGTGGCATTATGCGCACGTGAGCTTGTTGATCACCAACATCGGCGAGCTGGTCACGAACGCGCCAGCCGACGACGGCCCGCCTGGCCCCGGCCCGTTCACGTCCTTTGCCGATATGGCGCTGGTGATCGACGCGGGGAAGGTCGCCTGGACCGGGCCAGCCGCGCGGGCGCCCGCCGCGGACCAGGTCGTCGATGCGGCCGGCCGGGCGGTGCTGCCCGGGTTCGTCGACTCGCACGCGCACCTGGTTTTCGCCGGGGAACGCGGCGCTGAGTTCGCCGCCCGGATGGCCGGCACGCCCTATGCGGCCGGCGGCATCCGCTCGACCGTCGCCGCGACCAGGGCAGCCACCGATGAGCAGCTGAGCGCGAACCTGCGGGCGCTGGCGGCCGAGATGCTGGCGCAGGGCACCACCACGTTCGAGTGCAAGTCCGGCTACGGGCTCACGGTCCGCGATGAAGCGCGCAGTGTCGCCCTGGCGGCCGAGTTCACCCCGGAGGTGACCTACCTGGGCGCGCACGTGATCCCGCCGGAGTTCGCCGCCGACCCGGATGGCTACGTGGAACTGGCCTGCGGCCCGATGCTGGACGCGTGCGCGCCGCAGGCACGGTGGGTAGACGTGTTCTGCGAGCGGGGGGCGTTCGGCCCGGACGAGGCCTCGGCCGTCCTCGCCGCCGGGGCAGCGGCCGGGCTGCGGCCGCGGGTGCACGCCAACCAGCTCGGGCCGGGGCCGGGAGTGCAGCTCGCCGTGCGGCACGGCGCCGCCTCGGCCGACCATTGCACGTACCTCGACGATGCCGACGTCGACGCGCTGGCCTCGTCGGCCACGGTGGCCACCCTGCTGCCCGGCGTGGAATTCTCCACCCGGCACCCGTACCCGGACGCCCGGCGGCTGCTCAGCGCGGGGGTCACGGTGGCCATCGCCACCGATTGCAATCCTGGCTCCTGCTTCACGTCCAGCATGCCGCTGTGCATCGCGCTCGCGGTCCGCGAGATGCTGATGACAACACAGGAGGCGCTATGGGCTGCCACCGCGGGCGGCGCCCATGCCCTGCGCCGGACGGATGTCGGCCACCTCGGCATCGGCGCGCGCGCCGACCTGATCATGCTCAGCGCGCCGTCGCACGCTTACCTCGCCTACCGGCCCGGTGTCCCGCTGATCGCGGCGGTGTGGGCGGCGGGAGAACTCGCCCCGGCCTGACCGGGAGCCGACGGCGAGTTCCCGGCACAGCAGACCCGGCAAAAGAAACCCTGCCCGGGATGGAAACCTTCGGTGCCGTGTCCTCGTCTCTGGCTTGCGACACCGGAAAGCACATCTGAGCTGACACCGGAGGGAGTCCGCGCATGGGGCGTGACCAGGAAAGCGGCCAGGATGCCGACGAGATTGAGCGGTTGCTTGCCGAGCGGGGCAACTGGCTGATGGGGCCAGGATCGTCGCCGGGCAGCGCAGCGCATGTCCGGCCCGCAGGCGGCTCGCCCGGCGGCAGCAGGCTGGCCGGCGCCCGGACGGGCGGCGCGGGCGTCAGGCGCTGACAGCCGGGTAGCCGCCGCGGAACCTGATCAGCGGCTGCCCGCCGGCCGCGACATAGGCGACGGCGACGACATCGGCGATGACCAGCAGGTGATCCCCGGCGGGCACCCGCTGGGCGGCCTCGCATTCGATCGCGGCAAGCCCGCCGGTGGGTATCAGCCCGCCGGACAGCTCACCGCGCCGGTGCGGCACGCCGTCGAGCATCAGCCGGGCGCCGGGCCGGCCGGCCGCCGCGAACCGGCCGGCCAGCATCCGCTGGCCGGCCGCCAGCAGGGTCACGGCGAACCGGTCCAGTCGGCCGAGCAGTTCCGCCGGGTAGGAGCCGGCCATCAGCGAGACGAGCACGAGCGGCGGGTCCAGCGACACCGGGCAGAACGCGCTGACCGTCGTCCCGACGTCATCCCGCCCGTCGGCCACGGTCATCAGGGTGACGCCCGAGGCGAATGCCCCGAGCACATCGCCGAAGCCGGCCGTTGACTGGCCGGCGCCCATCCGTTCCGTCACTCGAAAGTCCAGCTGCCCGGCAGCATCAGCGGCCCGTGCGGGGCGAAACCCGCGCGGGCGGCCAGCCGCCAGGCCGGCCCCCAGGCCTCCGCCAGCAGCCCGGCCGCGAGCCCGGCTGGGGCGGCGGGGCGGCTGTCGCTTGATGCCGGCGAGCGGAGCCGGTCCAGCGGCCGCACCTTCGGGTAGATGCGCACCGGCGCGTCCGGCGGCAGCCCGGCCCTGGCCCGGGCGAGGCCGACGGCCCGGTCAAGCCCGCCCAGCTGGTCGACCAGGCCGTTCGCCAGCGCGTCGGCGCCGGTCCATACCCGGCCCCTGGCGAGCTCGTGCACCCGGTCACCGGACATCCCGCGGCCGGCCGCGACCTTGCCGGTGAATTCGGCGTAGATGTGGTCGAGCCAGGAGTTGACCAGCGCCCACTCGTCCTCGCTGAACGGGCGGCTGGTGGTGAACATCGCCGAGTGGGCGCCCTCGGCGACCGAGTCGGTGGTCACGCCGGCCCGGCCGAGCAGGTCGGCCAGCACCGGCTTGCCGGACAGCACGCCGATCGAGCCGGTCACCGTGCCCGGCTGGGCCACGATCGCGTCGGCGGCCACCGAGATGAGGTAGCCGCCGGAGGCCGCCACGTCGCCCATCGATACCACCACCGGCTTGCCGGCCTCACGCGCCCGCACCACCTCGCGCCAGATCGTGTCGGAGGCGACGTAGGAGCCTCCCGGGCTGTTCACCCGCAGGACGATCGCGCGCGCCCGGTCGTCGCCGGCCGCGGCCCGCAGCGCGGCGGCGATCGTGTCCGAGCCCATCCCGCTGCCGGGCAGCGGGCCGTGTGTGCTGCGGCCGCGCTTGATCGGGCCGGTCGCGTAGATCAGCGCGACCGACTCCTGCCGCGGCGCCGGCAGCTTCCTGGCCCGCTCGGCCAGCGCGTGCGAGCGCTGGTAACGGCTGACGTACTGCAGTACCGCATCCGGCCCGGCCTGCTTCTTGACGTCGGCGAACACCTCGTCCCGGTAGCCGAGCGCGTCCACCAGGCCCGCGTCGAGCGCCTGGGCGGACAGGAACGGGCCGCGGTCGATCAGCGCCCTGGCCTCGTCGGCCGCGATCTGGCGGCGCGCGGCGATCGCCTCGGTGATCTGCTCGGTGATGGACGCGGTGAGCCGCTCGGTGGCCTCCCTGGCCGGCCCGGTGAAGCTGCGCTCGGTGAACTGGTCGGCCGCGTTCTTGTACTCGTGCCGCTTGCCGACCTGGTATTCCACGCCGAGGCGGTCCAGCGTGCCGCGGTAGAACCGGCGCTCGACCGCGATCCCGGTCAGCCCCAGGTCGCCGGACGGCTGCAGGTAGATGGTGTCGAACGCGGTGGCCAGGTAGTAGGGCACGTTGCCGGCCGAGAACTCGCCGAAGGTCTCCGCCCAGGCGACCGTCAGCTTGCCCGCCTCGCGGAACTCCGTGATCGCGGCCCGCAGTTCCTGCACCATGGCCAGGCCGATGGCCCGCCCGCCGACCTTGGCGACCAGCGCCCTGACCCGCTGGTCACCGCGGGCCCGGCGCAGGCCGTCGAGCACGTCGGCAAGCAGCAGCCTGCGGCGCGCGAGCACGACGGCTGACAGGGGGTCGGCCGGGCGCTCCTCGATGATCCCTTCGGTGAGGTCAAGCTCCAGGATCAGCGGCGCCGTCCGGCGCTGGCGGAATTTGGCGACCTGATCAGAAATCCTCGATTCGACCATGCGGCCAGCTTAGAGGCCGCCCGGACTCGGGCCCCCGCCCCCGGGGGCGAGGACGGCGGGCGGGGTACCGATCGCGTCGGCTATCGTCGGCGCGATGGCTGATCGGGACGGCAACGGCTGGGTCAGGTGCGCCCAGGGCCACCGGCACTGGGGCCGGCATGGCGCGGCCGGGCTGCTCGCGTACGTGCCCAACGACGGCGGCGGTGCCACCGTGCTGCTGCAGCGCAGGAGCCAGTGGGGCAACCACCCGGGCACCTGGGGGCCGCCGGGTGGCGCACGGGACAGCCACGAGTCGGCGGTGGCCGCCGCGCTGCGCGAGGCCGCCGAGGAGTGCGGGGTGCCGCCCGAGGCAGTGCGCGTCGGCGGGATCCTGCTCGACGATCATGACGGCTGGTCCTACCGGACGGTGATCGCCTCGGCGGCCGAGCCGTTCCCCGTGCACAGCGCGAGCGCGGAGACCGCTGAGGCCGGCTGGGTGCCGGCGGACGACGTCGGGCGGCTGGCGCTGCATCCGGGGTTCGCCGCACGCTGGCCGGCGCTCCGGGCGGCGCTCTTCCCGCTGACGGTCATCGTGGACGTGGCGAACGTGATGGGCGCGCGGGCCGACGGCTGGTGGCGGGACCGGGCAGGGGCGGCTGCCCGGCTGCACGGCGAGATCGCCGCGCTGGCCGAGCGCGGCCTTCCGGTGCTGCCGGACTCGCTGGCTGACAAGCTGGCCGCGCCGGCCCTCGAGCGCTGGTTCCCTGGCTTCGTGCTGGTCCTGGAAGGCGCGGCGCGCGCGGCGCTGAGCGGGCTGCCGGCGGCCGCGGGACGAAGGGTCAGCGCGATCGCCGCGGCCGGCTCAGGCGACGACCTGATTGCCGATCTTGCCGCGCGGCCAGGAGGCCAGCGGATCGTAGTGACCGCCGACCGGGAACTGCGTTCCCGCTGCGCCGCCGCCGGGGCGGCGGTGACCGGCCCGCGCTGGCTACTCGGCATGTTCTGACCCCGGCAGGCTGCTCCTCACCCGGTCCCTACCCGGCGGGCTCGGGGGCCAGCCAGAGCACGCCGAGCGGCGGAACGGCCAGCACCGCCGACGCCGGCCGGCCGTGCCACGGCTCTTCGACCGCATCGATGACCCCCATGTTGCCGACCCCGCTGCCGCCGTAGACAGCCGCGTCGGTGTTGATCACCTCGCGCCACCGGCCGGCCTGCGGCAGCCCGATCCGGTAGCCGATATGCGGCTCCCCGGCGAAGTTGGCCACGCAGGCGATCACGCCAGCCTCGCCCGCCGCGGCGCCAGCTGCCTCAGCATCGCCCGCCGCGCCGCCGGAGAACCGCAGGAACGACACGACGTTGCCGGCCGAGTCGTTCGCGTCGATCCAGCCGAATCCATCTTGCGAGAAGTCAGCCGTCCATAGCGCCGGATCGGCGCGGTAGGCCGCGTTCAGGTCGATGACGAGTCGCTGCAAGCCGGCCTCCATCGGGCCGCCGAGCGCCGCCCAGTCCAGGCCAGCCTCCTGCGACCACTCGGCCGCCTGCCCGAACTCCGAGCCCATGAACAGCAGTTGCTTGCCCGGGTGCGCCCACATGTAAGCCAGCAGGGCCCGCAGGCCGGCGAACTTCCGCCACTGGTCCCCGGGCATCTTGCCGAGCAGCGAGCCCTTGCCATGTACGACTTCGTCGTGCGACAGCGGCAGGACGAAGTTCTCCGAGTACGCGTACATCATCGAGAACGTCAGCTCGTTGTGGTGATAATGCCGGAACAGCGGGTCGTGCGACAGGTAGGCCAGCGTGTCATGCATCCAGCCGAGGTTCCATTTCAGGCCGAACCCGAGCCCGCCCAGGTGCACCGGCTGGGTCACCCCCGGCCACGCGGTCGACTCCTCCGCGATCATCGTGATGCCGGGCACCCGCCGGTAGCAGGTCGCGTTCACCTCGCGGAGGAAGGCGACGGCATCCAGGTTCTCCCGGCCCCCGGCCGCGTTCGGCGACCACTCGCCGTCCTTGCGTGAGTAGTCCAGGTAGAGCATCGAGGCGACGGCGTCCACCCGCAGTCCGTCGATGTGAAACTCCTCGAGCCAGTAGATGGCGTTGGCGACCAGGAAGTTGCGCACTTCCTTGCGGCCGTAGTCGAAGATCAGCGTGCCCCAGTCCGGGTGCTCGCCGCGCTGCGGGTCAGCGTTCTCGTACAGCGGCGTGCCGTCGAACCGCGCCAGCGCCCATGTATCCCGGGGGAAGTGCGCAGGCACCCAGTCGACCAGCACCCCGATGCCGGCCTGATGCAGCCGGTCCACCAGCAGCCGGAACTCATCCGGCGACCCGAACCTGGACGACGGCGCGTAATACGACGTGACCTGGTAGCCCCAGGATCCGCCGTACGGGTGCTCGGCCACCGGCAGGAACTCCACGTGCGTGAAGCCGAGTTCGCTGACGTAGTGCGTGAGCTGGTCGGCCAGCTCCGTGTAGGACAGCCCGGGGCGCCACGAGCCGAGGTGCACCTCGTACACGCTCATCGGCTGGCGCAGCGCGTCCCGCGCGTCCCGCTCGGCCAGCCAGTCACCGTCGCCCCACTGGTACTGGGACCTGCACACCACCGACGCGGTGTCCGGCGGCCGCTGCGCGAGCGCGGCCATCGGGTCGGCCTTGCGGTGCCACGAGCCGTCCGGCCCGCAGATCTCGAACTTGTACCTGGTGCCCTCGCCGACCCCGGGCACGAAGATCTCCCACACCCCCGACCCGCCGAGCGACCGCATCGGGTGCGCGTGCCCGTCCCAGAAGTTGAAATCCCCGATCACCCGCACGCCCCGGGCGTTCGGCGCCCACACCGCGAATGCCGTGCCGGTGACCAGGCCAAAGCCCATGGAAAACGAGTTTTCGCCGGCCGCTCCGCCCGCGGTGCCTGCTGCCGCCGGCGCCGCGTCAGGGGCGTCGTCGGGGTACTGCCGGATATGCGCGCCGAGCACCCGCCACAGTTGCTCGTGCCGGCCCTCACCGATCAGGTGCAGGTCGACCTCGCCCAGAGTGGGCAGGTGCCGGTACGGGTCGTCGGCCAGGATCTCGCCCGGCTGGCCGTCGCTCCCTGCGTCCGGCTGGCCGTCTCTGGCGCCCGGGTAGGTCACCGCCAGCCGGTAGTCGGGGATCTCGGTCAGCGGCAGCGTCACGGCGAACACGCCCTGGTGCAGATGGCCGGCCGGGAACCGGCGCCCGTCAGCGAGCACCACGGTCACCGAGGTGGCCAGCGGGCGCAGCACGCGGACGGCGATTCCGCCGGTGACCGGGTGCGCGCCGAGGACGGCGTGCGGGTCGTGATGGGTACCGGCCACGACCCTGTCGATCTCGCTGAGGCTGACCTGGGTGGCGCTGGAGTTCGCGGCGGTCACGGCTGCATCCCGGCGATCGCGCTGAGCGGGATGGACTGCCAGGACGGCCGGTGCCTGACCTCGTAGATCACTTCGTACACCGCCTTGTCGAGCATCAGCGCGCGCAGCAGCACACCGCGGGCCCGCGGGTCGGCCCCGCTGACCTCCGCATAGCCCGCGCAGAACGCCGCCTGGTTCCTGGTCACCCAGTCCCTGGCCGCGGCCGACAGGCGTGCCTCATCCGGGTGGCCGAGCAGCTGGTGGCGCGCCGCGTAGTCGAACGACCGCAGCATCCCGGCCACGTCCTGCAGCGCTGAGGACCGGGCGCGGCGGCGGTCGAGCGGGGCGGCGGGCTCGCCCTCGAAGTCGAGCGCGACCCAGCCGGTCTGGGTCCGCATCACCTGGCCGAGGTGATAGTCACCGTGTATCCGCTGCACGGGCACCGGCTCGCCCAGGCTGGCCAGCCTGGCGAAGGCCGACTCGGCCCTGCTCGCCAGCCGGGCCAGCGCGGGCACCTCGGCGCTGGCCGCCATGAGCTTGCTGGTCATCTGCGCGGCGAGCCCGGCCATGGCGTCGGGCTCCAGCACGCTGGTGCCGAAGGCGGCGGCCAGGTCGGCGTGCACGCTGGCGGTGGCGGCGCCGAGCCGGTGCGCCTCGCCGGCGAAGTCGCCGCCGGCCTCGGCCGCGCGGCTGGTCTCGGCGGCGTACAGGTCGCGCAGGCTGGTCTCGGCGAGCGACCAGCCGTCGCAGGCGCCGCGCAGGTATTCCGACAGCAGGGCGAGCAGCGCAGGCTCCCCGTGATGATGACCGTCGCCGTTGCCGTCGCTGCCGCCGTTGCCGTCGTCCAGCGTGGCCTGGATCCAGCCGAACGGCGCGGCCACATGCTGCGAGCCGAGCCGTGCCAGCGCACGCGTGACCTCAAGGTCAGGGTTCTGGCCGGGAAACACCCGGCGGAACACCTTGAGGATGGCGGACTCGCCGAAGATCAGGCTCGTGTTGCTCTGCTCGGCGGACAGCACCAGGCTGGCCGCGGTCGTGTCGATCGGCGCGCCGGGCTCGGCGACGAACCGCAGCGGTCCGGCCGCCCGCTCGCTGGCGATGCCGAGCAGCAGCACGCGGGTCAGCTCGGGGTCGTGCAGCGCGTCGTACGCCGTCCCGCCGCGGCCGTCCGGCCCGATGACCGCGTGCTGCAGCGCCTTGGGCACTTCCGCCCTGACGCCGGCCAGCACCTGGTACCTGACCGCGTCACCGCCACTGGACACGCCGACGACGAGGTGCCGCAGCTCCGGATCGCCGCTGGCGAGCGGGGTGTCAGCGATGATCGCGAGCTCGACGGCGGCGCTGCCGCCCGGATACCAGCGCTGGGCTGGCAGCCATGTGGCGAGCGATTGCTCCAGTGTCATGATTGCGGGCATGTGTCCCTTCCCGTCGGCTGTCTATCACCGTACGGGCGGAACGGCCAACGTGCGGCACGGGGTACCGGATATGACGCCTGGAAGGTCAGTATTCGCGCTCGCCGCCCGCTCCGAGTGTCCGGCGAACTAGCAGGTAGCCAGGAGCCGTTCGCAGGACGCCGACGACGCCATGGACCTGTTCGAGCTGGCCCACCTGGAGATCTGTCCCCTGGACGCTGCGTGAGGGAGTCATCCTGCGGCGGCCCGGTGTGCTGCCGGGCTGAAACCCGCCGGCGCCGCGGCCCGGCCAGCAGGGCCGGGGACCTTCGGCCATCCCCCTCCCGGACTCCTTCCGCCACCCAGCGACGGCCGCGCGCCCGCCATGCCTTCCGTCCGCGACCTGCCGGTCCAACCGACGGCAAAGTTCCCCCAGAACCTTAAACAGTAGTTATAGTTATGGCAAAATATAAGTTCAACTCGGGACCCGTAGATGAGCGATCGTGTTCTTGCGATAGACGACGAGCCGGGGGTGCTCCGCCTCGTCGCCCGGGCCTTGCGCAGCGAGGGCCTAGAGACCGACACTGC
>WNFX01007251.1_pt1 | contig 10423 bp, 11 predicted proteins | sample 5400111 | NCBI WGS metagenome assembly WNFX01 (sample SAMN13153363, study PRJNA577476) | soil metagenome | isolation source: 40 cm soil or saprolite under grassland replicate 1 | place: USA:California | collected 2016-06-15 | reverse complement strand
AGGGCACAGGCGAGGCCAGCAGGCCGGTGCCGGCGTGACGTGTGCGGTGGCGTTGGGAGGGGTGCTGGGGGTCGATCGGCTTGCTCCGGACGCCTGCGACTCTACCGCCAGGTCGGGAAGACCGCCAAGCCGGGAACGAGCATGTGATCTCATTGGAGCGTGAGCGGCGAGCGCACCCCGGAGGCGATGGCGTCCGCCATGCGGTCCATCGAAGCCGCCTTCCTGGTGGACGGCCACGGGGCCACCCTGGCCCGTGCGACCGAGGTGTGGCTGGTCCGCCACGGCGACTGCTACGAGGGGATCACGGCCGAGGACCCGCCGCTGTCCGCGCAGGGCCGGGAGCAGGTGCGCCGGCTGGTCGAGCGCCTGCGCCGGCTCCGCCTCGACGCCGTCTACACGAGCCCGCTGCGGCGCGCGATGGAGACCGCGCGAGCCATCGCGCGGGACCGGCAGCAGGAGGTGCGGGTGGACGAGCGGCTGGTCGAGGTCCACACCGAGCTCGAGGACGGGCACGTGCGCCCGAGCGAGTCGCCCGACGAGGTGCTGGAGCGCATGCGCGCGTCGGTCGCCGACGCCGTCGCCGCCCACCCCGGCGCCCGCATCGTGATGGTCGGGCACGGCGTCGCCATCCTCGGCTACCTCTGCGACGTGCTGCGGGTGGAGTTCGGCACCCCTCCGGCTCCTGCCGTACTACACCAGCGTGAACATCGTGCGCGTGCTGGGCGACCGGCGCATGGTGGGCAGCCTCGCCGACGTCGCCCACCTGGAGGCCTGAGCCGATGGAGCCCGAAGAGCGGATTCGTTCGGACCTGGAGCAGTTCCTGGGGCAGCCCGTGCGGTCCGTGCGGGTGATCCCGGAGGGCCACTCCGGCTTCACCTACTGGGTGGATCTGCACGGCCGCCGGGCGGTCATGCGGCTGCCGCCGCCTGGTGCCGTCAGCGCCGGCCCGGCCGACATCCCCCGCCAGGGCCGCCTGATCGACGCCCTGCACCGGCAGGGGCTGCCGGTGCCGGCCGTGCTCACTATGACCGATCAGCCAAGCGTGGACGGCCGGCCCTTCTACCTCCTCGAGGCGGTGGACGGCGAGCGGATCGAGCGCGTGGTCGGGACGGTGCCCGACGCCCAGCTGGCGGGATCGGCGGTCGAGGTGCTGAAGCGGCTGCAGGCCGTGCCGCTCGAGGAGAGCGGCATCGGCGGCGAGACGCCGGCGACGCTGGACTTCGAGATCGGGCGCTGGACGTGGCTGATGGACCGCGCGCCGGAGGAGCTGACCGGCGAGGCGCCGGTGGTGGCCGAGCTGCTGCGGGCGACGAAGCCGGTCGAGCGGCCACCGGTGCTGGTCCATGCCGACTACCACTACGGCAACATGCTGTTCAGGGACGGGAAAGTGGTGGCGCTGCTGGACTGGGAGATCGCCCAGCTGGGACAGCCGCTCCTCGACCTCGCCTGCCTGGCGGTCGTGGCCCAGGCCGGCAGCGCCGGAGAGGACCGCGTGCCGGGCGGCGGCGCGGTCACCGTCCCCGACGACGTGCTGCTGCGGATGTACGGCGCCGACCCGGGCGAGTTCCGCTGGTACCTCGCGTTCACCTACTACAAGTACGCGAGCATCTTCGGCTACAACCTGATGCTTCACCGGCGCGGCAAGCGGCCGGACCCCGTCTACGAGAGCCGGACGACCACCATCATGGAGTTCATCGCCGAGGCGCACCGTCTGCTCGGCGCGACCGGCGGCAAGGGATAGGAGGCGATCGATGGCCTGGGACTTCTCCACGGAACCCGAGTTCGAGCGGAAGCTGGAGTGGATGCGGGAGTTCGTCCGGGAAGAGGTGTTCCCGCTCGAGGTCCTGGACGCCGACGACGAGACGCTCAAGGGCATCGTCCGCACGCTGCAGGAGGAGGTCGAGCGGCGGGGGATGTGGGCGGCCCACCTGCCGCCCGACCTGGGCGGCCAGGGCTTCGGCCAGGTCAAGCTGGGCCTGATGCACGAGATCGACGGCATGTCGCCGCTGGCGCCGGTCGTCTTCGGCAACCAGGCGCCCGACTCCGGCAACTCCGAGGTCCTGGCCATGTTCGGGACCCAGGAGCAGAAGGACCGGTGGCTCCGCCCCCTGCTGGACGGCAAGATCCGGTCCGGCTTCTCGATGACCGAGCCGATGCACGCCGGCTCCGACCCCGTGAACATGTCCACCACGGCCGTCCTCGACGGCGACGAGTGGGTGATCAACGGGCACAAGTGGTTCACCTCCAACGGCCTGATCGCCGACATCCTGCTCGTCATGGCGGTCACCGACCCCGACGCCGGACCCTACGAGCGGACGTCGATGTTCCTCGTCCCCGCCGACTCCCCTGGCGTGAACCGGCTGCGCAACATCCCGACCATGGCCGGCGGCCACGAGCAGATCGGCCACGGCCACTCGGAGATCCTCTACGAGAACGTCCGCATCCCGAGGGACCACATCATCGGCAGGCGGGGCGAGGCGTTCAAGATGGCGCAGCTGCGCCTGGGTCCGGGACGCATCCACCACTGCATGCGCTGGCTGGGCCAGGCCAGCCGGGCGTTCGACATGCTGTGCGAGCGCGCGCTCCAGCGCGAGGCGTTCGGCGGGCCGCTGGCCTCCAAGCAGACTGTGCAGAACTGGATCGCCGACTCGGCCGCCGAGATGCACGCGGCCCGGCTGATGACGCTGCACGCCGCGTGGGTCATCGACCGGCACGGCGCGGCCGCGGCCCGCAAGGAGATCTCCCTGATCAAGTTCTTCGGGGCCAGGGTGCTGCACGACGTGATCGACCGCGCCATACAGATCCACGGCTCGTGGGGCTACGCCAGCGACATGCCGCTGGAGGCGATGTACCGCCACGCCCGCGCCGCGCGCATCTACGACGGCGCGGACGAGGTGCACCGCCAGTCGGTCGCCCGCTACGTCCTGCGGGAGTACCGCAAGCCGGACGGGTGGCTGCCGCGCGAGCACATCCCGACCCGCCGCGAGGCCGCTCAGCGGAAGTTCGCGGCGCTGCTGGAGCAGGCGACCGCCAACCTGTAAGCAGGCACGACGCCTGCGGTGCCGGGCCGCGCGGTCAGCAGGCCGACGAGTCGAGCCGCTATCCTTGTGCGGCCAATGGCTGTCCGGGTCCGTGCCGGGGGAGTCTTCGGCAGAGTCCAAACGGCGATCGGTCCCCAGGCAGTGCTGGCGATCGCCGCCCTCTTCACGGGTGCGGCTCTGCTGGTCGCGCTCGTCGTACACACGTCGCTCGTGCTTCCGCTCGCGCTGTTCGCGCTGCTGGCCGGGCTGGGCACCGGCCTCTGGTGCCTCCGTGCCCCCGCTCCGGCACGCGCCGAGGCGGCGAGGCGGGCCGCCTTCGGCGCCGCCGCCGGCGTTCTCGCCACCGTCGCGTACGACGTCGTGCGCCTCCTCGTCGTCCAGGCCCTCGGGCTCCACGTCCATCCCTTCGACACCCTCGTCCTCTTCGGGCAGCTGATCGTGGGCGGCGGACCGCGGCCCGTGGCCTGGGTGGCCGGCACCGCCTATCACTACGCCAACGGCACCCTGTTCGCGGTCGCCTACGCGCTGCTCCTCTCGGGGAGGGACTGGCGGTTCGGCGTGCTCTGGGGACTCGGCCTCGAGTGCCTGATGCTCCTCGTCTACCCCGCCTGGCTGAACCTCCGCCTCCTCCTGCTCGAGTTCACGGTCATGTCGGTTGCCGGGCATCTCGCGTACGGGACCACGCTCGGGCTGCTCGGCCAGCGCCGCCGCGGCGGCTGGCGCCCGCCGCCGCACCGGGTGGTCAGGTGACCTCGCCGCTGGGCCGGCTGGCCGATCTCCTCTGGGTCGGCCTGCCCGCGGCCGCCGCGCGCCTGTCCAGGCTCCTCGGGCTGATCCTGGCCGACGGCTCCTACCTGCGCGCCTGGCCGCCGGCGGCGGCCGCGGCTCCGGTCGCGGCCTTCGTGCTCGGGGCCGTACTGGGCCGCGTGCACCCGGAGGAGACGTTCACGGGGTCGCTCTGGGTCATGGGCCCGATGGTGGTCGTGGCCGGCATCGGCGCGGCGCTGGGATTGTGGACCTGGCTGGGCTACGTCCTGGTGGACTTCTTCGTGTTCCCCCACCAGCTCGGCTTCGGCGACCGCGAGCTGCTGGCCCACGCCGGCCTGCTGCCGACCTACCTGCTGCTGGCGATGCTGGTGGTGGTCACCCCGCTGACGGCCCGGATGCTGGCGCAGGCGTCCACGCCCAGGACGCGGTCGCTGGCCGCGCTGCGGCCGGTGGCCGGCGTGGTGCTCTCGTGCGGCCTGTACGCCGCCCTGGTGTACGTGTGGACCCAGGGTGCGCCGATCCTCGTGCGCCCGGCCTACACCTGGGCCGGCCTCATGCCCACGAACGCGGCGATCCAGCCGGTGCAGGCGACCGGCTGGTTCCTGGTCTTCCTGGCCGCCCTGGCCGGCGCTGGCCGCCCGCTCCTCCAGCTGGCGGCGGACCGGGCGGCGCCCGCCGGCGCGGCAGCGGCGGTCGCGGTCCCGCCCCCGTCGCCCCGGCCGGCGGGCCAGGCGGTGGCCGCCTCCCTCGGCGGCGCGGCGCTCCAGGCGGCGCTGACCGTCGTGCTCCTGGCGGGCGCGCTCGAGGGGTGGCCGGACGCCGTGGTGGCGTGGGTGGCGCTGACGGCGATCCTGGGCGGCCGGCGGCTGCTGAGCGGCCGCCTCGCGGGCTACATCGCGCTGGCGACCCGCGTCCCGGTCCTCGCCCGCGTGCTGGTCGCGGCGGCGGTCAGCTTCCTGCTCGCGCGCGCCGTCCTCGACCTGACGTTCCAGGCGACCAGCAGCTTCCGTCCGGTGGTCCTGGCCGCGGTGCTCTCGCTGCTCGTGCTCACCGCGCTCCTGCCCGACCGGACCGGACCGACCGCCCCCCGGGCCCCGCGCAGGGTCGTCCGGTGAGCCGCCGGCTGCGCGCCGCCCTGCTGGCGGCCGTGCTGGTGCCGCTGGCCGCGCCCAAGGCGGCGCGGGCCAGCGACTGCTCCGACCTCAGCGACTGCTACACGACCATCGCGGCGGGTGTCCTGGCCGCGGTCGCCATCGGCCTGCTCCTGTTCTTCTTCTGGGAGTTCTTCGCGGCGGCCGCCGTCGAGGAGGGCCTCGTCATCGAGGCCGAGGAGCTGGAGCTCACGCAGACGGTGGCCAACCACGCCTCCGACGTCGTCCTGCGCGGAGAGTTCGCGGGCCAGCTGAGCCGGCCGTACCTCTCCCAGGGCACCACCCAGCTGGTCCAGGAGATCATCGAGGCGGGCGAGCCGATCGCCGACCCGGGCGGCGTGCCCGGCGCCCTCCGCTGGGACGTCCCCGGCGCCTTCCGTGGCAGCGAGGGCACCTGGCAGCTGGTCGTGGACCCGATCCGCAAGCTCATCCTCCACCTAAATTTCGTGACGTGATCCAGTTCGCTCGAACCACCGACCCGCTGGCCCTCCCCGGCCGCCTCCACTACGTGGAACGGGACCACTCGTTCCGCTTCGAGAGCGCCTCCAGCGACCTGGAGTCGGCCCGCACCGGAGGGGAGGGCGAGGCCTCCCTGGCGCTGGGCACCCTCCAGCTCCACTTCGGCGTGGAGACCGGTCTCGTCCTCTACGCCGACGGCTACTGCCCGAAGCAGTCGTGGCGCCCGGACAAGCTCGCCATGCCCACCGCGGCGACCGGCGCCGTCCAGGTCACGCTGGACCGCGACGTGGTGCCCGGCGTCGGCTACCGCGTGGACGGCCTGGTCCGCGTGGAGGCGGTCCACGTCGTATCGGCCCGCTGGCTGCGCCTGTCCGGAGGCACGCCGCCCGACCCGGCCGCGGAGTACGTCGAGGTGGCCCAGGGGGTGGTCCTGGAGATCCGCTCCGGCGCCCTGCTCGCGCTCTGGCTGCACCCGGAGCCGTGATCCCTCGCCGCCGCGCCGTGACTTTACACTCACCAGCGTGGCAGTGACGCAGCCCGGAGCCAGCGCCGCGCAGCCGCATCCGGCGGCCGTGCGCAACCCCTACTCGGTGCTCCCCAACTGGCTGTACCCGGCCTTCGTGGTGATCGGGCTCGGCCTGTTCGGCCTGTACGCGATCTGGGTGGTCTTCTTCAACACCGAGGGCCGCTTCGGCCCCTACCTGAGCCCCTTCTACTCGCCCCACATCCAGGTCGGGCGCATCCCGCCGGCGATCTTCGTCGCATGGGCGCCGCTCTCCTTCCGGCTGACCTGCTACTACTACCGGAAGGCGTACTTCCGAAGCTTCCTCTGGCACCCGCGATCCTGCGCGGTCGAGGAGCCGGGCCGCGGCACCTACCGCGGCGAGACCCGCTTCTGGATCTTCAACAACTTCCATCGATTCGCCTTCTACGTGACCGCCGTGCAGGTGGTGTTCCTCTGGTACGACGCCGTCGCGGCCTTCTGGCTCGACGGCCGCCCCCACGTCGGGCTGGGCGCCGCGATCCTCCTGGTCAACGTCGTCTGCCTCTCGGCGTACACCTTCGGCTGCCACGCCCTCCGCCACCTGGCGGGCGGCAGCCTCGACTGCTTCAGCTGCCATCGCGGCCGCTACCGGCTGTGGAAGGGGGTCACGGTGCTCAACGTCCGGCACGACCGATGGGCCTGGATCAGCCTCTTCACCGTGCTGGCTGCGGACCTGTACATCCGCCTGCTGATCGGCGGCGTCGTCCCCCACGGGACCTGGAACTGAGATGGAAAGGGCAAGGGGAGGCAGGCCTCCCCTTCCGGAACCCCTCCCTCGGCGCCACGTGGGGCAGCGCACGAAACAACTCATTCGGCCCGGGGGACCCGGGCCTACGCGCTGCGTCCGGGTTCCTTTTCATCCCTTCGTGGTGCCGGCGGGCATGGAGAACTGAGATGGCGGACGCCGGCCACGAGACCGTGGACGCCGACGTCCTGGTGATCGGCGCGGGCGGCGCCGGGATGCGGGCCGCGATCGCCGCCGCCGAGGCGGGGGCGCGGGTCCTGGTGCTGTGCAAGTCGCTGCTGGGCAAGGCCCACACCGTCATGGCCGAGGGTGGGATGGCGGCCGCCCTCGCCAACGTGGCCCACCTGGACAGCTGGGAGGCCCACTTCGCCGACACCATGAAGGGCGGCAAGCTGATCAACAGCTGGCGGATGGCCGAGATCCACGCCAGGGAGGCGCCCGAATGCGTCCTGGAGCTGGAGCGCTGGGGCGCCGTCTTCGACCGCACCACCTCCGGACGCATCCACCAGCGGCCGTTCGGCGCCCACACTTACCCCCGCCTCGCCCACATCGGCGACCGGACCGGCCTCGAGCTGATCCGCAGCCTGCAGGACCGGCTCGTGCACACGGAGCGGGTCGAGGTGCACATGGAGACGACGGTCGCCAGGCTGCTGATCTCCGGGGGGCGCGCCGTCGGCGCGCTGGCCTACCGCCGCTCAGACGGCGGCCTGGTCGTCTACACGGCGCGCGCCGTGCTCCTGGCCACAGGCGGCGCCGGCCGGATCTACCGCATCACCTCCAACTCCTGGGAGTGCACGGGCGACGGCCCGGCGCTCGCCTACGAGATCGGCGCCGAGCTCCAGGACTGCGAGATGGTGCAGTTCCACCCGACCGGCATGGTGTGGCCGCCGGGCGTCCGCGGCATCCTGGTCACGGAGGGGGTGCGCGGCGAGGGCGGCGTGCTCCGGAACAAGGACGGCGAGCGCTTCATGGAGCGCTACGACCCGGAGCGGATGGAGCTCTCCTCGCGCGACGTGGTGGCGCGGGCCATCAACGCGGAGGTGCTCGCCGGCCGGGGCACGCCCCACGGCGGCGCCTACCTGGACATCACGCAGAGGAGCGCCGACTACATCAAGCGCAAGCTGCCGTCGATGCACGAGCAGTTCCTGAAGCTGGCCAAGGTGGACATCACCAGGGAGCCGATGGAGGTCGCGCCCACCATCCACTACTTCATGGGCGGCGTCCGGGTCGAGGCGGAGACGGGCGCGACGAACGTGCCCGGCCTGTACGCGGCCGGCGAGGTGGCGAGCGGGCTGCACGGCGCCAACCGGCTGGGCGGCAACTCGCTCTCCGACCTCCTCGTCTTCGGCCGCCGGGCGGGAGCCGCGGCCGCCGGCTTCGCGTCGGACCACGCCTGGCCGGTCCCTGTCGAGGCCGGCCAGGTCGAAGCCGGGACCGAGCGCCTGCTCGCCCCGCTGGCCCGGCCCCACGGCGAGAGCCCGTACATGCTGCAGGCCGAGCTGCAGGACTGCTGTGCGCGCCACGCGCCGATCATCCGCGACGAGCAGGGGCTGACCCGGGGGCTGGAGAAGGTCCTCGAGCTGGCCGAGCGCGCCGAGCACTGCGGCACCGGGGGCCCGGCCGGCAGGGAGTTCAACCCCGGCTGGCACACCGCCCAGGACCTCCGCTCGATGCTGGTCAACGCCGAGGCCCTCTTCCGGTGCGCGCTGGAGCGCAGGGAGAGCCGGGGCGCCCACGCGCGCAGCGACCATCCCCGGCTGGACCCGAGGCTGGCGCAGGTGAACATGGTGGTCCGGCGCACGGAGGGCGGGATGGCGGTCCAGGCGGTCGAGAACCCGGCCATCCCGTACGAGCTGACCGAGATCATCAGCCAGTCCTTCAAGAAGTACACCCCCGAGGAGATGTCCTAGTGTCCTGTCTCAGAAGGTCGTTGACAGATTGTGGCAGGCAGCCGCAGGCTCCGGAGCCGCAATATGGCGGCGAATCTCTGAGACAGGACACTAGATGATCACCAACGTCAACGTCAGCGTCTTCCGCGGCGGTGGCGACGGCGGCGAGATGGTCACCTACCCGGTGCCGGTCCGCGAGGGGATGGTCGTGCTCGACGCCGTGCTCTGGATCCAGGCCAACCTGGCCCCCGACCTGGCGGTCCGCTGGAACTGCAAGGCGGCCAAGTGCGGCTCCTGCTCGGCCGAGATCAACGGGTTCCCCCGCCTGATGTGCAAGAGCCCCGTGGCCGACTACGGCACCGAGCTCAGCGTCCGCCCGATGCGCACCTTCCCGGTCATCAGGGACCTGGTCACCGACGTCAGCTGGAACTACGAGGTAAACCGGCGGATCCCGCCGTTCACGCCCAGCCCGGCCGACGCCAGCGACCCCGAGCCGTGGCGGATGCAGCAGGAGGACGTGGACCGCATCATCGAGTTCCGGAAGTGCATCGAGTGCTTCCTGTGCCAGGACGTCTGCCACGTGCTGCGCAACCACGACCGGAAGGACGCGTTCTACGGCCCGCGGTTCATGATACGGATCGCCGGCCTGGAGATGCACCCGAAGGACGCCGCCGACCGGCGATCGCTGCTGGCCGGCGATGCCGGCGTGGGCATGTGCAACATCACCAAGTGCTGCACCGAGGTGTGCCCCGAGCACATCCACATCACCGACAACGGGATCATCCCGCTGAAGGAGCGGATGGACGACGTCGCCTTCGATCCGATTCGCTGGGCCGTCCGCAGGCTTCGCTGGAGGGGCGGCGGATGAGGTACGGCGTCATCGTCACGGCGGGCGATCCCCGCACCGTGGGCGATCTCGCCGCCGAGGCCGAGGCGGCCGGCTGGGACGGCGTCTTCTACTGGGACGCCGTGGCCATCGGAGACAGCGAGGTGTTCGACCCCTGGGTGGTGATGGCCGCGATGGCCATGCGCACCGAGCGGGTGACCATGGGCGCGATCGTCACCCCGCCCTCTCGCCGCCGGCCGTGGAAGCTGGCCCGCGAGACGATGACCCTCGACAGGCTGTCCGGCGGCCGGCTGGTGCTGGCGGTGGGGCTCGGCGCGCTCGACGACGCGGCGTTCGGCAACGTGGGCGAGCCCACGAGCGCCCGCACGCGCGCGGAGCTGCTGGACGAGTCGCTCGCCATCCTCGACGGCCTCTGGAGCGGCCGGCCGTTCGCCTTCGAGGGCCGCCACTACCGCTTCGGTGAGATGACGTTCCTGCCCACGCCGGTCCAGCGACCTCGCATCCCGGTCTGGGTGGTCGGCGCCTGGCCGAGCGCGCGCTCGATGCGCCGTGCCGTGCGCTGGGACGGCATCCTCGTCCAGGCCCAGGGCGCCGAGCCGGGCCCGGACGTCGTTCGCTCGGTCGCCGAGTACGCCGCCCGCGAACGCCCGCCGGGCCTGGACGGACGGCCGCTCGACATCGTCGTCAGCGGCTCCACCCCGGCCGGCGACCCGGAGGGGGCCGCGTCCACCGTCGAGCCGTTCGCCGGTGCCGGAGCCACCTGGTGGCTGGACGCCGACTGGACGAGCCCGAGCGTCGATGGCGTCCGGCGCCGCCTCGCCGCCGGCCCGCCGCGCGTTCGCGACCATGCCTGAGGAGGCGCTCCACGTCACCAACGGCGACTCGGCCGCGATGGGCGTCCGTGCGGCCGGGGTCGGTGGCGAGGTCCTGCCCTGGCGGGACGTGCTGCACGCGGGACCGGTCCCTGCCGGGCTGGAC
>WNFX01010212.1_pt1 | contig 10426 bp, 7 predicted proteins | sample 5400111 | NCBI WGS metagenome assembly WNFX01 (sample SAMN13153363, study PRJNA577476) | soil metagenome | isolation source: 40 cm soil or saprolite under grassland replicate 1 | place: USA:California | collected 2016-06-15 | reverse complement strand
TTCATCGGCAATTCAATTCCCAAACTCACGTACGGTGTGAACGTATCCGGCGGTTATCGCCGTCTCAGTGTGTCGGTGTTCTTTCAAGGCGTAGGGGGAGTCGACAAATACAACGATGCCAAACAAATAACGGATTACGATAGCCGTCCCTTCAACCATAGCGTCGCGGTCTTGGGGGCCTGGCATGGCGAAGGCACCAGTAACACCATTCCCCGCACCACCTTCAACGACAACGGCAGCAGCAAGAAATCGAGCATTTTTGTGGAGGACGCTTCGTATTTTCGCCTGAAAAACATCGAGCTTGGATTTTCGGTGGGACCGAGCCGGCGCTTGTACGTATCCGCCCAGAATCTCTTTACCATCACCAACTATTCGGGACTGGATCCGGAATCTACCGATATCCTGGACAGGGGAACGTATCCACAGGCGACGGCCTTCCTGTTCGGCATCAACGCGACATTTTGATCGATCTATTGCAGAGGTCATGAACCGGTGGGAGCCATCATGAACACGAGATTCACGGCAGCTGCATCGGTCCTGGTCATTTCACTGGCAAGCTGCGATTTACACAAAGATCCTGTCGGTTTGCTTACTCCGGGGCAGATCAGCACCGACCCGACCTTGAACTCCGTCAAGGTGTCGGTGACATCGTCCTATCAGATGCTTGCCAGTACCCTCAATCTCCTGGGCGAATGGAGATGGGATTTGGGCATCGTGTTCCGAAACGATTTCATCGTGGACGACATCGCTTCGGATGATGTCAAAAAGAAATGGAACCCCGATGGTGACCAGGCGTGGATGGATCAGGTCCAAAGCTTCAACTTCACCGCCTCCAACCAGGCGTTCAATGGTCAGTGGAGCTACGACTACGAGGGGATATCGCGGACCAATCTGGCAATCAGTTATTTGACCGATGCCGCCATCACCGCCAAGATCGGCATCGATCCGGCCTTGAAAGACCGGCTGTTGGGCGAGGTCTATTTTCTGCGGGCTTTTTACTATTTCGATCTGGTAAACAACTTCGGCGGTGTACCCCTGGTGCTGAAGCCACTTTCAAGTTTTGACGAAGCCTACAGGGTGGCGAAGAGAGAAACACCAGACAAGGTGTACGCACAGGTTTCTGCAGACCTGGCCCAGGCCAAGACATTACTGCCCAACAGCAAATACTCCGCCGTGGAACCGTGGCGGGCGTCCAAGGGAGCGGTGCTGGCCTTGCAGGCCAAAGTGGCGCTCTACAACCACCAATGGACCGATGTCATCAGTATCGTGACCGAATTGGAGGGCCTGAATTTTTACAGTTTGAACGCCAATTATTTCGACAGCTTCGATGTCACCAAGGAAGCAACCGAGACTGAAGTCATTTTCGACTACGATCACCAGTCCCTGCAAACGCCGAGAAAGGGCAACGGACTGTGCGCCCCGCTGGACTGGGGCTTCATTGCTCCGACCGACAATTTTCTCGCCGAATTCGAAACTGATGACCCAAGGTTGTTGTACACGGTGAACGTCACTGATAAAGCCGTTTACAAGCTATTGGGTGCGACCAACACGATTTATAAAGGGAATGACGACGCGCCCAGCAACAAAATCTATATTCGTCTAGCAGACGTATTACTCTGGAAAGCCGAGGCATACAATGAAACCGGCAATTACCCCCAGGCAATTGCCATCATCAATACGATCAGAAACCGCGCGCGGACGAGTGTAACGGTGAGCGGTGCTTTGCCACCGCCTGGTACCCTGCCTGACAGAAGCGTTGCCTCGGTCGATAAAAACGAGATCATGGGCTGGTTGATGCATGAACGAAGAGTAGAACTGGGTTTCGAATCGCAGCGGTTCAACGATCTAAAAAGATGGGTAATCGCGAAGCAGGTGTTGACCGCTCTGGGAAAAAATTTCCAGGACTTCAACTACCTCTATCCAATTCCACAAGGTGAGATTGACAAATCAGGGGGGACCATAACGCAGAATCCTGGTTATTGATTTCACTTTAGGATGACCAGGAGGATGGCTTCTCCCCTTCAGCAGCTCGAGCCGCGCCGCAAGCCGCTGTTCACGTGTCCCGGTCTTGTGCTTGGTCATCGTTTTTATCCCTTGTTAGTCTTCGACGAACGCCCGCAAGCGCTCGGCCGCGTCGTCCCACAGGGTGAGCCAATGCCGAAGTACATGACGATCGTGAAGGGTTCCGAGAATCACGCGCCCCCGCCCCCAGCGCTACTCGAGGGGATCGACAAGCTGATCAAGGATGCCGGCAAGCGGATGGTGGGCGTGGGCGGCCTGCTGCCCAGCGGCAATGGAGCGCGGGCGCGGCTGGGACTGCGAGGTGGAGATCCGGGAGATGATGGAATGAGAACGTCTTCACCGCCGATACTGCCGCAGGCGTTGCTCGCGGCGTGCCACCACCGCCGTCGCGAGCAGGCAGCCGATACCGCCGCTCACCACGGAGGCGACCGCGCCGAAGAGCTGGGCCGCAACCCCGGCTTCCAGCTCGCCGAGCTGCGGTCCGCCCATGAAGAAGATCATGTTGACCCCGGTCATCCTGCCACGTAGCTCGTCGGGCGTCTCGAGCTGGCGGACGATGTTGCGAATCACGGTGCTCACGGTGTCCGCGGCGCCCACGGCCGCGAGGCAGAGCAGCGTGAGCCAGAAGCTCCGCGAGATCCCGAAGACGACCGTCGCGGCGCCGTAGGCCGCCACGGCCCATAAGAGTACCGCGCCCCGGCGCTCGAACCGGTCGATCGCGTACGCCATCACGAGGCCTGCCAGGGCGGCGCCGACGGACGGCGCCGCGTACAGCCATCCGTAGCCGCGTGCGCCGACGTGCAGGATGTCCTGCGCGAAGATCGGGAGCAGCGCGGTGGCCGAGGCGAAGAACGTGGCGACGAAGTCCAGCAACATGGTCGAGCGCACGATCGGCTGCGCGAACACGAACCGCAGGCCTTCGCGGGCGGCGGCCCAGGTGATGCGCGCAGCCGGGGCCCCCCCTCCCGACGCGCGCGGCCGCGCGCGCATGATCAGCAGGGCCGCGATCACCATCAGAAAGGAGACGGCGTTGACGGCATACACCCAGGCGATGCCGGGCCCCGCGATCACGAGGCCGGCGAGGGTTGGCCCTGCCACGGAGGCGAACTGGAACATCAGGGTGTTGAGCCCAATCGCGCTGGCGAGGTGCTCGCGCGGCACCAGGTTGGGGATGAGCGCCTGGCGCGCGGGACCATCGAAGGAGGCGGCGGCCGACGACAACGCGGCGAGCGCGTAGATCGGCCAGACGGTGTGCAGCCCGGCGAAGGTGAGCGCGGCGAGCGCGGCGGCGAAGAGCGCCATGACGGTCTGGGTGGCGAGCATCACCTTGCGGCGATCGAGCGCGTCGGCCACGACGCCGCTCAGCATCGAGAACGCGATGATCGGCCCCACCTGGACGGCGCCCACGAGCCCGAGCGCGAGTCCTTTGCGCTCGGGCGCGGCGAGGAGCGACACGTGCCACAGGATGGCCGCGGTCTGCATCCGCGATCCCGCGAAGGAGAGGAGCTGGCCGATCCAGAGCAGCGTGAAGTCGCGATGCCGCAGGGCGGGGAAGGAGTCCGTGAAGCGGCGCGCGAGCGGCAGACTCATCGCTGCCAAGCTACTCGGGCCGATACACCTGAGCCAGCCACGCGACGATCACTTGACGTGGAGGTCGGCCGGACCACATTCAAGACAATGAGCAAGGCCTGCCGCGCACTCGTCTTGGCCGCGGCCCTGGGCGCTCGGCAGGCTCCGGCCCAGGTTCCCGCGCGCCCGACGCCAGCGACGCCAGCCGGCCGCGGTGAGCGCGCTCCGGACTATCCGGAGCGTCCTCCGGCTCCTCCGGAACAGGTCGCGCACGGCCAGCAGCTTTTCAGCGGCAATTGCAGTTTTTGTCATGGCTCGGACGCGAGGGGCGGAGAAAAGGGACCGAACCTGGTCCGCGCGCAAGTGGTCCTGGACGATCAACACGGAGAGCTCATTACTCCGATCGTGCAGAACGGCATTCCCGCGCAAGGCATGCCAAAGTTCGCGCTCAGCGAGACGGACATCGCCGACATCGCCGCGTGGTTGCACGGCCAGCCGCTGTCCGATCGTGGCACACCGAGCAGTCTCGATATCCTGGTGGGAAACGCCCAGGAAGGGGAGGCCTTTTTCAACGGAGCCGGACACTGCACGCAATGCCACGCGGTGACGGGAGATCTCGCCGGGATCGGCGGCACGCACGAACCGAAGTCGATTCAAAACCTGATCGTGTCCGGCGGAAGCGGCAGGAGCTTTGGTCGCCGCTCGGCCCGCTCTGCGCCGCCACCTAAAGTGCCGCTACCAACGGTGACGGTCACCTTCCCCTCGGGGCAGATCGTGAAGGGAGAGCTCGATCACATCTCCGCCTTCGTCGTTGCGCTGAGAGAGCCGGACGGGACCTACCGCAGCTTCGGCAGACGCGGCTCGATCCCGAAGGTCGTCGTCACCAACCCAGTGCAATGGCATGTCGACATGCTCCCGAAGTGGCGAGATGCCGATATCCATAACCTGACGGCATATCTGGTGACGGTGAAATGACGAGAACACCGGCGCTGCTGCTCTTGACGTCGTTGTGTGTGCCTGGCGGGTCACTGGCGGGCCAGAGTCTCGATCCCGCGTCGCTGACCAAGCCCGCGACCGACGCGTGGCCGACCTATGCGGGTGACTACTCGCAGCGTCGGTACAGCACGCTCACGCAGATCAACACGAACAACGTCAGGCAGCTCACCCTTGCCTGGGTGCGGCGCCTCACCGCCGGACCGGGCGGCGGAGAGGGCGGGTTCTTCGGGCCGCCTCCCGGCCCTCCCGCTATCATCGGCGGTGTGGCCGAGGACCCGGTGAGCATGCCGGGGTCCACGAGCGGATCGCCGCGGCTGTCGGGATCGGTCCTGCAGGTGAACGGCATCCTCTACATCTCGGCGCCGGACAATGCGTGGGCGGTCGACGCGCTGGATGGGCATGTACTCTGGCACTATTGGTGGAAGTCGCGCGGGGCCACGCACATCGGCAACCGCGGCATGGCGATGTACGGTGACTGGCTCTACTTCGAGACGCCGGACGACTACCTGGTGTCGCTGGAGGCGAAGACCGGCCAGGAGCGCTGGCACAAGGAGATCGCCGATTTCAGCCAGCAGTACTTCTCGACCATGGCGCCGGTGGTCGTCGGCAATCATGTGCTGGTTGGCACGGGTGACGACCTGGACTCGCCGGGCTTTTTGCAGTCCTTCGACCCGAGGACGGGCGACCTGCAGTGGAAGTTCTACACGGTGCCGATGAACCAGGGGGATCCCGGGCTGGAAACCTGGGCGAGCCTGGACGCGGCGCGCCACGGAGGCGCGCAGGTGTGGATTCCGGGCTCGTACGATCCCGAGACGCATCTGTACATCTTCGGGACGGGGAATCCGACGCCGGCCTACACCGCCATGCTGCGCGCACCGAGCGATGTCCACACCAATCTGTTCACCTGCTCGGTGGTGGCGCTGAACGTGGAGACCGGAAAGATGGCGTGGTACTTCCAGACTTCCCCAAATGACACGCACGACTGGGATTCGACTCAACCGGTGGTGCTGGCCGACGGCATGTTCGCGGGGAAGCCGCGGAAGCTGGCGCTGCAGGCGTCGCGCAACGGGTACTTCTACGTGCTGGACCGGACCAACGGCGAGCATCTGCTCACGGCGAAGTACTCCGCCGCCGCCAACTGGGCCGCAGGCGTCAACGCCAAGGGACAGCCGGTGCGGAATCCGGAGAAGGACAATACCGTCCCGGGCTCGCTGGTATCGCCGGATAACGGAGGCGCGACGAACTGGTTTCCCCCCAGCTTCGATCCCCAGACGGGACTGTTCTATGTCGTTGTGCGCGAGCTCTATGCGATGTATTACCTGACGAACACAGATCCGCGCATGCTCGTGGGGTTGGGAGGCAGCGAGCAGGATGTCGTCGGATCGCTCGGCACCTACATCGCGGCGATCGATTACCGGACGGGAAAGCTCGCCTGGAAATATCGCTTTGAAGGTTGGGGTGGCGGCACCGGTCTACTCACGACGGCGGGCGGGCTCCTGTTCGCGAACGACGGGTCCGGGAGCCTGGTTGCGTTTGGTCTCGCAGGGAAGAAGCCTCCGGCAGCTCTGTGGCACGCCCAGATCGGCTCGATCGACAACGCTCCGGAGACGTACACGGTGGGCGGCCGCCAGTACGTGCTGGTGGCGGGCGATGGAGCGGTGTGGGCGTTTTACCTGCAGTAGTCGGTCAGACACCCAGGAGCTGCTTCACCGCGCGATCCGCTTCGCGGATGGAATTGCGGTGATCGCTGGCGCCGGCGAGATCGGTATTGGCAAAGGCGATCCGACCGTGCGGCCGACCGCGCAGAATGTCCCTCGGCGCGGGGTTGCCGTTGACGCCGAAGAAGAACCCCGGCTGCGGATTCACGTACGCGTGTCCCCAGCGATTGAGAATGATCCCGGCGATGTCTCGACGCGGATCGAAGCCGCCCGGCGCGAACATGTCCCCGAGCTGCTCGCGGAACGCGCGCTCGTACTGCGCGAACGACGTGCCGAGCAGCTTCGCCCGCCCACGCGCCCCCTGCTCGGCGATCGGGAGTCCGGGTTGTGCGAACAGGACCTTGATGGTCAACACCGTTGGTGAGTCCGGACTGATCGTCGGGGGCTCGTTCCCGATAAGCGCCATCTTGCGCACGGAGAGATAGTCGCCGAGACCTCCGAACCAGCGGCAGCCGGACAATCCCATTTTGTAGAGCCAGCGCCAGTTGCGCACGGCGATGTTCGCCATCAGACACGGCGATCGATAGAACTGCGCGTACGCTTCGCGGTGGCTCGCCGGCAGGTCGTGGACGATGTGCTGGGTCGTCCAGCTGCCTCCGGCCATGACGACTGCGCGCGCTCGGATTGTGTAGAGGCGACGACCCTTCACGTAGGTTACGACGACGTGCGGCGCGCTGGCTGGATCTCCCGCGTGCTCGACGCGGACGACCGTAGCATTGAGCCGCAGCCGTGTCGGCTGGCCGGCGCGATCGAGCGCGCGGAAGTTCACGCGATTCTGCCACACCGCGTCGACGGTGCGCGGACCCGGGAAGGCGTCGGGAATGAGCGTCTTCACCATCAGTCGCGCGAATCCGCCGTTGCCGTCGGGGAACATCTGGTCGCCGAGCCTGTCGTCGCCGTCTTCGGGAAACTGGTTCTCGATCGCGTAGTTGCAGTACGCCGACAGCACGTCGGGACCGAGGCCGTATCCACCGCCTTCGACCGGCGACAGAAACCTGCGCACCGTCTCGCGACTGATGTCATATCGCGCCATCAAGTGATCTTCGAGCGTCACGGAGTCGAGCTGTCGCGAGATGGCGTCGCCTTCGGTCTTGGGTCCTGCTACGTCGACGCGGTTCGTCCCCCAGCGCAGCAGCTCCGCCTTCACGCTCTCACTGATCGGCGCGCCTTCGAGCCGTCGGCGCCACGGATCCATCACCCACACGCCGGGTCGCTGGCCGAACTGCGGTCCGAAGTAGAATCCGTAATTCATCGGCGTGTCGTACGGCGAGTGACTGAGGGGCATCTCGGGCGACGGTCCGCGCCACGTCTGGTAGTCGAACGAGGAGCGATCCATGCCGATCATCTCGTAGAAGCGGTCGGTGTAACCGCCTTTCTTGGGCACCAGGAAGATCGCCGAGCCCTGGTGCGCGGTGAGCCGCTGTCCGTCGACGAAGAACTCGTTGCGCTTCGCTTCGCCGCCGAAGATGGGGTGGTTGTCGATGACGAGCGCCCGTCCGCCCTGGTGTTGCTGGAAGAAGATCGCCGCGGCCAGGCCGCTGATGCCACCGCCGACGGCGACGAGGTCGTACGTCTCGCCGGTGTCGCTGGCCTTGGCGACGCGCTGCTCGAACGCGCCGTCGCGCAGTGCGTGTCCGGCGCTCAATACGTCCCAGGTGTTGCCGTTCGAGTGACGGTAGTCGCCGATGCCGCCGTAGCCGTTGAAGGCGTCGGCGGGGGAAATTGCTGGTGCTTTACCGGGAAGGAGAAGGCCGGCCCCGGCGAGGAGAGCGCCGTTGACGAAGTCGCGGCGGGAGATCGGCTCGCTCATGCCGAGATCGTCGTGGCGTTGGTCGGGAATGCGCATGGTTCACAGTAAGATAGATCTCGTTTGACACCCCTGCGTTATTTGACTAAAGTCAAGCAATGCGCGCTGACCAGATTGCCCAGGTGCGGCAGTTCAACCGTCTCGTGACCCAGCGCGTCGGGGCGCTCGACGATCACTTCCTCGGCCGGGGCCGGCCCCTCGGCGCGTCGCGCCTCTTGTACGAGATCGGCGCGCGGGGCGCCGATCTGCGCGCTCTGCGCCAGCGGCTCGGGCTCGACGCGGGCTACGTCAGTCGTCTCACGAAGGCGCTTGCGAAGGAGGGGTTGATCCAGCTCGCGCCCGCCGCTGGCGATCAGCGCGTGCGCAGGGCCCGGCTCACGGCGCGCGGGCGGCGCGAGATCCGGGAGTTGAACGATCGGTCCGATCGCCTGGCCGCTCGCCTGCTCGGCGCCGTGGCGCCCAAATACCGGGAGCGGCTGGTCGCGGCGATGGCCGAGGTACACCGCCTGCTTCGAGTCGCCGGCCTCGTGATCGAGCGCGTCCATCCGGCGAGTCCGGCCGCGCGGTGGTGCGTGGCGCAGTATTTCGCCGAGCTCGATCGACGGTTTGCGGGTGGATTCGATCCCGCGGCCAGCCTTCCCGCTGACGATCGCGATCTCGTCCCGCCGCGCGGCGCATTTCTCGTCGCGTCAATCGACGGCGAGAGCATCGCCGGCGGCTGCGTCAAGACTACAGCGCCGCAGGTGGGCTCCTTGAAGCGCATGTGGGTCGCCGATTCGGCGCGTGGGCTCGGGATCGGGCGGCGGATGCTGGCGGCGCTCGAGGATCAGGCGCGCGCGCTCGGGATCACGACGCTACGGCTCGAGACCAACAAGACGTTGCAGGAAGCGATCGCATTGTACCGCAGCGCCGGCTACCGAGCGGTGGCGCCCTTCAACGCCGATCCGTACGCGACGCATTGGTTCCAGAGGCGACTCGGGCATTAAATCGACCGCTTGACGCCGAGCCCGCCGCTGTCCATCGTTCCAGTGCGCTCGGGGCGCATGCGGGTCCGCGCGAAGGACTGAGTCCACCCTGCTGATCGAGATCCCTGCACGGCTGTCTCCGTGCTGGCCGGCTTGCGGACCGCCGGCGTTCAGCATGGAGGCTCTATGGCGGCCAAGCAGCTCCCCCCCCGTCCCAACCTCGACCAGCTCAAACGTCAGGCGAAGGAGCTTCTCCAGGCGGGCAAGGCGCCCGCCCTGCACGATGCGCAAACGCTGATCGCGCGCGAGTACGGGTTCGCGTCGTGGAACAAGCTGCGCGATCACGTCGAGGCGGTGCACACCGCCCTCGTGCTCGGTGACGCGGACGCCGTGCAGGCTCGGCTCGAGCGAGATCCCTCACTCGCTACCAAGCCGGGCGGGCCGCGCGGCTGGCAGCCGATCCACTACATCTGCTACACGGCACTGGGAGATCGGGCGACTGGTCTGGCCGCGATCGCGCGCCAGCTCATCGCGCTCGGCGTCGATCCTAACACGCGCTTTCCGTGGCTACATCACAACGTCTACCGCCCGGTGCTGTGGGGCGCCTCGCGCGTCGCGCAGTCGCTGCCGCTCGTCGAGGCGCTGCTCGACGCCGGGGCCGATCCCAACGACGGCGTCACCCTGCCGTTGGCGGCCAGCGCCGGCGACATCCCGGTGCTGGAGGCGCTGCGCGCGCACGGTGCCGACGTGAATCAGCCGTGGGCCAGCGACGGGGCGACGTCGCTGTATGCCATCCTCAACTGGAGCCGCACGCCCGAAGGGGTGGTCTGGCTGCTCGAGCACGGCGCCGATCCGAACGCCGTGTTCGCCGAGAACGGCGAGACGCCCTTGCACGTGGTGGCGCGCGCGTGGGACGTGCCGCTGGCCGCGGCGATGGTGGCTCGTGGGGCGGACATCGAGCACACGCGGGCCGACGGCCGGACGCCGTACGCCGTCGCCGAGCTGAATGGCAACCGCGCGGTGGCGGACTGGCTGCTCGAGCAGGGCGCGTCGCCGGAGTTGTCGGAGGTCGATCGGCTCGTGGCGGCGTGCAGTCGCGGGGATCGCAAGGCGGCGGAGGCGCTCCTCGCGACGAATCCCGGGCTGCGCAACGAGATCACCGACGATCATTACATCGCGTTTCATCAGGCGGCCGAGCGTAATGACGTTGGCGCGCTCGAAGCGATGCTGGCCTGTGGCTTCGACCCGAACCGCCCCGACGCAGGAATCGGCAAGACGGTGCTGCATTCGGCCGCGATGGAGGGCTGGCCCGACGCGGTGCGGGTGCTGCTCGCGCACGGGGCGTCGGT
>WNFX01007247.1_pt1 | contig 10426 bp, 6 predicted proteins | sample 5400111 | NCBI WGS metagenome assembly WNFX01 (sample SAMN13153363, study PRJNA577476) | soil metagenome | isolation source: 40 cm soil or saprolite under grassland replicate 1 | place: USA:California | collected 2016-06-15 | reverse complement strand
AAGTTTTATTTCTTCTAATTCTTCAGGCCGCATGACTTTCAACAACTGAGAAGTAACAGCAGCTTGTTTATCTTCTAAAAATTGTGGATGGTCAGGTCGTTCTGCAACAAACGTCCCCTCCTGCAAATCGAGAAAAGAATTTTTTTCTGAATATGAATCATTTATTCGAAAGCCAAAGAACACAGCTAAATGTAAAGCAAAGAACAAAGGTAGATTTGCAGTTACTGCTTCACTGCTTTTATCCAGGCTTAAAAAAACATCCTCAACAAAATGAAAGAGATCTTCGTTAGTTTCCGGTTGCTTTAAACATTTTGTAAGCAGCTCCACTATAAATAAAGACACTGCATTTTTTCTTATGTCAGAAAAAATATGCTGGTACAAGTAACCCCATCTGAATTCTTTAATGCGCTGTAGATTTCTTAATTCATTATGATAGATGATCAGGTCAAGATTGGCAGCTGGTTGAAAAAGATTTGCCTTACCGCTTCCTTTTTTTGTGGAAGCTCTGACACCATTTACCAAATAGGACTGAATACCGAAGAGTTCAGTGAAAATGGTAACGATCAAACTGGTTTCTCCGTACTTTACTGTGCGAAGAACAAGACCTTTTGTTTTATGAAGCTTTTGAGACATAATTTTTTACACAAAGACTCAAAGAGATTTGAAATACTGCATAGAGTTACTAAACGTACAAGAGAGTGACACACAGACGCTGAACAGAATTAATGAAGGTGACGACATTAATCATTTAGAAATAAAAATAATTTTCGTTACTGTTTTTTCTGCTTTATCATCAGTACTTACCAACACCAAATAGACTCCACTCGAAATTTTTCTGCCTCGATAATCCCTTCCATCCCATACAGCTTGCCCGCCTAATGCCCTCGTTTGGTAAACCAGTCGCCCATCCATTTCTATGATTTTAACAATAGAATTTTCGGCAAGACCACGAATGGCAATTGTTCCTGTATAAGTTGGCGGTACGGGGTTTGGAAATACCAATACATCTGAATTCCTTTCTCTGCCGTCCGTAGCTGTGCCACGAAATGAACAAATACCTTTTGCTGTCGCAAAATACACTTCCCCTGTTTTTCCATCAATCCCTATTTTTTTAACATCATTACTCAACAGGGGGCTGTTTTCTTCTGTAAACCGCTCAATTATTTTCTCTCCATCAGCACTAACGAGCCAAATGCCATTTCTTGTGGCTATCCATTTTCGATCAGAACCGTCAACCGCAATGCTTCTTACATTTTCACCATTAAATAAATATCCGGCAAAATTTCCCTGTTGCACAATGGGCAGTATAGCTTCGCAGCCTGCATTAAAGACATCCTGTACACATTGAATGATACCAATGCCATTGTCGGTACCGACCCAAATAAATCCACTTTTGTCTTTTGCAACACTCAGCACATTATTAGAAGGGAGATTGCCATTACCCGCGCCGTCACGATACAATTTCCAATGGTCATCACCAATATCATTGATGGAGTTGCCATAATTATAGCAAACCAGGCCATTTCCTAATGGCGATACGATCCACAACTGGTTGGCATCATCGATAATAATTTGTGAAAGGGCATTCTCGGTCAAACTAAATGGAAGTGAAAAGTTTTCCCAATTACCATCTGATTTTCGAACAACCAGCGGTTGCGATGAACCAAAATTGGATATCCATAAATTATTTGCAACATCGAACAGCAAACCGGCAACGCGGTAACTTGTAGGATCAAGAGGATGAGGTCTGATCGAAGAGTTTTGTTTAAAGATTTCGAAACTCTCATCTGTTCTTATGTGCAATAAACCTCCGCCAAATGATCCGGCCCAAACTGATTCATCACGTGGATCAACGGTGACTGTGATAAAGTCAAGCATTGAATCAAGCACAGGATAATGAAAACGATTGAAATTTTTCCATTCACCGTTTTTATATCGATAAATTCCGTTGCCATTGTATTGATAATTCCAGGAATCATTCACTTCACCAGCTGTGCCATAAAAAACTTCATTGTATCTGATCATCTCACCGCTTGCAACTCCGTCGGGTGAATTTGGACTATATACTTCGTCTGCTGTTGAACCCGAAGAGAATTTTGAAAGCGCATTGAACTGATCAGCTACCCAATAATTACCGTTATATAAAATTGTTTTTCGTGGAAATGGGGTTACGCCGTTTTGTTGGATTGTTTTGTCAATAGAACCATCCGCATTTATTATAACCACCTTACTTACCGGCCCGGCAAGACGGTGACAAACTGTAATTTTTCCGCCAGTTGAATTGACGCCCGTAATTTCATTTCCATCCGCGTAAAATAAATTCCAGCTATTACCATTAAAAGTAAACAAAGAATCATTTTTAAGAACAATGATCGCATTATTCGCTATCACAACATCCCTGCAAGGGCCGTCTGACAAACCATTTGTTCCGCTAAGCAATTCCCAATTCAGATAGTTAGAGGGATTGGCATTATTTATAGATATTCTTTTTAAACCGTCATCAGTTGCCGCATAAAAATAATTTTGATGAGAAGCAAAGCCTCCCACTTTTACATTATTACCCCCGTTGCCAATAAACCAGGAATCTTTTATTTCATAACGATCGCCATCTACTACAATTACGCCAAGGCCGGTTGAGAGATAATAATTATTATTGAGTGAATAAATATTATAAATGGATTTATCGCCACTCATGTTTTCTCTTTTTATATCAGGGATGTTAAAAATATCATTCCGATAAACAACGTCGATATTGCTATTAGAGTAGGCGATAAAAAGCTTGTGATTCGTTTCATCATAATTGATAGTACTTACGCCGGTTTCTGAAAGACCCGTTATTTTGCTCAAACGCTCAATAGAATTGTCAGTAAGATCAACAGTAAACAAGCTGTAAGGAGTAGCGCAAAAAATTTTATTGTCTCCGGCCGCAACATCTATGGCGCTGTTATAAGGCAAGTATTCCTTCCATCTACCAATTGCCGGCAAAGAATTTTGTGATAGTGCCTTTGCCGTAATAAAAGGAAATATGAAAAGAAAAAAAAATCTCACTTTTCAAAAGTATCAAAACAAATTGCTCATTGATTCAATAATACAATGAGTTTATAAAATTCAGAGAGATATAAAGCAATTTTCACATTTTCAAAATGATTATTCCGTTTCTTTGCTCTTATGTGGCAGTCGTTAGGTCAATTTATTCTCAAATACCGGCTATCTCTTTTACTCATATTACTAGGTCTGACCTCATTTATGGTTTATCATGCCGGCAAGGTTGAATTAAGCTATGAATTTGTGAGGGCCATTCCAACAGATCATCCAAAATACAAAGCATACCAGGAATTCAGAAAAAAATTTGGAGAAGATGGAAACCTGCTAGTAATAGGTATGCAGACCGGTAAACTATTCCGGGAAAAAGTTTTTAATGATTATGTTCTATTACAAAAAAATATTAAAAAGATCAATGGAGTTGAAGATATAATCAGTATTCCTGCAGCTGTCAATTTAATTAAAGATTCTTCAACGGAAAAACTAAAAGCAGAACCTATTTTTAGAGACACTGTTTTGTCGCAAGCAGAAATTGACAGTTCAAAAAATATTTTTTTAAACCTTCCGTTTTACAAGACTCTCCTTTATAATCCTGAAACCAACGCATGGCTGCTGGGAGTTCGCATCAATAAAAACATTATGAATTCTAAAAAAAGGATCGGAGCCGTTGGATCGGTAACTGATCTTGCCAATGATTTTGGAAAAAGGAATGATCTTGAAATTCATTTAAGTGGTCTGCCTTTGATCCGAACTCAAATGGCTACAAGGATCGCCCGCGAAATGCAATGGTTTCTTGTAGCCTCAGTTTTACTTTCTGCCCTCATCCTTCTTTTATTTTTTCGATCGTTTGGCACTATGCTGTTATCATTGGTGGTAGTAATAATTGGTGTTGCTTGGAGTCTGGGTACCATTCACCTGTTGGGCTATAAAATTACATTACTGACTGCACTCATCCCTCCACTGATTGTTGTTATCGGTATTCCAAATTGTATTTATTTTCTGAATAAATATCATACCGCTTTTAATGATACAGGTGACAAGAAAAGATCATTGGTTGAAATGATCAGCCGGATGGGAATAGTAACCTTATTTTGCAATCTTAGTGCGGCCATTGGTTTTGCAGTATTTGCCCTAACACGCAGCGATGTTTTAAAGGAATTTGGAGAGGTAGCTGGTTCGAATATCATGTTATTGTTTTTTATTTCCCTGATCCTTATCCCTATCGCCCTCAGTTATTTCCCTGCTCCCAAATCCAGACATACAAAATACCTGGAGAGCCCTACCTTGAACCGCTGGCTTGACCGGTTAGAATACTGGTCATTAAATCATCGTAAGTTCATTTATACAATAACTTTCATTATTGTAGTCGCTTCTATGGCCGGAATCTTTAAGTTGAAATCTGTTGGTTATATCGTCGACGATCTTCCTAAATCAGATAAAATATATACCGATCTGAAATTTTTTGAAAAAAATTTTAAGGGAGTAATGCCACTGGAAATTATTGTAGACACAAAAAGAAAATATGGTGTGTCAAAAATCTTCGGCAATCTTGAGAAAATAGACACACTTTCCCAATTCATATCAACTATGCCTGATATTGCCAGGCCTTTAAGTATAACTGAAGGATTAAAATTTGCAAAGCAGGCATTATTCGAAGGTGATAGCAGCAATTATACCATGCCCACCATGTCAGATCTTCCTGCCCTTAAAGAATATCTGGATTTTAAAGCTGATACCGCAAATAATAAAAATTCATTTTCAAAACTGGTATCAAGCTTTATGGACAGTGCGAAACAACAGGCCCGCATCAGTGTAAATATGGCCGATGTAGGGAGCAAAAGATTGCCCTATATACTTGACAGCATTCAGTCAAAGGCAAATGAAATATTCAGAGACACGGCAAAATATAAAGTAACCTTGACTGGCACCAGTGTCACTTTTTTAGAAGGAAGCAGCTTTATCATTCATGGCCTGAAAGAAAGTATTATGTGGGCTTTTTTATTGATCGCTTTATGCATGCTTTATCTTTTTCGTTCTTTTAGAATATTGATCTGCTCACTTATTCCCAATATCATTCCTTTGCTGATAACAGCGGGAGTTATGGGTTGGGTAGGTGTTCCTCTGAAACCTTCAACCGTATTAATATTTAGTGTTGCACTCGGTATTGCGATTGATGTTACGATTCGTTTTCTTGTTAACTACAAACAGGAATTGCCATTGCATAATCATGATTTGAAAACAACTGTAATTGAAACGATCCACGGCACCGGCATCAGTATTATTTATACGAGTCTCGTATTGATCACCGGTTTTATAATTTTTTGTTTCAGCGGTTTTGGCGGAACAAAGGCTTTAGGTTGGCTTACCTCTCTTACTCTTGTTACTGCAACCTTAACGAATCTTGTACTATTGCCCGCTCTTTTAATTTCTACTTCCCGAAGAAAGAAATCAAAGTAAGATAATTTAAGAAGGACTACCCGGTATTTTTAAGAACTAATCAAGTTATTTTAAAACTTCTTCCAATTTCTGCTCCAATTCATTTCCCCGTAAACTCTGCGCTATTATTTTCCCATCGGGATCAACTAAAACATTAAAGGGTATCCCCGTAAAATTAAAAGTAGAAACTGCAAGGCTGTTCCATTCCTGTAAGTCGCTTACCTGTGTCCATGAGAGTTTATCTTTCCGGATTGCATTTAACCAATCGTCTTTCTCTTTATCGAGCGAAATACCCAATATTGTAAAATTTTTGTTTTTGTATTTATTGTAAGCCTGCACAACATTGGGATTTTCCTGCCTGCAGGGAAGACACCAGCTCGCCCAAAAATCAACCAACACATATTTACCCTTAAAAGAACTCAATTTTATTTCATTTCCATTCATATCAGGCAAAGAAAGTTCGGGAGCCTGTTTTCCCGTCCATTCTGTTTCCCGCGGTGGCTGAAATTTTTGCTTGGCGAGAGCTACTTGTCTATCGTTCATTTCTTTTACAGCCGCAATGCCTTTATGGTTAGGAAATTTTCTTACAATCCCATTTAATATTGTCTGATAATCACTCATTGAAAACACCTGGGAATAAGTTCCCAATGCCCATACACTGGTTATAGGACCCGGGGAATTTTCTATGTAGCCTTTTACATAATTCTGCATTTCACCAAGAAGAGCAGTTCCTTTACTATTTACACTTAACAAGACACTATCAGTTGCCCCGCTTTTTTTCAAACTGTCCATTTCACGACCCAATAAATACAAGCTCATCCATTTATTATTAGCAGCAACAGAAAAATCTTTTAACGATTTGCTCGCGGGTGAACCTTTGACCTCGTAATCGCCTTGATTGTTGATATCGACATTCACTGTAATTTTTGAAACATCATTCACAATAAAGGCAATAGGGTACGTTTCATTTTTCAGGGATAAATTAAATAAAGATTCCTCTGCGGTTTTTGCTTTTAAATGAAAAGAACCATCATTATTAATCACAGAAGAATCCGAAATGATTCGCTCTCCGCTGCCTAAGGGTGTTTCCTGCAGGTAAACAATTTTATCCTTGCTATTTTTAATAGCCCCGTTTACTTCAAACTCTTTTTTTGTTGATTGCTTGCATGAAAACAAAAAAGGAATAATAAAAATTGAAATAAATATTCTTTGCATAATTATATTCAGGATTTTAACTTTTCTGATAAAATATCATTAGTGATTTTTGGATCTGCTTTCCCTTTTGAAAGTTTCATTACCTCGCCTACAAAAAGACTCATTATTCCTTTTTTCCCTTTTCTGTATTCCTTCACTTTTTCCGGAAATTTATTTAATACCTGGTCGATCAAAATTTCAATGGCGTCAGCATTACTGTCTTGCATCAAATTTTTTTCTTCAGCAAGTTTGTCAGGCTCTGCATCAGGTTTTTTAAGTAGTTCATTAAAAAGTTTAGTGGATGCAATCGAAAAACTCAATTTGCCGCTTTTGATCATTACTATAATAGCCGCAATCTTTTGTTGCGACAATGGGAATTGATCGATTTCTGCATTATTTTCATTTAGCCATGACTTTATGGGACCAAGCATCCAATTTGCGGCAAACTTAACATCTCCTGGGCTTTTTTTATTTTGAGAGAAAGACAGGGCTTCAACAATTTCTTCAAAGTAATCAGAAAAATATTTTTCTTCTGTTAACAATGATGCGTCGTAAGACGAAAGCTGGTATTGGCTTGTATATTTTTTTATTCTCTCCCGCTGTAATACAGGAATTGTTTTGCGAACCGTTTCAACGAACTCATTTGTCAATGAAAATTTTGCGAGATCAGGATCAGGAAAATACCGGTAATCATCAGCATCCTCCTTATCCCGGATTAAAAAAGTGATTCCGCTATCCGCATCAAAACCTCTTGTTTGTTGGGTAATCTCCACGTCTTGTTCCAACATTTCAATCATTCGCTTACCTTCAAATTCGATAGCCCGCTTTACATTCCGGATCGAGTTTAGATTTTTTACCTCGGCTTTTGTGCCCAGCTTAGTTTCTCCTTTTTTTCTTACTGAAATATTTGCATCACATCGAAGGCTTCCTTCTTCCATATTGCCATCACAAATTTCAAGGTAACGGACCAACCTGCGCAATTCGGTCAAATATGCATAAGCTTCGTCGCCGCTTCGTATATCCGGCTCAGTTACAATTTCAATCAATGGCACACCCGCACGGTTAAAATCAACGGCGGTGTTTTCTATATCTACATCATGCAAACTTTTACCGGCATCTTCCTCGATATGTATCCTGTTCAGGCGTATTCTTTTTTCTGTTTCATTTATTTTAATTGTAATGTGGCCGCCCTGGCAAATGGGAGTTGTATGTTGTGATAGCTGGTATCCTTTTGGAAGATCAGGATAGAAATAATTTTTACGGGCAAAATAATTTTCTTTGACAATTTCAGAATGACAGGCTAATCCCATTTTTACAGCAAACTCAATCACTTTCTTATTCATCTTTGGCAATGTACCGGGATGAGCCAATGTGATTGCACTTACCTGTGTGTTTGGCTCCGAACCAAAGGCCGTACTATCTCCGCAAAACAATTTGCTTTGTGTTAGTAATTGTGCATGCACTTCCAAACCCACTACTGTTTCGTATGTATCAAAATTTATTGGCATGATAGTTCACAAAAGTACGGAAACCTCATGCAGATAGTGGTCATTAGAAACAAGATCAAGACAGGCAGCTTTTTGATTAAAAATATTTTTTAATTGTAAAAAAGCCCCGAAACCGGGGCTATTACATGCTCGATGTATATGGAGTTAAAGATCTGCGGTTTTTAATTTGCGAGGCATTCTCACTTCTATGTTCTGGGTTTTATCACCACGTTTGATTTTTAGCATAATGGATGGTTTTCCCCTGTTTTCACGAACAATTCTTGCTACTTCGTCCGCGCTGTTAACTTCTTTATCATTAATGGCAATGATGACATCATCTTGTTTAACACCTGCTTTTTGACCATTACCTTCACTATCCACATCAATTACTTTTACACCCTTGCCGTCCTCTGCATCCTGAACGGAAAGACCGAGTCTTGGATGATTGTCCATGAGAGAATAATATTGACCATAGGGGGATATTTTCATTTTTGGGATAGTTTGAACCTTAGGAGAAATTACATTCCAATCCATATTTGGTATCTTGGCTAATGCGTTAAAGCCTGATCCTTTCCACTTACCCAGTTCGGCAGTTACTTTCTGTTCTTTTTTATCTCTTAAATAAGTAATGGTCACTTTATCACCCGGTTTATGACCACGAATTATTTTCGTAAGATCATCGGGGTCTTCAATTTTCTTATCATCCACTTTTGTGAGAATATCTTCCTCTTTTAACCCGGCTTTTTCTGCGCCACTTCCTTCAGTAATATCAGTTATCTCAACCCCTTCTCCTTCATCTACTCTTTCAGTAACTACACCCAGCATCGCGGTATTTTCATTCTCGTTATTGAACATCCCCTCTCCATCATTCCAATTAAAATTCCAGTTTCCTTCGGGCATAGTATATGCCATCCCATGATCGCCTCCTTTAAATTTATGGCGCTTAACGGTGAGGTCACCGTCTTTAAGATCTTCAACCGGTTTACCATTCACCGTTACCTTTTCACCATTAATTTCAACAACAACTTTTTCTTTATTATCACCTTTTCTGGTAATAATAATTTGCTCAACATCTTTTTTGTCAGATTTATCTCTATTTTTTTCTTTTTCATCCTGGGCATGGATGGCGACAGGTGCTATCAAAAGGCTGGCAAAGGCAATCATTGATAGTTTTAAATAGTTTCTTTTCATTGTTTATTATTTTATCAGGTTCTACGTTAAATTTCGTAGTTCAAATATAAAGACATTTATTCAAATACGAAATATTTCGGAAATGTTAAAATCAATTCCTTTTTGAATGGTTTTATGAAGGTACCCATGTACATATTCTTCAGCAAGATATTTCATACCACATTTCTCCAAAACCTTTATGGAGGCAAGGTTGCCAGTTAACGCTCTTCCTATTATCTGTTGAAGATCTAACCCGGTAAAACCATATTGAATACAGGCAAATGCCGCCTCAGTTGCATATCCCTTTCCCCAAAATTTTCTCATAAACCGATAACCCAGGTTAATTTCATTTCCCTGCCTGCCGGTAGGCAAGGTTTCAGGCATGGATTTTAAGCCGCACCAACCAATAAATTCCAGGCCAAATCTTAAATGAACAGCCCACCGGCGCGTGACTTCAGGATCAAGATTTAATTCATAAAGAAGAGGGGTGTCATCGTCTGTAAATGTGCGTAACAATAAGCGGTCAGTTTCGATTACAACATTCATGTAAACGCAAGATCAGAGAAGTGATTTTACTTTTTCAATTACCTGGCTAAGATGGCTGGCATCTTGGCCACCGGCGGTAGCTAATGTTCTCTGTCCGCCGCCACCTCCTTTTATCAATGGAGCAATATGCTCTTTAATAATTTTGGAAGCTTCAAGATTTTTTGACGTTGCTGTCTTTTCATCCAGTAAAATGGCAACCTGGGCTTTTCCTTCAATATTGCTTGCAAGAACAACTACATAATTATTCAATTCATTTTTTAAATCAAAACAGAGTCTTTTCAGGGAATCAGCATTTGCTACTTCCACTATCTCACCAATAAAATTTATCCCATTTAAAGAAATAACTTTTTGTAACAATTCTTTTTTTACAATTTCAAGCTGCCGGGCCTGCAGTTTCTCAATTTTCTTTTTTAATTCTGCATTCTCATTCACTACATTTTCTATTGCTTTCAAAAGATCGGTCGGATTTCTTAATGATCCGCGAATTGCACTAATTATCCTGAATTCCTGGTTTACAAACTCATCAGCAGGCTTGCCACAAACTGCTTCTA